>Ga0123338_10001224_pt1 | contig 25002 bp, 22 predicted proteins | sample grotaG_FD_89793 | JGI IMG/M metagenome (GOLD analysis project Ga0123338, IMG submission 89793) | Glacier valley bacterial and archeal communities from Borup Fiord, Nunavut, Canada, to study Microbial Dark Matter (Phase II) -... | ecosystem: Environmental > Aquatic > Freshwater > Ice > Glacier ...
ACAGCATCATCGGCAGCCCAGAAACGGTCGAGGCGCGCATCGACGACCTCGTCAGCAGGACAGGGGTTGGCGAGATCATGATCACCACGATGACCCACGACCCGAGCGCCCGTCGGCACTCATACGAACTCGTCGCCAACCTCGGTCGCACCGACACCGACACCGACACCGACAACAACGCCGAGCAAGCCGCCTGAATCTCGCCATCGCAGTACGTTCGACCGACCGAGTCACCGAATGTCGCAGACGCTGCGATATCTCGTGACTCGGAGCAGCCATCGATTGTCTCGTGCCTGATCACACCCGCGAAATCGTGCGACCTATTACCACTATCGCCGTAGTGCTAATACACTGATCGACGTGAGTGAACTGTTCCGTATCGAGGATCTCCACGCCAAGCCGATCGAGGGTGCTACCGAGATCCTCTGCGGCATCGATCTGGCCGTGCAGGCCGGCGAAATCCATGCGATCATGGGCCCGAACGGCTCCGGCAAGTCGACGCTGGCGAGCACGCTGCTCGCCAGTCCGGAGTACGAGGTCACACACGGGCGCATCTTCTACCAGGGCGACGACATCACCGACTGGCCGACCGACCTGCGGGCGAAGGCCGGTATCTTCCTTGCTTTCCAGTACCCGCAGGAGATTCCAGGCGTCTCGGTGATCCAATTCCTGCGTCAGGCGCTGAGCGCCCGCAAGGGCATCGACCTCTCCGTCCTCGAACTACGCCTGTCGACGATGGGCTGGATGAAGCGGCTCGGGATGGACTCCGGCTTCGTCGACCGCTACCTCAACGAAGGCTTCTCCGGTGGCGAGAAGAAGCGCAACGAGATCATGCAGATGGCGATCCTCGAACCAGAACTGGCGATCCTCGACGAAACAGATTCGGGTCTCGACGTCGACGCCCTCCGCACTGTCGCCAAAGGCATACGCGAGGTCAAGGCCGACCGCCCGAACCTCGGCATCGTGCTGATCACCCATTACCAGCGCCTGCTCGACGAACTCGCCCCTGACTACGTTCATATCCTCGTCGACGGTCGCATCGTCGCCAGCGGCGGGATGGAACTTGCAGCAGAACTCGAACGAGACGGCTACGAAGCATTCCGGAGCGTGACCCAATGAGTCTCGACGTCACCAGACTGAAGAAGGATTTCCCGGTCCTCGAACGGGAGATCGATGGCAAGCCGCTCGTCTACCTCGATTCGGCGAACACGTCGCAGAAGCCCCAGCAGGTCATCGACGCGATGTCCCGCTTCATGGAGACGTCATACGGCCCGGTCAGCCGCAGCGCCTATCAACTCGCAGCGAACGCCACCGAGTTGTTCGAGGGCGCGCGTCAGAAGGTGCGGCGGTTCATCAACGCTCCGAAACTCGAAGAGGTCGTCTTCACGAAGAACGCCACCGAGGCGCTGAATACGGTCATCCAGTCGTGGGGCCGCGCCAATCTGCACGACGGCGACGCGGTCGTGCTGACGCAGATGGAGCATCACGCCAACATCGTTCCGTGGCACATCCTCAGCGCCGAGAAGCACCTCGAACTCCGCTGGGTGCCGCTGACCGACGACGGCCAACTCGACCTGACGCACCTCGATCAACTGCTCGACGGTGCCAAGGCGTTCTCCGTCACGGCGATGAGCAACGTGCTGGGCACGCTGACGCCGATCCGGTTGTTGACCGACGCTGCCCGTGCGGCCGGTGCAATCAGCATCGTCGACGGCTGCCAGTTCGTGCCGCACAACGTCACCGACGTGCAAGCGATGGGAGCCGACTTCTTCGCCTTCAGCAGTCACAAGATGTGCGGCCCGTCCGGCATCGGCGTGTTGTGGGGACGTGAGCAACTGCTCGAGGCGATGCCGCCGTTCATGGGCGGTGGCAACATGATCTCCGACGTCCGTCTCGACGGCTTCGACGTCGCTGAATTGCCGGCGAAGTTCGAGGCCGGCACTCCCCCGATCACAGAAGCGATCGGTCTCGGCGCAGCGATCGACTATCTCGACGAAGTCGGGATGGACAATGTCCGCCAGCACGAGATGGACATCGCCGGCTACACCATCACGATGCTCAAGGAACGCTTCGGTGACGACATCACGATCTATGGACCGGACAACGTCGAGGTTCGTGGAGCGACGATCAGCTTTACATTCCGTGGCATCCATCCGCACGACATCAGCCAGGTCCTCGACCAGACGAATGTCTGCGTCAGGGCCGGCCACCACTGCGCCAAGCCGTTGATGCGTATCCTCGATACGCCTGCGACCACGCGGGCGAGTTTCTATCTCTACAACGACGAATCAGACGCCGACGCCTTGGCCAATGCCCTCGACGGTGCCTCCGACATCTTCAATTTCTAGGAGCAGACCATGCCCGGTTTGGAAGACCTGTACCGTGAAATCATCCTCGACCACTACCGTTCGCCGCGCAACCGCGGCACGCTGGAGACGCCGCCAGCACACATGGCCAAGGGACACAATCCGCTGTGCGGGGACGAGATCCAGGTGTACCTGATCGTCGGGGACGGCATCGTCGAGGACGTCAAGATCAGCGGCCAGGGCTGCTCGATCAGCCAGAGTTCGGCATCGATGATGAGTGCTGCCGTCAAGGGTAAGACGGTTCACGAGGCGCGTCGGATGATCGATGCCTTCCGTTCGATGATGAGCGTCCACGAGCACGCCGTCGCCGGCAACCGGGTCGACCACGAAGAGCCGGACGACTACAGCGACGTCAAGCTCGGCGACCTCGAAGCGCTGCGCGGCGTCGTCAAGTTTCCGGTCCGCATCAAGTGCGCAACGCTGTCCTGGAACACGCTGACCCAAGCGCTCGAGGAAGCCACCGCCTAGATTCAGGCGGTCGTTTCGCCCATCGCCCGCTGATGGCGGGCCGCAAGCTGTTGCAGCATGAGGATGAACACGACGCTGGCGACGACGCTGACCAGGCTGAACAGGCCGACGATCAGGAAGTCGTTGCTCAACCGCTGGGCGAGCTTGTCGGTGGTGGACGAACGTCCAATGCCGATCGCCAGTGCGCCGACGCCGAATATCGCGCCGACCAGCGTTGCGATCTGGATGCCGAACCAGATCGGGATGATCGGTGCGACGGCACTGTTGCGCCACCGCTGATCGCCGGGGGCGATGTCCGGATCACTCGCCTGCCACAGATCTCGCCACATCATGAAGTTGAGGATGAAAAGTGTGCAGCCGCCGAGGATGTTGATGGCGATCGTCGCCCCCGGTCCGAAACGCAACTGCCGACCGCGGCCCTGCAGATTCTTGGCGAGGCGAAAAGTCCAGACGATCTGGACAACCGCAGCGGCGATACCGACCAGACTGGCAAACACACCGACGCTGTTGTAGAACGTCAGCGAATTGCTGAAGCCGGAACTCGTCAGCGTTCCGTCGCTCAGATCGACAGCCTTCGAGCGCACCAGGACCAGCGCAATCGCCCGCAATGCCGTTGTGATCGCCGTGATGACGAGCAGTAGGAGCATCGCTTTGGTGAGACCGGCGATCGGCTGTGCGGCCGAGCCGTACGATCCGGTGCCGCCATAGGCGACATACCCTGGCGGCGCGCCGCCGGGAGGGTTCGGCGTGTGAAAGCCGCTCTGGGGATAGCCGCTCCATTCGCCCGCAACGGGAGGCGGGAGTTGCGGACCGCCGCTGTAATCAGGCGGCGGCGGGAAGTCACTCACGCCGTCAAACTACAGCAAGCCTGTAGTGGGCCCCGCCATGCCATCGCCGAATGGGCGCCGGCCGACAAGGCAGAAAATCAACCCAACTGCTCACGCAACGACTCGAGGTACGGCAGCGCCCGCTGGTCCTTCGGACGGTTCGCGGGCAACCTTCGAGGAGATGATGGCATCGAGGTCAGCCACGGCGACAACCAGACGTTCTCGCAGGCGCGCTGGTCGCGAGCGAACGAACCACGGGTCATATCCGGTGAGCTCCCGGCGGGACTGAAAACCAGGTCCATATCACCGAAGCGAGTGACCAGCTTCAGCATGTGCGGCATCTTGCGAATGAAGGCTGCATCGATGTTCGTTGCTATCACTTCGTCGTTGGTTCGAATGTTGGCGTCGAGTCGCTTGAGCGCCCGTGCCAGACGCTCGAGGTTGTCTATATGGCGCGATGGGATGATGTCGATATCTTCCGTGGGTAACGGCGATCCGTGGATGACCGTCGCGAAACCTCCGAGTACGACGAACTCGACGCGTTCCTAGTCGAGGATCGCGCTGGTCGCAGCATGGCCGAAGTCCATCGATGCCGGGACTGCCACGGAGTCGGCCGGGGTCGACCGAATCGATTTGATGTCCTTGAACTTGCGACACGTCGATGAACCGAACCAACGACCCGATCTCCCTTCAGCACATCGTCAACATGACCATGTGGCGAACTCGATCCTCTACGGACATGCGCGGCTGATCGCGGATCTGGGAGAAGTAGACACCGCATGCATCGTTGGTCGATGGCAACCAATCCCCCCGGCGCAGTGAGGCACGGTTGTCCCGGATCAGACGCGCGTCGCTGATGGGCGATACGGTTTTGCGTCGTCTGCAGAAGATGGTGCAACAATTCCAGCGGGAACAAGTGTGAGGGCGATGATGCCCACGCTCAGCGGGCGGTCATCGCCGTTCAAGTCGATGGACGATGGAGATGTTGCTTCGCCGCCCCCGATTGTCACTACGAGAACGTTGGTTGGTGATCCGCTGCGAGCCGGAATTCGTGTTTCGTATCGCTGCGGGCCGCTGCGTGTCTCGTCGACATGAAGGACGATCGTCTCGTTGACAGTCACCGTCATCGCCGAGCGCGTCCTGCGTTCGGTCAGGAAAGGTAGGGCGTCGAGTTGAAGCGTCCATCCGTCAGAACTGTCGGTCGACAGTGTCGTCGGGTGGGGCAACACGATGGTCAATGCGTCGGCACCAAGCCAGACTCCCCATTCTTCGGCACCGTATCCCCCAATGCATTGGTACCTGTAGGCGTTTCCATCGGAAGCAAAACTGAGACGCGTCCCCGCCAGATACGCCGAAGCAGCACGAAGCGTCGCGAGTTCTTGCTCGGCCCGAGCGGCGGAGACCATCGCCACCTCGAGCTGACGTTCCAACTGCTCCACGGTCTCGTCGAGATATGCAACGTACGCCTGACGTAGGTCACGTTCTTTGTCGAGGTAGACGCCATCTGCCAAGGTGCATCGGGGGCCGCCCGGCACCTTGAAGACCGGAGAAGGCAATAGGAGACGGTCGCCACGATGCGGTGTTGGCGCAATCGAGGCGGCACGTGTCATCGCTCGACCGATCGCCCCAGCAACGTCGGCACCGCCAGGCTCATACTGATCCAGGGCGCTGCCCCATTTATCAATGAACAGTTGCCGGTTCCGGGCACCTACGAAGGATCGCCAACGTGAGCTACCACTCGCCCCACTGTGATGAAGGATTCGCGACTGCGGTTGGTAGAGCACGACCAGGCCACGCTGGCGAATCGCCATTGCCAGGTCGACGTCGACGTAATACACCGGATAGAACCGCTCGTCAAGGCCCCCGATGTCATCCCATACGTCGGCCCGGACGAGCAGCGAGCTGGTCCCGCAATAGTCCACCACCCGCATGCGATCGAAGGCGCTCGGTGGCGGTCGCTCACCAAACCACGGCGGCGACGAGGTCGCGTCGCGCCAGAGGATCATGCCAGCGTTCTGAAGTCGGCCGTCTGGGTAGAGAACCTTGCCCCCGATCGCGCCTGCCGTCGGATGGGCATCGGCTGTGTCGACCAGCGCCTCCATCCAGCCCGATTCGACTTCGGCATCATCGTGGAGCACGATCAACAATTCGCCCCTCGCCACATTCCGGCCGCGATTGGCCGCACCAGCAAGCCCGAGGTTCGCTGCCGAAGGGATGAATCGAACGCCGTTCACGAGATCGTCGAGATGCGATTCTTCGTGAACGATTGGTTGATTGAGCACCACGATCACTTCGAACGGAATATGCAGCGGCCCGTGCAGCGAGATCGACCGCAACGTTGCCACCAGCAGCTCCGGCGACGCCGTCGCTGGAATTATCACCGAAACTCGTGGTGTCAACGACGGGGCAAGATCAATCGTCACCGACGACGACGATTCATGCCCATTGATAGGGAATGATCCGTTGTGCCTCAGGGGAATCCCACGTGAGCTCCCACCGGTCGGGGGCGTCGTAGTCGTAGAGCTGACTCGGCATACTGATGATCGCTGCCTCGTCGTCTCCTACGTTCTTCCAGCCGTGGTAGACACCTGGCGGGATCACAACCATCCCCTGGTTGCGTCCGCCGAGTAGGAACTCATTGACTGCGCCGAACGTCGACGATGAGCGACGAGCGTCATAACACACAATGCACAACGAGCCCGACGCAGCGAACAGCCGGTCGGTGGTGGCGAGATGTACGCCCCACGCCCGGACTCGCCCTGGGAACGTCGTCGTCAACGTCACCTGCACCAGCGGAGCCTCGGCGACATCCCAATCGGCCCGTAGGACTTCCGTGAGATGACCATGGTGATGAGACACCGGACGCGTCAGCCGGTAACTGACACCCTCGATCAGTTCGAGCCTCAAGGCCCCCTGCGCCGTAGTCAGAGCAACCCGCCGACCCGCATCAGCGAAACCGTCAATGACGTCGACAGTGTCAGTAAACGCGGGTTGGGGTGCAACCTCTGTCATCAAGCCCAATACTAGATGCTCGACTCCATCAAAAGAAGTTCTCATGGACCGAGCCTTGGCCGTGCCGGGGTCCCGCCGCATCGTCGAACTCTAGAATCGCCGAAGTGCTTGAAGGCACCACACGTCGCCACGCAACGACGACAGGGCTGAGTTCGCAAGCTCAGGTGCGTTTGAGGTCGGTGACCGTGCCGGCGCTTGCTCTGACGAGGTCGTCGGGGGCGATGGCGAAGACGTCGTTCCACGTCCCGGCTGCTGCCCACACTTCGTCGTACTGCAGCAGATCCGGGTCGATGAAGATCGGCAGCGACGAGCTGTGACCGAACGGCGGCACGCCACCGATCGGGAATCCCGTTGCTGCCCGGACGGCATCGGCATCGACGCGCTTGCATTTCGTACCGCCGGCAGCGCGTGCGAGTTGCTTCTCGTCGAGCTGATTCGAGCCACTGACATAGGCGAGCACGATGCGCTCGTCGACGGCGAAAATCAGGCTCTTGACAATTTGCCCGACGGTGACGCCGATCGCCGCCGCTGCGTCGGCCGCGGTCTTCGTTCCTTCGGGAAACCGTCGTGGCACGATCGTCAGCCCGGCGTCTGCGCCCGCTGCGACGACGCGAGCGACGTTCGGGTGGAGGGGTTCCAGTGGTTCTGTCACGCGACGGCGTTCAGGCAAACGGATCGGCGAACGGATCGAGCGAACGAGCAGACGTCACCGAAGCCGGCTCTTCGGGAGCAAAAGCTGCGTACCCATCCCGTTCGAGCTCCTCGACGAGTTCCGGCCCGCCTGTCTTGACGATCCGGCCCTTGGCGAGCACATGCACGACATCGGGACGCAACTCGACGAGCAGGCGCGAGTAATGCGTGATCACGAGGGCGCCGAGGCCGTCATGCGTCAACTGCTCGACCCTGCGTGCGCAATCACGGAGCGCATCGATGTCGAGACCCGAGTCCAGTTCGTCGAGAACGGCGATCTTCGGCTGGAGGATCGCCATCTGCAGCGTCTCGTTGCGTTTCTTCTCGCCACCGGACAGATCCACATTGAGCGGACGGTCGAGGAACCGAGGGTCGAAGTTGATCGCCAACGCCTCGGTCTCGAGTCGTGCCGCCAGATCCGTCGTCGAGGCGCCGCGGGCTTTCAGCGCCTCGGCAAGCGCGTACTGCAACGAAACGCCCGGCACCTCGGTCGGGTACTGCATGATCAGATGCAGGCCAGCGACGGCACGCTGCCACGTCGGCATCGCCAACACGTCGATATCGTCGAGTGTCACCGAGCCGCTGATCACGTCGTACCCAGGCTTGCCCATGATGACAGCGGACAGCGTCGACTTGCCGGCACCGTTCGGGCCCATCACCGCATGGACTTCGCCTGACGAGACCGTGAGGTCGATGCCGTTGAGGATCTGCTTGCCGCCGATACTGGCGTTGAGTCCTTCGATTTTCAGCACGCTCATGAAATATGCACCTCGATCATTCCGTCGACGACCACTGCTTCGTACACCGGCACCGGCTTGGTCGCCGGCAATGTCAGCGGCTGGCCTGTTTCCAGGCTGAAGGCGCTGCCGTGCTTCCAGCATTCGATTTCCTTGGTTTCGCAGATGACTTCGCCCTCTGACAGCGAGACGTCGGCGTGGCTGCAGGTATCACCGATGGCGTAGACGTCGTCGCCGATGCGGACCACAGCGATCGAGTAGCCGTCCGCCTCGACCTTCCTGGCGGTACCGGACAGCAACTCGTCGAAGCTGCCGGCAAGGATGCGCAAGGTCACTGCTTCACCCGTTTATCCAGTTTCGCCGCGACTTTGGCGCGGAGCCCTTCGGTCAACGGTGTATCCGGCAGCTGCTCGAGCACCTCGTCGAAAAACCCGAGCACGATGAGCCGCTCTGCAACTTCCGGCGGGATGCCACGGCTCTCGAGATAGAACCGTTGGTCGGCATCGACCGGGCCGACAGTGCTGGCATGGCTGCACTTGACGTCGTTGGTTTCGATGTCGAGGTTCGGGACACTCTCGGCCCACGCCCCGGCGGACAACGTCAGGTTGCGGTTCGTCTGGAAGGCAACGGTGCCTTTGGCGTTCTTGTCGATGCGGATCAGACCCGTATAGACGCTGCGGGCGGTGTCGTTGACGGCGCCCTTGAATAGCAGATTGGAACTCGTTTTCGGAGCAGAATGCTTCTGCATCGTGCGGAAGTCGTGCATCTGAGTGCCGTCTGCGAAGTACAGAGCGATCTGGCGCACATCGGCGCCGATGCCGACAGCGACGGCGTCTGTCCTGACTCGGGCATAGTCGCCCCCCAGGGAAACAGTGGCCAACAGCGTCGACGAATCGCGGTCGGCGTCCGCACGCTGATGGGCGATCATCCAACTCTTCTTGCCGAGTTCGTTGATCGACAGATACTTGACTCTGGCGCTCTGAGCGATGCGTAGTTCGACGCTCGGGACCGTCAACGCAGCGATGTCATCATCGGAGCTGAATCGCTCGACGACGCTGAACTCGCTGTCCTCGCCTGCCTCGATGATCAACCTCGGGAAGGTCGCCACGCCGGATTCGGTCAAACGGTGCTCGAGCGTGATCGGCTCGGTGAGCACCGTGCCCTTCGGGACGCGGATGAAGATCGGCCGGGAAAAGGCGGCGTTCAACTCGTCGAACAGATCCCTGCTCCCGGCGAGTTCGTTGGCGGCCACATCTGTGGACACCAAGGCGGCGCCGCCGGTGACCGTCACGTCATCGAGTGCCGGAACATAGGCAGACAGGTCGAGCTCGGCGATGCGGCTGTAGCGCCAGATCTCCTCGGCCGCTGTCGGAATCGATATCTGACCTGACCGTTCGACCGCTTGGCGTTGCACGTCGGACAGTCCGCCGGTGGCCGCCAGCTTGGTCGCTGCTTCGAGGTTGAACGCTGTCACGAGGAGGAAATTCTACCATCCGCGTAGTGGTAATTATCGCCGGAAGAGCGCTCGACCGGCATCCGGTCACAAGCGTACGGAGGACCGCCGTAGGGGTGGATGGCTCGCCACGAGCGCGATCGGTGAAAGGGTGGCGATGACGGGGAAGCCAGGCAAGAGCCCTGGCACGGCGTTTGGAGGCGTGTGGAACAGCCACAGTGACATTTCTCTGAACGCAGTCCAGTCTGTGTCGAGGGCGCGTAAAGATGCTCGGTCGAAGTCGTCATGTTGGTCGCTGAGGCGAAGCATTTCCATTTTGATCGGTTGCACGCCGGGAAGGTGGAACTGCACCAGGCCGGTCGAAGGCAATGTTCCGAGTGGAAAGCGCACTGCTGCACCTCCGACGGATATGTCGACCAGTTCCCCACGCACGTCGTCGATCTCGACCGGTGTCTTCAGTGTGACGCGGTACGCGTTCCGGCGTGACGTCGCGAAGCTGACCGATCGGATACGTTGCGTCCCGAAGAACAGGATCAGTCCTGCGAGTGCGAGCCAGACTCCAGAAGCGACCGTCGAACCCGTTCCCGTGCGCCACGGTACCCAGCCCAGTGTGCCGGCGACGGCGTAGGCGAGCACCGCGCCGACGACGGCAGTGAGCACCCACAAGATGTTCGGCGCTCGCCCGCGCAGTCGCTGATCGGCGCCGCCCTTGGGTGTCACCTCGAATTGCAAGGTCTTGCGCGACACCAACCACCACAGGCACGCCAAACCGACCGGAATGCGGAAAATCCGCAATGCGAACGCAGTCGGCCAATGGATCTGTTTGCGCATCAGACGTTTCGCACCCCACAACCGGACGCTGAACATGGCGACAAACGCAACAGCGAACGTGACGGGGCCTGCGGTCGACGTTTCTGCCCCTGACGCCAGGACGGCGATCGGTACAGCGAACGCCACCAATGTGGCGATGCCCTCCAACCACCACATCGTGCCGTTGAGGTATTCATGGAAGTTGCGCCACGACATCCATCGTTTGGCCGCCCACAATCGTTCATGGACGAGGATCTGCATGGCTCCCAGTCCCCACCGCCGACGTTGCAGCAGATACTGGTCTGGCGTCGCCGGCGCAAGCCCGACGGCGAGCGTCTGGTGGTGATACACCGTGCGCCAGCCCGCTCGAATCAGTTTGAGCGTGGTGTGCATGTCTTCGGTGATCGTCTCGGTGGCGACGCCGCCGATCTCGCGTAGCGCGCTGACCCGCAGCAAGGACGTCGACCCGCACCAGAACGGTCCGGCACCGGCGTGGTTCCGTGCCGGCATCAACACGTTGAAGAACAGACCCTGCTCGCCGGTGACGCCGTCGTCGTCGAAGGCACCCGAGTTGTAAAACGCTTGCGGACCTTGAACGAGCGCCACTGTCTCGTCGGCGAACCAGCCGAGCGTCGACGTCAGAAACGCCGGCAACGGTACATGCGCAATCGAGAACAGCGATGATGTCGGCACCGCCGCTTCCGGTGCTGTCCTCAGCAGCCAGCAGGTCGAGCGCGTGATTCATGTTTCCCGCTTTGGCGTGATCGTGAACCGGGCGGCACACGTAGCGGGCGCCGTACGCTTCGCACATTTCTGCCACCCATGGCCGGTCACCATCATCGAGCACCCACGTCTCGTGCAATGGCTGCAGATCACAGCCGGCAGCGATCGTCGGGGCGATGACTTCGAGCGGTTCGTTATACGTCGGAATCAGCAACACCACCCGCAGCCCCTTCGGCAACGCATCCAAAGGTCCAGGTGCTTCACTGTCGATGTTCCACAGCGTTACCAACTTCAGTACGAGCCCGGCTAGCGGCAACGCTTCGAAACTGACGAGGACCCAGGCAATCGACCGATTTCCCCCACCGGACGGCAGCGTGAACCCGATCCGCCATACCAGGTACGCGACGAGGGCAAAAATGGATGCAATCCCGCCGATCCGAGCGAGCCGACGTGAACGAACCGGCTCCGCTCTCGGCTGCCCGAGCAACCGAGCCCACCGGGCGACCGAACGTTCCGTCGGGATATCGGCGTCAGGGTCGGATAGTCCGACGACACGTTCGCCATCTGCCGATTCCAACCCTCGTATGCCCAAAGGTCGCTCCTCTCGCGAGCAGAATGCCGGTAGCGCTTCGGAGTGAGACAGACCCTTCGCCGGTCCGCTCGATCGGCAAGAATATCACTGTAAGAGTTTGTTCGATCACGGAATGATGATGCATTTGCATCGTTTGGAGCGATGCGTAAACTCGGCGGAGAACTCGAACAACCCTTGTCCGTCGAGATAATCGCGCCGTTGACGGACAGGTGTTGCGCCGACCACACCTATCAGTGGGAACCCTTGGTCTCGGTGTTTGCTGCCGTTGTTGTCGACGAGGTTCCACAGGCTGGCGGCGCCTGATCCGCCATTGCCGGCAAAGAGCACTGCATCATCGGCCGAGGAAGGCATTGCCGAGCGCCAGGCCAGGCGTGAAGGTGTCGATCGGAGCGACACAGTTGTCGAGTCCGCTGGTAATGCAACTTGTCGCCGAACCGGTTGTCGGCGTCTTCGCAACGCCGAAGATCCCGTGAGCCAGCGCATCCGAGCCATACGACGTGGAGATGTAGTCGCCGACCATGCGCTCCAGCTCACTCCCCCGTCGGTCGAGTTGAACGCTCCAACGGCGGTCTCGTTGGCGTTGTCGATGGGCACGATCACGGTGCCGTTCGGTTCGACGACCGGCTGGCCGCCGATCACGCCGGTGTTATTCGTCGGCGGCGCGCTCCATGTTCGACCGCCGTCGATCGAGGTGCTCATCTGTAACAGGTTGCCGGCGCCGTGGTCGTCCCACTCGGTGTAGCAGTGGCCGTTGAAGGGGCTCGTCGTCGAGTTGTCACAGACGATCCAGTTCTTGTCCCGGTCCGCACCGGTGGCTGTCTGGAACGGTGTGCTCCACGTCAGTCCGCCGTCGGCCGAACGGCTCGTGACGACGCCGTTGCCATGGACGCCACCGGCCTCGAGCAGCGTCAGCGACGAGATCAACCAGTAACCATGCGCTGCGTCGTAGGCGACGGCGGCGTCAGTAGCGCGGTCGTGCGACGTCCGAGCACAGAGTGTGCGCCGTATGGAGACTTCCGCAGGGCTTCCACGTTGCCTTCATCGTGCCGTACGACCAGCTGTAGCGCTGTGTGTTGTCCTGGATCTTTCAGTTCGCCATCGATCGCTGTGCCTGATCGAGGGCAGGCATAGCGCTTCCGGCGGAGAGAGTGGTCGGTCCGAGCCGTCCCTCGGACCGACCGTCTTGTGCCGCTGCAGGATTTCTTGCAGCGTGGCGTTCGCTATGGAGTGAAGCGGGCGACGACGACGTCGGTGTTGGCGAACTGCTTGGCGCACACAAGCGGTGGCGCCGGTTTCGTCGAAGGATCCGGAGCGTTCTTGCCCGTGTACAACACCTCGTCGTCGTCTCGGATCACGAGGTGGTTGTCGACGAGGTAGTGCTGGTATGCGTCGACGGCCGGGCATCCTACGCCGAAACGGCTGTCGGTCGAGATGAACCATGCACCGCTGTTGTCGGAGACGAGCGTGTTGTAATCACCCCAGAACTGGCGCTGCAGGTTGTTCTGGGCGCTGGCCGCAGGATCAGACGACACCGCTGACAGTTTGACCGGAACCGACCATCCGCCAGTGGGTGGTTTCGAAACCGCGTAGCTGTCGATCGAAGCGTTGCCGGTGCCGAACGTCTCCGGGTGGACAGCGCGCAGTGCCTGGTAGGCGACATCGACTCGGCCGTTGGGAGCAACAGCGAGACCCTGGAAGAAGGCGGATCCCTCCGACGAACTGACGGTGGCGGGCGTGGACCAGGTAGTGGCGCCGTCGGTAGAGGTGGCGACAACGATCCTGCCACCGCCGGCGGTGCGCGTCGCCCATGAGGCGTAGACGGTGGTGCTGCCCGGGCGGGGATCAGCGGCGATCGTCGGGAAGCTGTCGGTGCGGAAGTTGGCACCGGGGATCGGGTCGGCGATATCCGTGACCGGGCCGATCGGTGCAGCCTTCGACCAACTGAAACCGCCATCGTGTGACACCGTGACGACTTGGGCTGCGCCCTGCTCGAAAGCGACGTACGCCGTACCATCGGGCCCGACGCTGCTCGACGAGCCCTGACGTCCGTTACCGGTGCCGTTGTTCCCGGCCGGTGACAATTGCTTCGGAGCGCTGAATGTGGCACCACCATCTGCGGACACGGTGACCATCACCGGTTCGCTGCCGTTGCCGGTTGCCGTGTTCGAGCGGAACTGCGTCCAGCTCAGGTACACGCGGCCGAAGTATGGGCTGGTTGCAGAACGATCGACACTCAGCCAGTTCTTGTCGTTGAACACGGCCGTCGCTGATTTTGTGATCGCCAGAATCGGCGGGGACCAGGTAACGCCATTGTCGTCGGAGGTGGCGACGACCACGTACTCGAGCCCTGGTTTGCCGGCAATGGTGGCGAGCGTCGAGTAATAGGCGCGGGCTCCGTTGCCGTAGCTGAAAACACCGTGACCGTCAGGTTTCGGGCCGTACGAGATCACTGGATCACCGTCGGAAATCACTCCTTTGCCCCGCCACGACGCTTGATCGTCCAGCAGACCACGGTTCGTCCAGGTGACGCCCGAATCCGACGACGTATAGACGCCTGACGTTCCGACACCGGGAAAAAACGAGCAGTCCGATGGCGGAACTGCGCCACGCACAACCCCTGGTCCACATGCTGGCTGATGCTGCTCATCGTTGGAACCGGCAATGGCGAATCTCGAATCGACCGGATTGAGCGAATTGAGCGGATTGAGAGCGATCGTCGGTTCGTTCTGTTTGTTCGTCGGGAACACAGCGCTCGATCCCGACGCGGGTTGACCGGCGACTTGGGGCTGGTTCGCTTGCGACTCGCCCGTCGGCGTCGACGCAGCGGCTGCCGAAGCGATGCACACCATCGCCACGCATGTTGTCACTGCCGAGATCACACGCGCACGGTAGCGCCGACGTGGCGACCGGTATGTCACGGAGTTCGAAGCGTCCCGGCTCACGGCTTGCGGTGGCCTTGACCGTTCGAGCTGCCAGCGGCGCTGGCGGTACTGCCGCTGTCGTGGGCGCCGTTCGACGCCCCGCCGCCGCTACCACCGCTGCCATTGCCATTGCCACCGCTGCCGTTGGCTTTGGAACTCGGCGGCGACGTCGCGACCTCGGTGGTTGACGGCAGGGTCGTTGTCTGCACGGTTGTCGACGGCGGGGTCGTGGTCGGCGGGGAGGTCGTTGCGCAGAATTGCTCCACGGTTTGGCCGGCGGCGGTTGCCGCAGCGATCAGGTTGCGGAAGGCGATCGCTTCGGGGTTTTTCGGATGACCTTTGGCGAGCGAGTCGAGGTAAGCGTTGCACAGTCCGTGCTTGGCCGGTCCAGTCGCATCAGGACCAACGGGCTGCGCAGTCTGCGTCGCCGATGCGTCTGCGGTGGTCGGAGGGTACCTTGTGGGAGACCCAAGCGTACTTGTCGACGGGTCCGTCGTCGCCGACGGCTTGGTTGTCGTCGACGGCTTGGTCGTGGCCGGGTTGGTGGTCGATGCGATCGTCGATCGACTGGTCGTCGCCGGCACGGTCTTGGCGTCGGTGATCCTGTTGAGGGCGTTGTCCAGCCCGGTGACACTTGGCGAACCATCGGCCTTTGCGTCGGCAGCATTCGCGGCAACATGCGTCGCACCTGACGAATTCGCCCAGTTGAGCGGACCGGGCAGGTTCCCGGTCGCAGCTGCCGCAGCGCCGGCCGTACAGAGCGTCAGTGCGACGGCGAGCGCCGTCACCTTGGTCTTGCGGATTCTCGGTTGCATCTCGGCTCTCCTCGGACTCACATCGATATCGGGATGTGCACCCACCATCGACACCAAACGCTGCAGGGATGCCGCAGACATCTGCTCGTCGACATCCGGTGGCTGGCGGAGAACGGCGAACAATCCGGAGATGTTCGTGACTCCCTCGCTGACCTCCTCGGCGACCTCGCGTCCGGCGAGCAGGTCGTCGACCTGCGATTCCGGGACGAGGTAGTGATGCACATCATCAAGATCGCGTTCCTCGCTCACCGCGTTACACCCATTTTCGCTGTCACCCGATCGGCCAGTTTTCGCAACGCCCGATGCTGTGTCACCCTGACCCAATTCTCGCTGCGCCCGACGATCGCCGCGACTTGGGCGGCATCGAGATCGCCGAGGACCCGCAGCAGTACGACTTCGGCCTGATCCGCCGACAGCAACGTTTTGACCAGCTCGACGATGTCTGTCGCTGCCATCGTGTCGACCACGACGCGTTCAGGTTCCTCGTTGCTGACCATCTGCACGAAGAACGCATCATCCACCGGTTCGGTTTTGCGGCGCGTTGCCCGACGTCGATGCTCGACGATCCGCCGCCGGGCAATCGTGAAAATCCACGCACGCAGGTCGGACTCGCCGCCATTGAACGAACGCAATCCTCTGGCCACAGCCTCCCACACCTCGCCGGCGAGATCGTCGGCGAACCGCGGTTCCGCCGACCACATGAACCGGCGTAGACGCGGATGGATACCGGTGAACAGCTGTGCGATGGCGCGGTCGTCACCGGCTTGGGCTGCGGCGAGGATCACCGTGAAATCATCGGCTACCCCGTCGATCATTTGCCGCACAGTAGCGGAACAGCGAAATATCGCTCGGACACCCACACCGATCCGTGCAGATCAACAGGATCCAAAACGGCTCAGCGTGGCTCGCCGTCCCCGTCACGAAGATCCGAATCGGACGGCACCACACCTTTGGCGACATGACATCAACCACAGCACGATGCCCAACAAGGACGTCGTTCGGGGTAACGATCGGGGCAGGCGTCAGCGTTTGCGGCCGAAGAGCCGCTTCAGTCCGCGTGGGCGTCGGGCTGCGAGCTGATCGGCCTCCACCTCGGCGAGGACTGACGGCCCGACGGCGTTGATGATGTCCTCGGCCTCGTCCAATACTGCGGCGGCAGATCCGTCTTCGAGACCCGGCGGGTCAGGTGGCGTCGGCGGCGTGATCAGCGAGCCGTGGGCCCAGGCGACATCGGCGAGTCTCGGCTGGAACTTGGGGCAGTGGTCTGGACATCTCCATGGGGCATCGGGCGCGAGATCGAGATTGCACTTCCTGACTGTCTCGCCGTTGGCGTACGTCCGGCTCTCGAAGTTCTTGCACTCCTGTCGCATCGGCATATAACTCATTCTGCCATCGCTGCGACATTCCCACTCGGATCTCGGCGTCTTCACAGCATCGCCGAATGCGCCGATGGACCCCGCGGAGCGGAGGTCCATCGGCGTGAATAGAGGTGAGTGCCAGGCCTGGACGGTCCGGGTTCGAACCGGGCCGTTCCGTTCGGTCGAGTCGGTCAATACAGGCGGATGATCGCCGCTGCTGTCCTTGCTCCCCAGCAGGCAGCGTGTCCGTCGGCGATCTCCGCCTTGGAAGCCGAGGTGCGGAACGGGTTGACGACGTTGTGATTGGCGTCGTAGACAGTTGCCGGGGTGAGGGCGATCAAGCTGTCGAAGCGGCCGGCGACGTCGGCCCGGGAGGCGTCGATATAGGTGTTCATCTTCGCCAAGTCGGCTTCGGCGACCACCATGTTCTTGCCGGCGGCCTTCAGCGCGTCGATCTGCGTCTTGAGGGATGCAAGGTTCGATTCGGTCGCCGAGATCGTCGATTCGAGGCCGGCGCGATGGTCGGCTGTGACGTTCCCAGCCGCGCCGAGCTCCGCATCGAGTTGGCCGAGCTTCATCATCCTCACGGCGATGGCCGCGTCACACTTCGCCTGGATACCGGAAACGGTCGTCCCCCGCCCCTTGGCGGCGACGACCTGGCCGATCACGCCGAACGCACCACCCATCATCTGACGCTGCATACCGCCTGGCGGCATCGCAAATGCGCCAGCTTGGATGACCTCACCCTGAACGAGTTCCGGCCAGGACCTTCTTGAAGTTCTTCAGCTCGTAAGTCGCCATCGCCAGAAACTATCCGAACGAGCATGACAGCGGCGATGATCGAGCAGATCCGTTTCCGTGGTCACCGAATGTATACAGATTCGATGACATTCGGTGACCGCTGCGCTGAGCGGTAGCCACTAAATGGAGTTCCGAATGTGGGCTACCCCACGCTTCCTTCCATCTGCAGTTCGATCAGGCGGCTCCACTCGACGGCGTACTCCATCGGCAGCGTGCGGACGATCGGCTCGATGAAACCGTTAACGACCATCCCCATCGCCTGCTCCTGCGAAAGGCCACGACTCATCAGGTAGAACAACTGCTCGTCGGCGATCTTCGAGACTGTCGCCTCGTGACCGATCTGGGCGTCGCGCTCGCCGACTTCCATATACGGGAACGTACGGCTCTCGGACTGCTCGTCGAGGATCAGCGCGTCGCACTGGACGTGCGACTTGCAGCCGTAGGCGCCTTCGTCGACACGGACCAGACCGCGGTAGGCGGTGATCCCGCCATCCTTGCTGATCGACTTGGAGACGATCTTCGACGTCGTTTCCGGCGCAGCGTGGATCATCTTGGCGCCCGCATCCTGATGTTGTCCGGCACCGGCATAGGCAACCGACAGGACTTCACCGGTGGCTTTCGGGCCGACGAGGTAGACGCTCGGGTATTTCATCGTCAGCTTCGAGCCGATGTTGCCGTCGATCCACTCCATGTGACCTTCGGCTTCCACCCTGGCACGTTTGGTGACGAGGTTGTAGACGTTGGGTGACCAGTTCTGGATCGTCGTATAGGTGACGCGGGCGGACGGCTTGACGATGATCTCGACGACAGCCGAGTGCAGCGCGTTGTTGGTGTACACCGGTGCGGAGCAGCCCTCGATGTAATGCACCTGTGAGCCCTCGTCGGCGATGATCAGCGTGCGCTCGAACTGCCCGGCGTTCTCCGAGTTGATCCGGAAGTAAGCCTGCAGCGGCATCTCGCACTCGACGCCAGGCGGGACGTAGATGAACGAGCCGCCGGACCACACGCTGGAGTTGAGGGCGGCGAACTTGTTGTCACCTGGCGGAATGACGGTGCCGAAATACTTGCGGACGAGGTCCGGATATTCGCGCAAGGCGGTGTCCATGTCGCAGAAGAGAATGCCCTGCTGCTCGAGTTCGATGCGGTTGCGGTGGAACACGACCTCGCTGTCGTACTGGCTGGTGACACCGGCAAGGTATTTGCGTTCTGCTTCTGGGATGCCGAGCTTCTCGTAGGTGTTGCGCATCTGCTCCGGGAGGTCTTCCCACTCGCTGACCTGCTCGGCCTTCGGCCGCAGGTAGTAGTAGATGTCCTGGAAATCGAGTTGCGGCATGTTGACCGCGAACCACGGGGCCATCGGCTTCTTGTTGAACGTCCGCAGGCTGCGATGACGGAACGTGCGCATCCATTCCGGCTCGCCCTTCCACCATGAGATCTGGTCGACAACGCCTTCGTTGAGGCCCTTCTCGGGCTTGAAGGCGTACTCGGCTTCATCGCTCCAGCCGAGGCTGTACTTGCTGAGATCGAGATCGAACGCTGTCATGACGACGAGTTCCTTCCAGCGGAGGGGGGTACGGACATTTCCACTACGGCCATAGTAACAATTCGCCGCATCGAAGACACTCACCGACCAGCACGGTCATCGCCGCTGTGACATGTGTGTTTCGCAGCGTGAGGGTTCGGGGGTACCCTCGACCGATGGTGTTGCTGCCCGGGCGGGCGAATATCGGGTCGCCGGTGAACTGATGTCCCGGTTCCGACATCTGCTCGTCGCCATGCTGGTGTCGGCGCTGTCACTCGTCGCCGTCGAGTCGACCTCGATCGGTCTGGCCAGTGCCGACGCAGATCTCGGACGGGTTTCCGACGTCGTCTATAGCGTCGACGCGACTGCAGCCGCTGTGCACGTCACCTCGACCTATGTACTCAGCGAACTGAAGCCGGACGAGGGGACCCGCTATTTCTACTTTCACAGTTTCAACGTCGTCACCGAAGGCGCGGTGACCAATCTGACTGTGACGGAGAGTGGCAAACCATTGGCCTTCGCCGCTACCGGAACCGGAAAGTTCCAACGCCTCGACATCACCTTCGCCCATCCGCTGCGCTACACAAAGCCGCAAACCGTCGTCATCAGCTATGACCTGGGGGGAAGGGCGCCGCGAACAGCAGGTGACACATCGAGGGTCAACGCTGCATACGCATCCTTCCCGGTCTTCTCGTTCGGTTCGCCAGGCGCCAGTTCTGCCAGCGTCGTTGTCCCGGGAACGTTCACACTCGACATCCGAGGTGCACCATTCACGCAATCGACCGACGGTGCAAATCAGGTGGCTGTGGCAGCCGCAATTGCCGACACGGACGACTTCTACGCGGTCGTATCGGCGCGAAACGACGCAAATCTGACGACGGCGGATCTGATCGTCGGCAGCAATCACTTCCAGATCCGGTCGTGGCCGGGAGACGGCGACTGGAGCACCTTCGTCCAGCAGCATGTATCCAGCGGTGTTCCGCAACTGGAGCAACTCGTCGGCCAACCTTGGCCGGAACCCGACAAGACAGTCGGCGTCCACGAGGCCTACACCCCCTACCTCTACGGCTATGGGGGCTGGTTCGATGCGCAGAACGACACCATCGAGATCGGCGAGCACCTCGATGACAACGTCGTGTACCACGAGCTCTCACACGCCTGGTTCAACGATTCGCTGTTCGCCGAGCGGTGGATCAACGAGGGGATGGCACAGGAATACGCCAGCAGAACCGTTGCTGCACTCGGCGGCACGCTGACAGCGCCGAACCCGATCGATCTCACCGCAGCGGGGGCGATCAGTCTCGGGACATGGTCCACTCCGGCGTCGGACCATGCCGATGCCGCAGAAGCGTTCGGCTACAACGCTTCATGGAAGGTGATCCGTTCGATCACCGACGAAATCGGGCTCGCCAAGATGCGACTCGTGGTCGCCGCAGCCAAGAAGCACACGCCCGTCTACTCCGCAGGCCAGGCCGACGCCACTGCCATCAGTGGGAGCACGAACTGGAAACAATTCCTCGACCTCGTCGACGTCATCGGTGGTGCCACCACCGCCGACGCGCAGTTCAACGACTACGTTGCCAACGCTGATCAGCAGAGCCTGCTGACCGCCCGGGCAGCAGCGCGGATTGCGTACGCATCGCTGATCACCAACGAAGCCGCACCGACGCCCACGGCCCAACGATGGACGACACCGGCGATCGTGCAGACGTCGATGGAATCGTGGTCGTTCGACGAAGCTATGTCGACAATCGCCCAGTCGAACAGCGTTCTCGGTCTCGTCGCCAAGATCGCCAATATCCCGATCGAGGGTGAGGCACCCGACTTTTCGTCGATTCGACAGGCGTACGGATCAGCGAGTTCCCGGTCACAACTCGCGGCGGTCGTCACCGCAGCACAGCACCAACTCGACGGCCGCACAGCGACAGCTGCGGCGATTACCGCCAAGATTGCCGCCGACAAGTCAGCCGCAGCAGCGAAGCTTGCGGCTGACACCGCTGCCGCAAGGTCGGCAGTCGCGGCGGCGCTCGACAAGCGCCGCCACGCTGACGGGCTGTTCACCCGGGTCGGCATGTGGGGCTCGGACGTCGATGTGCATATCGAAGCGGCGCAACGGGCAATGGATACCGGTCAGTTCGATGTGGTGACCGCGGAGGCCACCGCAGCTTCCGAACGGGTCAGCGATGCTGAGGGGATCGGTCGACGACGTGCAGGCCTCGCAGGGGGTGGGTTCGTGGTGTTGATCGGTGCGCTGCTCGAACTGATCGTCGTCATCCGTCGGCGGCATCTCCGACCGGCTGCAGATGTCGACGACGAGATCGAGGCGCACGAAGCGCACGGCGACGGCGAGATGGCAGGCCGCTCACCCTGGGAACCGGCACCGTCTGCACCGTGGCAATCCGCACCGTCTACAACGTCACTTCCCGGGCCAGGTCGCATGCCTGCTGCGGACTGAGGCCGGCGGTGGCAGCGAGCCAACACGCAACCGGTGCAGCCTGGCGATGCGAGCGATGCGCAGCTTCGCCGGCGAGCGCGAGCAAGATGTCGAGATCGGACGGACAAGGGGCTTGGACACCGAGCAGTTCGGCATACCTGCCAAGCCAGGCAACGGCGGATGGATCGATGTCGCTCACCCGTCCTGTCTAGCCGATCGCCGGCTCACGGGCGTCAGTCGATTTCGACGAAGATGCATTCTCCGGGGCAGCGGTCAGCGGCTTCGAGCACGGCGTCGACCGAACGTTCAGGGATGATCGCCAGGCTGGACGAGCTGCCGGGGTCGTTGAGCACGACGCCGTTTTCGACGACGTAGGCAATGCCGTCTTCGAGTTGGACGAACACGTCCGGACAGTGGTCGATGCACAGCCCGTCACCGGTGCACAAATCTTGATCGATCCAGACCCGCATTATCGCTCGAGGTTATCGGCAGAAGCTTCGCGGCTACCGATGCATCATGTGTCACACCTCCGAGCAACTCCCAGCACCTCCGAGCAACGACAGCGGCGCGCTGACCACCAACTGCCGGTGCTGACGTCGATCCGACCGAGGTACCGTCATGCGTAATGGCTGACCAGACGGCTCCTTCCGAAACATCGACACCTGTCCCATCACCGCCTCCGACAGCGGCCCAACGGCCGGAGATCTGGCATCGACCGACCGGTGACGTCGCTGATCCGTGGGCATGGCTGCGTGACCGCGACGATCCTGCGACGATCGACTACCTCGAGGGCGAAAACGCCTACGCCGCAGCCTGGTTCGCTCCGCTCGACGAACTCCGGGCGACGATCTTCTCCGAGATCAAGAGCAGGGTGCAGGAAGACGACACCACCGTGCCTGCCCGCAAAGGCACGTGGTGGTACACGTCGAAGACGGCCGAAGGGTCGAGTTATCCGATTCACTGCCGCGGCGACAGCGTCGAGACGGCGGAATCGAACATCGTCTTCGACGAGAACATCGCCGCCTCCGGCCACGACTATTCCGAACTCGGTGCTTTCGACGTCAGCCCATCGCAGGACCTGCTGATCTGGTCCCAGGACGTCGACGGCGGCGAACGATACGACATGCGTATCCGCGACCTGTCCACCGGCCTCGACCGTGACGACATACTCGAGGACACCTACTACGGCACTGCGTGGTCAGCCGATGGAACGTGGATGTTCTACACTCGACCGGACGAACAGGTCAGGCCGTACCAGATCTGGCGGCACCGTCTCGGAACCCCGCAAAGCGAGGATGTCCTCGTGCTCGAAGAGAACGACGAGCGCTACAACCTCGGCGTCGAACTGACCCGCAGCGGCGAATGGATCGTGCTGACATCCGAATCGCGGATCACCACCGAGATCTCGTTGATACCGGCGAACGAACCGGCCTCGCCGCCGAGCATCGTGCGTCCGCGAACCGAAGGGGTCGACTACAGCGTCGACCACTGGGGCGATCGATTCGTGATACTCACCAACGCCGACGGTGCACTCGATTTCGCCGTCCACACGGCACCGATCGAATCCCCGGACGAATGGTCGTCCTGGGTCGCGCACACACCAGGCACCAGAATCGTCTCCGTCGAACCGTTCGCTGACTTCGTCGTACTGCACGAATGGGCAGCAGGCCAGCCACGACTACGGATCATCGACCGCGCCGGAGCTGCCCGCGTGATCGACAACGGCGACGAACCATCCGACGTCGAGTTGGACTCCAACCCCGACTATCAGCAATCCGTGGTGCGGTTCAGCTACCAGTCGTTGACGACACCGCGTTCGATCTACGAATACGATGTCGCCACCGGCCAGCGGTCGCTGCTGAAGCAGACGCCGGTGCCCGGCGTGGATCTCGGCGCCTACTCGTCCCGGCGTGAATGGGCGACGTCGACCGACGGCACGCAGGTACCTGTCGACCTCGTCTGGCGCACCGGCACGCCGATCGACGGATCAGCCCCCGCCGTGCTCTACGGGTACGGCTCTTATGAGGCGTCCTCGCCACCTTGGTTCTCCGTCGCCAGACTGTCACTGCTCGACCGCGGCTGGATTTTCGCCCTCGGCCACCCGCGTGGCGGTGGCGAGATGGGCAGGCAATGGTACGAGGACGGCAAACTGCTCAACAAACGCCATACGTTCGAGGACTTCATCGCCTGCGGCGAACATCTCCTCGCCAACGGCTATTCGGCTGCCAGCAGGCTGGCGATCCGCGGCGGGTCCGCCGGCGGACTACTCGTCGGCGCTTGCATGACGCTGCGCCCCGATCTCTTCCGGTCCGTTGTCGCCGAAGTACCGTTCGTCGACGTCGTGACGACGATGAGCGATCCGTCACTGCCACTGACGATCACCGAATGGGAGGAATGGGGCGACCCGCGCACGGAGCCGTACGCGTCGTACATGCTCAGCTATTCGCCATACGACAACGTTGTTGCAACGGACTATCCGGCGGTCTACGTGACAGGCGGACTGAATGATCCCCGCGTCGCTTTCCACGAGCCGGCGAAGTGGGTCGCCAAGCTGCGGGCGACGGCGACAGGTTCGCTGCCGTTGATCCTCAAGACCGAGATGGGGGCTGGACACGGCGGGCCGTCCGGACGCTACGACGCCTGGAAGGACGAGGCGCAGACGCTGTCGTTCCTGATCGCCACGACATAGCAGTGTCGTGATCGCCACGGCAGAGCGGGACGTTTCGGGCGTCAGTCCCTGGCTGCGTCAGCCGAGGATGCCGAACCCGCCGACTTTGCCCCGGAAGAAGACCATGGCGTTTGCGACCTCGTCGGCATGCGCCATCTCCTGCACCCGTCCGAGTACGAACAGATGGTCGCCCATCTCGTAGACCTGTTCGATCGTACAATCGATCCACGCGGCGACGCCGGCGAGCACCGGTGAACCGGTCGGTCCAGGGGTCCAATCGAGGTCGGCATAACGGCCCTCGGACTCCTTGGCGAAACGCCAGCAGAGATCCGCCTGGTCATGGCCGAGAACGTTGACGCAGAAGGCACCGCTCGGCTGGATCGCCGGCCAACTCCTCGATGTCAGCGCCGGGAGGAAGCCGACGAGCGGAGGATCGAGCGAGACCGAGGTGAACGAGCCGATCGTCAGGCCGCTCGGCTGGCCCTCGGTGTCCATTCCCGTGATCACCGTCACGCCTGTCGGGAAGTGGCCGAGTACTTGTCGATAGTTCGCGCTGTCGATGCTCATCCCAACCGACACTATTACCGGCAGCGACCCACTGAATGCTTGCAGCCTGTTCTTCAGGTCGTTCGGGCGAGGGAGATGACCAGGCCTTCGCGAGCGGCGACGATGCTGACATCGGTGTCTTTGGCCAACACGCTGGCGCTTGCTGCGAGTTTGTCGATGGCGTCATCGGTGCGCGTCGGATCGTGATGGAACAACACCAGCGTCTTGACATTGCACTCGACGGCCAGCCAGACCGCGT
>Ga0123338_10001225_pt1 | contig 24993 bp, 24 predicted proteins | sample grotaG_FD_89793 | JGI IMG/M metagenome (GOLD analysis project Ga0123338, IMG submission 89793) | Glacier valley bacterial and archeal communities from Borup Fiord, Nunavut, Canada, to study Microbial Dark Matter (Phase II) -... | ecosystem: Environmental > Aquatic > Freshwater > Ice > Glacier ...
TCGAGCACCTGAGTCTCTTGGGCCATGGGACGGGGGATACGCGTGGTCCAGGTTCGCGTCATGACTTCAGATTATCACCTGACTCCAGGTTCAGCCTAAATTTACTGCTGTAGTTTTTTTTGGACCCTTCTTGCCCTACTCGAGACTGGGAAGAAAGACTTTCCTTACAAGGTTTAAGCCTGAGTAAAGAGCTTGTGCCCCTTGTGAGAGTTAAATTTGTCACATTCTGCGAATGTGTGATGAATAAAGCAGGTATGCTTAATTCATCATGGAGTATCCGAGCCTGGTCTGGCACCTGAAGAAAACATCGCTTTTCGAGGACCTCGAACTCGAGGAAATCGAGCGAGTCTCCGAAAGCACCCCCTACCGTCCCTTCAAGGCCGGCGAAATCATCTACCGTATGGATGACCCGTCGGACGCGCTGTATTTTGTCAAGTCGGGTCTGGTCAAGGTGAGCAAGTTTTTACCCAACGGTAAAGAAGCCATTTTAGGCATGGTGGGGCAATATTCGGTGTTCGGTGAGTTGCTGCTCACCCCAGAGGAACGCAGGCCCAGTCAAGCCGAGGCGCTCTCGGACACTATTCTTATTGTGTTGCCGCGTGGCGTGCTGCTCAAGTTGCTCGAGCAGCGCCCCGCCATTGCGCTCAAGTTTATTCAATTGATGGCCGAGCGCTTGTTCGAGTCTCAGAGTTGGACTGCCGAGGTCAGCGCCTTCAGCGCTCCTGAGCGGGTAGCGAGTTTGCTATACCGTCTGGCGCTCGAGTTCGGAACCCCCCATTCGCAGGGGGTCGAGATTTCGGTGCGGCTCAATCAGGAGGATATGGCTCGCATGGTGGGCGCGACCCGTGAAACGGTAAGCCACTGCCTGGGCCGCCTGCGCGACATCGGGGCGCTGGTGAGCAGCAAAAACCCGCTGGTGGTGCAGCCGGAGAAGCTGTTAGACTTTTTGCATGGCCAATAAAACGGTCCGCAATCCTCCCTCGAGCGCACCTGTTCGCTTCGTGCATTACCTCGAACTCAAGGCGCTCTCCGGTCAAACTCAAGTTCCCCCGTTTCTGCTCGAGTGCAAGGTCAGGCTCGAGCAGTTTTCGGCTTGCACCTCGGTGCTCATTCTGAAAAATAAAGTCCAGCTCGAGGTTTATTTGTTGCAAAGCCTGTGGACGGCAGAAATCCCGGCGCTCGAGTGGGACAAGTGGGCGGAGGTCAGGCTCGAGGGTTGGCGAGTGAGCGAGTGGAGTTTTGAAGTTGTGGAGGCGTAGGAGGGTTGGAGGGTTGGAGGGTTGGAGGGTTGGAGGGTTGGAGGGTTGGAGGGTTGGAGGGTTGGAGGGTTGGAAACAGAGCGCCTCCGGCGGGTCATTGGTTCTTGGTACTTGGTCGGTTTGTCCTCGAGCGCCCAAAATCAAACCGACCAAGTACCAATGACTAAGAACCCACCGGAGGCGCAAAACTCGCGGACAGGCCCGCTACGTGCCGCTCTGTCCAAGACATCACTCACCACTCAAAAACTGACCACCCGATAATTCGGCTTCTCGAGCACATCGTCCTGAAAAATCAGCTCGAGGTACTGTTTACGGTCCAGCGCGTCAATCATGGCGAAGCGCCCCAGTTCGTCCACAAAGACCCCATCGGCCATGACGGTGTGCCCGTAAACCCCGAACACGAAGCCCGCGTCGGTGACAAAGCGGCCCTTGTGCTGCCACCAGCGCTTGCTTTCCTTGTCCGAATAGAACATGTCGTCGAAATAGCTCATGCTGGGCAGCGGTCCCGCGTGGGCAAAGTGGGTGTTGCCGATTCTGAGGTCTCGAGCAAAGGTCCTGAACCACTCTCTGAGGTCCTCGGGCAGCTCCATGCCACCTTTTCCTGGCTCGAACTCGAGGTGGGTGATGCCGTGCGCGTTGCCGAGCGTGTGGGTGTGGTTCAGCGCGGCGTCGTCGTGGTTGCCGAAGATGATGTTAACGTTGCCGCCAGCCAGGTCGCAGTAGCGCTTGAGCTTGTGCAGCTCACGCACCTGTGCTCGAGCTGCACTCATCAGGTGCTTACCGTCATCGAAGTCAAAGGGTTCGCGTCCGGTGAGCAGCTCGTACTGGCCCCGCGTTTTGGGGTGAATCAGGTCGCCCATCAGCACCACTTGATAGCGTCCGTCTTGCACGGGCGGGGTGGGTAGCCCTGCCTCGTCGGCGGCGTAAGCCGAACGCAGTGCGGCCCACAGCCGCCAGAAATCGGCGTGAACGTCTCCGATGGCGATGACCTTAATCACACTTTGGCCTTCTTGAGCAGGTCCTTGAGTTCCAGATACAGCGCCCGACTTTCCTCGAGACTCGAGCCGTACCCTTTGTACTTCTTCATCATGATTTGTAGGCCCTGACGGTGCAGCGCGGCGTCGCTCTCCTTGAGCTTCTCGAGCATATCGTCAATAAACTTCTGGGCCTTGACCCGTTCGGGGTCGAGCGCAGGGACGGGAGGTTCGCTGTGAGCAGACACGGCTTCCAGGTCCTCGTATTCGACCTCCCCTGCGTCCGAATCGGTCTCGTCCAGGTCTGGTTCGGACGCTCGAGCCTCGGACTTCGCAGATTTTGCAGCAACTCGAGCGCCGCCGTCGGGCCGCCAGTCGGCGCGTTCCCAGCGACTGCCCACCGCCAACTCATCGAAGGCGATTCCGTAGCTCAGGGCCGCGCTCGAGAGCGCCACCACCTCGGCGTCGCGCAGGTTCAGACCTTCCCCAATGCCGCTGCGCTTTAGGCCGCCCAGCTCGAGGGTGGCCACCACCACCGCAGGCAGCGGCGAGACCACCTCGAGCGTCAGGCTCCAGGCCGACTCGAGAATGTCGTCCAGGCGCTCGAACAGCGCTGTTTTGCTCAGCACCCGCTCGAAGCGGGCGTGGTCTAGTTCAGTTTCCACCTTGAGCCAGCCCAGATGCTCGAGCGAAAAGGGGGCTAGCAGGGCCTCGAGTACATCGTGGGTGAGCGAAGTCTGCGCCATGCGTCAAGTATACCGAGTTCGCTCGAGCAGGGTGATGTTTGCGGGTCCATTTTCCACCCGTTTTCCCCACCCTGCTCGAGTGTCCCCTCGAGTGGGCTATACTGGAAAAGTTGCCCTCGAACGTACATTCTCGTCTCGAGCGGCCTTAAAGGAGAACGCCATGCAGGAACTGTTGGAAAAACTGGCCGCGCTCCGGGAGTATCTTTGACATTCCCGCCAGCACGCGCAGACTGCGGGAACTCGAGTTCGAGCTGAGCAATCCCGAGCTGTGGAACGAACCCGAACGTGCTCGCAAGGTCAATCAGGAAGCCACGGGCTTACGTAAACTGGTGGACACCTACAATCGGCTCTCGAGCGACGCACAAGGCTTGTCCGAGATGCTCGAGATGGCCTCGGACCAGGAAAAACTCGAGTTGGTCGGTGAGCAGACTCGGCTCGAGCAAGACGTGGACTTTTTGTACCGCGAAACGCTGTTCACCATGAAGCACGCCGAGGCCGCCGCCATCGTGGTAGTCAAGAGCGGCGCGGGCGGCACCGAGGCCCAGGATTGGGCCAATATGCTGTTCAGAAGCTACATTCGCTGGGCCGAGCGCAGCGGTTTCAAGGTGGATATTCTGGACATCCAAGAAGGGCAGCAGGCCGGAATCTCGAGCGCCGAGTTCGTGATTCGCGGGGAGCGCGCTTATGGCATGATGTCGCCGGAAAACGGGGTTCACCGCCTGGTGCGGACCTCGCCGTTTGACAGCAACAACCGCCGCCAGACCAGCTTTGCCAGTCTCGAGGTGGTCCCGGAAGTGCCAGAAGAGGAAATAGACATCCAGATTCTGGACTCCGAGGTGCGGGTGGACGTGTACCGCTCTCAGGGCGCGGGCGGACAGGGCGTGAACACCACCGACAGTGCAGTGCGGGTGACGCACTTGCCCACCGGGGTGATGGTGGCCATTCAGGTGACGCGCTCGCAAATCAAGAACCGCGAGATGGCCTTCCAGATTCTCAAGCAGCGCTTATATGACCGCGAACGCAAAAAGCGCGAAGATGAGGAGATGAAGGCCAGGGGCCAGCAGCAAAAAATCGAGTGGGGCAGTCAGATTCGCTCGTATGTGCTCGACAAGCAGTACGTCAAAGACCACCGCAGCGGCTTAATGAGCTACGACCCCGATGCGGTGCTCGACGGTGACTTGGATGATTTGATGTGGGCGGGCCTCGAGTGGATGGCTGGAAAGCGCGTCTCTGAGGAACTTGCTGTAGACGATTAAACTCAGATGTCCGATTCTTTGGTAAGGGCGCATCGAGTGCGCCCTTTTTGCTTTGGCTCGAGCTTCGGCTTTTGGGCGAGCTGCTGTCTTGGACAAAAGCGGCACTGTCTTGGCCCAACTTCAGCACGTCTTCTTGGTCAAAACAGCGCCCATAAGGACGCTTGACCGCTTGAGCAGAACGGCACCTCTCGGGCCTGTCCGCCTCACGGGCTGGGCCGCCTATCGGGCCTGTCCGCCACTATACACTCCGACTTATTCAGAAGACCGTCCAGCACTTATAATCTGCTCTCCCCCCGTGAACGGGGGAGTTGGAGGGGGGTGAATTCCAGGTGGAACGTCACTCGAGCGGAAAGGCACTGTGGAAAGCTTTAGGCTCAAGCTTCAAACCCCCTCCTAACCTCCCCCGCCTGCGGGGGAGGAACAGGGACCATGCGCGCTTTACTGTCTGGCACGCTGTTTGATTAAGTCGGAGTGTATGGTCCGCCACTCGCCCCTACGATGGTGTCATCCCAGACGACTTTGGAAACCTAACCCTCAAGCGCCAGCAAGCCTGCCTGGACTGTGTTTTCATCCTGTTCGCTCGAGCCGCCGCCCACCGCGAAGCTGCCGACTAAACGGCCCTCGAGCCGGATGGGAACCCCACCGGGTACGAAGGCCAGCGGATAGCTCACCCCACCCAACAAAGCCGGGGTGAAGGGCTTGTCCATCGGTAAAGCGCGGGTGGGTGCACCAAAATACACGCTGGTACGGGCCTTGACCTGTGTGGTCTCGAGCGAGGCTAAAAGTGCGCCGTCCATGCGCTCGAGCGCAATTAAATGTCCGCCCGAATCCACCACCGCGAGGGTACACTTCAGGCCAATAGATTCGGCGTGGGTCCGGCCTGCGTGGATGAGTTTGTGGGCCTGCTCGAGAGTGAGTTCGGTCATGGGGCCTCCAGTTTTTATGTTGAATCCAACATACCGAGATTATCCCAACCCCTTTGCTGCCCGCTGTAGGATAATCCACAGTATGAAGGGCCTGGATTACGTCTTGCTGGCCGGACTATGGGTAGAGCCTCGCAGCGGTTACGACCTCGCGCAGTGGTTCGACAAAGCGGCTCGTCATTTCTGGGCGGCGCACCATAGCAGCATTTATCCCGCTCTCAACGGCCTCGAGCAAGGTGGAATGGTACGATATACGCTGGCAGCGGGTCAACGCGGACCCCAGCGCAAAATTTATACCCTCACCACACCCGGTGAGGATGCCCTGCGTGAATGGGTCGCTAGGGTTCCCAACCCCGCTGAAATCCGTGATGAACAGCCGGTACGAGCGATGGTGCTGGATTTGCTGCCGTTGGAGGAAGCTCTCAAATATCTTGAGGATGCCAGGGCGCTCTACAGCTCTCAACTGGAAGTTTATCAAACCTTGCTGGGTCAACTTGAGGGCAACCCAGACCCGCATTTTCGGCTTTTAGGGGTGCGTCTTCCCCTGTTGCGAGGGATACGGGTTCAGCAAGCCTACCTGCTGTGGTGTGAAGACGCGCTCGAGTTGCTCAAGATGCGTGTGCTTGAGGAAGACTGACTTTCTAGGTTGAGATTTAGCCTGAGCCGCTCGAGCGACTCCTAAAACCCTGTACCCTACCTTTCATGCTCGAGCAAATCCTCAACCGAATTAAACGTGTAGATTCTGAAGCTCAAAACCGCGCCCTCGAGCGCCAAAAAACCCTCATCAAGCCCACCGGGGCGCTGGGAGACCTCGAGCAGTTGGGATAATCGGGTGGCGCTGGTTTGTCCAAACGAAGCCAACAGATAATCGCTGTACAGTTCCAACATCTCGCGGTCCATATCTGACTCTACCTCCCCTCCTGAAGTCACCCTAATTTCTATCGCGTAAGGTCAGTTAATAATTCTGTTCGTATCGTGCCTAAAACCCAATTGAATTTTGTGAGTAACTTGATACCTGCGTAATTCGCATAGCCGTGCTTCCCACATCCAGGATAGCTCTCTCGAAGTTCACCCGGTAGGTTGATGACGCTGCCATCACTGATTTCAATGTCTTCAAAACACAGTAGTCCAGGCGGTACTGCGCGTTCAGCCCCGAACAAGGAACTCGAGGCTTGCTCGAATAAAGCGCGTAGGAACACGGCGACCTTGGGGTGTTCTAAGCGTTTAGCCAAGGCTTGTTCACGGGTGTTCCCACCAAATCCGTGGTTTGGGCCAAGTCCGTCAATCGTGCATCCGGTTTCTCGAGCCATCCTAAGACCAATGACTGCGCCAGACTACTCCTAGTGAGGCTTCGTTGGCGTTTGATCACCTGATGCTGGTGAGCCAGTTCGTCTGCAACCTGGGTGAAGAGTTCTTGCAAAACACCAGGCAGGGCTGCTAGATTCGGGGTGGAAAGTTTGGTAGTGGGTTTCATGACTGTTCCCATCTAACCAAATTTTCCCTTAAGTTGATGTCTATGGGGTAGACACTGTTTGGAATCGACCAGCACGGCATTGGGAAGTATGGCTTTGAATGGGGTAGGAGACTAAAAGGGGGTAGGCTTCGTCTGCAACGATGAAAACCTACCCCAGCAATCTTAGCAAACGCGAACGACACATGATCATCCCGCTGTTGCCCAAACGGGGCAACGCCTGCCGCCAGAAGTGGAAGGTGATTCTCAATGCCCTGTTCTATGTACTACGAACCGGGTGTCAGCGTCTTGGGCAAAGCGGCACGTCTTCTTGGTCAAAACAGCGCCCATAAGGACGCTTGACCGCTTGAGCAGAACGGCACCTCTCGGGCCTGCTCGCCTTCCGGGCCTGCCCACTGGCGCGAACTCCCCGATTCTTTTCCCCCCTGGCAGACCATTTATGCTTACCACCGGAGTTTTTGCACGCACGGGGTCTGGGAAAAGCTCGACACTGTATTACGAATTCGCCTGCGGTTGAGAAGCCAGCGTAACGCATGGCCCAGTGCCGTCGTGTTTGATACCCAAAGCGTCAAAGCCTTGTGTGGAGGCGAAGCACGCGGGTTTGATGGCTATAAGCGGGTCAATGGACGCAAGCGGCCCAGCCCGTGAGGCGGACAGGCCCGAGAGGTGCCGTTCTGCTCAAGCGGTCAAGCGTCCTTATGGGCGCTGTTTTGACCAAGAAGACGTGCTGAAGTTGGGCCAAGACAGCGCTTTTTGCTAGTGGACACTTTGGGATTGTTGTTGTCGGTCAAAGTCGTATCCGCCAGCACCTCGGAAACGGCAGCAGCCATGCGGGGTTTGGAAACGTTAGGTGAGACCTATGTAGGCGTCAGCCTCGCCTGGGCAGACCAGGGATTTGGGGGTGCGCCGTTCAGAACGTGGTTGAAGCACACCTTGAGCTGGGATTTAGAACTGACCAGTGGCCTATCAAAACCCGGCAAGCCCGATTTCGAGGTAGCTCCACGGCGATGGGCGGCGGACAGGCCCCATGGGGTGCCGTCTTGTCCAAGCCAGTTGAGCGCACCATTGCTTGGTTGTGTCGTCACCGACGCTTGTTGTGCGATTTTGAGCGTTTGGTCCAAGTGAGTATCGGTTGGGTCTATGCCGCCATGACGTTGCTGATGGTTCGTCGGTTGGCTCAATGATGTGCTATACGAATGCAAACAGCCTCTAGCCCTTGTGGCTACCCATCTTTTGTCGCCTATCCCGTAAAGCGCCCAACCCTATACGGTAAACTCGAGCGGATGAGCCGTTTCACCGTTCAGGGAACCAATAACCCTTTCACCTGCCTGCACTGTGGGCGCGATGTTCTGCCGCTCGAGAATGGCAGCGTTCGCAACCACTGTCCTCACTGCCTGTATAGCCTGCATGTGGATGTATTTCCGGGAGACCGCGCCAGCGACTGCCTGGGCCTGCTCGAGCCAGTCGGCGTAGAGCACAGCCCCAAAAAGGGCTGGGTTCTGCTGCACCGCTGTCAGAAGTGTGGCTTTGAAGGCCGCAACAAAGCCGCGCTGGACGACCCTGTTCAACCGGACGAATTTGAGAAAATTCTCGAGCTGAGCCGTAAAACGGTACAGGAGAGAGCGCTTCAGGTGGCCCTCGAGCGACCCTCGAGAGGAAGGAAAGGACGTGGATAAAATGGATGAAAAACCAGAGATGGACACCGCGCTCGAGCGTTTACAGGCTGCTTTTAGTCACCTAAAACTTGACGAAGCAGAAGCGGAGCGCTTGGCGCTCGAGGTGGTTGAGGAAACTCGCAACACGCGAAGCAGGTAGGCTCGAGTGACCCCTACACCAGAAACGAAGCCGCTCTGAAAAACAAGTCTCAGGCACAAGTCCCAAACCTGTGTCCCCCATCTCTCGAGCGAAGACGCAACCCCAACGCCCTCGAGCGCACCCCTGTCCCCTGTAACCCAAAACCTGTAACCTGAACCCCGCTATGTAAACCGCCGCCTGGATTTTAGTCGCCCTCATCTTCTGCTCGAGCAGTGGCCTGTTTTACGCGGGCTTCGGACCGTTAAAAAAGTCCTCGAGCGCCCGCTTCATTCTGCTTTTTGCCGCCCTTCAGATGATTCTGGCGCTGGTTTTAGTGTGGGTGACGGTTTCTCGAGGGTGAACCCCTCAAAAACAAAGGGCCAAACCTGGAGTGTTCAACATCCGGCTTGTGAGGTTGCCTGTAGGTTCAGACAGTGCGAACCCAGCTAACCTGGATAAGTATCCTTGTCTCTTTCATCCAATGAAGCAGGAACGATTCAGAAAATCCCTGTGAAGCATATCTAGATCGTCATACATACAAGAAACGTCGTCCAACACATATTCCCACCGTTCCCACGGGTAGCGACTGCGTTCCCGTTCTCCGGGCACCTCGAGCTGAATCTAGGGTCGGTGCCGTAACGTCACCTCGGGCCATAATGCGGAATCTCCTGTCAATAACGCTGAAGCTTGGCCTTTTAAGTATCTGTCAAAGAAGGCTAGCGTATAGGCATTCGTCGCCGCAAAGCCACGATAGGGATTGACTGGGCCAGCAAGGCCCAGCCACCGGACAACTGGGGACCAAATTGGCACGTCGGTCCAGTTCACGTGATACATGGTGTTCATGGTCAGGAAGTACGCGTCTGCGTGGGACTGTAAGTAAAGGGCGGCCTCATCACGGACGGTATGGGCGATCTCCGCTTCGGGCCAGCCCCCGGCCTTCGAGCGTTCTTCGCGCATAACCCAGGCGTCCCGTGACATCACCATCACAGGTTGTGTCAGACCTGCACGGACCACCGCTGTGGTCTGCCCAGCATCCACAGCGAGGCAGGCTTTAAAGCGGAGATCGACGCGGCAGGCTTCCGGCCCCTGGTAGCCGCCCAGTGACATCCCGAACACCCCGGCGCGGTCGGTATCGAGGTGGCCCGCGAGCAGCGGGTCATGCTGGTCAAGGTTGCTCATCTGACTGAGTGCGAAACTCAGGTCGGCGGCCAGGAAGGGAACGATTCCGCCCAACAACTCGACACCGTTCATGACGGTGCTCACCTTCTCCGTTTGCGAAAGGGCCAGCGGCATGTGCTGGTCGAAAAGGGTTTTGGGCAGCAGGACCGAAATCACCCGACCGTCGGGGAAAACCGTGGCCGCCGCCGTACCGGGCTGATCCAGCCCTACCACCACATAACCGTGTGAAACGAGTTCCTCGATCCAGAAGAGGCTGGCATCCCGGAAGCCGGAGAAACCTGTGGGATTGAGCAGGACAGGAAAACGACCACGCAATGGAGCAGCACCAGCAAAAGCGTGGGTCGGGGCCTGGGCGACGTTGCCCAGCAAGAAGGCCGGGACGTGAAAAAAGCGGCCCACTACCTCGAGGATTTCGCGGTGTGCGAGGTAGGACACAGGCTTGGTGTGGCGAGGTTGGATAGCGGGATACCAGACTTGTGCCATCAGCTCGCGGTGGTCGTTCGGATTAGGCGTAAAAGGTTCAGGCCGGGACCTGTCCACCCAGTGATAAATCCGTGTACCTATCGGGTACGGGCCAGTGGGTTGTGGAAAGCGCGGCTCGGGCAATAGCCAGTGTATCAAGACACCGCCCCCTACCAGCACACCCAATAGCGCCGCTAGGCCCCCGAGGAGCCGTGCAGAAACCTTATATCGCTTGGTGTCGTCGCCCATGAGTTGCAGATTCAATATGGGCTTCATCCCTCCGTTTAGGAGGTGACGAGCCAGATTCTCACCCCAAAGTACCTCCTAAACCTGAGTTCGCCCTCTGGGTTCAGAAAGGTAGTCAGCTAGTAAGGAGACCTAGAGTATCCGAGGTGCAAGGCTTGCTCGAGGAGCCGTGTCCAGTGTCCACTCTGGAGGGGCCATGTTCAGACGTTTTTCGAGGAGTATAAAAAGTTCACTGTAGCATTGACATTTTCAAGACGGCCCCTTCTGTCCTCGGTCAGACCCGTTGAGGTGCTGTGCTGGGGAATGTCTGGATGTCTGTAAACCTCATCGCTTGAGTGTAAACTGTATGAACTCAGGGACAAGCCCAGCATTATAGAATTCTCGAGCTTCAAGCCCCGGTGATGCGCCGAATCTCCTCGTCACTGGGTAGGCTAGAGTCCCCCTGGCTCAGCGTTTGAGTTTTGGACCCCAAGCGCAGTGTTTTGGCGGTTCCCAGCGAGATGGTCTTGCTCGAGGACAGTTCGCCCATAGCTCGGTCCAGCGCCTGGGTCATGGCGGAATTTCCTAGGCGTACGGTCATGTTGCGGGCCTGCTCGAGCGTCTGAGCGGCCTGTTTGGGGTTGCTGGCCGCCTGTGCGGTGGCCTGCATCACCAGCATTTCAATGTTGCGTTGCTGCACCCACTGCATCACTTCCGGGTTCACCTGCGCGGCGAAGTTTTCGTCTCCGGTGAACTCCACAATCACGTCCAGCGGCGGAATCTCGCCCCGGTAGTTGGCACCGGGAACCTCGTAGGTGAGGCCCACCTGGGCTAAACGCATCCGGGCTGGAGGACGAGACGGCAGGGTGAACTCGAGGATGAAGGTGCTCCCCGTTCCGGCCTCGATGTTGCCCAGCGGGTGCGGCTGCACGCTCACGTTGACCTCGGTCTGGGTGGGGGCCACGCGGGTCACGCGCTCGAGGACCACATCTTTAATCGAGCGCACTGAGAGACCCACGCCCGTTACCACCTCGAGCGTGGCTTTCTCGAGGTCGCCCAGTAGCGCTTTGGGCAGGTCGGTGGCGCGAATGGCGGGAGGCTGCGGGTTGTCGGTGTCGGACTTGACATCGAAGAGTTGGCCCTGGGTGGTGTCGGCGGTCTCGAGCAGTAAGTCATACTCGAAGTCGCCCACCCCGACCACGCTCACCGGCACTCGAGCAGCGGCCAGCGCCCGAATCTGTTGATTGACGATGGCTTCGTCGAAGGTTGCGCCGTCAGAGAGCAGCACCATGCGCTTGCTGCCCACCTCCTTCTCGAGCAGGCCCGCGCCCTTTTCCATGCCCAGACCCATCATGGTGCCGCCGGAATAGTGGGTCAAGCGCTCCGCCGCTGCCAGCAGTTTGGCCCGCTCGGACGCACTGGTAAAGGGAACCAGGGTTTCGGCGTTGTCGTCGAATTTGACCAGTGCAAGGCGGTCTTCGGGCTTGAGCAAATCCGAGCCGATGATGGCCCGCAGGCTCTCGACCACCAAATCCATCTTGTTCTTGGCTCCGCGCACCACGGTGTAGTCCTGACCGTCCACCCGCACCTTCTGGTCGGTGACTTCGCTGGGCTTGGTCACGACCTCGCGCATACTGCCCGAGGTGTCCACCACGAAGACCACGCTGAGGTTGGGCCTCGAGCCAGCCGCCTCAGCGTTTGGCTTGAGGGTGAGGGCCAGAAAAAGTTTCTGACCGGGTTGATTGGCGAGTAAGTATTCGCGGTGTGGCTTTAGGGTGGCGTTGAGCATGGTTTTCTCCCAGGTTATGAGTTTTGAGTTTTGAGTGGTGAGTAAGGAGGTGGAGAGGTCGCCTAGATTATAGGTTCTGGTTGCGTTTTTTAGTTACAAAGTCAAACTTCAAACTAGATTTCAGGTCAAAGCCGGGAGCTGAACACTCAAAACTCACCACTCACCACTCAAAACTATTTTCTGACCACCTCACCGATATTGCCCTGCAAACTCGGCTTGCTGTCCCTGGATACGTAGAAAGGGTGCAAGGCGTTCCCATTGGCCACATTATCGAAAGCCCGTCCTCTCGAGCGCCCCAAAAACGCCACCCCACACTCTTTATTGCGCTCGAAGGTGTTCTCCTCGAGAATCGGTTGGGCCTCGTCTGTCACCACAATGCCGTGCAGAGAGTTAGAGGTGCAGATGTTTTTGCGAATCAGGCCGCTCGAGTGACCGAAAAAAGCGATGCCGCAACTGCCGTTGTGAATGAACTGCGAACCCGTGGAAAAGACCCTGGCGGTTTCGGAGAGAAAAAGCCCGCTGGCGGCGTTCTGCTCTGCAATGCAGCCCTCGAGCGTGGCGTCCGCACCGCCGAGCAGCACGATGCCGTTGCCGCCGTCGCCCGCCGGGTCGGTGAGTCCTCCGGCAATGCGAACGTTTTTGACCTCGAGCGTGGTGCTCGAGACTAACACGTCGGCGGGCCTGCGCCCGGTGTGCTCGAGTGTGAGGCCCTCGAGCGTGAGTTTTCCGCCGCTGGCGTACATCAAGTAGCCCTCGGCCTCTCCGATGATGCGGGTTTGTTCGCGCCCCGACCCCACCAGAATGATGTTTTTCTTGATTTCTAGCGCTCGATTCAGCGCAAACTTTCCCGGTGCGAGGCGCAGTCTGGCCCCGTCTGCCGCCCGGTCTATGGCCTGCACCAGATTTCCGCCCGGCGGGTGAACCACGTCGGCAAAAATCGGTACTGGGGTAGGAGTGGAACGTGAAGAACTTGGAATTGGAGAACGAGAGGGCCACTCATCCCACATAGCTGGGTCCAACTCGGGGGGAGTTGAACTAGTTTGTGATGAATCCGTATTGTTATTACGTGGTATTCCATGCGGTTGACTGGGCGTATGCAGATTTTCTGGAAAACCCTGACTATCCAGCAACCCAATCACCTCACGCACACTCTGCGGTCTTTTGAGCACCTCGAGCGCCATGCAGCGTTCAATGAGCTGGCGCAATCCAGACGGAACTGAACCCGGCAGCGGCTCGAGCGCGGTTCCCAGCATCCGGTCTGTGGCGGGCGGCGGCATCTTACCACTCAGGGCGTGATAAAGCGTGGCTCCCAGTGCGTAAAGGTCGGTGTAGGGACCAAATTTAGCGCTCGAGGCATATTGCTCGGGCGGCGCATATCCGGGCGTGACCAGCCGGGTGTGGGTACTGGCCGCGCCACCCTCGGCGTAGGCGCGGGCGCTGCCAAAATCTATCAAGACCGCCCTTGCATCCTGGGTCAAATAAATATTGTCCGGCTTGATGTCCCGGTGCAGCATCCCGCTCGAGTGAACCTGCTCGAGGCCGCCGAGTAACTTGCGAGCGATGTCCTCAATTTCATCGCTCGAGATAGGGCGTTCCATACGCTTGCCCAGCGTTTCGCCGCGCAGAAATTCCATCACCAGGTAGGCGGTGTCGTTGAGTTCAAAGGCGTCCCACACCCGCACAATACTGGGGTGGTCAAACTGGGCCAGGGTGCGGGCCTCCTCGAGAAACTTTTCGCGCTCGAGCGGAAAATTGCTGCTGCGCGGCGGCAACACCAAGCTCCCGCGCCTGCTCGAGCCTTCGGGAAAGAGTTCCTTGACCGCCACCCCGCGCCCCAGCAGGGTATCGCGGCCCGCATAGGTGACGCCGAAGCCGCCCTGACCCAGCACCTTGCCCAGCTCGTAGCGCCCGAGCAGGGAACCCTGGCGCAGGTGCAGGGTATTGGCCGCCAGAATGCCGCCGCACACTGTGCAGACCGGGGCATCGTTGTCGTTGGAAGTACCGCAATAAGGGCAAATAATCATGAAGGGGCGCTCGAGCGTGACACTGGGTTCATTATACCGCTCAGTACGCCGCTCGAGGGGAGAGGGTTTCTGGTGGGTGCTCGAGGGCTGGGACTGGGTGCTCGAGTGGACCGGGCGAATCCCCTTTTTCTTTTTTCGCTATGCCGTTTTGCTCAAGATAGTGCCGCATACGTCCTAGACACTCTTTCTCGAGTTATGTGCAGATTGTAGCTTCGACAAGGTGGAAATTCGTTTAAGCGAAGCGCGAACGAGAAGGGGGATTCGGTCCGGTTTCACTCGAGCGCTAACCCCTCGAGCCTTTCTCGAGCCGAAACTCACTAAACTCAATGCGGAACAACGAAAACCCCTCTCCAGCCACCGGAGAGGGTTGGTGAGGGTGAGGCCCTAGCTCGAGCGTGGCAAAGTCACCACAGCCGCTCGAGCGCGCTTTTTACGAAGGCTATAAAACACCCGCAGGGCCAGCAGCACCACCAAAATACCCGCGTACAGCAGGGGTTCGCGTAAATCTTTCTTGGTCTGGAGCACGAAGTGCAGCGCGGCCAGACCCGCCGCCACGTACACCCAGCGATGCAGCCTTTGCCAGCGCACAAAGCCCAGACGGCGCACCGCACCCTTGGGGCTGGTCGCCGCCAGAATCCCCAGAATGATAACGGCAGCAAAACCGATGGTAATAAAAGGCCGTTTGACCACATCTTCGACGATGATTCGCAAATCTAATCCGTGGTCCACCGCAAAATACAGGGTCATGTGCAGCGCGGCGTACAGAAAGGCCAGCAGGCCCAGCGCCTTGCGGATGCGAGGGGGCCAGGTCCAGCCCGTGACCATCCGCAGCGGGGTACACAGCAGCGAGGCCAGCAAGATGACCAGCGCTAGCAGTCCACTTTGCTGAATCGAGCGCTGCACCGGGTTGGCTCCCAGCGCGCCGTTAAAAGCGTCCCAGACCAGCACCGCCATGGGAATCAGGCCGCCCAGCACCACGCCTGGACCCAGCCAGGACAGCTTGGGAGCCTTGGACGGCTTGCCTGCTTTGCCCGTTTTAGGCGTGCTCGAGGGGGATTTCGTTTGCCCGGTCATGGTTAGAAGTTGCGGCGCAGGTCCATGTTCGAGTACAGCGACGCCACCTCCCTCGCGTAGCCGTTGAAGGGCAGGGTGGGGCGGCGCGACAGCTCCCCGATGCGCCGCTCGGTGGCCTGACTCCAGCGCGGGTGGTCCACTTTGGGGTTCACGTTGGCGTAAAAGCCGTACTCACCGGGGGCGGACAAGGCCCAGGTGGTGGCGGGCATCTTCTCGGTGAGCGTGATTCGCACGATGGATTTGATGCCTTTGAAGCCATACTTCCACGGCACTACCAAGCGTAGCGGAGCGCCATTCTGGTTGGGTAGCACCCGGCCCTGAATGCCCACCGCCAAAAAGGCCAGCGGGTGCAGCGCCTCGTCGAGCCGCAGCCCTTCCACGTAGGGCCACTCGAGCACGCCATCTTTTTGTCCCGGCATCTGCTCGGGGTCTTTGAGGGCGGTGAACTGAATGTACTTGGCCTTGCCGGTGGGGTTCATGCGGCGCACCAGCGCGGCCAGGGGAAAGCCGAACCAGGGAATAACCATGCTCCAGCCTTCGACGCAACGCATCCGGTAAACGCGGTCCTCGAGCGGAAACCAGCTTTGCAGCGTGTCAATGTCAATGCGTTGCGGCTTTTTGACCTCGCCGTCGAGCAGCACGGTCCAGGGGCGGGTCCTCAGCGTTCCGGCGCGCTGGGCGGGTTCGGCCTTGTCGGTGCCGAACTCGTAAAAGTTGTTGTAGGTGGTGATGTTTTGGTACGAGGTCTGGGCTTCGGTGGTGTCATAAGGCCCCAATGGACGCTTGCCCCCAATGAGCGACCCCGCAACAGGCGCGGCAGCCGAGGCCCGCCGGGTCAGCAGCTCGAGGGTTCCCCCCACGCCCACCATCGTACTGGTCATCAGCGCCGCGTTTTTGAAGAATTCGCGCCGCCCTACGGGCTTGGCCTCACCGGGTTTGATGATTCTCGAGGGTTCGGTCTGGAGGTCGAACTTGGATTCGTCGGGGGGAAGCTGTGACATGTGGTCTCCTATGATTTTTGCAGAAAGGTCCGGGTTTTATAGGCTCGAGCGGAGAAAAAACCGTGTACACCATGAACTTTAGCTCAATCCAAGCATAAGTATTGTACGTTTGGAAACTCGAGAAGGTTCAAATCGGGTCGAGGTGGTTGGAGCAAAGACCCGTGTTTGGAAATCTACTGTGGATTTACACGGTAGGGAGAGGTGTGGATTGGGTGTTCTAACGCCCTACGCAATACTGCGCCGAATGTGCTCGGCCATCGCGTTCGCCTGTTCACGCTCGAGCCGCCCCTGAATCCGCTCGAGCAGGTGTGAATAGCGCGGGTCGCGGTGGCGCGCGGCGGCCATCTCCCAGGCTTTGGCGCTGCCTGCGGCCACGAAGCGCTTTCTGGCCCGTGTGAGCGCGGTGTAGGCCAGCTCTCTCGAGAGCATGTTGTAATGAATCTCGTGCAGCACGCCAATCACCGCGTTCCACTCCGACCCCTGAGCGCGGTGGACCGTGAGGGCATAGCCCAGTTGCAGGTTATAAACCTCGGTGCCGCTGAGTTCCACCACATGACCTTCAAAATCCACCTGCGCCTTGGTGCCCTCGAGCGACAAAACCACACCCAAAGTGCCGTTGTACACGTCGTTGTTGTAGTCGTTTTTGGTCTGCACCACGATATCCCCAGTCCGAATCAGGTAATCGTTCACCTTGAGACCGTCGGTGCCGGGGTTGAACTGGGCCTGAAGCATCCCGTTGAGCGTGTTCACGCCCAGCGGCCCCTTTCGCATGGGGGTTAACACCTGTACATTTCGGGGGCCACCCATCTTTTCGACCAACATGGCCAGCCGCCTCGCGCCGCCCTCGGGGTCGAGTGGCAGCAGCTCGAGGTCCGCTCCCATGAAGAAATCCGGGCTGCGTCCGGCGTGAATCTGGTGCGCGGCGGCAATGAGGGGGCTGCCCTCGGCCTGACGGTGAATCTGCTCGAGCTTTACCGTGGGGGCTACCGCAATCAATGTCTCGAGCGGCATTCCGTAGTCCACGGGCGGGAGCTGGTCCGCGTCTCCGACGAGTAAAATCCTCGAGCCTTCTGGCAGCGCCTCGAGCAGACTGAGCAGCAGCGCGTCGCCGCACATGCTCACCTCGTCCACGATGACCAAATCCACGCCCAGCGGCTCGGCCACCCCGTAGCGAAACCCGCTGGGTCCGTAGGAGAGCAGGCGGTGAATGGTGCTGGCCCCGCGCCCCGTGACCTCCTCGAGCCGCCGCGCCGCCTTTCCGGTGGGGGCGCACAGCGCGCACTCGAGGCCCAGACTCTCGGCCAGATTGACCACCGCGCGGGTGGTGTAGCTTTTGCCGGTTCCCGGTCCTCCGGTGAGCACGGTGATGCGGTTATCGGCCAGCAGGCGCAAAACTTTGCTTTGCTCTTTACTCAACCCATCGAGCGCACTCTTATGCACTACCCACGGGGTTTCCGGGTCGGTCTCGAGCAATTCAAAAATCAATCGGGCCAGTTTGACTTCGGTTCGGTGAACGTAGGGGAGATACACCCGGTCTTCACGGGGGCCGCCGTCCTCGGTCTCGGTGTCCTCCTCGAGCTTGAGCCGTCCGCGCTCCACCGCCCGTTCTATGGCTTCCTCGGCCAGTTTTTCGCCCACATGGGTGTAGTGCGTTATGCCGCGAATGAGGCGCTCGAGCGGCAGGTAACTGTGTCCACCGCTGAGCTGCGCTTGCTGAAGGCTGTACACCGCCGCCGCAGTTAGCCTGCGCGGGTCGGTCTTGCCAATGTCGCGGCCCTCGGCCAATTTATCGGCAGTTAAAAACCCGATGCCCTCGACCTCGGTTAAGGCGTACAAATCCTCCTCGAGCGTTTTAGGGGCGCTCGAGCCAAAGTGTTTCATGGCCCGCTGCGCCTGCGTTACCGAGAGGCCCAGCCCCTGAAGCGCGGTGAGCACCCGGCGCTCGCCGTGGCGGTCATCCCAGCTCAGGGTAATTTTTTGTAGCGTTCCTCGAGTCACGCCCGGAACCTTGAGCAGCTCCTCGGGCGAGTTCTCGATGATTTCAAAGGTCTGGTCGCCAAAATACTCCACGATGCGGCGGGCCAGCTTGGGGCCGACCCCGGACACTCGAGCCTCCAGGTAAGCCATAATCCCGTCTGCGGTCAGCTCGAGCGCGTCCAAATCCTTGAGTAGCAGTTGCACCACCTTGTACTGGTAGCCGTACTGCGGGTGGGTCTGCATGATGACCTCAGCATCGAAGCGGTCGCCTTTTTCAATGGGCGGCATCGAGCCAATCAGGGTCGCGTCGTCGTCACTTCCACCCATACTTGAGGAGTCGGCACTCGAGAGTTCGGCGCTGAGGATGGTGAAGCCGTTCTCGCCCCGGTAGCGCACTTTATGGGCCACGCCGGAAACTCTGAGGGTGGGGAGGTCGTGGGCCATTACGCTTTTAGCGTAGCATAGCCAGAGGTGGAAAACCGACCCCTAAACGACGCTGAGCAAGGGTGAAGTGTACGCATCAAGGTCCACACTTTCATTTCGCAAAATGCGCTCGTAGACCGCTAATAAGTCCGAGTCGCTCGAGCCTTTGGCGAAAAATCTGAAGGCTGAAGTTGCAAGGTAAGGTTTTTCTAGCTCAAAGGTCAGCCAGCGCCGCCCCTCAGCTTCGGCAACCTGCCCTGTGGTATTGGAACCACCGAAAATGTCCACCACTAGGTCATTCGGGTCGGTCAAAAATCGGATGAAAAATTCGGGGAGTTTTGCCGGAAACCGGGCAGGATGACCCTTCAGACCCAGACGTTTGCAACCGTTCAGGTATGGGCCACTGGCTTCGCTGTTGGCAATCTGAAGAAGGTTGGAAGGAATGGAACCGCCGTTATCGCGTGCAAAGGCAGAACTGATATCGTGTCCTGAGGGGCGTTCTTTGGGCGTGTAGTAAGCGTCTGGGTTAGATAGCAGCTTTTTCATACGGTCGCTGTATTCACCCAATACCTTGGTCACGTTGGCTTTAGGCCACTCGGTTTTGCTAAACCACCACACGGTATTAACCGCGTCTTTGGCCCGCAGTTTGCGTTTGTTGACCCATTCGATAGGACTGGGCAGTTTTGACGGGTTGAACCAGTAAAAATCCTCGGCCAGATGAAAGCCTAAGTCATCGCACAGGCGCAGCAAAATACGAAAGTTATACAGGCTTCTGACTGGAACGCCCCGCTGATAAGCTCCGCCCAAATCCAACACGAAACTCCCATCGGCACGCAGTTTCTGGTGAACCACTCGAGCGAACTCAACCAGCCAGTCTACGTAGTTGGCTTCGTCCCTGTTGCCATATTCTTTGGGGCGTAGAAGCGCAAAAGGTGGGCTGGTGAGAACCAGATTCACACTGCTATCTTCCAGACCCTGCAACAGCTCGAGCGAATCTCCACAGTAAGCCGCCCCTCGAGTGGTGAAGTACGACGGCGTAAATGTGGGAGAAAGGGAAGGTACGAGTGGACGCATCACAACAAAGGATAGCATAGAGAATGAAACGTATCGTCTGACTACTTATAGAGTGTAGACCTATAGTCTTCTTTCTATAACGCTAAAGGACATGACCCAACCCGCAGCACGTCAAATCCTCGCAGGCAATCTCCGAAAGTTGCGAGCGCAGCGGGGACTCTCGCAAGAAGCATTAGCCGATTTGGCCGGACTCCACCGCACCTACGTCAGCTCTGTGGAGCGCCAAGAGCGCAATATCTCCATTGACAACATCGAAAAACTCGCCTACGCGCTCGAGGTGGACTTGCCTGCGCTGGTCACGCCATGAGTGAAGCCCACTTTGAGGCCCACCCAGACCTGCTCGAGCTACAAGCGCTCATGCCTTATATTCGAGAATTTCAGGTTATTGCATCCAGACACGGGATAGACGACATCTTTCAGGATAATGGGGGGAAGGTGCTCCAACTGGCCCTGACTTTGGGAATTAAAACCAATCTGGCTCGCATGGGCAATGATGCTACGGACGCGCTGGGACAGGAGTACGAACTCAAGACCGTAAACGCTCGAAAAACGAGCAGTTTTTCCACTCATCACCACCTCAACCCCGTCATTCTGGCCAAATACCGCAAAGTTCCGTGGATATTTGCCGTTTATATGGGTATCGAGCTTCAATCCATTTATCTGGTGCGTCCTGCTGACCTCGAGTCTTACTTTTTACACTGGGAAACCAAGTTGAAAACAGAAGTGAAGGACCACATCAACAATCCCAAAATCTCAGTTAACCATGTGAGGGCTGTGGGTAAGCTGCTTTATCAGGTTCCAGTCGAAATCCCTCAATCTGGGGTACTCTTCGAGAGTTCAGACGTTGAAACTTGAAATTTTGTATAAGCCAAAATAGTGTGTAGGCACGAAACATCAGGCGTTCGCTCGAGCTAGGCGCTTTGCTGACCGCCCAGAAAAGTGTCTATGTAGTAAGACACCCCATCCATAAACGGGCGGGTCCACTGAAGCAGCAAGAAAGTGGTCACGTAGAGCGCCAGTGGACCCAGCGCGATGAAAGCGAAGTAGAGACCTGCGAAAAAATTGAGGCTGAGCACCGCGATTACTCCGCCCAGCGCTCCCCGGACAATCAGGGAATAAATCAAAAGCAGGGACAGTGCGCCCTGCAAGATTTGAGCGGCAGTGAACCAGAGAGCTAGCTTCTTACTCAACTCGAGCAGGCCCACGCGTCCCTTTGCGCGGCGGGCAAATTGCCCAGTGACCCCGCGAACCCAGGTTTTGACCCGCTCGAGTCCAATCCAGTTGGCAGCGACCAGTGGAAGATTAAAGGCTGCAAAAAGCAGGGTGGAGATGAGCAACGCGCTTTTGAGCGAGTCAGACAGAGGATAGATAGGCGACACCGTTCCCTGAGAAAAATTGGATATGGGACCCAAAAAGGCCAGTAGAAAGGTGAGAAACGCGACCATTCCGAAGGCGGGGAAGAGGAAAACACCCACCGAGAGAACGCCTAGAGCCACTCCGAAGGCAGCGGGCACAGCAGGTCCCAGCAAAAGGCAAATCACGATAACCCCAATGTAGAGGGCAGGGAGCCACTGCCCTACACTCAGCCAGCGCCGAATGCTCGAGCTGATATCGTCGAGCGTGACCGAGTTGATGTTGTCGCCGTAGGTCCAAGCGGCGACCCCGCCAAACCAACTTTTGAGCGACTTCAGAAACAGGAAAAATACCGTGCCAATGCCTGCGCTGAGCAGTCCTACGGCAATGGAGCCAAATTTGACCAGGCTCACGTTTCCCGAACCCAGGCTGCCGATATTCTGGCTCGAGATGGGGAAAAGCAAAATCCACACCCCGGCCAGCAGGGCCAGACCCGCGCCCAGAGCAACGACGATTTGATACACGCTTAGCCCCTTGCCAATGGCTTCACTGGCGGGCATGGTCAGGTTCTCGGTCATGCCTTCATGATAGCTCAGGGTTCTCAGAGGTCTGTCAAGAATTTATCACTCGAGCGGACGCCTGCGGCGAGGTTGTGAAGAGTGGAGAATGGGTTATCGGTTATCGGTTATCAGTTATCAGTTATCAGTTAGCTCGAGCCTGAAATTATCCTGCCACACGGTCCCAAGCTCATTGCTCATTGCTCACGGCAAAAAGCCGCGCTCCTCGAGCAGTTTACGAGCGTGAAACAGAATCAAACTGGTATTCCCATCCACGATTTCTCCGCGCTCGAGCATTCCGTAAACCTCGCTGGGTTCGAGCAGCACCCGCTCGAGTAATTCGGTGGCTTCGTGGTGGGTTTCGCCCAGCGTCACCCCATAAGCCACAAACGGATAAAAGACCGACCCACTCGAGGCGGGCGCGTGGTAGTAACCGGGCAGAGCAATCCACTCGAGGGCCACTCCCCCCGCTTCCTCGAGCAGCTCGCGGGCAGCGGCCTGGGTGGGTTCCTCGCCTGCGTCAATGGCTCCGGCGGGCATCTCGAGAATGTAGCGCTGGAGTGGATAGCGGTACTGCCGAATCATCACCAGTTGGCCCTCCTCGGTGACGGGCAGGGTGTAAACCGCGCCACGCCCTCTGGGACGCAGAAAATAGTCGTACTCTTTACCCAAATGAGTGAGCACCTTATCCTGGCGCAGCCCGTAAGGACCGGGCAAAACGTCGCTCGAGTGCAGGGTTTTCCAGGGTTGCTCGGGGTCAGGAACGAGGGTGTCCCAATTGGGATGTCTGGTTTTAGGAAGTTTGGTTTCAGGAAGCTTGGTCATAGGTGTCCTTGTGATGAGTAATGTCTTGGACAGAGCGGCACCTCTCGGGCCTGTCCGCGAGCTAAAGTCCGATTGGCAAGGTCTTGAAGCTAGAAAAGGGTGTAGTGGGTTGTCCGCTCGAGCCTTTTGGCGCACGGCTCGAGCGGCGAGAATTTATCTTCGGTATCCTAGCGCTCCTGCACACTTCTAACAGCGTTCCTGATACTAAAACTATAGAAAGCTGTCCCAGCCTATCTCGAGCGGATATTCCGAAATCTGGTCTACCGCGAGGCAGATGAGTTGGGGTTAAATTGCCCGCCTTGCCCCCGGCCCCCGACCCGGAAAGCTGTTGCAGGCTCGAGGTTTTTAGGCTCGAGATTATGAGTTGGCGCGAGTTTTTCGACTTTCTTTTCATCTCGAGCGGGTTACACTGACCCTATGGTGTTTTCACTGTTTTCTAGAGGGGTGGCCTTGACCCTCGGCCTGAGCGCGTGTGGTCTGAACGTTGCTCTGGCACAGGGCGACGTGAACGACCCCACCCAGATTTCCGTGCCCAACGAGCGGCCCTCCCCGCCGCCGATTATCAAACCGCTGGACTGGAAGAACGTTCCTGAAATCGTGGGTAGCCAGATTGGTGCGCCCAGAGTGGGCCTTTACGCGGGCTTCACCCGGCTGGTGTTCGACCTGCCCAAAGGCACCGCCAACCTGGGCAACGTCAAGGTCACGAATGACGCGGGTGGCTTCTCCCTCGAGTTCAGCGGTGTGTTTGCGCCCCCGCTCTCGAGCCGGGGAACTCCCACGCTAGCCGACATGACCAAAGCCAGATTGCGGGTTTTGAGCGATGTGTCGCCCGAACTCTCGAGCTGGACCCTGAGCAGCGGTCAGTACGGCACGGTGGCTACGGTCAAGGTGCCCTATGGGGTGCGCCCCAACAGCGGCGGTTACAAGCTGCTCATCTTGCCCAGCGACGCCGAGTCTCCCAACGACCGGGTGGTGCTCGACCTCGGTCCAGCCTACGCCAACCGCCAGCCCGTGCCGCTCGAGCAATACTGGGTCGCGCCCTTTCCGGCGGGGACCAAAATCGTGCTCGACCCTGGCCATGGCGGCACCGACCCTGGAGCCATCGGTGCGGTGCTCGAGAAGGCAACCAACCTCAGGATGGGCCTGCTGGTGCGCGACCTGCTCATCGCTGCTGGGGCCGAGGTGCTGATGAGTCGCCAGGATGACCGGGTGTTCAGCAAGAACAAACCCGCTGATTTGTTAGCCAGAGCTATGCTGGGAAAAGCGCCCCAGACGCTGTTCGTGAGCCTGCATGTCAACGCGATGCCCAAGCAGAACTACCTGCGCGGTTACGGCGTCGAGACTTGGTGGTATCCCAACCACCCGGAAAGTTTGCGGCTGGCCCAGACCATCGAAAAAGCGGTGCTCGAGCAGACCGGGGCCTTCCCCAGACAGGTCAACAGCGCCTCGTTAGCGGTGCTGCGCCAGTCCGAAATTCCGGCGTCCCTGGTCGAAATCGGCTTTACCAGCCATCCGGTGGACGGCGAAAATTTAAAAAACGACAATTACCTCGAGCGGGTCGCGCTGGGGGTGGCCACGGGCATTCGCAATTTTGTAGGCTCGAGCAGGGTCCCCGACGTTTTGCCGACGGCGGTCCCCAGCAAGTTGCCTGCGGCTCCAGCCTCGCCTTCATTGCCTGTGCCGGATAAATTGCCAGGGACTTGAGAGGGTAAATGTCGGCTCGAGTGTGAAATGAATTGATGTGTAGGGGCGCAACGCTTGCGCCCTTTTTTGATGTCGCTCGAGCGGGAAGGAAGGGCGAGTTGCGGACAGGCCCGATAGGCGGCGAGGCCCGGTAGGCGAGCAGGCCCGGTAGGTGCCGTTTTGCTCAAGACGTGCCGTTCTCGCCAAGACGTGCCGCTTTGTCCAAGACGCCACTCGCCCCTACGAAATTCTGGGATTGGGTGTTTCGCTCGAGCGGGAGAGAGGGCGCAAGCTGTCTTGGACAAAACAGCACCTACCGGGCTTGTCCGCTTGCGCCTCCACAGAGTTTGGAATTTTTCTGCTTGCCCAAGTCTCAAACCGGCTCTTTCTCTTCCGTATAAACCTCGAGATTGAGCGCTCTGAGGCCGCTTTCCGAGGCTACCTCGAGTCCTTCCTCGTAGCCCGCGTCCAGATAGCGCACCACGCCTATTCCGGTGTCGGCCTGCTGGGTGCGCTCGAGCCGCCGCGCCGCCTCAAAGGTGCCGTCGGCCACGCAGGTGAGTCCGCTCGAGGTCATGTATCCGGCGTAGCCCCCGCCGCCGGAGTGAATCGCCACCAAATCAGCGCCATTGGCGGTGTTGAGCAGCGCGTTCAGAAGCGGCCAGTCGGACACCGCGTCGGTGCCGTCGCGCAAATTCTCGGTCATGATGTTGGGATGGGCCATCGAACCCGCGTCTAAGTGGTCCCTCGAGAAGGCCACCGGAGCCTTGAGGTCGCCACGGGCCACGGCGGCGTTGACCTCGAGCGCCACCTGGGTGCGTTCGCCGTGTCCCAGCCACGCGGTGCGGGCCGGAAGCCCCTGTACCGGGACGTTGGCCCGCGCCGCCTTCACCCAGCGCTGCACTTTGGGGCGGTGCGGAAACA
>Ga0123338_10001226_pt1 | contig 24990 bp, 22 predicted proteins | sample grotaG_FD_89793 | JGI IMG/M metagenome (GOLD analysis project Ga0123338, IMG submission 89793) | Glacier valley bacterial and archeal communities from Borup Fiord, Nunavut, Canada, to study Microbial Dark Matter (Phase II) -... | ecosystem: Environmental > Aquatic > Freshwater > Ice > Glacier ...
CGCCGCCTCCTTCGCCGGAGCCGCCGCCGTGGCCGGAGCCCCAGCCTCCTTCGCCGCACCCGCTGCCTTGTCCGGCGCCGCAGCCTTCTTCGCCGGAGCCGCAGCCGCAGCCGTCTTCGCCGGAGCCTTGGCCGGAGCCGCAGCCTTCTTCGCCGCAGCCTTGGCCGGAGCTGCTGCCTTCTTGGCCGGAGCCGCAGCCTTCTTCGCCGGAGCCGCTGCCTTCTTGGCCGGAGCCGCTGCCTTCTTGGCCGGAGCCGCTGCTTTCTTTGTTGCTGCCACTGGGGTTCCCTTCGAGTCCGTTATTTCTTCGTTTTCTTGGGTGGATTGAGCGCCGTCTTCAGCGTGGAGCTGGCGGTGAATTTGAGGCGTGTCGACGCTGCGATCTTTACGGGCTCGCCGGTCTGCGGGTTGCGGCCGACGCGGGCCTTCGACTTGGTGGTGCTGAACGAGCCGAAGCCCGGCCACGCCGCCTTGTCGCCCTTTTTCGCTACTGCGACAACTTGGTCGAAGAAGGCACCGAGTACTTTTTCAGCATCAGCCTTGCTGGTGCCAGCGTTGCCCGCCACAGCTTCGATCAACTCAGCTTTGGTTGTCATTGAGTTTCCATTCCTCCTGGGTACGAATTGATTCGCCGGGCCTATCGAACATGAACATGTCGTGAATTACAAGCACTCAATTATTTGCAAATGCAAATAGTCGCGAAATGTCGCTGAAACAAAGGGTTTGAGCGACGTGGTCGGTTCGCGCGAAACGGAACGAAGGTCGGATTTTTTCGCAGATCGGGCCGATCCTCGAACGGACCGAACGCGTTCAAGCCCTTGATTTCATTGGGAATTCAGACCCGGTCAGTCGACCGTGACGAACCGAACGGTCAGCGCTGGCTCACCCTTGGACAGCGCAAGGCCTTCCCATGGCAGCGTCCGAAGCGTGTCACGAAGGCGTTCACGACTCTGGTCGAGTGTCTGATGGCCAGCCTTCGTCAGCTCACCGTTGTCGAGCAGCGCCTCGTTGATCTGACGGAGTCCGTCATCGTCGGTGAGCATTTCCTGGACCTGTGCGTCGCGGCGCCGTTCTGACCCGGCGACGACGATCTCCTCCGTAGCGATACCACTCGGACGATGAGCGCGCAGCGCAACTTTCATGCCGCCACGCGTCACCTTGTGCTCCGACCGCTTGGCGACTGGTCGACCGTCGACTTCGACGAGCTTGTAGACGAGACCGGCTGTCGGCGCGCCGGAGCCGACCACGACAGCGGTGCCGGCGCCGTAGATGTCGACCGGCGAGGCACCGAGACCGGCGATGGCGTACTCGTCCAGATCTCCGCTGACGACAATCTTGGTGTCATGGCAGCCGAGTGCGTCGAGTTGAGAACGGGCGTGGAGTGCGAGCACCCCGAGATCTCCGGAATCGATGCGGATCGCACCGAGACCAGTGCCGGCTGCGGCTGCGGCATTGGCAATTCCCTGGGTGATGTCGTAGGTGTCGACGAGGAAGGTCGTCGACGCACCGTGCTGTGCGACCTGGGAACGGAACGCGGTCAACTCGTCGGCGTGCAGCAGCGTGAAGGCGTGCGCCGCCGTCCCACCCGTCGGGATCCCATAGGTTCTGCCGGCAGCGAGATTCGATGTCGAAACGAATCCCGCCAAGTAGGCGGCACGGGAGGCGTCGACGGCGGCGCGTTCATGTGTTCGCCTCGAACCCATCTCGATGATCGGTCGATCGCGGGCTGCAATCACCATCCTCGAAGCCGCGGCGGCAATCGCTGCGTCATGGTTGAGGATCGAGAGCACCACTGTTTCGAGGAGGATCGCCTCGGCAAATGTTCCACGCACTGTCAGGATCGGAGAGTTCGGGAAAAACACCTCGCCCTCCGGATAGCCGTCGACGCGGCCGGTGAAGCGGTAGTTCTGCAGGTAGGCCGAAGTCGTCTCGTCGACAGCGCCGACGCCATGGAGCCATTCCAACTCCTCGGCGTCGACCCCGAACGCAGTGATGGCGTCCAGTACCCTCGCCGTGCCGGCCACGACGCCGTAGCGGCGGCCACCTGGAAGGCGTCGGGTGAAGACCTCGAATACGCACGGAGTATGCGCGGTGCCATCACGGAGCGCAGCTCCGAGCATCGTCAATTCGTATCGGTCGGTCAGCAACCCAACACTCGCGGCCATGGCGACAGTCTCGCAGCGGTGAGCTGTCAGATGACGTGGACGCTGGTACCAAATGTCGCACGACGGATCATCTGGTACCGGGCCGAACCGGTCCGGCCGCAGCCGTCAGCAATCCCGGAGAGCGCTGGCGATCAGCGTGGCGTATTCGTCGGCCTCGGCGTCCGAGGCGTATTTCTGGCGGGGCCAGAAGAAGCCGCGCAGGCCGTCTTTTCGACGTCGGGGGACGATGTGGACATGAAGATGGGCGACGCTCTGGCTGACGATGTTGTTCATCGCCACGAACGTCCCGTCCGCACCGACGCCGTCCTCGACTGCAGCTGCAATCCGCTGCACGCGCTCGAAGAACGGGCCGATGGCCGGCGTCGGGAGATCGCTCAGCGTCACGACATGCTGACGGGGGATCACCAGAACATGACCCTTGAACACTGGCGAGCGATCGAGAAAACCCACTGCTCGCTGATCTTCGAAGACGATCGACGCTGACGGCGAGGCGGCGTCGAGGCTCGCGACGATCTCACAGAAAGGGCACGAACTCATCCGACACAAACTATTCAAGTTGAAAGCCACGCACGCAGATCGCCGATGAGGTACGAATAGGCAACGTCGAATTTCGTCGTGGCCCAATCCGTCTCTCCAACTGAAACCGGGGTGTCGTGCACCAACCGCTGAGGTCCGTGTCCCATTCGTCTGCTCCTCAGGAGAGCGAGCCGCCGGGGGGTGCCCGGCGGGTCTACGTACTGGACACCTCAGTGTTGTTGGCGGATCCGAAAGCGATTACCCGCTTCGACGAACACGAGGTTGTGATCCCGCTTGTCGTCATCACCGAACTCGAGGGCAAGCGGAATCATCCGGAACTCGGCTGGTCCGCCCGCAACAGCCTGCGGGCGTTCGAGGCATTGCGGCTCGACTACGGCTCGCTGACGTCTCGACTGCCGGTGAACGACGCCGGCGGGACGCTCCGGGTCGAGATCAACCATTCGAATCTCAGTGGGCTTCCGGCGGCATTGACCGGCGACAGCAACGATCATCGCATCCTCGCCGTCGCCAAGTCGCTCGCCGACGAAGGCCATGACGTCACGGTCGTCACCAAGGATCTGCCGCTGCGGCTCAAGGCGAGCATCGTCGGATTGTCTGCGGAGGAATACCGCAACGAGATGGCCTCCGACACGACCTTCACCGGTACGGCGGAGATCGTCGTCGGCCGGGAGGTCATCGACGAACTCTACGAAGAGCGGGCGATCGACCTTGCAGAGGCCAGGGAACTCGAATGCCACACCGGTGTCGTACTCCACGCAGGTTCTCAGTCGGCGATGGCCAGGGTGCACGCCGACAAGCGCCTGCATCTCATCCGACCGGATCAGGAACTCTTCGGCGTTCGCGGACGCTCAGCTGAACAGCGCTTTGCGATCGATGTGCTGTCGGATCCTGACATCGGCATCGTCAGTCTCGGTGGCAACGCCGGCACCGGCAAGAGCGTGTTGGCGATCGCCGCTGGGCTGGAAGCGGTGCTCGAACGCCAGACACACAAGCGCATCCTCGTCTTCCGCCCGCTGTTCGCCGTTGGCGGCCAGGATCTCGGCTTCCTCCCGGGCGGCGCCGAAGACAAGATGATGCCGTGGGCCGCCGCCGTCACCGACGCACTCGAATCGATCGTCGGCCCGGAGATCATCGAAGAAGTGCTCGCCCGCCGGTTGCTCGAGGTGCTGCCGCTGACGCACATCCGCGGCCGCAGCCTCACCGATGCGTTCGTGGTGATCGACGAGGCGCAGAATCTCGAACGACCGGTACTGCTGACGGCGCTGTCACGAATGGGCCGCAACAGCCGAGTCGTGCTGACCCACGACGTCGCCCAGCGCGACAATCTGCGCGTCGGACGTCACGATGGCATCGTCAGCGTGATCGAGGCGCTGAAGGGCCACCCCCTCTTCGCTCACATCACCCTGACCCGCAGCGAGCGCAGCCCGATCGCTGCGCTGGTCACCGGCCTGCTCGACGGTCTCGACGGCTGACCTCGGGCGGAGCGTCCCGAGCGTGACCGCAGCGTCCGCCGCCGGCTCGGGCGAGCTGCCGCTCACCGGCTGTGGCGCGCCAGACGAGTAAAGAAACCGCTTCCATTTCGACGACGAGCCTCGATCACTCGGCGCTGCGCATCCAACCATGCGACACCCCCCGCGTAGTGTGTGAGTCGTGGAATCGAGTGCAGTCAACCCAGCGGCCTTCGCCGCCGGCGACAGCCTGATGGGCACCCGATTCGCTGTCGTCGATCTCGAAACGTCTGGCCTCTCGATCGAACGCAATCGTCTGCTGCAGATCGGCCTCGTCGTGGTCGATGCCAGTGGGCACGTCTCCGACTCGTGGTCGACGTTCGTTCGGCCTCGATGGTGGCCGATCGCCAAGGTCGGGCCCTCCGAGATCCACGGCATCCGCATCAGGGACCTGCGTGGCTCACCACGGCTCGGGGCCGTGCTCGATGAGTTCAACGATCGCGTCGCCGGTTGCGTCATCGTTGCCCACAACCTCGAATTCGACTGGGGATTCCTCAAGATCTCCGCTGGTCGCTCCGGCCACGTGCTCCCCGTCAGCGGGCGACTGTGCACATTGAAGATGTCGCGCTCGCTCGACCCGTCACGCTCCAGATCGCACCGCCTCAGCGAACTGTGCACCTACTACGGCGTCGAACATGCTCAACCGCACCACGCGCTGTCGGACGCTATGGCGACGGCGAACCTGCTGCCTCGCCTGTTGCAGCAGACGAACGTGACAACCTCGGCTCAGCTCGAACGCTTCGTCGAGCGATAACGGTCGAGCACTCCGATGGCGGCCCGCTCGCCGAGATCACGCCATGCCTGCGGTTCGAGCACGGTGGCACCAAAACCGGCACGCAGCAGGACCCGCTCGAGCCAACGTTCACTCGTCACCGCCATCGTCACGATCACAACATCTCCGTCAACAGCGGCGTTGCCACCGGCGCCATCGCCTGCGGCGACCGCCAACTCGATCGACTCGACCGGATAGCGCTCTGCCACCCAGCGGGCGGTGCCTTCCAGTCGCAACCTCGCCCGCGGCAGATCCTCGGCGTCGACAAACCAATCCGCCTCGGTAACCGCAGTCGGTGATGTGACAAAGGTGTCGCCCGTCGCTTCGGCACGTTCGATGCGGTCGATCCGGAACGTTCGGTCATCGTCGCGGGTCACGTCGAACGCAAGGACGTACCAATGCCCGCGATCAGCGAACACATGATGCGGATGCACGACACGCTCGGTGCGTTGCTCCGTCGAAACAGACCAATACGTCAGCGACAGCGCTGTACCGGCTTCGGCTGCTGCCGTGATCCGTTCGGTCAACGGCGGTGCCACGATATCGACCTCGATCGAACCGTCGCCGAGTGCAGCGGCGAGCTTGTCGAGCGCCGACCGCAGCGATTCGGCAAGTTCACCGCCAGGCAGTTGCAGCGCTGCGCGGCCGGCAACGAGCAGCGCAAAGCCCTCAGGTGCGCTGAGCCGCAGCGGTCGTGTCAAGAACTGACGCTGCCCGATGTGGATCACGCCGTCCTCGATGTACAGGTCGATGAGGTCGCCTGGCCCGTATGGCGGCAGGCCGCACATCGCCACACGTTCGAGATCGGCGACGACATCACGCTCCGTCAATTGGAACCGGGCCGCGACCTCTGCAACCGGTGTCGATTCTCGTTCCATCAACCATGGCAGCATCACCAGCAGCCCGCGAAGCCTGGTGTTGGCCGATCGTGGACCTCGACGCTGAGGAGTTTCGTCAGCCACGGGAAGACCGCCACGAGACGACCGCCACGAGACGGCCACCACTAGACGACTGCAGCATTCGAGGGCAGCATGTGCTGCAGCCAGTCGACCATCTCGGCCCGCACGTCGAACGGCGCCAGCACTTCGGCCTGGGAACCGAGGCCAAGCAGCCACGAGCGGAAGGCGATGCGGTTCTCGCAGATGACATCGACGACGATCGACCCGTCGCTCCGGCGACCGGTGACAGCTGCGTCACCCAGTTCTCGCTGGACCCTGTCGGCGATCTGTGCGTCGATGAGCACTGATGCCTGCTCGTGGGCGGCTCGTACCTCGGCGGAGGCAGCGAGTTGCTCAGATGGCAATATTGCCCTGGCGTCGAAGTCCACCGGTCGCTCGAAGGTCTGCTCAGCTCCTTGTTCGATTCCGGAATCGATGCGATCGACACGGAACGTCCGCAGCGCCCTGCGCCCCTGATCGTGCCCGACGAGATACCAGAAACCGTTGCGGGCGATCAACGCATACGGGTCGATCGTGCGTGTCGCTCCCCGGTATCCGAATGTCACGCTCGCTCGTTTGGAAGCAGCTTCGAACAGCACGGGCAGTCCTGTCATCGATGCCAGCGTCGCCCGCAATTCGATCGGTGGAGCCGGGGTCGCCCCGAACATGCCGAGTTTGTCGATCGCGTCCTCACCAGAATCACTGTCCGTTCGAACTGCTGCGACGGCCAGCGCCAGCGCAGAACATTCGGCATCGGTGAGGCCGAGATCGGCCAGTTCATAGCGGTCCCGCTCGACCCAATAGCCGGTCTGGCCGGCATCACCACCTGAAAGCACCTGCTGCTCGATCGGCACACCCTCGGACCGCAGCAGCGCCTTGTCGCGTTCGAACGCTGCCCGTCGGGCCGTCTCGACTGTCGGATACTGGTCCGCCAGCACGGTGACGATCGCCTGCATCGTCAACGGCACGCGAGTCTCCAACAACAGCACCAGCAGGTTGGTGATCCGCTCCAGCGAGTCGGCCATAGATTTGCGACGTTACCGGAGACCGCACGCGTTCGGGTCGTAGCGTGGTGCCGGCATGAGTCCCGATGGAGAACAGTTCTGGCTTCGCGAGTGGGGCCTGCGCAAGCGGCTGGCGGTACTCGGGCCGGTTGCAGCACTGATGCTGATCTACGTACTTATGGTGCTGGACTCCAGCGGCGTGACGATCGTCCTGGAGACGTTGCTCGTGCTGATCGCCCTCCCCGCGTTCTTCGCCCTCTCGATCCGCCGCAACTCCGTGACCGTCGATACACGCACGGGTGTCATCGTCCGCCGCCACTTCCCGCGCAGCGAACGCATCGACGCCCATCAGCGCCTCAAGGTCGACGTGCGCCGCGACGAGCCGCTGACGTACGTCTTCGTACGGAAACTGAATGGAACCGAGACCTTCGACGTGTTGTGCGACGGTCGCGTTCTGGTGTGGCGCAGCACCGGGTCCGCAAAAGGGGGAATCGTTGCCAGGCTCCGCACGCTGAGCCGCTAGCGCAGCCCGACGCTTTCCGCTGCGGCGGAGATCGTCAGGCGATGGAGCCGGACGAGTCCAGCCATATCGAGCGCAGCACCTTCGTTGCCTTCGGAGTATCCACCGGCCAGCACCCAGGCGACGGGCAGCCCGTGCGTCGAGACCCACTCGAAGACGATCGACTCGCGTGCTGCAAGGATGCCGGCGTCGATCGCCGGATGTCCGCCTGCATGACGATGCGGATCCATCCCGGCGTTGTAGAGCAGCAGATCGATCCGCGCTGGTGCCGCCACCCGGTCGAGTTCCCGGCGGACGATGTCGAGGTAGTCGTCGCCCTGCGACATCGTCAGCCTGGAGTTCGGTGTGCTCGTGTAGTGATCGAAATCGTCGACGGCGACATCGACCTGCTCGACGCCATGCAGATCGCCGATCAGCGATGCCGTCCCACCGCCGCAATGGGCATCGAGATCGAGGATCAGCACCCTCTTGGCTCCAGCCGCCAGCGCCGCCCGGCTGGCAAGCACCAGCCCGTTGAAGGTGCAATACCCGGAGCCGCGATCGCCGTAGGCGTGGTGCAGCCCGCTCGACAGCGATCCGGCGACGGAGCCGGTCCGAAGCGCTTCGAGAGCAGCGTCGCGCACGCCACCGTTGGAGGCCATGACCGCGCCGGGAAAGCCGACGTCCCACCCGATGCCGTTCGTTGCTGAGAGTCCGCGCGGTGAGCCGGTCGACACGGCATCGACGTAGGCGTCGGTGTGGACCGCGAGGAGTTCCTGCGCAGTGATCGGTCGGGGTGCGAGCAACGTCGCACCTGCGATCGGCTCTTCATCCAACGAGGCGGCGATCGCCGCAGCTTTTCGTGTCGTATCGAAAGCGACCGAAGTCTCGCAGTACGCCGGGCTGAAATAGACGTTCATGGTCGCTCAGTAGTTCGGATACCAGCAGCTGGCGTCGATTCGGGCGGCGAGTGCTGCGTCGGTTCTCGGCGGTGCAACGCCATCGAGCACTGCTTGTCTGGCGATCGCCAGCGCCACGGCGCGAGCGATGGGATGACTCGATTCGATCGGTGGGACGAGCGCCGGTTCGCCGGCTTCATGCCCGTCGCCGACGTACCCGGCAACGGCGAGTGAGGCGGCGGTGATCATGTCGTTGGTGACCTCCGTGGCACCGCAGGCGACGAGCCCGAGGCCGAGGCCCGGGAAGACATAGACGTTGTTCACCTGGGCGATGGGATACGTCGCTCCGCCATATTCGACGGGCGGAAATGGACTACCTGTGCCGATCAATGCCCGACCGCCCGTCCACTCGATGATGTCAGCCGGCAGTGCCTCTGCCCGCAGCGTCGGGTTCGACAACGGCATCACGATCGGGCGGACAACCCCGCTTCCCATTGCCCTGATGACCTCCTCGGTGAACAGCCCTGGCTGGCCCGTCACTCCGACGAGGGCGTGCGGGACGACCCGCCTGACCACCTCGGCAAGCGGGATGCGGCCGTCTCGATCCGCATCCCAACCGTCGATATCAACAGACGACCTGGCGTACGGCCGCTGGGAAACGGGGACATCGGCCTGTCCGACGTGGACGAGCCCTTCACGATCCACGAGCCAGCACTGCGACCGTGCACGCTCGGGAGAGACGCCGCTCATGACGAGCGTGGCGACGAGCTGGTTGGCGATCCCGATGCCGGCAGAACCTCCACCGACGATGACGGTTCGCAGCGCGGCGATCGGTTCTTCGGCAATCTTCATGCCGGCGATCACTGCTGCGGCGGTGACGGCTGCCGTGCCTTGGATGTCGTCGTTGAAGGAGCAGATGCGGCGTCGATGACGAGTCAGCAGATGGCCGGCGTTGCGTAAGGCGAAGTCCTCCCACTGCAGCACGACCCCTGGACAGCGATCGCGCAGCGTGTCGACGAGCTCGTCGACGAGTTCGTCGTACTGCGCACCGCGGATTCGCTGATGCCGCCTGCCGAGGTATAGCGGATCGGAGAGCAACGCCTCGTTGTCCGTTCCGACGTCGAGAGCGATTGGCAGCGTGGTCTCGGGATCGACGCCACCGACAGCGGAGTAGAGGGCCAGCTTGCCGATCGATATGCCCATTCCGCCGACGCCGAGATCGCCGAGCCCGAGGATCCGTTCACCGTCGGTCACGACGACGACGCTGATTTTGTCGACCTTGGCGATGGCGTTGCCAACGAGTTCGCCGACACGACCGAGGTCGTCGATCGACACATAGAGCCCATGTTCTCGTCGGTAGATCCGCGACCACTGCTGGCACGCCAGGCCGACGGTCGGGGTGTAGACGATCGGCAGCATCTCAGCGAGGTTGGCGGTGACGAACCTGTAGAACAGCACGGTACTGCGCATCTGCAGCAGGCGCAGATAGATGTGACGGTCGAGATCGGTGGACTTGTCGTCGTATTCGAGGCGGACACGAAGGAGTTGCGTCTCGAGGTCTTCGATCGCTGGAGGAAGCAGTCCGTGCAGCCTCAGGCGATCCCGCTCGGCTGCCGTGAACGCCGTACCCTTGTTGTGGTACCGATTGGCCAACAGGTCACGGCCGAACAGTTCCATGGCCGCCAATCTACGAGACCGACCCACCGCCGAGCAGGTACGGCTCGGCTGGTTCGGCAGTCACTCGATCTATCGTTGACGGATGCCAGACGTGCCGCTCCTCCCAGACGCTCCGAGTTGGTTCCGCCGGGCGGTGTCGGTGCCGTTCACGGACAACGTCGTGAACGTCGGCGGGGCGCGCATCCACTATGTCGCATGGGGTGAGCCGGGGCGTCGAGGTCTTGTCTTCGTCCATGGCGGAGCAGCGAACGCGCACTGGTGGACTCACATCGCCGCCACCTTCGCCGGTGACTACCGGGTCATCGCCATCGATCTGTCAGGTCACGGTGACAGTGATCGGCGTCAGCACTACGAATTGGAGCGCTGGACGGAGGAGGTCCTCGCCGTCGCCGTGCACGGAGGTGTCGAGGGCAAGGCAGTTGTCGTCGGCCACAGCATGGGCGGATTCGTCACCATCGCCACGGCAGCGTTGCACCCTGACGAACTTGCAGGGGTGATCATCTGCGACTCCCCCGTCACCAGCCCCGATCCGGAGGTCAGTGCGCATAGCAACAGAGACGCCTTCGGCAAGGCGCGAACCTACGAATCGTTCGAGTTGGCGATCAGCCGATTCCGCGCCGTTCCCGAACAGAAGGTCCAGCTCGACTACATCATGGACTTCATCGCCAGGCATTCCGTCAAGGCGGTCGGCGGCGGGTGGCAGTACAAGTTCGATCCCGGCATCTTCCAGTCGTTTGCCGGCGGGATGCGGTCGATCGCCAAACCGTACCTGTCGCAGATCACCTGTCGGTTCGCGCTGCTTCGATCACAGTACGGACTCGTCACCGCAGGTATCGGTGCGGAAATGTACGAAGCCCTCGGCCGCGTCGCTCCGGTGATCGAACTGCCACAGGCCGGCCATCATCCGATGCTCGATCAGCCACTCGTCCTGCTGACTGCATTGCGCGCCCTCCTCGCCGACTGGGATCACTCCGATCCCTTGCGAGCCCCGGCTTCCAACGTCGCCGCTTGGCATTCAGGTAGCGCTGTCGGCAACACTCTTCAGCCATGACCGACACATCACACGCGGCCGAGAAGCCGGAACCCGCAGCGCACATCTCCGCGACCGGTCCGGCAGTCGTCGAGATTCCGTCGATGGCCGAGGTGCACGCCAGCCTCACCGCGCCCGGCAGTCCGTTCGAGATGGCAGAGGTCGACATCTTCGGTGTGTCGACACGAACATGGAAGAACGCTCCTGCATCGTTGGCAGCAGTTCTGCAGCTCAGCAAATCCTACGGTGATGCAGAATTCCTCGTGTTCGACCCGCCGCCCGGAACAGAGGGTGGCCTCGACCGGCTGAGCTTTGCCGAACACTTTCGCGCCGCGGCGACGCTCGCCCATCGGTTGATCGATCACTATGGGATCCGCAAGGGTGATCGCGTCTCGATCGTCATGCGCAACTATCCGGAGTGGTCGATCGCCTTCTGGGCGGCGACTGTCGCCGGCGCTGTCGTCGTCCCACTGAATGCATGGTGGACCGGACCGGAGCTCGAATACGGTCTTGCCGACAGCGGTGCTTCGATCGTCTTCGCCGATGCCCAACGCGCTGGCATCATCGCCGAGCACCGGGCAAATTTGCCGCTGCTGACGAACGTGATCGTCGCCAAGCCAGACGCCGACCATCCGCTACCCGGAAGCGAATCGTTCGCTGCAGCTCTTGGCGACTGGTCCAGTGACGTCGACCTGCCCGTGGTCGCCTTCGATCCCGAGGACGAGGCAACGATTTTCTATACGTCCGGCACGACGGGCAACCCGAAGGGGGCGCTGGGGACGCAGCGGAACATCTGCGGCAACCTGCTGTCACTCGGTTTCGTCAATGCACGAGCGACGATGCGTTCCGCTACCCGGCCACGGATCGAGGGCGATACGGAATCACCGAACGTCTACCTGCTGTCGGTCCCGTTCTTCCACGCGACCGGCTGCCATGCGATCCTCGTCGCCAACCTCGCCGCCAAGGGCAAGATCGTCATCATGTACAAGTGGGACGCCGGGCGGGCACTGCAGTTGATCGAGCAGGAACGGGTGACGCTATTCGGCGGCGTCCCGTCGATGGCCTGGCAGGTGCTCGAACACCCTGACTTCGCGACGACCGACATCTCCTCTGTTCGATCGGTCGCCTACGGGGGCGCACCGGCCGCCCCTGAGCTCGTTCGGCGGATCGAGGTCCTCTTCCCAGGCCGTATTCCTTCGAACGGCTACGGGATGACGGAGACGTCATCGGTGTCGACGATGAACCGTGGCGACGATTATCCGAAGCATCCAGACTCGGTGGGCGCGATCATCCCGGTCTGCGATACGCGCATCGTCGATGCCGACGGCAACGACCTGCCGGCCGGTTCGCTCGGTGAGTTGTGGATCAAGGGTCCGAACGTCGTCAAGGGCTACTGGAACAAGCCGCAAGCAACGACGTCGACGTTCACCGACGGCTGGCTGCACACCGGCGACATTGCCCGCATCGACGACGAAGGCTTCGTCTACATCGTCGACCGGGCCAAAGACATGATCATCCGCGGCGGCGAGAACGTCTACTGCGTCGAGGTCGAGGACGCGCTCTTCGAGCACCCGAACGTCACCGACGCCGGCGTCATCGGCATTCCCGATCACGTCCTCGGAGAAAAGGTGGGTGCCGCTGTGCACCTGACGCCCGGCACGACTGTCACCGAAGCCGAGTTGCGCCAGTGGTGCGCTGCCCGCATCGCCAGTTTCAAGGTTCCGGTGAAGATCTGGTTCCTCGACGAGCCGCTGCCACGCAACGCCAACGGCAAGATCACCAAGCGCGAATTGAAAGAACAGTTGCTCGGCGATGACGTCGCGGCGATCTGACTCTTCTGTGTACACAGACCCGATCATCGAATTACGGCGACGTTGCATGGCGCTGCCATCGGTGACCGAACGGCTCTCGCACGGCGAGCCGACGTGGTTCATCCAGGACAAGAGGACGTTCGTGATGAGCGTCGACGACCATCACGATGATGGGATCCTCGGCATGTGGTGTGCCGCACCGCCAGGAGCTCAACAGGAGATGATCGATCAGGAGCCGGAACGCTTTTTCCGCCCGCCCTATGTCGGTGGACGCGGCTGGCTCGGCGTCCGCCTCGACCGAGACGTCGACTGGACCGAGATCGACGAGATCGTCCGCGACGCCTACCGCTGCATCGCCCCGAAGAAACTGCTCGACCAACTTTACATCGCCGAGCCGTAGGCGGTCAGGCGAGGCGTCTCGTCCGATACCAGTCGATCAGGGCGTTTGTCGAGCTGTCGTGATGGCCGGCCGGTGCGTCATCGCTCGTCAGCTCCGGTGTGATCTTGTTGGCCAGCGCCTTGCCGAGTTCGACACCCCACTGGTCGAAACTGTTGATGCCCCAGATCGTCCCCTGGACGAAAACGATGTGCTCGTAGAGAGCGATGAGCTGACCGAGGATCGACGGCGTCAACGAGTCGGCGAGGATGACCGTCGTTGGACGGTTACCTTCGAACAAGCGGTGCTCGAGTTGATGAGCGGGTATCCCTTCGGCGGCGGCCTGTTCGCGCGTCTTGCCGAAGGCCATCGCCTCGGCTTGGGCGAAGAGGTTGGCGACGAGCAGATCGTTGTGGAACTGGAACGGATGATGGGCACGGGCGAAGCCGATCAGATCTGCGGGGATCAGGCGCGTCCCCTGATGGAGCAACTGATAGAACGCGTGCTGGCCGTTCGTGCCAGGCTCGCCCCAGACGACAGCGCCGGTGGTCGTCGAAACCGGTGAGCCGTCGAGGTGCACGTGCTTGCCGTTGGACTCCATGTCGAGCTGTTGCAGGTAGGCGGCGAAGCGCTTGAGCTCCTGGGCGTACGGGAGTATGGCATGGCTCTGGGCCCCGAAGAAATTCGAGTACCAGATGCCGAGCAGACCGAGGACGACCGGCGCGTTCTGTGCCAACGGTGCCGTGCGGAAGTGCTCGTCCATCGTGTGGAAGCCGTCGAGGAATTCACGGAAACCGTCGGGGCCGATGGCGACGAGCAGCGACAGACCGATCGCCGAATCGACGGAATAGCGACCGCCGACCCAATCCCAGAAACCGAACATGTTGTCGGTGTCGATGCCGAACTCCGACACCTTCTCGGCGTTCGTCGACACGGCGACGAAGTGCTTGGCGACTGCTGATTCGTCGCCGCCGAGCCCGGTGAGCAGCCAGTCGCGCGCCGTCTTGGCGTTCGTTAGTGTCTCGATCGTCGTGAACGTCTTCGAGGCGACGATGAACAGCGTCCGCTCCGCATCGAGCGTCTTCACCGCCTCCGCGATGTGCGTCCCATCGACGTTCGAGACGAAGCGGCACTCGATCTGCGGGTCCTTGAAATAGATCAGCGCGAGGTAGGCCATCGCCGGGCCGAGGTCGGATCCGCCGATACCGATGTTGACGATCGTGCTGATGCGTTGGCCGGTGTGGCCCTTCCACTCGCCGGAGCGGATGCGCTCGGCGAACGCGCCCATGCGGTCGAGGACGTCCCACACCTCGGGAATGACGTTGTGACCATCCGCCTCGACGACGGCACCGCGGGGTGCCCGCAGCGCCGTGTGCAGCACGGCGCGGTCCTCGGTGATGTTGATGTGTTCGCCGGTGAACATCGCCTCGCGGCGACCCTCGACATCGGAGATTTCCGCCAACGCCAGCAGCAACGGAAGGGTTTCCGTCGTCACCCGATGCTTCGACCAGTCGATCGTCAGGTCGCCGGCCGTCAGCAGTTGACGCGTTGCCCTGCCTGGATCGTCAGCGAAGAGGTCGCGCAGATGGAGCGCGGAGACGGTGCCGTGGTGCGCCTGCAGCGCACTCCACTCTGGTGTCGCAGTGATGTCCACGGTCGGCAGGTTAGCTGTCCCGATCGAGCGCTTCGAGGGACGTGACGTTATTGGCTCGGCTCCATCTTCGCTGCGGCCAACTGATCGATGACGACCGTTGTATTGGTGCGACGCACACGCTCGATCGGCAGATCCGAATGATGCGCCATCCATCCTTCGACGGCGTCAGCCTTGTCGGATCCGGCGATCAACGCGAGTCGCCAACGCGCGGCATTGACGACCGACGGCAGGATCGTCATCCGTACGAAGTCCTTGTACACCTGCGACACACCGACCGTTCCGGGGGCGTCGATGACCGGGTCTCCCGGCGGCCAACTCGCCGTGTGACCGTCTGGCCCCATCCCGAGATGGACGATGTCAAACTGCACCGGAAGGCTGGCTGCATACGCCTTGACGGCGTCGTTCAGCCGCTTGCGTTCGACGGCCATGAGGTGCATGTTCCGCTTCGGTAGCGGAAGGCAGGCGAGCAGGTGAAGGTTCCTCGCCGGGTCGTCGGCCGGAGCGACCCGCTCGTCGACCTGCCACAGGTGGACTTCACTCCACGGGACGTCATGCATCGCCGCCAGCGCGTCGAACATCAACGCCGGCGTGCTGCCGCCGCTGACGGCGATCGAGGCGCTGCCTCGACGACGAACGGCGTCACGCAAGCGCCTGCGGATCAATGAGGCTGCCACATTCGCGGCCGCCGGAGCGTCTGTAACGACCCGGATATCCATCAGCCCGTTCTACTGCGTCAGCCGCCCCGATGGGTTACCCGGCGCTCACCGACACCGCGGTCACCCCAATTCCGTCATCGCGGAATCCACGTGACCGCGACCTCGATTTCCCACGTCGCGGTCACCCCAATTCCGTCATCGCGGAATCCACGTGACCGCGACCTCGACCTCCCACGTCGCGGTCACCCCAATTCCGTCATCGCGGAATCCACGTGACCGCGACCTCGATTTCCCACGTTGCAATCACCCCAATTCCGTCATCGCGGAATCCACGTGACCGCGACCTCGACCTCCCGCGTCGCGGTCATTCCAAGTCCGTCATCGCGGAATCCACGTGACCGCGACCTCGACCTCCCACGTCGCGGTCACCCCAATTCCGTCATCGCGGAATCCACGTGAGCGCGGCCGGTTGCACAACTCAGACGGGGACGAGCGGGTTGCGGCCGTTCCAGGCGACGAGTTGGTCGATCAGCGAGGCACCGCCGGCGACAGCCATCGCGTCGTTGAATGGGGCCTGCATGGCGTCACGGCCGACGGCCGGCAGTGCCATGCTCATCAGGCCGAGCGCCGCTGCGGCGACCGAATCATCGAACTCGATTGCCTGCCCGAGCGCCATTGCGAGGTCCCACGTGTGCACCGTGACTTCACTGACGTACATCGTCAGCACTGCGATCCCCGGCATCGTCGCCCACGGCAATTCGAACATCGGTGCCAGCAGTTCGGGGTCGGACCATACGGATTTGGCGATCTCGAGCCTTTCGTTCAACGCATGCTTGAGATCGTCGAAGTCCAGCCCACTCGGCAATTCGCTGGCCGGACCGAACGCGTCCCCACCCGTGCCGATCACGCCGATTCGGCTGATGGCCATCCACATGTGGTCGAGGAGTTCGTAGACACTGAACGCATCGCACGGGGTCCGTGCGTCGAGTTGATCGGCATCAATATCGGCGATCACCGCCGATGCCAGGTCGGCGGCGATCGTGAACAGCGGTCGCGGATCCGGCATCTGCATGCCGTTTGGAGCTGTGGTCGCGTTTGTCGCGGTGGATGTGGTTTCTGTTGTGTTGGTCATGGGCACCATCATCCGGGACTGAACCGGACACCTGCTGACCGGTTTGCGTAGGATGATGACCACATGCGAGCAGATCGACTGGTGGCCGTCCTCCTGATGTTGCAGCGTCGCGGCCACGTGACGTCCGCACAGGTCGCCGAGGAATTGGAGATCTCCGAACGCACGGCACGACGCGATCTCGAAGCGCTCGGCATGGCCGGTCTACCGGTGTATTCCAAGCAGGGTCGCAACGGCGGCTGGGAGCTGCTCGGCGGCGCCAAAACCGATCTCAGCGGGCTGAATGCCGAGGAGGTCAGAGCACTGTTCATGGTCGCAGGCCCGGCATCGGCGACGCCTGAGATCGCCGCCGCTCTCCGCAAACTGATCAGGGCGCTTCCGGAATCGTTTCGCGACCGCGCAGAGCTTGCGCAGTCCTCTGTCATCATCGACCAGAAGGGATGGAGCGGCAATCAGTCCCCGAAGCGATCGCCGTCGCACCTCGACGCGGTCCAACGGGCGGTGATCGAATCGACGACACTGCGGCTCACCTACCTCGACCGCGAACGAAATCCGAGCACCCGCCTCGTCCATCCACTCGGGCTCGCCAGCAAACAGGGCAACTGGTACGTGATCGCCGAAACCGATGCCGGGCGGCGTACATTTCGCGTCGACAGGATGATCGAGGCGGAGCCGACTGGCGAGCGCTTCGAGCGGCCGGCGGACTTCGACATCAACGCAGAATGGAAGGCGGTCACCGACGAGGTCGACAAACGCAGGCTCCCGGCATCGGTCGACCTCGCCGCCGACGCCGACGTCGTGCAACTGTTGCGCTACCTCTTCAGCGACAGGCTGCGCGTCGGCCCAACGCGACCTGACGGCCGGGTGGACGTGCAGGTGAGCGGGCCGGATGTGATGGTCATCGCCGGACAGTTGGCCTGCGTCGGTGCACGAGTCGAGGTCCTCGTTCCGTCGGAGGTCCGCCAACGGCTCGGCGAACTCGGCCGAGAACTCGCCGACCTCTACCGCTGATCTGGGTGGGTCGCTGCCGGCGGAAGTCGCATCATCCGCTACTTCTGCCGAAAGCGTCGGCTGGCCGACGTTCGCTGCAACAATCTCGGTGGCATCGAAGAGATATGCCTGAACCGGTCCTACGTCTCAGCTGGCAGGTCGCTGCCGGCGGATGTCGCAGCATGTGCTACTTCTGCCGACAGCGATGTCGATGAGTCGATCTCAGCAGCGGAGAAGGTCGTGCTGGGGGCGCTCTCCGCACCGAGTTCTTCGGCGGCGGCCTCGATCTCCTCGCCGCCGAGGTAGCTCGACTCGAGCAGGTGGCGGTTGTTGCGCAGGTTCTCGGCCGTGTCCTCGAGTACCATGTTGCCGTGGCTGAGGACGTAGGCCCGGTCTGCGATCGTCAGCGCCAGGTGCACGTGCTGTTCGACGAGCAGGATGCCGCAACCGGTCTCGTCGGCGATCTGGCGCAGGACCGGCAGCAGCCGCTCGACAATGATCGGCGCGAGCCCGAGACTCATCTCGTCGACCATCAGCAGCTTCGGCTTGACGGTGAGGGCGCGCCCCATCGCCAACATCTGCTGCTCGCCGCCCGACAGCAGACCGGCCTTGCGATCCATCAATTGCTCGAGGGCGGGGAAGTAGCGCAGCGCCTGGTTGAAATCGGCAGATCCCTTTGCTGCGCCGAGGCGCAGATTTTCGGCAACGGTGAGTTGGAAGAACAGCGAGCGGTCCTCCGGAACATGGGCGAGACCAGTACGCGAAATCATGTGCGCCTTGCGGCCCTTGATCGATGCGCCGAACAGCTTGATGTCGCCGTCGAGGATCGGGTTGAGTCCGGAGACGGTCAGCAGCGTGGTCGTCTTCCCCGCGCCGTTCGGGCCGAGCAGAGCGACGATCTCCCCGTCGCCGACCGTGATGTTGATGTCACGGATGACGGGGACGCCGTTGTAACCCGACGACAAACCCTCGATGTCCAGCGCAGCCATCAGTGTTCTCCTGCTTCTTCTGCGGCGGAACCGAGGTACGCCTCGATCACTTTCGGGTCCCTCTTGATCTGCCCAGGGGTGCCCTCTGCGATCTTCACGCCGAACTCGATGACGTAGATGTAGTCGCAGACATTCAGCACCAATCCCATGTCGTGGTCGACGAGGAAGATCGTCGTGCCTGCGTCGATGATCTGGCGCAGGCGCCCACCGAGCTCGTGCGATTCAGCAGTATCCAACCCTGCTGCCGGCTCGTCCATGCAGACGAGCTTCGGCCGGGCGGCGAGGGCACGGGCGGCGGATACGAGCTTGCGTTGACCCTGACTGATCTCGTTCGGCATCCTGTTGCGCAGTTCTTCGATGCCGAGTACGGCGAGCGCCCAGTCGACAGCCTCGTGGTCGCGCCGACGGTTCGGGTGCACGAGATCGAGGAAGAACCCTCCGATCGTCTGTGTCTCCGCTGCGACCTGCAGGTTTTCTTCGATCGTCAGATCGTCGAACAGTTCGAGCGACTGCCACGTACGGCCGAGACCGAGGCTCGATCGCTTGTGCGCCGGTGCCGAGCCGATGTCTTTGCCGTTGAACACGATCGATCCGGTCGTCGGAACGAAGCCTGTCAAGCCGTCGATCGTTGTCGTCTTGCCTGCGCCGTTGGGGCCGATGAGGCCGACGAGTTGGCCTTCCTCGACCGCAAAATCGAATTCGTCGACGGCCTTGAGGCCACCGAAGGTGACGGACATGCCGTTGCTTTCGAGCAGTGCCATCTCAGTGACCTACCTTCACAGGAGTCTTCGCTGCGACCTGCGGTTCGCCGGCTCTTCTGCCTGTGAGGAGTAGCCCGGCGTCCCGGAAGGCGCCGGAGATACCTTCCGGATTGCGGATAGCGGTGATGATCAGTCCCAAGCCGCCGAGAATCAAGGTGAACTCTGAGCTGATCCCGACGATGTCCTGCAGGAATGTGAAGATCAGACCGCCACCGACGAGGAAGCCCCCGGCGATCGCCCCTGACACGCTGGAGATACCGCCGAGATAGGCAAAAGCGAGGAACGTCAGCGAGGTGATATAGGTGAATTTGTCGTTGGACACGCCACCGGCTCGATAGGCGATGGCAGCTCCGCCGACGCCGGCAATGAACGCCGATACGGCAAAGGCAAGGATCTTCGTCCCCTGCACGTTGACGCCTGCGGCCGCTGCAGCCCGTTCGTTGGAACGAGTCGCCAGCATGCGACGGCCTGTCGCCGAACGGCGCATGTTCGACACCACGTAGGCGAGGATGACCACGAGCAGGAGCAGGAAGATGCCCGTCATCGGGTTGGGGATCTTGCCGTCACCGGCATGGATACCGAGAATCTTGAGGTTGACCGAACGAGCCTCGACCAGCGCATTGGGCGTCTTCACAGGAGCCTGATTGAGACCACCGTTTACCGAATCGTTGGCGAAGATCGCTGCATCGACCGCAACAGCGAAACCGAGGGTGACGATCGCCAAGTTGACGCCACGGACCCGCAGAGCCGGAAGGGCGACGGCGACACCGACGACTGTGGCGACGAGCGCGCCGATGAGGATCGGAATCGGGAACGGCACGTTGTGTTCGCTTGTCAGGTGCGAGATCAGGAATGCGGAGATCCCGGCGAAGGCCATCTGTGCCAACGAAATCTGCCCGACGAAGCCGGTGAGGACGACGATCGACATGCAGATGATGATGCCGATCAGCGTGCTGGAAAGAGCGAATCGGAAGGACGGCGTGAACAGGAACAGCCCGCAGATCGCTCCCGCAATCGCCAGACCGGGTCCGCCGAATCGCAGCGCCCACTTGGGTGGAGTCGGAGAGAACGGCAATCGACCGGAACTGATCGCACCTCGGGTCGGCAGACTCTTGCCTCGCAGGAACAGCACGAGCACGATGACGACGAAGGGGATCAGCTTGTCGCCCCCAGGGAAGGCGTTCTTCTGAGAATGCGGGTACCAACTGGCGGTCCTGGCGACGTAGGCGACAACACCCGGCTGCATGCCGAGCAGGAATGCGGCGAACGTCGTCCACCCGAACGACGTGAAGCTGCCGACGAGAGCAGCGGCAAGCGCAGGGACGATCAGCGACGGCAGGGTGCCCGGGTTGACGCTTTTGGTGACCGTGCAGGCGAAAACGCCCAGTAGGCCGGTGATCAAGGTGGAAATGACCCAGTTGGCGCCGGCGAGCAACTCTGGTGAGAAGCCGAGCAGCACGGCGCCTTTCTCGTTCTCGGACGAGGCGCGAGTCGCCAATCCGAACCGGGTCTTGCTGTAGATCAGCCACAGTGTGAGCGCAAAGACGATGACGAGGATCGTGATCCAGAACTCGTCATGGTTCATCGTGATGTTCAGCGGCAGCTTGTACGGCTTCTTCGAGGTCAGGAACGGCACCGGCTTCACGGTGACCGGCTGGATCCCGAAACGGCGCAGGGCGACCGCTTGGAGGTAGATGAACAGACCGATCGAGGCGACCACTTTGGCGAGCGGCGGAGCATTACGGAGTGGCCGGAAGATGAGGAAGTGGAGAATGAGCCCGAAGAGCACGGCGAACGCCAGAGCGATCAGCAGTGCGGGCCAGAACTGCATGTTCGGCCCGAAGGAGATCGTCGTCGGCCAGTGCGGGAGCCTGAACGTCGACTTCTTGTCGAGCTTGTGGACGATGCCTTCGATCGGCGCCAGCGGATTCGGCAGCGGAGGAAGGAAGAGATCACCCTTGTTACGCAGGATAGCGTAGACGTAGGCGACATACATGGCGATGGCGCTGTTGGCGAAGTTGACCACGCCAGAACCCCGATAGGTCAGGACCACGCCGAGGGCGATTGCGGCTATCAACGCGCCGGTGGTGAAGTTCGATCCGCTGAGGAAGTTCTTGCGGGTGTTGGCGTTGACCACCAGCACAACGAGGAGCACCGCCGCACCGATTGCGACGAGCCAGCGCAGATACTTGGCAATTGAATTCATGCTGATGGTCCAGTCCCCTGCTGCATTGATCTCACGACGAACATGGCCGTGCGGTTGCCGTCATGCCGGCAACCGCACGGGATCATCACTACCGAATTACTTAGACGGCAACCTTGGTGGCGTCGATCGAGTTACCGAGAACGCCGTCGTTCTTGGCGATCCACTTACCACCGCTGTACTGGTGGATGCCCATGTCCGGGGCACACGCCGACTTGAAGATCGGCAGGCCGACGATCGTCAGTTTGCCACAGTCGAGCGGTCCTGCCTGGATCATCATCGGTCCCTTGAACCCACGGATCTGTGCATTGACGCTGGCGTAGTCGAGCTTGTCCGGACCGACGGCGTTGAAGAACTTCGTGGCCGTCAAGATGTTGGCGAACGACGGCCCGGCAAAGCCGGTGTACTCCAATGTCGTGGCACTTGGGGCTGGCTTGCCGTACTGCTTGACCTTCGTGACGTATGTCAGCATGCCGCTGTCGTAGTCGGGGGTGAAGTAGCTGTAGCCGTAGTCACCGAAATACCAACCATCCGGCACGTCGCCGGTATCGCCATTGGCTCTGATGTGATCCGTCATCGGCGTGCCGAAGCACAGGCCGGTGGCGACGACTGTGGTCTTGAGGTTCAGCGCCTTGATGGCATCGTCGAGGTTGATGCACTGTTGAATCGTGTTCAGCGAGACGATCACGTCTGCCTTGTCGACACCGGCTGCGGTGAGCGCCGTCTGCACGTCGGACTCTGCGGCAGAGTCACCGACAAAGGCTTCGGTGACCTTGATGCCGGCCTTCTTCATCACTGGCTCGAACAATGCTTGGGCGGCGGTCTTGCTGCCGGCATTGTCCTGGCCCATGATGACGACGTTTTTCGGAACACTCGGCAGGCCGGTGAGCAGGAACTGCGCCATTCCTGGGATCACGGCCGGGGAACCGGCGGTGAAGGTCTGCCCAGCGGTCGTGGTGAAGTCGTCTGTCGTCAGCCCGTTACCGATGATGACCGGCTTCTTCCCGTCGAGGACCTTGTAGAGCTCAGCGTTGCCGGCGAGCATCGTGCCCGTCACGACGAGCGTGATGCTGGCGTCGTTGGCGAACTGCGCGCCGCACTTCGAGCCCGAACTGGCGTCGGTGACGCTGCATGCGACGATTTCGAGCGGACGGCCGGCTGCACCACCGAGTTCGGCATTGACGTAGGCGACGGCGGCGTTGACACCGATCGTGTTCTCGGGGAAGAACGACTCGTCGTTGGCGTAGCCGATCTTGATCGGACCGCCGGCAGCGGCGCCGGCCTTACCACCGGTGTACTTCAGCGCCCAGACGTTCACGTCCTGGGATGCTGCCGTCGTCGCAGTGGTCGCTGCCGTTGTCGTCGCCGTGGTGGCTGGCGTCGTGGCACCGGTGGTTGTTGCGGTGGTGGTTGTTGCTGTCGTGCCGGCTGTCGTCGGAGCCGTGGTGGCACCGGCCGCAGCGGTGGTGGCAGCTGCTGAAGCTGTCGTCGCCGTGGCTGCCGAAGTGGTTGCAGTCGTCGCCGTCTTGGTGTCACTTTCGGAGCAAGCTGCGAGCAACAAGCCCACTGCCGCAAAACCGGCAGCGAGGCGTACATGTCTCATTTTCAAGGAGATCCCCCTGTTCATCGTCAAGTCCGACGCCCATTTCGGCCGGACCTCACCTATTTACTGTGTGTGACCAACGTAACGCGTCTTCAGCCGCTGCGCGCCGATCAAAGTTGATGCGCCGTCAAATTTTGTCGGAATACAGACCGGCATCCTCCGGCTTCACGACGCAAGTCGGCGGAGCGCGAGTCCTGAGCTGCAGTTCGACTCTAGAATGCGTGGTGTGTCAGCACGGTTCAACTTCAGCTCATCCGGCTGGCGGAATCCGTCCAACCCGTGGTTCCGCATCGGGGAGTTCGAGGTGACGACGACGGTGCTGGTCACCGGCATCGGCGTGCTGTCGATGTTCATCTGGGCGGTGAACCCGAACTTCTTCAACCCGTTCTATTTCCTCACCAATGACATCGGCACCATCGGATCGGTCCGCAGTGGGCAGATCTGGCGGTTGGCAACCTGGCCGCTCGTCAACGAGCCGAGTATCTGGGCCGTCATCACTCTGGCGATCTTCTGGTATTTCGGACGCGACGTCGAGGCGATGTTCGGGCGCAACCGATTCCTGGGGTTTCTCGCAGCGATCACGATCATCCCTGCGGCGATCGTCTTCATCATCACCCTGATCCCCGGCGTCGACGCCTTCCACACCGCCAGCACCGGCATGCGCCTCATCGAGATGGGCGTGTTCGCAGTCTTCGTCGCCGAGCATCTGACGGCACGATTCTTCTTCGGAATCCGGGCATGGGTGCTCGGGCTGGTGTTCCTCGGGCTCGACATCCTGCAATTCATCGGCATCCGCGACTGGGGCAGTCTGCTCCACGAACTGCTGATCGTGTCACTGTCACTCGTACTCGTTCGTTCGTTCGGGTTTGCCGATGACCTGCGCTGGGTGCCGCGGCTGGCTCTACCCGGCTCCGGTCGCAAGCCGTCGACCAAGCCAACGCGGCCGAACGTGGCCAAGCGCCCCGGCGTTGCCAGGGGTGTCAAAGGACCAAAGGGGCCCAAACGCAGGGGTGGCCGTCAAGCCGCTGTCGTCGCCGGGCCGTGGGCGGGAACGCCGATGACAGCGGGCGTCGACCACCAGCTGCTCGACCGGCTCCTCGACAAGGTTGCCTCGGGAGGTATCGATTCACTGTCGGCACCCGAACGCAAACAACTCGACGAACTCTCCAGGCGGATCCGCGAAGAACGCTGAGCTGACCCGATGGGCTCGCAGAGGTGCCGGTCGGTCTCACAAGCAGAGCCGTGCGCCGAATGGACCTCGTCCGGAGATCGTCGAAGGCCTCGGGTGCCATCTCTGTCAGCGCCAGGTCGACTTGCTCGGCGAGCGTGTCGAACCACTCCCCCGAGTCCCCAACGTTCGGTCGGCTGTCGAGCAAACGTTGTCGAAGATGTCGTATTGGTTGCTCAGCTCGGGCAGGTGTCCGGTGGCGGCGTGCCGGCGAGGCGATCGGCGATCCACGCCAGCATGTCCGGCACACCTGACACCATCACCGTGGTGTGGGTCAGGCCGGGATACACCCTGTAGTCGACGACGTCGCCAATGGAGCAGGCGGCTTTGGTATAGATGTCGTTGAGCGCCTGCGGGACCGTCGTGTCCTGATCTCCCTGGGCGACGAACAGCGGCGCCGCCGACGGCTGCTGGCCGGCGTCATTCTTCGTGAGTACCGCTTTCCATGCGGGGATGTCCATCGGGTTGGTTTTCTCCGGCGCTTTGGCAAGGCCCCCGAACGCCGAGAAGTACTCGCCGAGACAGCCGGTCTCGAGCAGCGGTAGATCGGCCACGGCCTCC
>Ga0123338_10001227_pt1 | contig 24980 bp, 9 predicted proteins | sample grotaG_FD_89793 | JGI IMG/M metagenome (GOLD analysis project Ga0123338, IMG submission 89793) | Glacier valley bacterial and archeal communities from Borup Fiord, Nunavut, Canada, to study Microbial Dark Matter (Phase II) -... | ecosystem: Environmental > Aquatic > Freshwater > Ice > Glacier ...
GACGCCAATGCGGCCTCGGCCCGGTCTCCGGTCACCGGCCCGGGGTAGCCAGCGGGCATCGAGCCTCGTCCGTTGACGGGCCATGGCGCCAGCGCGTCGGGCGCCGGCACCGACCGCATGATCGAGGCGGGCAGATAGATGCCGCCGGAGATCACGACGCGAAGAGCTTGCAGCAAGGCGTCGTTGCTCATGCACTTCGGAACGAAACCCAGCGCGCCCATGTCGATGGAATGAACGACGTCTTCCCGACGATCGGATGCCGAGACGACCACGATCGAGACCGCCGGATAGGTGGTCCGCAACTCGGACAGCAACGCGAAGCCGTCATCCGGCCCGAGATGAAGATCGAGGAGCACGAGGTCGAACGTGCCGCACGTGGCCATCGATTCGAGGGCCGCCTGCGCCGTCGCCACACCGGTCACCGTCACGCCTTCGGCAAGGCCGGTGACCACGGTTTTCAGCGCGGCCAAGATCAGCGGATGGTCATCAATCACCAAGACGTTCATCGAATTCCTCCTGGGTGGTGGTCGTTATCGATGTCTCGACCGGGCGGGTCATGACACGTAGGGTGCGGCCATGATCGGCATGGCCGTGAACCGGTGGCTCGTCGACATGAAGCCCGCGTCGGCACCGGGAGCGGAGAACGACGCCATGGCATCGATGAGGCCCTGAACCCGCGCCTCGATCAACGCAACCTCGGCGGGAGACGGGCCGATCGCAGCCATCGGCGAGAAGTCGTCGGGCAGTGAAGCGAGCAGCAAGTCATCGCCCAGGAGCATCAACTTCCTGGCAACAGCCGTCGTGCGTCCGGGGCTCACGGTCCGTGACGTCGCCGCGAAGACGCCGGCAGAGGGCGATGACCCGTCGCCCGGCAGAGACTGAATCGACGCTTGCGTAGCGAACGAGTCGGGTGACGCCCAGCTCAAATGCGTCTGGATCGCAGCGCCTGTCCAGATCGTCCCGTCCGAGAACCTGATCTGATCGATCTGGCTACCGGACTTCGCGTTGCCGACGAAGTGATTGCGCACCCGGATCGAGTCGGCCGTGCCGAAGACCGAGACCACGAGGTCGTACCCCTCCTGCTTCAGCCGGATGTCGCCGGTGGCGATACCTGCTCCGAGTTGCAACACGTCGAGCTTGCTCGCGCTCACCTCGTACGAAGCGATCGTGTCGGCTCCCGAACCGCGTCCGAAGAGATAGGTGTCGTTGCCGTTTGACCCGTCGAGCAAATCGTTGCCTGCGCCGCCATCGAGCGTGTCGTTGCCAAAGCTGCCGACGAGCGTGTTGCTCGCAACGTTTCCGACGAGAACGTTGTCCGACCCGTTGCCGGTGCCCGCGATCGGTCCGGAACCCGTCAGGACGAGGTTCTCGATCCCGAACGGCAACACATACGATGCCGAGGCCATGACCGTATCGATACCGGTGTTGACGATCGTTCCCGCGCTGGTGTTGACCGACGACGCCTCGTAGACCACATCGGCCGAGTCGTCGACGAGGTAGGTGTCGGCACCCAGCCCGCCTTGCAGCGTGTCGGCACCGTAGCCGCCGTCGAGGGTGTAGGAGAGTGTCGATGCCGGGTCGACATAGATGGCGTTGTTCGAGTAGTTGCCTGTTCCCCTGGACCCGGCCTGCAGATACAGGGACTCGATGTTCTCGCTCAACGTGTAATCACTATGTGCGACGACCACGTCGGTGCCCTGGTTGTAGCCCTCGACGATGAGATCGTCCGGGCTGTCGACGTCGTAGTAGTCGTTGCCGAGGCCGCCGACGAATGTGTCGATGCCGCCCTGCCCGAACAGATAGTCGTCGCCAGCTTCGCCGTAAAGGACGTTGTTCCCCACGCCACCGCTCAGCCAGTCGTTGCCTGCCCCCGCGTAGATCGTGTCGTTCGTTGTTCCAGCGTACAGATAGTCGTTGCCCGGCGTGCCGTAGATCACCTTGCCCGGAGTGAAGTCCTTCACCGTGAGCTCGAACTGATCCCCGGCGTAGAGACCGGCAGGATCGAAGGCGGTCACGATGATGCTGCTGACCCCTGCGGTCGCCGAGGCACTGTTGCCCGAAAACGTTCGCGTGGTGGCATTGAACGTCAGCCAGGAAGGCAAGGGCCCGTTCGGGAGGACGGCGGTATAGCGCAGCGTGTCGCCGTCGGGATCGGTGAATGACGCCGCCGGAATCGTGTACGTGAATGCCGCGCCGCGAGACACCGATTGATCGGGAAGCGGAATGGCGAGCGTCGGCGCGTGATTCGTCGACGTCGTCATCGCCTGAAGGTCGGCTGCGGTCCAGACCGTGCCGCCGGCGAAGCGGACCCTGTCGATCTGGTTGCCGGACGCCGAGTTGGCCAGGAACTGCGAGCGGATGCGCATCGAGTCGCTCGTGCCGCGCAGCGCGATGAGGAGATCGTCTCCGGCTCGCGTGAGGATGACATCGCTCACGAGGATCCCTGCGCCCACCTGAAGGGTGTCGATCTTGCCGACGGTGGCGTCGAACGAACTGATGACGTCGGCGCCACCGCTTCTCGACAACAGATAAGTGTCGTTGCCCGCGCCGCCGTCGAGCAGGTAGTCGTCGCCTGCGCCGCCGTCGAGCGTGTCGTTCCCTGCGCCACCGACGAGGCTGTTGGGCGCGGAGTTCCCGGTGATGACGTTGTTGGCCGCGTTGCCCGTGCCGGAGATGCTGCTTGTGCCCGTGAGGACGAGGTTCTCGACTTCGCCGGAAAGCGTCAAGGTCACCGACGACTCGACGGTGTCGACACCGCCACCTGCACCCTCGATCACGACGTCGAGAGCGGTGTCGACCACATAGATGTCGTTGCCGGCGCCTCCCGCCATCGAATCGGTGCCGCCGCGGCCGTCGAGACGGTTGTCGGCAGCGTTTCCGGTGAGCGAATTGCTCTGCGAATTGCCCGTCGCGAGGAGCGACGCAAGGCCAGTGAGCCGAAGGTTTTGCAACCCCTCCTGCAACGTCCACGAGATGGATGCTTCGACGGTGCTGACAGTGCCGAAAGCGACATCGATCGCATCGCCGACGTTGTCGACGACGAAGGTGTCGTTGCCGCCCCCGCCGATCAACGTATCCGCACCGGCCGCGCCATCGAGGCGGTTGTCGCCGCTGGTGCCGCGGATGACGTTGTCGCCGGCGTTGCCGGTCGCCGAGAGTGCAGAGCCCTGCAGGTACAGGGTCTCCACATTCACGGGCAAGACGTACGACGCGGTCGCATACACGATATCGCTGCCTTCGCCAGGATTTTCGACGACGACGTCGTCCGCCCGATCGACATGGAACACGTCGTCGCCGGAGCCGCCGACCATCGAGTCGACGCCCGCGCGTCCATCGAGATCGTCGTCGCCGCCGAGGCCGTACAAGGTGTCGTTGCCCGACAGGCCGATCAGTGTGTCTCGACCGGCGGTTCCCGTGAGGATCTTGTCTTCCGGCACGACGGAGATGTTGAAGACGTCGCTCGCGGACAAGCCGGCGTAGTCGGTGGCCATGACCCGGACGGCGACCGTTCCCGGCACGCTCGCAGCCCCAGTGAATCGACTGAACACCGGGTCGAACTGCAGCCAGGAGGGCAGCTCGCTGCCATCGGCCATCATCGCGCGGTACGAGAGACCGTCGCCCACGTCGGGATCGATGAATGTCGAGGCCGGCACGGAGAAGTCGATCGTTTCGCCCTCTTTGCGCGTGACGTCGTCGATCGGGGACGCGAGCTGGGGGCTGGCATTCGGAAGGTTCGGAGTTGCCATCGAGCGAAGCGTGCCGAGGCCCCAGGCGGCGCCGTTGGCGAACTCGACGCGCCGGATCGGATTGCTTGCGTTCGACGGGTTGTTGCCCGCGAAGAACGAGCGAACGACGATCCGGTCAGTGCTGTTCGACAACTGGAGCCACAAGTCGGAGCCGACTTGCGACACGCCGACGCTGGCCTCGGCTATCCCGGGGCCGAAGCGAAGGACGTTGAGCTTGCCGAGCGACGCATCGGCCGCCTCGCTGATCACGTCCTGTCCATCGCCCAAGCCGAACAGATAGACGTCGTTCCCGGCACCGCCATCGAGTGAATCGTCGCCGGCGTTTCCTTCCAGCTGGTCGGACCCTCCGCCGGCTCGCACCACGTCGTTCCCCGCGCCGCCGACGAAGGTGTCGTTTCCAGCAAACGCATCGGCGAAGGACAGCAGGTCGTCACCGTCGCCGCCCTCGATCCTGTCGTTGCCATGTCCACCGGTCAGCGTGTCGGCGCCTCCCTGACCTCGCAGGACGCCACCGGCATAGGGCTTTCCGTAGACATACCCTTCGTTGCCGAGCGCGATGTCTTCCGGGCGTGCCGACCCCTCGACGGTGAGTGTGCCCGCGACGCCGGGATCGACCACGAAGCGTTCGATCGACGTGGCGTCGATCGAGTCGACTCTCAGGATGCCGTCGGACGGTCGGTATGCGAACTGGACGGTGTCGTTCCCCTGATCGGCCAGCTCGACGACCCGGTCGCCCGCGCCGACCCTGTAGATGTCGTCTCCCGCGCCACCGGTCAGGATGTTGGCTGCAGCGTTGGCCGATCCGTCGAGGACGTTGGCCCGCGCGTTCCCCGTTCCCGAAATCGCCGAAGAGCCGATCAGCGTGAGATCGCTGTGACCGGATGCAAGCGTCCAGTCGATCGAGCTGTAAACCTTCGCGTCGGCGGAGACGATTCGATCACCCGCGTTGTCGATGTAGAAGAAGCCCTTGTCGATGAGGCTGACGAGCGTGTCGGCTCCCGCACCGCCGTCATAGGTATCCCAGAACGTCGACTGCACCGAACCCGTGATCACGTTGTCGGATGCATTGCCCACGTAGCGCAAGGCGAACGATGCGTTCGTGGGCGTCGACGCGAAGTTCTCGACGTTGTCGGGGAGCGTGAAGCTCCAGCTGCCGATCGCGAGATCGAGTCCACCTTGAAGAGCTTCGACGATGGCCGTTCCGGCGCCAACGTGGTAGACATCGTCGCCCGCACCGCCGATCAAGGTGTCGCGGCCGTCGTCCGTGGTGAGGACGTTGTTGCCTGCGTTTCCGGTGATCACGTTGACAAGCGTGTTGCCGCCGGCCGCGAGGTCGGCGTACCCGGTGAGGGTGAGGTTCTCGACGTTTTCTGGAAGGACGTACGACACCGAGCTCATGACCGTGTCGGTTCCCTGGCCGACAACCTCGATGATCGTGTCGCCAGCGTCATCGACGATAAACGTGTCGTTGCCCGGGGTACCGATCATGACGTTCGCGGTTCCGGCAACCGTGCGGGCCGCGATGTCCTCGGCACTCCACACCCTGCCGTCGCTGAACTCGAAGGACTCGATGCGACGCGAGGGTCCATCGAACCAGGTGGAGATGCGTGCTTGAGCCGCTGTCTGACCGATCGCGACCAGGAGGTCTCGACCGTCGCGAAAGAGGGTGACGTCGTCGACACCGATGCCACTGTCGAACAGGATCCTGTCATTGCCGCCGTCGTCCGTGATCCGATCCCTTCCGGCGAAGCGGCCGAGGCGATAGGTGTCGTCACCCAGCCCGCCAAGCATCACATCGTCACCCTGACCGCCGTCCAGGGTGTCGCTTGCGATACCGCCGAAGATCACGTCGCTGCCCGCATCTCCCTGCAACAGATTGGCGCCATCGCTGGAAGGCGAGAGCGAACCGTCGTCGCCGTAAAGGGTGTCGTCGCCGCTCCCGCCACTCAACGTGTCGAATCCCTTCTGGCCGTAGAGCACGTCCGCCCCTTCGGAGCCCGACAGTGAGTCGTTGCCAAGGCCTCCGAACAGCGTGTCTTCGCCGCTTCCGCCGTCGACCACATCGTCACCGCCGGCGGCGTTGACGAAGTCGTCTCCGCCGAGCGCCGAAAGCGTGTCGGCCCATCGGAAGCCCGTCACCCGATCGTCCGCGTCCGACAGGTTGCTCGACGGCAAGCGTGCCAGGATGTCGGCCGCGCTCCATCTCGTTCCGTTCGAGAAGCGGATGGCTTCGATCCGATGTGGACTGTCGATGCTGTCGAACCACCTCGACACGAGAACACTGCCGCTCGGCGTCCGCAGCTCCAGATAGTCCGTGCTGCCGATTCCGCTCGAGATGCCGACATCGACGTGGATCGACTCCGGGATCGCGCCATCAGCCATCACGAGAACGTCAGCGGACCCGCCCGCGTCGTTGATTTGGACGACGCCGTGCAGCGACGTCAGCACATAGGTGTCGTCGCCCGAGAGCCCGACCATGTACTCACCGTCGATGAGGGTGTTGTTGCCCTCGCCGCCCAGGAGCGTGTCGATGCCCGCACCGCCATCGAGCCGGTCGTCTCCGTCCCCGCCATCCAGCGTGTCGTTGCCGAGGCCGCCGATCAGGGTATCGGCGCCGCTGAACGCCGCAGGGTCCGAGTTCTCTTCGTCGCCACCCCACAGCGAGTCGTTGCCTGAGCCGCCATCGACGAAGTCGTCGCTGGTGCCGCCCCACAGCGAGTCGTTGCCGTCGGCGCCGAGGAGCGTGTCCGCACCGTCTCCACCCCGCATCTGGTCATCGCCCATTCCACCATCGAGCAAATCTGCGCCGCCGAGACCCCACACGCTGTCGTTGCCGCCCAGCGCATGGATGTTGTCGTCACCCCGGGTGCCGACGACGAAGTCGGGGCCCTCGGAGATGCCGGGATTCAGGTGAGCGGACATCTCGGCTTCGTGCCAGACCACTCCGTTGCCGAACTCGATACCGTCGATCGCGGAACCGGTGAAGTGGTTCTTCACCGTGACCTGATCCGTCGAGTCACGAACCTGGATCACGAGGTCGGATCCTCTAGCGACGAGCAGGACCTCGCTAGGCGCGATCCCGGAGAGCGCGAGCGTGTCGACGCTGAGGACGTTCGAATCGACGTTGTCGATCACGTCCCGACCATCGCCTGCGGCGAACGCGTAGCGATCGTTGCCGCTGCCGCCGACGAGGAAGTCGTCACCCATGCCGCCGATCAGCGTGTCGTCGCCGGCCCAGCCACGCAGGATGTCGTCGCCCGCATGACCGTCGATTCGGTCGCCCGCCGCCGTGGCCGACAGGATGTCGTCAGACTCGTCACCGTCGAACCCCCGGGCGAGGAGTTGATCGAAGGAGACGACCGTCCCGTCTGAGAAGACGAGCCTGTCGATCGGCGAGATCGCGCCGACCTCGGTCTGGTCGTAGCCGTCGAGAGTGATGCCCTCGTCTGGGTCGGAGCCGATCTGCAAGCGCAGTGCGCCTGCGGAGCCTGCGAGCCGCACGTCGGCCAAGGTGATCCCGGCGCCGAACACGATGCTGTTCGACACAGGATTGCCGGCCGCATCGACCTTCGCGCTGGTGTCGCCGACCGCGTCGCTGCCGTCGCCGAAACTCCACAGGAAACTGTCGCTCCCGCCCGAAGCGTTGAGCGTGTCGTTGCCGCGGCCACCGGAGATGGTGGCGGATGCGACGGTGGTGGCGATGATGTCGTCTTTCCATCCGCCCAACACGCGGTGGTTGCCGTTCTCGTCGTCGCCCTCGACGACGTCGCCGCTGAACTCGCCGACCAGCTCGCCGGAGCTGTAGATGCGTCCGTCGTCGAACTGATAGCTGTTGTTCTTGCCGCCCGCGACGTTGGCGATGCCCAGCTCGTCGCCTCCGGCGAAGGTCAGCAGCATGTCGCTGGATCGTGCGCCGCCTTCAGATGTCGTTCCGGCAGAGTTGTCCATGGTCCAGAACGGGCCGTCCTTGGACGCGTGCGCGATCGCGGGCGGAGCGCCGGCCAGCACACGAACCGGTGCACCGCCATTCATGATGAGGACGTTGATGCCCTCGATGTCATTGATCACATCCCGATTGCCAGGCCCGCCGCCGTCGCTGGAGTCGAACACGTAGGTGTCGTCGCCCGCCCCGCCGCTGAGATAGTCGGAACCGCTACCACCAGACAAGGTGTCGTTGCCGTCCCCGCCAAACAGTGTGTCGTTTCCTGATCCGCCAGCCAGGTAGTCGTTGCCGGCGCCACCCACCAGCTGGTCTGCACCTTCGCCGCCATCGAGATAGTCGTCGCCTGCGTCGTTGGCTGCGACGCCCGGTCCGTCGCCTTCCAGGGTGTCCGCTCCAGCGCCACCGATCAGGGTGTCCGACTTCGCGTCACCACGCAGGTAGTCGTCTCCGTCCTCGCCGTCGAGATAGTCGGCACCGCTGTCGGCGCCTGTCAGGCCAGCCACATTTCCATCGCCGAGCAGCACGTCATTGCCGTCGCCGCCGTATAGCGTGTCGGCCTTGCCACCGCCATCGAGCGTGTCGGCACCGTCCTCGCCATCGAGTTCGTCTTGGCCGTAGTCGGCGCTGAGCAGCCCAGCGCCCGAGGCATCGCCCCACAGATAGTCGTTACCGCTGCCGCCATAGAGGGTGTCGGCGGCGCCGCCGCCTTCAAGGTAGTCGTCGCCTTCTTCGCCGTCGAGGTAGTCCTTGCCATGAAAGCGCCCTTCGAGCAGGCTGACCGTGTTGTCGCCGAACAGGTTGTCATCACCGCTTCCGCCGAAGAGCTCGTCGTCTCCCGCGTTGCCTTGAAGCTCATCGTTGCCGGCACCGCCATCGAGATAGTCGTTGCCGTGAAATGCGATGGGCGTCACCTTCTCGCTGATAGCGTCGCCGATCAACTGGTCGTTGCCGTCGCCGCCGTAGAGCTCGTCGTTGCCGCCGTTGCCGAACAGTGAGTCGTCGCCCGCGCCTCCCACGAGAAGGTCATTGCCCTGATCGGAGGCCAGGAGACTGTCGATATAGCCGCCGACGACAACGCCGTCACCCACCAGGCGGTCGTTCCCGTCATCGCCGAAAAGCGTGTCGGCGCCGGCCATGCCGGTCAGCTCGTCGTCGCCATCGTCGCCGTGAATCGTGTCGTCGCCGGTGGCGCCGTACAGGAAGTCACCGCCCGCGCCTCCGCTGATGAGGTTGCCATCGTCCACCAAAGTCGTGTAGTCGGCGCCCAGCGCCTGATAGGTCTCGAAGCCGTTGGCATCGGCCCCGACGTTCTTCCACCAGACCCAGCTGAAACCGCGGGTGATTTCGGTGCCTCGCGCTACAGGTGGAGGCGTATTGGGATCGCCTGGCAAGACCAGACTTCCATACCCCGATCCAAAGACGACATCGCGTCCGGCGCCGCCCGTGAGCGTGTCCTTGCCTGTTCCGCCCAGCAGGAAGTCGTCGCCTTCACCTCCGTCCAGGAAGTCGTTGCCGTCCAGTCCGGAAAGAGCGTCGTTGCCGTTGAGGCCGAGAAGCTGATCGGACACCGCGCTACCGTTCAGCTCATCATCCGAACTCGGAACTTTGCCGGCGGAGAGGTAGTTACCGCGTCGGATGAAATAGAAGCCGTTCTGAATCAGCTTGGCGTAGTCGCCGGTGATGGTGCGGCTAACCGCGGGAGCGACGACGCTACCAGCGAGACTGAGACCTAGATTGCCGTCGGACCAGTTTTCAATGTGAATCGAGTCGTTGCTGTTCTGGAAACGAATGCGCAGCTGTTTGCCTCCTGAACCCTCAATCACGGTGTACCTGACGCGACCATCGGCGCTGGTCCATTGATCATCAGCAATCTTGACGACGCCCGCGCCGTTCAATATGCCGAACCCCGCCACTTGGATTGAGCCAAGGCCGTCACTCTCCACGACCACATCGGAGCCCCATGACCCAGCAAAGACATAGCTGTCATTGCCCATGCCGCCCTTGAGCGTGTCGTTTCCTGTGCCGCCGTCTAATTGGTCGTCTCCGTCGCCGCCAATCAGGACATCGTTGTCACCACCTCCGTTTAGCTTGTCAGAACCCGACCCTCCCAAGAGCGAGTCGTTGCCATCGCCGCCGTCGATTGCGCTGTCGTCCCCTGCTCCGCCGAGGATGGTGTCATTGCCATCACCGCCATATAGCTTGTCGTCACCGGCGTTGCCCTCGAGATAGTCGTTCCCAAGCTGGCCGTTCAGCAAATCGTCCCCAACTCCCCCATAGAGCCGGTCGTCCATTAAGCCGCCAAGAAGTGTGTCGGATTCGGAGCCGCCAAACTTGACGTACACGAGCGGCTGACTTCCACTGCTTCGCGCGAAGAACAGGGTGTTGGATGTAACGTCAGAGTAGACCGTTTGATTCGGCCCTCTAACCCGGCTTGCAATCACTGAACCGACCGCATCGGCACTGTTATACCGAACCACTGCATCAAGCAATTCGGAACGATCCTGAATGAAAGCGTCGGTATAGGTCGCCGAGCCAGCTTCACGATCACCCGCACTCATATTTTTGTCGACTAGCCAGTCCGCCTCCCGTGCACTCCAGTCGCCGTCGGCCCAAAGCCGATCGAGTTGTGAATCGTCTGTTCCGTTGCCCGCAATCCATACTGGCGAAAGAGCAAGCAGCGCTGCGAGCGCCCCGAAGTCGTTACGAGCTTGACTTTCCAGACCAATACCGCTGCGATCCAAGCGTACCTTTCCCTGAAGTGCGACAACTTGGGCGCTCTTGGATAGCGAGAGCAAGTTTTCGTAATAGCGAAGCCGTGTGCCAGCGCTATCGCTCGCGTCCCCAATGGGCGTGCCTTCGGTCGATATCCCAAACACCAGTCTCCGCAGTCCGTCAAGAGCACCTTCCAACGACGCGACGGCCCGATTGGAACCAACCTCAAAAATCGCATTTACCCTTAACAGGGACATGCTCTGGTCAAGTTGTTCGAACTGAGACGCCAAAGCCAAGGAATCAGTCAACTTGTACATGAAATGATTGGCTATCTGCAAGGTACTCTCTTCGTTGAAGAGTCCGATGCGCTCACCAATCTGACTGTTCACGAAACTATTTGTCGTAAGGTTGATGCCGTGTTTCGCGTAGTAGTTGTCTTGCCTATCGCTGACAAAGCTTGTCACACCGGTTCGCAGCAAACCTTCCAGATCTTTGAAAACTAGGACGCTCAACGGCGTGAAGCCGGCGCTATTGAAAGTGCTCACGTGCTCGATGTTGAGAACACCGCCGAAAATCCGCGCAAAGGCGCTGGCAAGGTGCCCGCCAAGGCTATGTCCGTTCAGTGCTACTTTTGAAACGCCAACCAAGAGACCGGTGCCCACGCCCTGAACGGCTTCTTGAAAGTAATGTCCGGGAATCACGGACGCAGCAATTCGCCGCGATGGCTGCCCTGCTGGGGTCGTAACTTGGAACCACCAATTGACCATGTTCACAAATTGCGCGCGCGCGCCGCCGCTTGTCGTCAGGTCCAGATCAGCTAGGAAATCCGCGACGCCGGTTGTGCCCTGAATTGACACATACACCTTCCCTGCGTAGTCGGTTCCGGCTCTCCCTCGCCACACGGTTGCGTCAAAGCCAGATCCCACAGCATCATCGGACTCCTTGTGGGCGGCGACCTCGAAGTTGTCTGCGATGAATTTCGCTATCCGAGGGGTCATCCGACCTTCCAGCTTTTGGCGCAATGCGGGTCCGGTGTCGCCATCCAAGAGTAGTTCCGCATACGTTGCATCGGCAAGCACCGCATTGATATAAGCCTCTGTGATGGTGCGCATGAGATCTTCCTAGTCTGTGACTTGAAACTTCAGCCTGACAGGAAGCGCTGTGGAAGGCCCTTCGCCAGAGCAGGCCGGCGATCCGATTGTCAACGGCGAGTTGCTCTCGGAAATGCCAAACGTGCGCACCAGCAGTCCACCTTTGGCGACGAAGCTGTCGTACCCGGCGATGAGTTCAGTGGTGTTCGCGTCGCGGTATTCGACATGCGAGTGCAGAATCGGTATCGCCGTCCTAGGAACACGCGCGTTACTCGGCCTCGCTTCGTACCGCGCCAATCGCCCTTCCGGATTCGGAACTCCCAAGACAAGTGCTGCATCTCTGGCACAGAGGAATCGAAACTGAAATCCGCCCACTACTTCGTCGGCTATTGGCAAAACAAGCAAGACGGCGAAAATGGCAACTGCAAAAGGAGCGCGAAACGCTCGGAGTGAAGATACCTTTCGAGCTAGGGCACGAGCCAATTTCGCCGAAACCAATACCCACAGAAGGAGCAGAGCAAAGAGGAGGGCGCCAGTCATGCGGCCTGCCTGACAGTTTGCAAGGGCAATTCTATTTCTGTCCCCAGTAACCGGCGCTCATATTGAGCGCATGCACTTGCATGGTCGAGGCAACGAGCATCAGTACGTGCTCTGGCACACCGTGCGTCCTTCTGATCGTCGTCTTCGAAAGTTTCTAATGTCTTACGTTGGATCTCTTCAATCGCCCCAAAGTTTGCAAGTCGGCCGTTAACGTCGTTGCGTATGACCTCTCTTACTGGTGGTGTGTCAGATGCCACAACTGGAGCACCTATCGCCATCGCTTCCAGCAGAGACCAGCTCAATACAAACGGATAGGTGAGATAGACATGAGCAGCCGATACACGCAAGATCTGGATAAATGCTTTTCTCGATACAGCGCCTGTAAAGTGCGTCCTTTGCGGATCCAGTTTTACTTCGCGCAGCATGTGCTCGCGCCAGTTCGATGCTCCCTCAGGCTGTTTGCCGTAGCTCACGTCGTCCCCTCCTACGATGACAGCATGGCAAGTGGGATGAGCGTTCTGAATACGTTCGAGCGCGCGCATGAATACGTGAAACCCTCGATAAGGTTCAAGGTTCCGCGCGACGTAGGTCACTATTGCATCTCCCGTCTTAAGGTCAGCTCCGTTCGGCGTTTTGAAGGTGCCCTTCGGATCCGGCGTGAGCACTCCGGTCGCTATCCCTTCATGCTGAACTAGGATCTTCGACTGAAAAATCTCGGGATGCCGACTCTTCTGCCAATGGGTCGGCGTCACCGCAGCATCGCAATTCGTGAGGTTGAGCGTGTGCAGCGCATTCCAGGTCCGGATACGCGCCCGATCGTCGAACGTGATCGGAAACTCGGGGTCGAAGCCGAGGTCCGCTCCATCCGCGTTGTAGTACCACTCGCAGTAGTGGACGAGACGCGCGTCGGGGAAGACGTCTTTGGCGTACAGCGTTTCGCCCCAACCGGGATGCGCAAGGATCACATCAGGGGTGAAGCCGCTTTGACGTAGTTGCAGCATGGCGCGGGCGGCCGCTTGACCATGGAGCGTGGCCGCTTCCATCTGGCGAAGGTAATGATGCTGATCCGCGCGGACATTCCGTCCAAGGCGATAGCGCACCAATCCCGCGAAACCCGGGATTCCCGGCGCGGTCTCCCGTCCAAGCCCGCGCACATCCCAACCCGGCCTGCCGGCCCAGGCCTTGACGAAGTGTCCGAACTGCCCTGGAAAATTCTGATGGACGACGAGCAGCCGCATCACCGCTCTCCGAGGCTTTCGCCCAATGTCTGTTGCACGGGGCTCAGCAGGAAGTCAATCACGCGACGTCTGCCGGTCTTGATCTCGGCTGTGACGTTCATCCCCGGGCTCAAGGTGATCAGCTTGCCATCGACATTGATCGCTGACTTGCCGAGCTTCAGGATCGCCGGAAAGATTGCACCCTTCTTCTCGTCGTTCACCGCGTCTGCAGTGACGCTCTTCACCTCTGCTTCAACCGTTCCGTAGCGGGTGAACGGAAACGTCTCGAGCTTGATTCGGGCTGAATTCCCGGCGTTGACGAAGCCGATGTCCTTGTTGTCGATCGCGACCTCCGCCATGACTTCGGCGTCCTTGGGCACCACCACCATCAATACCTGTGCGGGCGTGACAACGCCTCCGTCCGTGTGCACGGCGAGCTGCTGGACGGCACCGTCGACGGGAGACGTGAGCTGCGTCAGCCTTGAACGTTGTTCGTTCTTGCTGAGCTCTTGCATCAGCTGCTGGCGTTTCGAGGCCGCCAGGGCCTGCCGCTCGCTCAACGTCCGCTGCGTTTCGGCGAGATACGCTGCACGAGTGCGCTCGGCTTCTCCGAGCGCAGAGAGCGCTTCGACCAGTCGGGCACGCTGGGTCGCCAGATCGCGCTCCTGCTCGATGCGCTCGCGCATCCGGTCCTGCCCGGCATGGGCGGAGATGAAACCTTGCTCCGTCAGGCTCTTAAAGTCCGCTTCGCGCTGCATCGCGATCGGCAGCGTTGCCTGGAGCTTGGCGATGAGTTCGCGCACCGTGCCGATCTCCGCTCGACGGTGCTCTGCTTCGGCGGCGAGCTTGGCGAGCTTGGCGATGATGTCTTGCCACTCGGCGATGAGTTGGGCGGCTGTCGTATGGAGTGAACCGCGAGTCGGGTGAATGCCCCGATCGAGAGACATCTCCGACGAAGGCAAAACGGGATCCACGCCTCCTCTCAAAGCCGACATCAACGACGAGGCGCGCCGTTCTTCCGAATCGGCACTGGCGAGTTGCTCGCGCACGCTCGCACCGTCGGCTGCGGCATTCGTGGCGTCGAGCTCGAGCAACACTTGCCCAGCTCGGACGAGATCGCCGTCCTTGACGAGCACCCGCTTGACGATGCTCGCTTCGAGCGGCTGCACCGTCTTGCTCCGGTCACTCACGACGATGCGGCCCGGCGCGACCGCCACGATGTCGATCTCGCCCAGCACGGACCAGCCGATGGCAATCACGAAGAGAGCGCAGATGGCCCATCCGGCGCGGCGCGGCGCGGGATGGCTCGGCGTCTCTTGCAGGCTCATGGCAGCGGGCATGAAGGCCGTTTCGTCGGCCAGGCGACTGGGACCCGCGAGCTCTCCACGGGATCGCCATGCCGCCATGAAGACAGCCCGATAGCGCGTCAATAGCTCCGCGAGCGGACGGTTCGAAGACGATGCAGCAGAGGCCGTCATGCGGGCAGCCCTTCAGCATGAGATGAGCACGAAGCGGGACTCTGCCCCCTGGCGCTGGATCCGGAAACCCCCGACTGCATCGACCACAGACCAGCGTAGAGCCCGTTCGGTCTCCCGACCAGATCGTCATGCGCGCCTGCTTCCACGAGTCGCCCCTTGTCCAGCACAACGATCCTGTGCGCACGCCGTACCGAGCTCAATCGGTGGGCGATGATCACGACCGTCCGACCGGCGCAGATCGCCTCCATGTTGCGCTGGAGAATCGCCTCGCTTTCGTAGTCGAGCGCGCTGGTGGCCTCGTCGAGAATGAGGATGCGGGGGTTGGTGAAGAGCGCCCGTGCGATGGCGATGCGCTGGCGCTGTCCGCCGCTCAACGACGCACCTTGTTCGCCGACGATCGTGTCGTAGCCCTCGGGCAGCTCGCTCACGAATTCGTGCGCGCCAGCCAACTCGGCGACGCGCATTACCGCCTCGAGTGGCGCCGCCGGATCGGTGATGGCGATGTTCTCCCGGACGCTGCGGTTGAAAAGAACGTTTTCCTGCAGCACGACGCCGATCTGTCGCCGGAGCTGGGCGGCGTCGATCAGACCGATGTCGACCCCGTCGATCAGCACCCGGCCCTGCTCGGCGACATAGAGACGCTGCATGAGCTTGGTGAGCGTGCTCTTGCCCGAGCCGCTCCGGCCAACGATGCCCAGCACCTCGCCCGGGCTGATGTCGATGCTCAACGCATGCAACACCGGCGCCGCTTCCGAGCGATAGCGGAAGGTGACTGTGTCGAACTGGATCCGGCCGCGCAGCGACGGCAGTTGCGCGGCGTTGGTGGGCGGAATCTCCGTGCGGGTGTTGAGGATGTCGCCCAGGCGGGCCATCGACACCCCGGTCTGCTGGAAGTCGGTCCAAAGCTGGGCCATGCGCATGATCGGTTGCGCCACGCGTTGCGCGAACATGTTGAACGCGACGAACTGGCCGACCGTGAGCTGCTGATCGATGACGAGCCTTGCGCCGTACCAGAGCATTGCCGCGCCGACGAGCTTGCCGACGAGGTTGACGCCTTCGTGACCGTAGCTGGCCAGCGTCGAGGTCCGGAAGCTCGCCGACACGTAGGCGGCGAGCTGGTCGTCCCAGCGACGGGCGATTGCCGGTTCGAGTGCACTGGCCTTGACGGTCTGGATGGCCGTCACCGTCTCGACGAGGAGCGCCTGATTTTCGGCGCCACGCGCGAACTTCTCGTTGAGCCGGGTCCGAAGGATGGGGACGACCATCAGACTGAGTGCGACGTAAAGCGGCAGGCTGACGAGCACGATCAGCGTCAGCGGCACGCTGTAGATGAACATCACCGCGATGAAGATGACCGAGAAGGCCACGTCGAGCAGCAAGGTCAGCGCATTGCCGGTCAGGAACGACCGGATGTTTTCCAGCTCCCGGACGCGGGCGACGGAATCGCCGACCCTCCGCGCCTGGAAGTACGACAAGGGCAGGCCGAGAAGATGGCGAAAGAGACGTGCGCCCAGCTCGACGTCGATGCGGCTCGTGGTATGGCTGAACACATACGTGCGCAGGATCGTCAGCAAGCTCTCGAACACGACGATCACCGAGAGCCCGATGACGAGTACGTCCAGCGTGGTGAGGCCTCGGTGGACTAGCACCTTGTCCATCACGACCTGGAAGAACAGCGGGCTGACGAGCGCGAACAGTTGCAGGAACAGGGAAACGACGAGCACCTCGCCGAAGAGCCTTCGATACTTGACGAGGCTCGGCACGAACCAGCTGAAATCGAACCGCGCGAGGTCACCGGCGAGGGCAGCCCGGCTGGTGACGAGGATGAGCTCGCCGGACCACCGATGCGTGAACGCCGCGAGCGGCTCGATGACAGGTCGACCCCCTTGGATCGACTCGGACGGATCCTGGAACAGCACTCGCTTGCCATCGCACTGCGCCAGAACGACTGTTCGACGAAGCCCGTCGTCGTCAGCGACCAAAGCGAGCGCAGGCAAGGTCGCGAGCGACAGGCGTTCGGGCGTGGTGCTCGCGAGCTTGGCCTTCAGCCCGAGCCGGCGGGCGGCGAGCAGCAAGTCATCGACACTGGCCTCGTGTCGGGGCGTCCAACCGAGTTGGTGCGCGAGATGGTCGGGATCCGCCGCAACATGGTGCAGCCGGGCGATGACGCACAGGGCGCGGAGCGAGGCGTGTGCGTCGGTAGCGGTGTCGGGGGGAACGGAAGAGCTTCCCCCGGTGGTCGGGCTTTGCGAGCGCTGGACCGCTTCGCCTGACGGCGACTCGGTGTTAGAACGCTCCAGAAGCAAACCAGACACTTACAGCTCCCGATTTCTGGCCGAGAATGCGATTAACGTCCACTCTACGTTGCAAAGTCATGCGTATCAAGCAATTTCTTACCAAAAGTGAAAGTTGACTCCCAGTAGGGATTGACTAAAAGCAATAGCCTATCAACGGATGTGATGATCCCTAACGACAACAATCCCGCTTTGAGCGGCGACGCGGAGCCGTCTCCATCCGACGCGAGCCCCCTCGCGGTCCAATGCGTCCGCGCCCTCATGGAGCGCCACGGACTCCCCAAATACCGCCAGTCCGCCTGGCTCGCCGACGCCACCGGCCTCTCCTATTCGCAGGCGCACCGCCGCATGACGGGCGCCTCCACGTGGTCGCTCGAAGACATTGCCCGCGTCGCCGAGTTGTTCGGCGAATCGCTGGCCGACGTGGTCTCGATGACCACGCCGCGCACCTCGGTGCCCGGCGTGATTCACGTGGGCGCGACGCGGCTGCCGGTGCAGCTCTGGCTCGGCGACGCGGTCGACAGGCCCCACCCCGAGTCGGTCGTCGCGGTGCAGACCTCGGCGGGGTGGGCCGCGCTCACCGCCAGCGAGGCGACCGAAGGCGTCGTCTACCGGATCGAGCGACTCGAAGCCAGGCCGACCCTCGCATCGCGCCGGGTCGTGGCCGTGCTCGACGACGACCAGGACCTCACCAACTCCATCTGCGCCCACTTCGAGGCGAGCGGCTACGGCGCCCGCCCCTTCTTCACGATCGCCGAGCTCCTCTCGGGCCTCGACGCGCGCCGCTTCGACGCCTACGTGCTCGACTGGATCATCGGCGAGACGAGCGCGCTCAAGCTCATCGCCGCCATCCGCACGAAGGACGCGACCTGCCCGATCGTCGTGCTCACGGCCCAGGTGATGACCGGGGTGGTCGACGAGGCCGACATCGCCGATGCGGTCCAGCGCTTCGACCTCGTCTTCCACGAGAAGCCGGTGCGCACGTCGATCCTGGAGGCGACATTGAGGCGAGCCTTGGCAGGATCGTGATCGACTCTGCCTAGCTCGCATCGTGCCGCAGCTGCTCACGACCGCGCCAGATATCCGTCGAAGAATCGACGATGCGAATGCTCGCCTTGCGCCGTGATCGGCGCGAGAATGCCAGCTTGCGCCAATGCTGGATGGCTCGGTCGTGATGAGCGAATTGCTGACTTTGCTTGTTACGGACATTGTCGACAGCACACGGCTGAACGACGAACTTGGCGACGACGTCATGACGCAGCTCTGGAAAGCGCACGATGGCGCCGCGCGACAGCTGATGATCACTTGGCGCGGCCGGGAAATCGCTCGAAGCGATGGTTTCCTCATGCTTTTCGAAAACGCCACCGATGCCACGAGGTTTGCTGGCGAATACCACGTGGCACTTAGGTCGATTCACATGGGCCTGAAGGCGCGAGTGGGCTTGCACGTCGGGATGGCGTCGTTGCGCGCAAACTCGGCAGCCGACACGTTGCGCGGGGCACCCCTGTTCGAGGTCGACGGCGTCGCGCTCCCGATCGTGGCTAGAGTGATGGCGGCGGCTCAGGGCGGCCAGACCCTGTTGACGGCTGGCGCGGTGCAGGCCCTCATTGCCAGCGCGGTGCCCTTGGTCAAGAGCCACGGACATTGGCGATTGAAAGGAATTTCCGAGCCACTTGAGCTCTTCGAAGTTGGAGAGCCCGGCGCCCCTCTCGAGCCTCCACCTGATTCGGTCAAGGCTTATCGCGTCGTCAGGACTCGCGACGAGTGGGTATCCGCTCGCAACATTCCCAACAACTTGCCCGCCGAACGCGACGCATTCGTTGGACGCACCGACGCTTTGCAAACGCTCGCGGGCTTGTTCGAAAGGTCAGCCCGACTCGTCACCGTGCTCGGCATCGGCGGAGTCGGTAAGACGCGCATGGTCGTGCGGCATGCCCAGATCTGGCTCGGCGACTATTCTGGCGGCGCTTGGTTCTGCGATCTGTCGACCGCCCGCGGACTCGACGGCATCGTCTATGCGGTCGCGCAAGCGCTCGATGTTCCGTTGGGAAAGTCCGATCCTGTCCGGCAGATCGCGTCCGCGATAGCGGCGCATGGTCCGTGTCTCATCCTGCTCGATACGTTCGAGCAAGTTGCACGCCACGCAGAGGCAACTCTCGGTGTCTGGCTAGAGCATGCGCCCGAGGCCAGGTTCATCGTCACGAGCCGCGAGGTGTTGGGCATCGCCGGAGAACACACGCAGGTGCTCGCTCCGATGAGCGAACAAGAGGCCGCTGAGCTGTTCGTGGGTCGGGTGGCGGCAGTGGCTCAACGTTCCTTGTTGACGCCGCGCGACCGGTCGTCAATCTTGCCGCTGGTGCGTTTGCTTGATGGCCTGCCCCTCGCCATCGAGCTTGCGGCGGCGAGATCGCGAGTGATGTCGCCCAAGATGTTGCTCGACCGCATGCACGAGCGGTTCACGCTTCTAACGACTCGGGGAGGGCGCCTCGATCGCCAGATGACGCTGCGGGCGACGCTGGATTGGTCGTGGGATCTTCTGCTGCAGGAAGAACGGTCCGCGCTCGCACAGTTGTCGGTGTTCGAGGGTGGCTTCACGATCGAAGCTGCCGAGGCCGTGGTCGCTGCGCCTTTCGGACGGCCAGCGATACTGCCGCTCGACTTGTTGCAATCCCTTGTTGACAAATCGTTCGTGAGAGAGGTTTCGGACGACAGGTTCGACCTTCTGCAGAGCGTCCAGGAATACGGGGGACAGCATTTGCGCTCGGACGGTCGCTTCGAGGGGAGCGGACCGATAGGCGCCCTGGAAACCGAGATCCGACATTCGCTCTATTACGGCGGATTCAGCGAGCTGGAGGTCACCGCTCCGGGCTGCATGGATCTCGACAACGTGTCGATAGCGTGCCGCCGCGCGGCTCAGCACGGAGACTGCACGAGCGCTGCCAGGACACTTGCGCTGGCTTGGTCCGCGCTCGAACTCCGAGGCCCGTTCAGGCTCGGCCTCGACTTGGCCTTGCTCGTTTCGGCAATGCCCGGCCTGCCTATGTCCCTCGGGGCCGGAGCCCTATTGATCAAGGGACGCGCCTTGCGCGCACTCGGCAGAATTGCCGAGGCCGCCGCGAGCTTCGAATTGGCGTTGGGTGCAGCGCGAGAAATCAACGACCGCCGCAGCGAGTCGGAGGCTCTTAGCAAACTGGGATCGCTAAAGACCAACGCCGGCCAGCTAGAGGAAGCCAGCACTCATTTTCATGCAGGCTTGGCTCTGGCGCGCGCAATTGGCAACAGAACGCTGGAATGCGAATTGTTGAATGGATTGGGAACGCTACACAACTCCATGGGCCGCATAGATGCCGCGCTTTCCGACTACGAACAGGCCCTGGACGTCGCCCGCCGCCTGGGCAATCGCCGTTGGGAAGGCGGCGTGCTCGGTAATCTGGGTAACGTCTACTACAACGAAGGACGAATCGGAGAGGCCCGTGGCGCATACGACGCGGGTCTCGTCATCGCGATGGAGCTGGGCAACAGACAGTGGGAAGCGAACACGCGTTGCAACTTGGGGCTCCTCGACCACCTGGAAGGCGATCACGCGGGGGCACGCCGAACGCTAGAGCGCTCGCTGCAGGTTGCGCGAGACATCGGCTATGCCCGTCTCGAAGCGATCGTGCTCTGCAATCTCGGTATGGTTGAATCTGCCGCAGACGATCCACGCATCGCTCGCCGGTATTTCGAGGGAGCCCTTTCAGTATCTAACGCGCTCGGCGACTACCTCTTGCATGGCCAGACCTTGGGATACCTCGGTCTGCTGTGCAGCCGTCAGGGGGAACTGGCAGAGGGTCGCCTTTATCTGCAGCGCGGCCAGGCATTACTCGAAGCCACTGACGACGAATCGAGCTTGGCGGTCTTCCACTGCAACGCCGCGCAATCTTTCCTGATCTCCGGCGACTTGGAGGGAGCGGGGTCGAGCCTGGGCAGCGCGAATGCAATTGCGCGGAGGATGGGCGAAAAGGTAGCGTTCGATGTTCGGGTCGCCATCGATCAAGTCAAGCAACTGCTGGATTCCCGCTTGGAGGCAGGCTCCGGCTAACGGAACGACCCTACTCGTTGTAGACGAATGGATCGTAGTTGACACAGTTCGGCTGACTCGGTGTGAGTACATGAATCGAATACTTGTACTTGGCGTCAGGGTCCGTTTCCTGGCCCTTGTGCTTGTCCTTGTATTCGTACGTGATGTCGCGCACCTTCGGAGGGGTGTCGTAGTGCGCGGTGCCGCCGTCGCTGGCCCGGAATTCGATACCGTTGGCCGCAAACTTGGCGCCTGTGGCATTTCCGGAAGCCGTAAGCTCCCAAGTGATCGAAGCCTGCTCGCAGATTGGAAGGTCGGCCGGAACAACCTCAGGATCAACGCCGCAGTTTGGCAAGTGGACCTTGACGGTGCACTTGTTGTAGTTCTGGCAAATCTTGTCTTGAACGGCCTTGTCACAGGCAGCCGTGTGCGTTTTTCTAGAGCCACCACCGAAACCCACGAGATGAGGAAAAAAGCGGAAAACGAGAATTCCTACTAGCGCCAGCGATACAACTGCGTACGCCGCTCGACGAAGATTCTTGTCCATTCCGCCTCCTCATTCGCGTCGCCCCGGTAGAGCGCTGCTTGTCAGAAAGACCTTAGTCGGGAGCTTGGCTGCCGTCAACAGCCTTTCTCATCTCCATCTCCTACGCCAGCTTGCCGTGGCAGTTCTTGTACTTCTTGCCACTGCCGCACGGACACGGATCGTTGCGGCCCGTCTTCGGCATTGCGCCCGGCACGGCCGCGCGTGACGACGCCATCGCCGCCGCGACGGCTCCCAACGCCGCCTGCGCGGCCTGCGCCGTGTCGTCGCCGCGATCCTCCGAGACGCTGCCGTCGTCGTTGGGGTGCGTGTACGTGACATTGCTGAACTGCTCGGCGCGCTCTTCGATGGCGAGCGCGGCCTGGCGCACTTCCTCTTCCGACTGGATGCGCACGCTCATCAGGACGCGTGTCACGTCCATCTTGACGACGTCGAGCATCTGCGAGAAGAGCTCGAAGGCCTCGCGCTTGTATTCCTGCTTCGGATTCTTCTGCGCGTAGCCGCGCAGGTGGATGCCCTGGCGCAGGTAGTCGAGCGCGGCCAGGTGCTCGCGCCAGTGCTGGTCGATCGACTGGAGCAGGATCATTCGCATGAAGGGCGTGAACTGCTCGAGACCGACCTTCTCGACCTTGCCGTCGAAGACCTGGTCGGCGGTCTGCTGCACCTTCTCGACCACGTCCTCGTCGGTCACCGAATCGCTCTTGTCGACCATCGCGACGAGCGGCACGTCGAGCTGCCATTCGTCCTTGAGCACCTTCTCGAGCGCGGGCAGGTCCCACTGCTCCTCGACGCTCTCGGCAGCGACGTAGGTGCGCACGACGTCTTCCATCGTGCTCTTCCTCAGGTTCTGGATCTGCGCCTGCAGGCTCGGCGCCTCGAGGATGTCGTTGCGCTGCTGGTAGATGACCTTGCGCTGGTCGTTGGCGACGTCGTCGTACTCGAGCAATTGCTTGCGCACGTCGAAGTTGCGCGCCTCGACCTTGCGTTGCGCGCCTTCGATCGAGCGCGTGACGATGCCGGCCTCGATCGCCTCGCCGTCGGGCATCTTGAGCCGCTCCATGATCGCGCGCACGCGGTCGCCGGCGAAGATCCGCATCAGCGAATCGTCGAGGCTCAGGTAGAAGCGCGACGAGCCCGGGTCGCCCTGGCGGCCCGAGCGGCCACGCAACTGGTTGTCGATCCGGCGCGACTCGTGGCGCTCGGTGGCGATGATGCGCAGGCCACCCTGGCGAACCACCGCCTCGTGCAGTCCTTGCCACTCGTCGGCGAGCTTGCGGGCGCGGGCGAGCTTGTCTTCGGCCGCGACGCCTTCGTCGGCGTCGATGATCTTGACCTGGTTCTCGACGTTGCCGCCGAGGACGATGTCGGTGCCGCGACCAGCCATGTTGGTGGCGATCGTGATCACGCCAGGCCGGCCGGCTTGGGCGACGATCTCGGCTTCCTTCGCGTGCTGCTTGGCATTGAGCACGGCGTGCGGCAGCTTGGTCTTCTGCAGCAGGCCCGAGATCAGCTCGGAGTTCTCGATCGACGTCGTGCCGACGAGCACCGGCTGGCCGCGCGTGTGGCAGTCGCGGATGTCCTCGATCACCGCCTCGAACTTCTCGCGATTGGTCTTGTAGACGAGGTCGAGCTCGTCCTTGCGGATGGTCGGGAGGTTGGGCGGGATCACGACCGTCTCGAGGCCGTAGATCTCCTGGAACTCGTAGGCCTCGGTGTCGGCCGTGCCGGTCATGCCCGAGAGCTTGCCGTACATGCGGAAGTAGTTCTGGAAGGTGATCGAGGCGAGCGTCTGGTTCTCGCTCTGGATCGGCACGCCTTCCTTGGCCTCGACGGCCTGGTGCAGGCCGTCGCTCCAGCGCCGGCCGGTCATGAGCCGCCCTGTGAACTCGTCGACGATCACGACCTCGAGCCCGTTCTCGCCCTGCTGCACGACGTAGTGCTGGTCGCGGTTGTAGAGGTGGCGCGCGCGCAGGGCCGCGTACACGTGGTGCATCAGCGTGATGTTGGCCGGGTCGTAGAGGCTCGCGCCCTCGACCAGCAGGCCGGCTTCGCGCAGCAGGTCTTCGGCGCGCTCGTGGCCGTCCTCGGTGAGGAAGACCTGGTGCGTCTTCTCGTCGACCGTGAAGTCGCCCGGATCGATCACGCCTTCGCCGGTGCGCAGGTCGAGCTCGCCGATCTGCTTCTTCATCTTCGGGACGACGGCGTTGATGCGCACGTACATCTCGGTGTGGTCTTCGGCCTGGCCGCTGATGATGAGCGGCGTGCGCGCCTCGTCGATCAGGATCGAGTCGACCTCGTCGACGATCGCATACGAGAGGCCGCGCGCGACGCGGTCCTTCGTGTCCTGGACCATGTTGTCGCGCAGGTAGTCGAAGCCGAACTCGTTGTTGGTGCCGTAGGTGACGTCGGCCGCATAGGCCGCCTGCTTGTCCTCGCGAGACATCTGGGGCAGGTTGACGCCGACGGTGAGGCCGAGGAAGGTGTAGAGCCGCCCCATCCACTCGGCGTCGCGCCGGGCCAGGTAGTCGTTGACGGTGACGACGTGCACGCCCTTGCCGGTGAGCGAGTTCAGGTAGACGGGCAACGTCGCCATCAGCGTCTTGCCTTCGCCGGTGCGCATCTCGGCGATCTTGCCGGCGTTGAGCGTCATGCCGCCGATCAGCTGGACATCGAAGTGGCGCATCTTCAGCGAGCGCTTGCTCGCTTCGCGCACTGCCGCGAACGCCTCGGGCAGGATCGCGTCGAGCGATTCGCCGCCCGCCACGCGGGTGCGGAACTCGACGGTCTTGGCGCGCAACTCGGTGTCGCTCATCGTCTCGAACGACGGCTCGAGCGCGTTGACCTTGATCACGACGTGGCGGTACTGCTTCAGGAGCCGGTCGTTGCGGCTGCCGAAGATCGAGGTGAGAAGCTTGGGCAACATGCTGGTCGCAAGGTGGAGCGGGAATCGACCCGCCGTGGATTCGGTGCGCCGGCAGGCGATGCCCCGGCAGGGCTGAGGTACGGCCGGCGGCACCGAATGCAAGCGACGCCCGGCTGGCCGACGGAACCGCGCATTTTACCCGCCGACCCCCGGATCGATAGACTCGGCCGGTGAGCAGGAAGCCCGTCTCCCCGAACCTTCCTGCGCTCGGCATCGCCGATGCCCTGCGGGCAAGCGCCCCGCTGGCCCGGCTCGGCGAGCGGATGCGGCTGTCGAAGGCCTATTTCGACCTCGTCCGACCGGGCTTTGCCGGGGCTCTGGCGGCGCACGTGCAGGCCGGGCCGGTCGACGAGGAAGGCTGGTCGCTGCTCTGCGCGAACGCGTCGGTCGCAGCCAAGCTGCGCCAGCTCGTGCCCCACTTGGAGCAGCGGC
>Ga0123338_10001228_pt1 | contig 24957 bp, 23 predicted proteins | sample grotaG_FD_89793 | JGI IMG/M metagenome (GOLD analysis project Ga0123338, IMG submission 89793) | Glacier valley bacterial and archeal communities from Borup Fiord, Nunavut, Canada, to study Microbial Dark Matter (Phase II) -... | ecosystem: Environmental > Aquatic > Freshwater > Ice > Glacier ...
ATAGATCAGCCGAGAAATGAGATGCCGCTCCAGGGTGGTATCGATCGTGGTCGTGGTGTCGCCCGGCCCAGGATCGTCGGGCGTGATCACCGGCACTGGGCTCAGATCTGGCGCCATGCTCAGATCGTCTGCGACGCCACCGTCGACAGCCGCCGCCAGATCCGTGCCGCCATCGTCACCCTGAGGCTGGCCAGCTCCACACGCAGCGAGCACCAACGCGACACCCACCCGCAATCTCGACATGGCTCGACACACTCCTCGCGCTCACATCATAACAGACTTCACGGCGGCGGACTCGGCGCCAGCGACGGGGTCGCCTCCTGGCGCAATGCCACTGCCTCCATCCACAGCCTGACGATGAGCGGCCCGAGAATCGCGCCCCACGTTCCAAACGCCGCGATACCTCCAAACAGCGAGACCAACAACAGAAGCATCGGCATTTGTAGCGCGCCGATTTTTGCGTAGATCGGCCGCAACAAGTTGTCCGCAGTCGAGATCACTCCCACACCGAGTGTCGCGAGGATGGGCCCCTTGATCGGATGACCAGTCAGAAACAGCCCCACCGTGATCGGCCCCCAGACCAGGGCCGATCCGACCACCGGGACCATCGACGCCAGCCCGGTGATGGGCCCCAGCACCCACCAGCGTGGAATCCCGAGTGCCAGGTAGATCAGCGTGGCGATCAGGCCCTGGGTGGCACTGGTGAGCCCCACGCCAACCAACAAGCCGCGCCCCGTCTCGTGAAACGCCGTCGCCAGTCGCTCGAGGTGCTGTGGCGCGAGCGGCGAGCGGTGCTTCAACCAGCTCCAGAGGTCGGGGCCTTCGAGTAGAAAGACGTACGCACCGGCGAAGTAGATGAGCAGGGCCACGAGGGCCTTTGCAGCCGCACCTGCGACGCGCGTCGCGACCTGGAGGCTCTCGGCACCATATTGTTGCAAGAGGTCCGTGAACTGAGAGAAGTTCTTGGGCAACAGGGATATTCCGTCGCTGTCGCTGGCTACCGCTTCGAGAGCACTCTTTGCTGATGAGGTCTGAGCGATCGTCTGCCAGAGATCCTGCGCCCCTACGATCACGCCAACGACAACCAGACCGACCGGCAGTGCAAGAAACACGAACAGCAACAACGACAACACCGAGGCCGCACGTCGTCGACCGTTGAGCGCACGTTCGAGTCGCGACAGCAACGGGCGAGCCAGCGCAGCGGTCCAGGCCGCCAGCACCAGCGCCGACCATAGTTGCCAGCAAACATAGAACGCCGCCGCCGTTAGCACGATGAGGGTCCAGCGCAACGCGGTGCTCATCTTCGCTTCGCTGTCCATGGGCCCTCTTTCTCCAGAGGATAGGAGCTATTTGTCCACCACCCCATCAGGAAGTCAGCTTTACACCCTAACATCTGTTTCCGTCGTGCCTAGGCTCTCGACATGGAACACGACATCGATCCAGCGTCAGAGGCAGCCGAGACCCGCGAAGAGCTTCTCCCCGTGATGCTGACCTCGCCCGAAGGCGTCTCTTATCGCTCGTTCTTCGACGTGGCCCAGCAGCGCGCGTACATCGAGCCGCCCGAGGCCTCACCGGGCCCTGGTGGTCTCATGTTGGTGACGGATATCTTCTCCGCACCGGCCACCACGGCGGAAGAAGCCACCACAGTCTTGACGGCCTGGGGCCGCGAACAGGGCTGGACGGTCGAATAACGTCACCGACTCTTGCGCGCCGCACGCCATCGATGCACCCCATACACGCGATAGACCAGGTCGCCCCGGTTCTGCATATCACCGCGCCCTGGACCGAGCCACCGTGCTACCTTACTCCCGCGAAGCCATGGCATCCACTCCTCCCAAAACGACCGACTCTGCCTCGGCCAAGATTCGTGCGCGCCTCATCGCGGCGAAGAAGCGGTTTCACGCCAACGACAACATCGCCGAGTTTCTGGAGCCCGGCGACATGGATGCCCTGCGCGTCGAAGTGACCGAGAAGATGAAGGCCGTGCTCGAGTCGTTGGTCATCGACACGACCCACGATCACAACACCAACGAGACCGCCAAGCGCGTCGCCAAGATGTACTTGACCGAGGTCTTCGGTGGCCGCTATGTGCCGGCACCCCCCGTCACCGAGTTTCCCAATGCCGAGCACCTCAACGAGCTGATGATCGTCGGGCCCATCACGGTCCGCAGCGCCTGCTCGCATCACTTTTGCCCGATCATCGGACGCGTCTGGGTCGGCGTCATGCCCAATGAACATTCCAATCTGATTGGTTTGTCCAAATATGCGCGCTTGATCGATTGGGTGATGAGTCGGCCGCAGATCCAGGAAGAAGCCGTCACCCAGGTCGCCAATTTGTTGCAGTCCAAGGTCAATCCCGACGGCCTCGCCATCGTGATGGAAGCCGATCATTTCTGCATGCACTGGCGCGGCGTCAAGGACATGGACAGCAAGATGATCAACAGCGTGATGCGCGGCAGCTTCCTCAAGGACGCGGCGTTGCGTCGCGAATTCCTGTCGCTGATCGAGCGCAAGCCGTAAATCCGAGACCCAAGAGGCGCCCATGCTGATTCAACTCCTCTACGCCAGCCGTCCCGACCCCGCGATCACGGCCGAGCAAATGGAATCGATCTTGCTGCAATCGCGTCGCAACAATCCGCCGCTCGGAATCACCGGTATTCTGTGTCATAGCGGCGAGAGCTTCATTCAAGTGCTCGAGGGCGGACGCAGCGCGGTCAATGACATGTACAATCGTATTACCCGCGATTCGCGCCATCGGCAGGTCGAGCTCTTGCACTATGCCGAGATCACCGAGCGGATGTTCGGCAACTGGACGATGGGCCACGTCAACCTCGCCAAGCTCAACCCGGCGATGGTGCTCAAATACTCCGAGACCTCGACGCTCGATCCGCACAAAGTCTCCGGGCGCGTCTCGATGGCGCTCTTGCAAGAGCTGATCGCCTCGGCAGCCATCGTCGGCCGTTCGTAGCACCAGTACGATCTGCCGATGGGAAGCGCCGTTCCGATCGATGACCTCATTCGCATGAGGAAGCCGTATGTGCTGGTGCTCGAGGTGCGTGCCGTCGCTGTGGGGACCCAAGGCCAGCCACCCCGGGCCCGGGTGCGGATCCTCGAGGTCTTGTTCAGCGACGGGAAAATAGCCTTGGGCGGCGAAGAGCGAGACGCGATCTTCGCTCCGGACGGTCAAGGGAGATTTTACGCGATCCGCGGCGGTGGTGATGAAGGCCTCGCAGAGTGGAACGCACAGCCGTTTGCGTCGCCGGCCAGCGGCGCGCACGTCATCGTCGCCGCCGACCTCTGCGCCGACGGTGCGCTCGACGTCTGGGAGCGGTCGGTGCGACCCGACGATCCTACCGAGCGAGTGCGGCTTTGCGCGTTCCTGGCGCAAGACGCCTGACGCGGTCACCGCTGGATGACGGGTCGCCCGGCCATCGCGCGACCATACGCGACGCTAGGCAAGCCGGCTGGCCAGGCTCTCGGTGCCAGCGCCGCGTACGAGGTGATCGGCGACCAGCTCAGCGACGGCGGCGATGGTCAGCGACGGATTGACGCCGAGCGCGGAAGGCATGGCGGCGCCGTCGAGGACGAAGAGGTTGCGGTTGTTGCGCACCTCGCCGTGCGCGTCGATGACGCCACTCGCAGCGTCGCTCATGGCGCAGCCCCCGAGCGGATGCGACGTGTGGACGGTGCCGTCTTTACGGTAGCCATCGAGGTACATCTCGCCGCCGAGCGCACCGTAGATCTTGGCCATTGCGTCGAGCGCAGCGCTCCAGCGGCTCTCGGTACGCGCCGTGGTCGCGAGCCAGCGCACGGTGGGCCGATTGTTGGCGTCGAGCTGGACCTCGCCTTCTCCGTCATCGAGGCAGAGGCAACCCATGGTGAGCATGCGGCGGCCAAACTGGGCCACGCGCTGCTTGTAAGCAAGACCCCAGTCGCGTTCCCCGTCTGCGACTTCACAGGTGTTGCGGCCACGGGCGGCAGGATTGTCGGGGCGCAAGAGCGTGGTGAACTGGCCGAGCGAGAGGTAGAGCGGCGCGGCGTAAAACGGGATGAGGATGAACTTTTCCGTCGGGAAGAAGCTTGGGCAAAAGCTCGACATCGGCTTGCCCTTCATGCCATCTACGCTGTCCGGGTAGTCGTCACCGACGATGCCGGTCACGCCGTAGTCGCCGTTGGCTGACAGGTTTTGGCCGAGACGCTGTTGGCTGTCGAGCACGCGTGTGCCGGTGAACTGGTCGCGTGAGCGCATGAGCAGGCCCGTGGAGCCGACCGCGCCGCCAGCGACGATGACCATGCGCGCGGTGAGGGTAAAGTCGGTGCCGTCGCGGCGATCGTGCCCGGAGACGACATAGCCGCCCGTCGCTGGTGCGACCATCTCCACCTCGCAGCCGGTGCGCATGTCGACGCCGCCGTGTTTGGCGAGCGCCAGGTAATTCTGCCCGAGGCTGGTGCGGCCCGATTTGCGCTGGCCTTCGTTCCACCAGCCGTCGTTGGCGTCATTGCGATCGGCGACCTTGAGTGGCACCGCAGTGGCGCCAATGCGACGGCAGCCTTCGGCGAACACCAGATCGCGCTTGGTGGCGAGCGCCCAGTGTGGCGTGCCGGCGTCGGTCCAGGCGAGACGTTGGACCGAGAGCTGCGCCTCGACGGTGGCGTAGTACGGATCGAGCGCGGCGCGCGTGTACTGCGCCGGCCACAGCCGGACCCCGGCGCGGGTCTGGTCGAAGGCTTCGGCCGGCGCGCGCAGGCTGACGCCGTCATAGACGTTGGAGCCGCCGCCGAGTCCTTTGCCGGCCAAGACTTGCATGCTGGGCTTGCCCGGTTTGAAGGCGCCGACGGGATCCGTGTAGAGCGTGACCAGGTTGGCGAGGTAGGCCGGTGACAGCGTGTTGCGGAAGCGATTGCCGTCGCTGTTGACGGTGGGGCCGAGCGAGCGCGGATCGTAGAGTCCGGTGGGATCGTCGCCCCGCTCGACGAGGACGATGGACGCGCCGGGGCGCGCTTGCGAGAGCCGTGCGGCCAGAACCGAGCCGCCGAAGCCCGATCCAATGATGACGATGTCGTTCATCGCAGGTCTCCGTTGGCGTCGAGGATGGTGGCCAGGCTGTCGGTGCTGGCGGCCGGCGCGCGGTTGTAGGTGTAGTCGTCGAGCTTGCCATTGGTCATGCGCGGATAGCCCGACACCGCGAGGCCCGCGGCGAAGTCTTCGAACGGCGGAAAGCCGATGGCCTGCAGGCCGACATCGGAGGTCACCGCGCCCAAAAAGGCGAGCCAGCAGGCAGCCCGCGCAGCGACGAGCGGCGGGCTCGTGCGGTCGTCCCAGCCGCCAAGATCCAGGGCACGCGCCACGACCACATCGCGCTGCGCCGACGTGAGCCGCGCAAAGCCGATCAGCGGACGCTCGGCCGCAGCCAACGTATCCAAAGTCGTGTTGAGAAACCCGCGCGCCCGGCCGGCAAAATCGTCATAGAGCGCCAGCGTGGCCTCGGGCAGCCTCGGGACGAGACCGAGGTCCATCGCCGCACGCAATAGATTGTCGCCGGCCAACACGTCATCCACACCAGCCTCGCGCGCGCCAGGCAAGACCTGACCGCCCACGAGCTCACTCGGCAAGAGCACATCCCACAGGGCATCGGTCGCGTCCGTATAAGGCGTCTCGACCGTGCCGTTCGGGGTTTGGCCGGGCAGCATCGGATCGCGCACGGTTCCGCCTGGCCGGCAGCCGGGCAAGGCCAGCCAGCCGAGACCAGCGGCCGCAGCGACGAGAAAATCTCGCCGCGAAAACGAGGGGTGAGGACGGACTGCGGTTTTCATCGCCCTCGCTTACTACGTGGCATGGCTGGCGGACCCTTTCCTGTTTGGAAAGGGTCCTTTCTGACGCAGTGGGTTGTAGCGCAGATCGCCACGTGGTTTAGGGCTCCGCATGCGGCGCACTTCAAACGCTCGACTCTGGCTCACAGCAGCAGGCCTGATCTTCGTGGCTCTGTGGCTGGCGGCTTGCGTGCCCGTAGACGGCGCCGCAGCGACGGACGCCGAGGTGATCGTGGTCGGCTCGGGCGCGGGCGGCGGGCCCTTGGCGGCGCGGTTGGCGCGGGCTGGTGTGCGCGTTCTGTTGCTGGAGGCGGGTGCCGATCTGGGCGACCGTGACAGCTATCGCGTACCGGCCATGCATGCGCTGTCGACCGAAGATGCCGCCAGCGCATGGTGGTATTTCGTTCATCACCACGCCGAGACCGGCGTCGACGAGACCGATTCGAAGTGGACCCCCGACGGGATTTTGTATCCGCGTGGCAGCGCGCTCGGTGGCTCGACGGCGGTCAATGCCATGGTCAGCGTGCTGCCGCCGCCCGAAGACTGGGACCGGCTGGCACAGCTGACCGGCGAGCGCGGCTTCCGCGCAGCGGCGATGGCGCCTTATCTCGATCGCGTCCGGGAGTGGCTGTCGATCGAGATCCCCGACGCCAACCTGGCCCTCGGCGACCGCCAGATCACCGCCGTGCTCACCGCCGCAGCGACGACGTTTGCCGCCGATCAGGGCAAGCCGGCGCTGGCCTTCGATGCCGGCTCGCTTGGATCGCTGCTCGCGCAAGACGTCAATCAGCGTCTGGCGGGCGGGGAGGCCGAGGGCGTCTTCCGCATGCCGCTGGCGACGCGAAACGGCGTCCGCAACGGCACCCGCGAGCTACTCAAAGACACCGTCGACGCCGGCTATCCGCTCACCATCGTGACCGGCGCCTTCGTGACCCGTGTGGTGTGGGCCGCCACCACCGAGCCACCCACTGCCGTCGGAGTCGAATATGTGCGCGCGGCCGATGTCTACGGGGCCAGCCTGGCTCAGGCTGCCGCGCCCGCCGAACGTCTGACAGCCTACGCAACCCGCGACGTGGTATTGGCGGCGGGTACCTTCAACAGCCCGCAGTTGTTGCAATTGTCCGGCGTGGGCGACCCCGACACGCTGCGGGCGCTCGGCATTGCGCCCGTGGTGGCCCTGTCCGGCGTGGGCCGCAACCTGCAAGACCGCATCGAGGCGCCGGTGGTCAGCGAGGTCGACGCCGCGCTCGACGTGGTCGCCCGTTGCCGTCTCGGCGAACGAGGCGCCGATCCCTGCCTCGACAACTGGCGCGCTGGCGCTGGCGTCTATCGCACGTCGGGCTTTCTGGCCAGCGTGCTCCGCACCAGCTCGGTGTCCAAGCGGCCGGATCTACAGATCTTCGCCACCCCTGGCGACGCACGTGGCTACTACCCCGGCTACTCGCGCGACGCGCTGTTGCACAAGAACCGGCTGTCGTGGCTGCTGCTCAAGGCACACACCCGCAATCATGACGGCGTGGTGTCGCTCGTCGACAACAGCCCCTTTTCACGGCCGGCCATCCACTTCAACTCGTTCGACGAGGCCGACCCGCTGCACGATCCCGACCTTCTGGCGGTCGTCGACGGCGTAAAGTTCGTGCGGCGGCTCATGGGCAGCGTGCCCGGCGGCGCGCCGCGCGAGCTGTGGCCCGGTCGCGCCGTGGCCAGCGACGACCAGCTCGCCGCGTTCGTGCGCAAGGAGGCCTGGGGGCACCACGCCTGCTGCAGCAACAAGATGGGGCCGGCGGGCGATCCCCACGCGGTCGTCGACGGTCAGTTCCGCGTCATCGGTGCCCAGCACTTGCGCGTGGTCGACGCGTCGGTGTTTCCGGAAATCCCCGGCACCTTCATCGCCATGCCGCTCTACCTCCTGTCGGAGCGCGCTGCCGACGTGATGCTGCCATGAGGGCCCTCTTGGCGATGATCTTGATCAGCACGGGCTGCAACAGCGTCGACCTCATGTGCAGCGCGGTGCGCGATGACCTGGCCCGCTGCGGCTTGCCCGTCGAGAGCCTGGACTGCGCGCGCGTCGACTACGCCACCCTGAGCGCCCTGCAGGCACGCATGGACCACGGTGTCTGCGAGCCAGTCAGCGACGACAACGCCGTCGATCCCCGGCTGTGTGCGCTGGCCGGATGGGCCTGCCCCGAGTCGCCCATACCCGCCACGGGCTCGGCGACCACTCTACATCCGTTGGTCTTCGTCGGCGGCATCGACGACAGCGCGGTGTTCGACTGGAACGCCAACATTCTCGCGGCAGTCCGCGACGCCGGCGGCGAGGCACACCATGTCTCGGTCGCCCCGTGGCAGCCCACCGCCGAGCGCACCGCCGATCTGGCCGCGTCGCTCGTCGCCCTCCATCGCAGCCTGCCCGGCCGCAAGCTCAACCTCGTCTGCTACGCCGTCGCTGGGCTCGACTGCCGCTATCTGGTGAGCCCGGCTGGCCTCTATGCCAACGACGCGCCCAGCCGCGCCAAGATGCTGGAGCTCATCGCGTCGATCACCACCATCTCCACGCCGCACCGCGGCACCCGGGTGGCCGACGCCGCCATCCTCGCCCTGCAGACCTCGACGGTAACCGACGTGTTGACCACGTTTCTCGGCGTGGTCGCGCCGGACACCATCCCCGACGATGCCACGCTCATTCGCACCTTGCGCGGCCTCACGGTCGATGCGCTGGCCGACTTCAACCTCCGCATCGTCGACGAGCCGCGGATTCCGCTGCAGTCCTTTGCCGGCATTTCCACACCTTCAGGAAGGCTCCGGGACGCGGACAAGGTGGCCATCGCAGCCGGCTGCGTCGACACGGACGGCAGGCCTGTGTTCTTCACGCACCCCGACAGCGTCGACGCGCTGAACCCGCTTTTGCTCGTCGCTGCGCCGTTTTCTCACACCGCGCGTGACAGCCGCGACCTGGTGGTCACCACGCCGTCGGACGGCATGATCGCCCTCGCCAGTGCCCGCTGGGGCCAGTTTCGCGGCTGCCTCGGCGCGGACCACTACGACGTCATCGGGCAGATCGGCAACCGCACCCGCGATCCGCTGACCGGTTTCGATGCCCGTAGCTTCTATATTTGGCTCGCCGCCGATCTCGCGGCGAGGGGACTATGAAAGCTTTTTTGACGTCGCTGCTGTTGCTGGCCGGCTGCGGCGGGCGCGCGCAAGATCGGTGCCTCGCGGTCAAGGCCGACCTCGACGCCTGCGTGGGGACCACCCTGGCCGAGCTCGATTGCGCCACGCTCTCCGACGGCGACCTCGACCGCATCCATGATCTCACCGCCGGCACTGCTTGCTCGCTGTTGTCCGGCTCACTGCCGCTCGACGGGGACTATCTCAGCGCCGCCTGCCGGCTACTCGACGTGGGCTGCGTGGCGCCGGTGACGCCGTCCATGCCCACGCAGCCAGCGCGCCTGCCGATCCTCCTGGTGAACGGCATCGATACCTCGCCGCTGTTTCGCTACAGCACCCGCATCGTCTCGTCGCTGACCGAGGCCGGACAGCCGGTCTATCTGGCCACCCTGCCGCCGTTTCAGCCGCCGCGCAAACGGGCGCCGCTGTTGTGGCAACGCGTGCAAGAAGTGATGGCAGCGACGGGCGCCAGCCAGGTCAACCTCGTGTGTCACTCGCTCGGCGGACTGGACTGCCGCTATCTGGTCAGCCCGGCGGGGTTGCCGGCCGATCTGGGCGACGACGCGCCGACGCTGGCGGTGGCCTCCATCACCACCGTGGCCACCGCGCATCTCGGCACGCCCGTTGCTGACGCGCTGGTGGGCGACGTTCCTGGCGGCGATCGTGCCAAGACGGTCACCGACTTTGCCAGCCTGATCGGCGACTGGTTCACGCCGTCGGTCTTGATGCATGACGCCGACGTGGTGGCGTCGCTGGGAGCGCTGAGCCGGCCCGAGGCGCGTGCCTTCGCCGCGCAGATCGTCGATGCGCCGGGCATCGCCTACCAATCGTATGCCGGCGTGAGCACTCCGCGCGGCGAGGTGTCGGCGGCGCTCGAGGCCCGCATCGTCACGGCGTGCACACCGGACGATCGCGCCGACGCCGTGCTGGGTGGACCGCAAATCCGTCATGACCGTCTGGCGCTGCCGCTCGTGCCTCTGGCGGCTCTGCTCGTCGACAGCGACGGTCAGCCGCTGCCCAGCGATGGCCTGGTCGCGGTGGCCTCGGCGCGCTGGGGCCGTTTTCGCGGCTGCGTGATGGCTGATCATATGGAGCAGCTCGGGCAACACGATCTGCCGGACGTCAACGTGCGCACCGGCTTCGACGTCGCGCGCTTTTACCAGAACGTGGCCAGCGATCTGGCGGGACGGGGCTTCTGATGCGGGCGGTTTTTGCACTGTTTATCGTCGCTGGCTGCGCAACGACGCCGCCGCCCAAGGACGACTGCGACAGAGCGACGCAGCTCTTCTTGCGCTGTGGCGTCAGCCTGCCGCTCGGGCCCGGCCAGGGTTGCACGGGCCTACGCAAGATCGTCTCGCGCTGCGTGGTCACCATTGGCGGCGACTGCGACGCGCTCGCCTCGCTTGGCTCGCGGCTCGATGAATGCGCGCAGCAAGTGGGCGATGATCTGCCACCGCTCGAAGATCCGCCGCTGTTCAGCAGCGACGCTGGTGTCGACGGCGGTCGCTCCGTTGTCGACGGCTCCGTTGTCGACGGCGGTTGGCCCGTTGTCGACGGCAGCAGCCCCAGCCCCGACCTCGCCCACCCAGATCTGGCCGCGCCCGACCTCCTCCAGCCCTGGGTCGGTCTCGACGAAAGCGGCTCGCTGGCGCTCAACGCCACCCGCAGCTTCCACGTCGCGGTCACGCCCGGCACCTATGTCTTCGACCTCACCGGCACCGGCGACGTCGACCTCTATGTCCGCCTCGGCAAGGCGCCCACCACCACGCTGTACGACTGCCGCCCGTTTCTCGACGGCTCCACCGAAAGCTGCACCGTCGCCGTCCCCTCGCTGGACATCGCCTACGTCACGCTCCGCGCCGACGTCGTCGCGTCCACCTTCCACCTCGTCGCGAATCAGGAGTAGCCATGACCCCGAAACCCAAACGTCTCTTCGACCGTGTCGGCGCTGCCCTCGGCGCCCTCACCGTACGCCGGCCGCGCGCTGTCCTTGGTCTGTCGTTGCTGGTGATTGTCGTCGGTGCGCTCGGTCTCGGCTGGGCCCGCTTCTCCACCGACTACCGCCTGTTTTTCTCGCACGAAGACCCCAGCCTGACCGCGTTTCAGCGGCTCGAGTCGGCGTTCACCAAGACCGACAACGTGCTCTTCGTGATCCGCCCGCACGACGGCGACGCGTTCGCCGCCGAGCCCATGACCGCCGTCCAGGAGCTCACCACCGACGGATGGCGTCTGCCGTTCGCCAGCCGTGTCGACTCGGTAACCAACTATCAAAACGCCACCGCCATCGGCGACGACATCCACGTCGCCGCGCTGGCACCAGCCGTCATGACCGACGCCGATCGCGCCACGGTTCGCCGCGTGGCCCTCGCCGAGCCACTTCTGCGTGGCAGTCTGGTCAGCAAAGACGGCCGCACCACCGCGGTCAACGTCACCATTCGCCTCTCGGGCAGCGACCCTGAAGAAGTCGCCCACGTGGCTCGCGAAGCCCGCGCCACCGCTGCCCGCATCGCCGCCCGCCATCCCAGCCTCGAGGTGCGTGTGTCCGGCATGGTCATGGTCAACGACGCCTTCATGCAAGCCTCCGTCGTCGACATGAGCCGCATGATCCCCATCATGTGCGTGGTGATGCTGCTCGGGATGTACCTCATCCTCCGCAGCCGCTCGGCCACGTTTGCGCTAACGTTTTGTATCGGCGCCTCGGCCGCGCTCTCCATGGCCGTCGCTGGCTGGCTCGGCTACCCACTGACGCCCACGTCCGTCGCCGCGCCGATCATCGTCCTCACCGTGGCCATCGCCGACGGCGTGCACATCGTCCTCGCCACCATGGCCGAGCTGCGCAAAGGCATCATTCGCCCCGACGCCGTCGCTGCCGCCGTCGCCCACCACTTCGAGGCCGTCACCTACACCTGGCTCACCACCATCGTCGGCTTTCTGTGCCTCAACTATTCCGACGCCCCGCCAGTCCGTCACCTGGCCAACATGACCAGCATCGGCGTCACCGCCGCCTATGTCCTGTCGCTGACGCTGCTGCCGGCGATGCTGGTGCTGCTGCCGCTCAAAGCGCCCAAAACCCGGCGCGGCATTCTCTCGCTGCCACAAGGCCTGCCGGCTTTTGTCATCCGCTGGCGCCGTCCCATCCTCGCCGGCACGGCCCTTCTCACCGTCGGCACAGGCGTCATGGCGGCGCGCCTGTCCACCAACGATCTCTTCATCCAGTATTTCTCTCAGTCCCTACCGTTCCGTCGCGACGCCGATTTCACCATGGCACACCTGTCGGGCCTCTACCGCGTCGAGCTCCTCCTCGATAGCGGCGCACCCCAGGGCGTCAGCGAGCCCGCCTATCTCGGCAAAGTCGACGAGCTCACCACCTGGCTGCGCACCCAGCCCGAGGTCGACCATGTCTACAGCTTCACCGACATCGTGCGCCGCGTCCATCAGGTCACGCATGGCGGTGCGCCGCTCGCCTATGTCTTGCCGGCCACACGCGCCGTCGCTGCCGAAGATCTGATGGTCTACGAGATGGGCTTGCCGAGCGGCCTCGACCTCACCGATCGCGTCAACATCGACAAATCCGCATCGCGCCTGTCCATCACCATCAAAGATCTGTCGACGCGACAGCTCAACGCCTTCGTGGTCCGCACCGAGACCTGGCTGCACGAGCACGCGCCGTCGACCATGTGGGCCCGCGCCACAGGGCCCGTGGTCATCTTTGCGCAGCTCAGCGATCGCAACGCCCGCAACATGCTCAAGGCCGATTTCTTGTCGCTGGGCATCATCCTGCTCTGCATGGTGCTTCTGTTGCGCTCGCTGTCGCTCGGCGTGGTCAGCGTCATCCTCAACGTCATTCCCATCATCATCGGCTACGGCCTGTGGTGGCTCTTCGTCGGCGACATGAACATCGTGGCCACCATCGCCGCCAGCATCAGCCTCGGCATCATCGTCGACGACACCATCCATTTCTTGACCAAGTATCGCCAGCTCCGTGATCGCCTCGGTAGCACCCCCGAGGAAGCCATCACCGAGACCATGCGCGCGTCGGGCCCGGCCATGCTCGCCACCGGAGCCATCCTGGCGCTGGGGTTCGGCGTGCTGACCTTCTCGTCTTTCCAGATGACCAGCCACCTCGGCTGGCTGTCGCTCATCATCATCGGCATCGCGCCGCTGGCCGATCTCTTGGTCACGCCGTCGCTGGTGCTGTTCCGCGAGCCTTCGGGCGAGCGGGTCGTGGCGGCCTCCATGGCCGCAGAAGGAGTCATCGAATCATGAAGACCGCATTGTGCCTTGCCCTGTTGTGCAGCACCGCCTACGCCCGTTCCACCGACGAGCTCGTCGCTGCCGGCACCCCTGAGCAAAAGGCGCAGGCCGTGCTCGACGAGATGGGCCACCGCAACGCCGGCTGGCGCGACTTCACCGCCGACGTCCAGATGAGCCTGCAAGATCCGTCGGGCGGCAACGCCGAGCGCAGCTTCACCGTCAAGCTCTTGGAGAAAGGCGACAGCGGCGATCAATCGCTGATCGTCTTTTCCTCACCGAGCGACATGAAGGGCACCGCGGTCCTGTCGCACGCGTCGGCCAGCGGCGACGACGAGCAGTGGCTGTATCTGCCGTCGAGCCACCGTGTCAAGCGCATCTCGTCCGGCAATCGCAACGGCTCTTTCGTCGGCAGCGAGTTCTCGTTCGAAGACCTCACGTCCGCCGACGCGCGAAAATATCGCTGGCAATACACCGGCCAAGAAACCTGCGGCACGGCGAAATGCCTCGTGCTGTCGGCCGTCCCCAAGGACGCCAGCTCCGCCTATTCGCGGCGCGTGATCGTCGTCGACCAGGAGCTGCGCGTGTCACGCGTGGAGCTATACGATCGCAAGGCGCAACTGCAGAAAACCCTGACCTACGCCGACTGGCAAAAAGTCGGCCGCTATGATCGCGCGCGCACCTGGACCATGAAGAACGCACAGTCGGGCAAGGCCACCACGCTGCATTTCTCGACGATGAAGCTCGACAGCAAGTACGTTGCCGCCGATTTCGGTCCCGACAAGCTCGGCAACTGATTGTCCGATTCCGTCCCCATCTGGCTCTTGGTCCTGACCACGCTCGCCGGCTGCGCCATCACCAAGGCGGAGACTGGCGGCTTGGTCGCGGCCGACGGTCGTGTCTTTTTCCTGCCGCCCAAATATCCGGGCCAGGAATACGGACACGGCGTCTCGCTGGTCGTCGATCCACGCTTCGGCGTCGACATCCGCGACGGGCGGCACAAGCTGATGGCCGAGCCGTTCTATCGGCTCGATCCGGTCGACGACCGACGCAGCCACGCCGACGTGCGCGAGGCCAGCTACAAGCTCGCGTATCGCGGCGGCAAACTCGGGCTCGGCGTCGGTCAGCTCGCCTGGGGCGTGCTCGAGTCTTTTCGGCCCACCGACATTCTCAATCAGACCGATTTTGTCGAGGCTGTCGACGGTACCGCCAAGCTCGGCCAGCCCTTCGTCGAGGGCGGTTGGGGCAACGGCAAGGTGACCATCACGGCGTATTACTTGCCGTATTTTCGTGAGCGGACCTTTCAGGGCATTCACGGCCGACCGCGCGGTGCCGTCGCTGTCGACACCAACCATCCGCAGTTCGAGACCGCGCTCAAACAGTGGCAACCGTCGGGCGCGGTGCGCGTGGCCGTGCATGCTGGCGGCGTCGATCTGGGTATCGCATTGTTCAGCGGCTACTCGCGTGAGCCGCGTTTCATCTTGCAGCTCGGCGATCTGTCGGTGAGCCCGCGCTACGAGCTCATGCACCGCGCGCTCGCCGATATTCAATGGAGCAAAAAAGGGCTCACGCTGAAAGCCGAGGGATTCTTTTGCATCTATTCCGACGCGCTCATCCTGTTCGGGGGCGGCGGTGGCGGCCTCGACTACACCTTTTTCGATATCGGCAAAGGCGTCGATCTGACCCTGGTGGCCGAGGTCTTGTTCGACACACGCCCAGACAACGCGCCCCTCACCTTCTTCAAGCACAATGTCTTCGGCGGTGTCCGCCTGGCGGTGAACGACCGCGGCAACACCGAGCTCACCGCCGGTGCATTCGTCGATTTTCTCGACGGTACGACCTGGGGACGCTTCGAGGCCAAGCGCCGCTTCGGAGAGCGCTGGCAGGTCGCGGCCAGCGTCAACGTCTTCTTCGGCCAGCAAGGCACCATCCCGGGCGCATTCAACCGCGATCACTACGGACAGCTCCGTGTCGCATATCTCTTTTGACCCCTCACATCTGGTAGGTTGGTGATGGCCGTTCCATGGATGATCCGCTTCAGGACTTACGTGTTGCCGATCTGGCAACGTTTCTGGCCGTGCATTATGCCAAGTCTGTCAGCGCCGCAGCGCGGGTGCTGGGCGTGACGCCGTCGCAGGTGTCGAAAGCAGTGGCGCGGCTGGAGCACGCGCTCAATGTCGAGCTGTTGGTGCGGGGCCCGCGCGGCATCGACGTCTCCGACGCAGGCAAGGTCTTCGTGCCCAAGCTCGAGGAGCTCTTGGCCCGGCTACAAGGCCTGCGCGGCGCCGAGGTGCAGACGCAGCCGGAGCTGACGCTGGCCGCGCCGTCGTTCCTGCATGTGCCGTTTGCACCGGCCATTGCCACCGGGCTCAGCGACTATCGGCTGCGCCTGTTGTCGATGCCGCAGATCTTGGCGCGCGCCTACGCCTCCGAGCGCATGTTCCTCGCCGCCATCACCGTCGGGAAAGAGCGTTTTCCGGAGCGCTGGGACGAAGTGCAGCTCGGGCCGCTCCACAATGGCCTGTTTGCCTCGCCGTCGACGGCTGCCAAGATCGGTCGTGAGGTCCCGCTGAGCGCGCTTGGCGACGTGCCCTTCATTTGTCCGATCTATGTCGTCAACGGCCATGTGGTGCCTGCCGATGATGGCTGCCCGCTGGCGCGAGACCGGCGCCGGGTGGGCCAGGAAGTGGAGACCATCGCGCTCGGCCTCGATCTGGCGGCGCACGGAGATCAGGTGGTGTACGGCCCCAACATCGCCGCGCGTCCCTATCTCAACGACGGCAGACTGGTCGAGATCGTCGTCGAGGAATGGGCCGCGCGCAGCCCCGAGATGCTCTATCTCTACTGCGACTCCAACCAGATGCTGGCGAGAGTGCAACGCATTCTCGTCGAACGCTGCGTCGCCGTCCTCGGCGGCGCCTGAGGCTAGACACGCTCGACCATTACTTACTGGGCGGGTTTCCTGGAAGGCGTCTCACGTCATTGCGTACGACGCGCAGAGTGCCGCCGAAGACTTTGGTTTCGACTTCGCGTAGCCAGCCTTCATCGTCGGTGATGAGGACGGTCGCTGGGCCTTTGTTCGGTTTGAGCTCATAGCGGACCTTGCTGGTACGCGTGACCTCGGCCTCCCGTTCGCGGATCTCGACCGCAGAGCCGAGCGCCAGCATCCGCTCGCGTAGTGGCCGGCGTTCGCCGACGGACATGCTGCTGAGCTGCAGGGCCAACAGGGCATAAGGGGCGACAAAACCTTCCACCGCGTCGATGGACTTGGTGGCGATCGGCGCAAAGGCGGCACCGGACAACACGGTGCCGGTCAGCTGTAGGCCGCCACTCATCCTGTGAAACTGAACTTCACCATGACCGGCCGCACCGTCGCTGACAAGGCTGCCAACCGGCGTGTCGAGCCGCAGCGTGGCCGATTGGCCATTGGGGGGATCGAAGGTCCGAGACGACAGTAGGCGTGTGCCGTTGATGGCCTGGGACACGATCATCCGCTCTTGGCCAAAATAGGCGCCGTTCCACAACACGTCGAAGGTGGCGACGAACGCCGGCGCCTCGAAAGCGAACGACTCCCCCAACGGCTCGCGACCGTCGACGGTCTTGGCTACATCGGCCAAGATCGAGGCCAGCTCGGTCGCCGCCATCCAGTGTCCACGCGCCATGACCCCGGCGATGCGCTTGGTGGCGCCGATGTCGACGAGCGGATTGCCGTCGAGCAGCAACAGATCGGCCCGCTGGCCAACAGCGACGGTGCCAAACTCGGCACCCAGATAGTCGGCGGCGTCGTGGGTGGCGATCCGCAACGCGGCATGAGGCGACAGGCCCATCCGCACCAGATGCCCGAGCTCGTCATGCACCGAAAAGCCGGGCACCACCAGCGGATTGCCGGGATCGGTCCCGACCAAGAGATGCCCGCCGGCGCGATATAGCGCGAGCGTGAAGCGTTCGAGCAGCGCCACTGTTTTTCGATCGCGCGCCGTCGCTGTGGGATCCTCTGGGCCCGGCTCCCAGGTGATCCGCGTCGACACCGGCACATAGATCATTTCCGGCAGCGCCAGATGCCGGCGCACCTCCTCGGACGAATCCCAGGCATCCATCACCGTGCGCGTGGGACAGCTCCAGACCTTGGCCGCGACCAGCCTCTCGACCAGTGCCGGTAACTTCTTCTCGTCCACGAAATCGATCTTCTGGTCGCGCGACACGCGATCGAATTTGCCTCTCACCGGCGAGTCGTCGGCCTGCAATGCATCGATGACACCGTTCAGGTGCTCGACCGATCGCTGCCCGGCAGCGACGACCGCATCGAGCCCGACCGCACGCGGCACATGGCCGGCGACCGGCATCTTGGCCCCCTGCGCCGCTTTCAAAAGCGCGTCGTAAGCAGGCTGCGACAGACCGCTATAGACCTTGATGAAGTCATAGCCGAGCTGCCGATGCAGGCGGATCGCGGCGTCGACCTCGTCGGGCGTCCGCAAGATCAAGCTGCCGTCGTGGACCGGATGGTCGCCGTCGACGATGGGCCCGGCGGTGTAGATCGTGGGACCGATGCGCGCGCCGGCTTCGATCTCCTTGCGCCAACGCACATGTTCGGGCGCACCCCACATGTTGCGCACCGTGGTCACGCCGCGCGCGATGTACAGGCGCAGATCTTCGTCGCGTGCCAGATGTGTATGCATGTCGACCAGCCCCGGCATCAAAAACTTGCCGCGCCCGTCGACGATCGTGGCACCAGCCGGCGCGATCCCCGTCGGCTCGATGGACGCGATCCGCTGCCCACGCACGATCACCGTTCGATGCTGGAGCACGCGTTCCGAATCGAGAGGAATCACCGTCACGTCGACGATGGCCACCGCGCGCTCGTGCGACGACACCACCGCCGCATGGCAGCCAGCGAGAAACACCACCAGACCGAGGCGCGCGCTCATGCGGGTAGGACAGTTGTAGCCGGCCCAAGTTCCCGGCTCAATACAGAGGGTCGGGGAAGGTCAGTTCCAGCAGCCGTAGACCGCGCCGCCCGAGCTGTTCCAGGTGACCGGGAAGTCGCCCGAATAATCCCAGGTGCTGAAGTCGGTGGTGTACGGCGCCCAGCCGCTGAGCTGGTCGGGGCTGAGCGTGTTGGCGGTGAAGCTCGACGCCCGCGCCGACATCTTCCACGGCGAGTCGTACACCGGCGACGGTGAGCCGCCCGCGTAGACATAGTTGTCGCTGCAGGCGTCGGTCCACCAGGCGATGCAGTTGGTCATCTGGTTCGCCGCGCGGGTGCAGATGTCGCTGGCGCTGACGCCGCACGCGAGCGGCGTGCCCACCCACTCGACGATGCCGACGTTCTCGTTGAGACAGATCGAGCGCACCTGGTTGTAAAACGCATTCAGCGCGTCAGCACTCTGCTGGTGGGGCACGGTGACCCACGGCTGATATTGGCAAGGCCCGCCACCGATGATGCACCAGAACGGCGGCACCGTCGGTGGCACGGTGTCGTTGTAGCGATACTGGAGCGACCAGGCAAACTCGCTGCAGATGGTGCCGTCACGCCCATCGCTTTCGTAGCGGTAGCTGAACTGCGCCAGCTCGCCCATCTTGTAGAAGATGGACTTACCTCCGGGGGTCAAGAGCTGATAGCCGGCGGTGCCTTTGGAGGCATAGGGCATCGTGCTCCAGGCCCAGTTGGCGATGGCGGCGCCCTTGTTGGTGCCGTCGGCGTTGCCGGGTTGGTACACCAGGTATTCGACGCCGTCATTGACGAAGAGATAGTCGTAGACGGCGGCGTTGTTGATCTGGCTGGCGCCGGGCCCGCCGTAGCTGACCGAGCTCGGGACGAGTGGCTCCGGATACTGGCAGGCCGACGAGCCGCTCCGCGACTGGACCTTGATGGCGGCGTGCGTGATCCAGTCTGGGCCGTTGGAGAGCATGGTGTGCGTGCGGTACCCGCCCATGGAGGTGATGGCGCGGTTGACCGGGCTATGCGTGCCAGAACGCGCCGATACCAAGGCGCCGTTGGGAGCGTTCCAGTGCGCGCTCGACGATGCGCAGACCGATCCTCCCAGACCCGCACCGACGGGGTTGGCCAGGTTGGCGTGTGCAGTCCCCGCAAGCGTGACGAGTGCCAGTAGCATTCGCATGATCGCTCCTTTCAACTCATTGGGTCGACTTTGGGTCGACTCATTCGGGTTCCACACGCACAGGCGGATGTGGTTTGGTGCTCGGAGCAGGTGGCCGCGCGCGGGCGCGATCAGCGGCAGCAGGATCGACTTGCAAATCCTTGAACTGGCCTTCGCGATCGAGCCGGGCGATGTCGCCTTGGCTGACGAACTGCTGGCCAAGGATGCGTCGCGCGGCCAAGATCTTGGCCATCAGGACTGGGTCACGCACCGGCTCGTCGTCGACGGTAGGTTCGGGCGACGGCTTCATGATCGAAAACTCACCCGTGGCGTGATAGCCGTCCTGCGTGGTGCCGTTGACGACATAACGGTCCATGCGAAAATCGCGATCGTTCCCCGCGTCGAGGACCAGATCGAAGGCCAGGCCCTCGAGCCCAGGCGGGATCGTCTCGGCGCCGAACACCGCGATCGGCTCCAGCTTCTGGGAGTGCTCTTTGCCGTCGGAACCGCGCGACACGCGCTCCACCGATTCGATGAAGACGTCGTCGGCACGGTGATGATAGAGCTGCACCCGCTCACGCACTTTTCCGTCAGAGTCGAGGTGCGGAAACCGCGGATTGAGGCGCGCGTACAACATCACGAGGTGCTTGCCGACAAAGGCCTGAAACGCCGAGTTGAGCAGTGACAGCGACGCGCGCCCTTGCGCCTTGGCGCCTTTCTCCTCCTCGACCTCGACGCGCACCAGATAGTCGGTGGTCATCGTGGTCTGCAAGGTCTCGGCGAACTCGTGCGACGCGACCGGCGTGGTGGTCACCGCAGTAGCGCCGTCGCCAAAATCCCATCGGTAGCGGATCGGCTTCCACTCGACGGCCTGTCCGAGGCGGGGCCGGCCCACCTTGGCCACCAGCTGAAACGCGCGCGTACTGTTGAGCTCGAGATGGCTCTCGATGTCGACGCTCACCGGCACCACGCAGTCTTTCACCTTGAAGAGCGGCCGATCGACCCGCGCGTAGGTCATGCCGCGGCCATAGACCTGGACGACGTGCGACGGCTGCTTGCCGTCTGCCTCGAGATAGCTACGCACCGACACCGAGGCCCCCAGCTCGCCGTCCACGCCGTAGCGCAGATACGCATCGCTCCCGTCGACGGTGTGGGCACGGATGGAGACCAGATTTTCTTCGCCCTGACAGACCTCGGACTTCTCGACGACAATCTCGTCGATGATTGGATCGGGGATGGCCGCGGCCGGACCCGACGGCGTCTTGGGCTGGGCTACCGGGGCAGGAGAGCGATCGAACGAGGTCGACTGCCGTACGACCAACGGTTTGGGAACGGACGGATCGATTGGCACCACGGGATGTCGGAGCCACAACCACAGCCCGACTCCGACGGCGAGCGCCAACCCGAGCAGAACCAGGCGCATCTTGGCGGAGCCTTGCGTCGAGGTCATCCTTCCTCACCATAGACCTCGGCCGCAGCCCCAGATGGTCCGCGCAACTACAGTTGCGTCCATTATTTCAGAATCTTGCTACGCGTTATTCGCGTTGATGTAGATGACGCGCCCCGTCGACGAATCCAAAACTCACAAACCGGGCGCTTGGTCGCTCTACCTCCACAAGACATTATTGGAAGGTGCTCATTGAGCCTGATGTGGCTGCGCACGGCTGTGTGGATGATCGCGACCGTATTTACGGGCTTGGTCTTCGCCGAATCTCCCCGCCGCCCCGGCGCCAGCGCCAAGACGACCGGCGTCTCGACCTACGTCAACGCGTCCAACAAGGTCAGCGTGCACAACCGCGAATGGTCAGGCAATCAAGACAAGATCTCCTATCTGGACAATCTGACCGTCGAGCAGGGGGCGTTGTCGCCACCGTCGAGCCAATGGGCGTTCGACGAAAAAACCGCGACCACCAGCGCCCAATCGATGCTCGGCGTCGCCCAAGGCACACTCGGCTCGACGGTGACGCGCGTCGAAGGCGTTCTAGGCCAGGCCGCCTCCTTGCCCGGCAGCAGCGCCAACAGTCAGGTCGACTTCACGAGCAGCGTAGGTCAATTCGGCAGCGCCGACTATTCGCTGTCTTTCTGGGTCAACCCCACCGCCACGCCCACCACGGTGGTGGAGCTCCTCACCAACCGCGCCACCGACGCGTGCGCAGCGTCGATCGGCTCGCGGTCCAAGCTCCATAGAATTCGATCACTACGCAGCCTCGCTCTGCAGCATGGCGCAAACGACCTCGTCGCCCACACACAATACCTGGACCCATCTCCTCTTCGTGCGCCAAGCCGGCACCTTCGCCATCTTCACCAACGGCCAACGCGCGACCACCACGACGCACACCGCCGCCAACGCCGACAACGCCCAACACCTCCTCTTCGGCCGCAACAACGACCCAACTTCCACTGCCCGCTACGTTGGCCTGGTCGACGACGTCCGCATCTACAACAGAGCCCTCAACGACTGCGAAGCCTCGGTCCTATCCGCCCGCTAGCAGGTAATGCGGTGGCACGGCGTCGGTGAGCCAGACGCCGTTGGCCGATTGGTAGAAGACGTGGCCGGCCGCGTGCATTTTCGCTGCCGCGATCCGGAAAATGACCGGCTTACCGTGACGTGCGGCGACGGCACGGGCGGTGGCTTCGTCGGCGGAGAGATGGACGTGGTGGCGCAGGATCTTCTTGAGGCCTTCGGCGCGGATCGATGGCAGATGTTTGTCGACGGTGCCGTGGAAGAGCACGTCGGGCGGCGTGGCCGGCGCATAGCCCAGGTCCACGTCGATGGAGTGGCCCTGGCTGGCGCGGATGCGTTGGTTGTCGTCGGAGAATGCGAAGCGGCGTTTCGAGTTGGTGGCCACGACGTCTTCGAGAATCGCCCGGCTCAACGACTTGCCGTGCGCCTGACACGCGGCCAGCAGATCAGCGACCTCGGCCCAGCCCTCGGCATCGAGCTGAAGGCCAATCGACGACGGCTCATGGCGCAAGATGAAGCTTAGAAATTTGCTCCAGCGGACGACGTCGTTCACTGGACGACGGCCACGATCTCGCTGTCCCCATAGCGACGGAGATAATCGTCGCGGAGCCCGGGGCAAATGGCCTGATGCACGCATCGCTTGCACGCCGATACTTGACGTTGGCCGGACAGCTTCGACTCTCGCAGCTCGAAGGTGGCGTCGGGCGTGACCACGCGGACCTGGCCGCCGTGATCGCTGCCTGGATCGAGCGCGTGACCGGCATCGTCGCCGAGCAGACAGCGCGGGATGTGCAACGAGCGCAGCGCCAGATCGTGGGCGCGCGCCCAGGCGAACGCCTGGTGCACGATGGGCATCACCTCTGTCATCCGGGGCATGGACTCGAGATTGTCGGCGTTGCCGTCGGTGAGCGACACAAACCACAGATGCACGGTGCGGACTCCACGCGCCACCAGCCAGGCCAGCGCATCGAGCAGGCGCGGATACGTATCGCTCTTCAAGATCACGTCGACCGTGAGCCGGACCTGTTTGGCGATGAGGTTGTCGAGCCCGGCCACCATCAGCGGATGCGACTGTTCTCGACGGACCAAGCGGTCATACGCCGCGGCCTCATGGGTGTGGATCGAGACGTGAAAGCGATTGGCGCCGGCGTCGATGATCCGGTCGACATTGGCCGCCGACGCGAACATGAGGCCATTGGACTGGACCTTGATGTCGCGATAGCCGCGATCACGTGCGGCGCGGATCAGCCCCAGCAGATCCGGCCGGATGGTCGGCTCGCCGCCGGTGAAGGACACCGCGTCGTAGCCGCGCCGACGCCCTTCGTCGAGCTGCGCCACAATCGCGCCGCTCGACAAGGCGCGCCGCCGCATCTCGGGGGTGATGGTGCAGTAGTCGCACCCCAGATTACAGTCGTACCCCATGATGACATCGAGGAGCGCCACCGACGGTACATTAGCACACATTGACGGCGCAGCCCGTCGGTGAGAAGATTTGGCAATGAGCTCTGACGACCAGGCGACGGACGGCCACGGCAGGCGACGGTTCCTCCAGCAGATCCTCATCGCAGGCGGCACCATGGCCATCGTCGGAGCCGGCGTGCTGCGACCAGCGACGGCCTGGGCGCGCCGCAAAGCCGCCACCACCGACGCGACCAACACCGCAGTGCCGAGCCTCGAGCTCACCCCCGGCACCCGCATCGGCCGCTGGAACATCGTCGAGGTCCGCCAGCTCACCGACGGTGGCATCCCCGTGGTGATGGCCGGTGACGACGGCGTGCAATTCCAGGTCGAGCTGACCCGTCGTGATCCAGACGAGACCGAAAAGCCGGTCGCCGTCACCGAAAAGGTCGCGCTCTACCTTTCCAACGGCGGCGGCGGCAACACCGCCACCGTCGAGGAACACGGCCTCGGCGTGATGGCGCTTGGCGCCTATCTGCGCGAGCATGAGGACAAGGGCATGCTGAAGCTGCCGCCGCTCATGACGCTGCGCGAGCGCATCGAGATTTATCGGCAGCTCGAAGCGCGCAAAGAGGGCGGCGCCGTACGGCCTGGGTAGTGACCGCGACAGCCACCTCGAAGCGGCCGTCGCTCCGCCTCGGTCTTCACTGTGACAATCGCTGTATCTTCTGCGCCCAGCGCGGTCTTCCTTCGTACGACGACGCTGATCATCTGAACCGCCTCACGGCCCTCCGCGCCACCAGCGACACCGTGACCTTCGTCGGTGGCGAGCCGGGACTCTTGGCAGATCTCCCGTCGCTGCTGAGCCATGCACGCGGACTCGGCTTTCGCGCCGTGGGCATCCAGACCAACGGGCACCGACTCGAAGAACACGCCGAGCTCTGGGCCCAAAGCGGCCTCACCGACGTGCACGTCTCGCTTCACGGCGCCGATGCCGCGGTGCACGACTATCACACCGGCGTCGATGGCAGCTATGTACGCTTGGTGTCCGGCATCGCCCGCGCCCGCGCCGCCGGGCTGACACTCGTCGCCACCACCGTCTTGACTCGCTCCAACTGCCGCGTGCTCGGCACCCTGCCCCGGTTCTTACAACAACGCGGTGTCGCCGCCTGGATGGTCTCGGTCCCGACGGTGGCGGGCGAGGCGGCGGACCACTTCGATCGCGTGGTCCCGCGACTCGGCCTCGCCATGCCCTTCGTGCTCCACGCCCTCGACGCCGCGCAAAAGCTCGGCCTGCCCGCCTTCGTCGAGAGCGCGCCCTTGTGCCTGCTCGGCCCCTTCGCCAACCGCGCACTGCCGTCGCTGGCCCGTAGCTACGCGCCGGCCTGTGACGGTTGCGAGGCGCGTCCCGACTGTCCCGGCGTCGACGCCCGCTATCTGGCCCGCTTCGGCGGCGACGAGCTGCGCCCACGCCACCAAGCGACGCTGGCCGAACATCCGCTGGCATCTCTCTTCGTCGGTGTGGGCGAGACCGCGGCCACGATCGCCACTGTGGTCCCGGCCTCGCCCGCCGAAGCCCGTCGCAGCCTGCCGCTCTACGGCAAAGTGCAACCCGCCGCCGCCGAAGCCGCCCGCACCGCACCACGCCAGAGCGGCGAAGCGTTGCGCACCCTCTTTCCCGCTCTGTTCACCGACACGACCACAGCCACCGACGAGAAGCCCTGATGGCCAACATCGGCTACATGCAGGTCGTCCGTCACTGCAACC
>Ga0123338_10001231_pt1 | contig 24915 bp, 17 predicted proteins | sample grotaG_FD_89793 | JGI IMG/M metagenome (GOLD analysis project Ga0123338, IMG submission 89793) | Glacier valley bacterial and archeal communities from Borup Fiord, Nunavut, Canada, to study Microbial Dark Matter (Phase II) -... | ecosystem: Environmental > Aquatic > Freshwater > Ice > Glacier ...
TGGCGCTCTTGCAAGACGCGCAGGAGCTTGACCTGTGCCGCCAGCGGCATGTCGCCGACCTCGTCGAGAAACAGCGTGCCGCCCTCGGCCAATTCGAACCGACCGGCGCGTGCCTGGGTCGCGCCGGTGAAGGCGCCGCGCGCATGTCCGAACAGCTCCGACTCGATGAGCTGCTCGGGAATGGCGCCGCAGTTGATGGCCACGAACGGCCGGTTGGCGCGTGGCCCGGCGGCATGAAGCAGCCGTGCGACGACCTCTTTGCCGGTGCCGCTTTCGCCCTGGATGATCACCGTGGCGTCGGTCTCGGCCACCTTGGCGATCATCTCGCGGACCTCGAACAGCGACTCGTCGGTGCCAATCAGCGACGGGCGATCGGTGACGGGGCGACGCTTGCCGGCGTCGCGGCCGAACGTGTCGTCGAGCACTGCGCGGACCATCTCGCGGGTGAACGGCTTGGAGAGAAAGTTGGCCGCGCCACGCCGCATCAGCTCGACTGCCGTGTCGACGGTGGCCTGGCCCGTGACGATGACCACCGGGATGCCGTGGGCCTCGGCGGAGGCAATGACCTCGCGACCGTCGGCGTTGGGCATGCTCAGATCGCTCAAGATGAGATCGATCTTGGGCGCCTCCGACATGCGCTGCGACGCCTCGCGACCGTCGCGGGCCTCGATGACCTGGCAGTTCTCGCGTGTCAGGATGCGCTCGATCGAGCGGCGCACCGCCGGCTCGTCGTCGACGACAAGCACCACGCGGCGGGGTGAGCCCGATGGCGGAGTGGTCGTCATGGTTGCGTACCTACGCCGCGAGCCACGCTAGCGCGAGCCACGCCAACAACGGCCGCAAGTTTTAGAGGCTCGCTCATCGGTTTTGGCAGGCTTCGATGGGACACATGCTCCGCTCCAACGCCGCCGCCCACGTTTGCAAAACGGCTTACGCAACGTTGCACGAAATGCGAGTTATCCACAGAGAAAAAAGCGACGCTTGCCATGAAAGGCCCCCCCCGGAGCCGCCATTAGATAAAATCAGACAAAATCAGATAAAATTACACCCACCAAAAGGTTGGGCCTGCCAACCGCTAGAGTCGGGTTGGTCTGTTACCTGACCAATAGCCTCTCTCACCATGCCCCCAAAACCAGACCTGCGCAAGCGGCTCCTTCCAGAGCCGCCCACCGACGACGATGCGAAGCGGCCACTCGGGTTCGTCGATTGCCTCGCGCTCGGCATCAACGGCATCATCGGGTCGGGGATTTTCTTTCTGCCGGCCGTGTTGCAACGGCACGCCGGCTCCGCGTCTTGGCTGTCCTGGCTGGTGGTGGGCGGTTTGTGCATCGTGGTGGCGCTGTGCTTCGCCGAAGCCGCAAGCCGCACCACCCAGTCTGGCGGACCGTATCGCTACGCCGTCGATGCTTTTGGCCGCTACGCCGGGTTCGGCGTTGGCTGGATCACGCTGACCAGCTCGGTGCTCGGCTATGCGGCAGTGGCGCGCGGGTTCGCCGAGCATGGGGCCAGTCTCGCGGGCACGACGAGCGCGCCGGCGTTGGTGGCGTGGGTGGTGGCGTTGGTGGGCGGGCTCGGCGCGCTCAATGCGTGGGGCATCCGGCCGAGCGCGCGCACCGGCGACGTGGTGGGTGGGGCCAAGCTGGTTGCCCTTGCCGGCTTCGTGCTGTTCGGGGCTTGGGCCCTACATCGTGGCGATGGACCGTCGCTGACGGCGCCGTCGCAGCCGGTCCATGGCGTGGTGGCTGGCGCGATGGCGGGCTTGTTTGCCTGCACCGGCTTCGAGTATGTGCCGGTTCCCGCGGGCGAGACCAAGCGGCCCGAGCGCCTGGTGGGGTTGGCCATGGTGTTGAGCCTATGCGTGTCCGTGGCGGTTTATGCGCTGGTGCAGCGGGTCTTCTCGGGGGCGGCGTCGTGGGCTCCGTCGCTGGCGACGTCGAAGACCCCGCTAGCCGACGCAGCCGGCGTGCTCGGCGGATCTTTCTTTGCGCGGGCAGTATCGGTGCTGGCGATGGTGTCGTCGTTTGGTTTCTGCACCGGCTCGGCGCTGGTGGCGCCGCGTTACGTCGAGAGCTTCGCCGTGGACGGCTTTCTACCGTCGCTGTTGGGGCGGCGCCTGTCACGACGCAACACGCCGCTGTGGGCGATCGTGGCGGTGTCGGGGTTGGTGCTGGGGCTGGCCGGCACCGTCGACTTCGGGAGCCTGGCTGATATCTCGACGCTGGCAGTGGTGGCGCAATATGCGTCGACCTGCGCCGCCGTGCTGGTCTTGCGCCAGCGTCGGGGGCGTGCGCCGTTCACGCTCCCGCTCGGCCCGCTCTTGCCGCTGCTCGGCCTTGCCGGTTGCGTGGTGTTCGTCTCGCAGGTCGCACGCGGCGAGCTGTTGCTCGCGGCAGCGTTGCTCGGAGCGGGCGTCGTGGTCGCGGTGGTCAGCCGCGTAAGCCGTTAGCGTTTGCCGCGGAGCACGTCGATGCGGCGGTAAGCCTCGGCCATCACCGACCCCAGCTCGCCACTTGGATCGATCGGCGTACCAAAGCGGACGGTCACCACCACACCACGCTGCACGTCGAGCGAGTGTTTCTCGAGGATGTCGCGGCTGCCATCGATGCCGACGGGGATGATGGGCGTGTTGGTGTCGCGCGCGAGGAGAAAGCCGCCTTTTTTGAACTGGCCGAGCTCGCCGTCGTGGCCGAGGCTGCGGGTGCCCTCGGGGGCGATCCAGATGTTGACGCCAGCGTCCACCGCGCGGGCCGCCTCGGCCATCGCCGCCTTGGCCCGCACTTTGTCGCCCGAACGGTCGACGGGGATGAAACCCGCTTCGCGCATCGCCCGGCCCCACACCGGGATCCGAAACAGCTCGGCCTTGGCCACCATGCGCAGCGTCCGTGGCTGAAACGCCTGATACATCACCGGGATGTCGTAGTGGCTCTCGTGGTTGCTCATCAGCACGAAAGCTCGGTCGCGCGGCACCGCTTCGAGACCCTCGGTGCGCAGCCTGACGTCGGCATAGCCCAACAGATCGCGCGACCAACGCGCCAGGCGGGCATCACTGCGCTCGACGGTGAGCCGCCCGCGCGCGGTATCGGCCAAGGTCCCGATGGAGATGTCGAGCGTGCGAACCACAGTCCGCAGCGCCGTGATCCGAGACGCAATCATGGGGTGGCGATGGCCAAAATCATGGCGACTACCATATCACGCCGGCCCCTTACGTCGGCGCGTCACGGCGGGGGAGTCGGACAACGACGCTGGTGCCGACACCGTCGGGAGGCGTCTCCAGCGTGATGTGCCCTTTGTGCTCCTCGACGATGCGGTGCACGGTGGCGAGGCCCAGGCCACTGCCGCCTTGTTTGGTGGAGAAGAACGGCTCGAAGATACGGCTGCGAAGCTCGGGGGGGATGCCCGAGCCATGGTCGCGGATCTCCAGCCGAATCATCTCTGAATTGTCCCCATCGTCGTCGTGATCCGACCCGAGCGAAATGTCGATGGCCGCGCCTGGCGGCGAAGCCTGCGCCGCGTTCCGCACCAGGTTCCACAGAACCTGTCGAAGCTGGCCGGGATCGGCATTGACCCAGGCAGGGTCGCTCGGCCCAAGCTCGGCGTGGGCGTGCTCGAGATCCTTGTCGTTTTCGAGCACGCGCAACAGCTCGCCGATGGTCTGCGACAGCTCCACTGGCTGAAGCTGCGGCCGCGCCGGCCGCGCAAAGTCGAGCATGCCAGTCACGAGCTCGTTGAGGCGCGAGACCTCGCGCAGCACGATGGCCATCAGCTCGCGGTTGGTCTCGTCGCTGCCGGCGATCTGTTGCAACAGCTCGATGGAGCCGGAGATGGCCGCCAGCGGATTGCGGATCTCGTGCGCCAGACTGGCGGCGAGCCGGCCGATGGCAGCCAAACGCTCGGCACGCGCGACCTCCACCTCCATGCGCCTCAGCTCAGTGAGGTCTTGAAAGTTGACGATGCGTCCGGAGATCGCACCCTCGGCGTCCACGAGAGGCGAGATCGAGACCCCGAGTGGGACCACCGTGCCGTCGGGATGCTCGTGCAGCGCCTCCGAGCGTCGACCCTGCGCGGTGTCGCCCATGCCTGTCAGCCACGGGAGAATCGTCGTCGCTGGTTGACCCACCGCCACCCCGGCATCGATCCCGAGGATGCTCTCGGCGGCGATGTTGAAGGTGACCACCTGGCCGTCCACGATGGTGACGAGGCCCGAGGTGAGGCTGCGGATCACGTCGAGGTGGAGCGCGGCCAGATCCCGCAGGCGATGGCCAGTGCTGGTGGCACTCTCGGATGCGCGCTGCAGCTCGACGGTGAGCCGACCGGCCAAGGCGCCGGTGGCCGCAAAGGACACGGCGTTGTAGCCAAAGGTCCGCACCGTCTCGCGGATGTGCCCAGCCGTCGCTGGCATGCCGAGAACGTACGGCAAAGCCGACACCGCACCGAGGAGCAGCACCGCCGCCACTGCCACCAAGATGGCTCTGCCGTCGAGCACGAACGACGCACCGACGATCACGAGGACGTACATGAAGGCAAAGCCGCTCTCGGCACCACCGGTAAGATAGACGAGCGCGGTGGTCATGAGGAGATCTGCCACCACCTGCGTGGCCGCCAGCGAGGCTGCCCTGGTGCTCCGCGGCAGCCACAGCGCGAACAAGATGGTCAGCGTATAGGTGCTGACGATGAGGGTGAGGAACCAGTTGAAGCGAGGCTGTGCTGCCGTCGCTGAGGCCAGCTCGGAGATGACCGTGAGGCCGAGCAGCAGCGTGACCACGCCCACCCGGAACAACATCAGATAGGTGAGGCGCCGTTTGCGCTCCGAGGGCGCCAGCATCCCCTTACCCGCCCGACTTGATGTTTCCTGCCATCTCGAAGATTGGCATGTACATGGCGATGATGAGACCACCGACGATGCCGCCGAGGAAGACCATCATGAGGGGCTCCATGAGCTTGGTCATCGCGCTGACTGCCACGTCGACCTCGTCCTCGTAAAAGTCGGCGATTTTCTGCAGCATGGTGTCCATGGCGCCGGTTTGCTCACCGACGCCAATCATCTGCACCACCATGGGCGGAAACACGCCGGTCTCGGCCAGCGGCTCGGCCATGCTCTTGCCTTCTGAAATCCTGGCGCGCGCATACATGATGGCGTCGTGGATGACGACGTTGCCCGAGGTCTTGGCGACGATCTCCATCGCCTCCAAGATGTTCACGCCCGACGCCAGCAAGGTGCCCATGGTCCGCGTGAAGCGCGCCACCGCGACCTTGCGCATGACATTGCCAATCAGCGGCGCCTTGAGAATCACTTTGTCGAACAGGGCGCGGCCCTTCTTCGTTCGCACCCCATACGTGAATCCGGCGACCAAGCTACCGATGGTGCCCATGATCAAAAAGGCATGGTCGACGAACGCATTGGAAATGTTGATGACCACCTGGGTGGGCTTGGGCAAGGCGCCGCCGCCGAAGTCCTTGAACATGTCCTCGAACACCGGGATGACCTTCCACAACAGCAAGGTCACGACGCCGAACGCGATGATCAAGATCGACGTCGGATACACCAAGGCGCCTTTGACCTGCGCCTTCAGCTTCATCGCTTTTTCGATGTAGGTCGCGAGTCGCCCGAGGATGGTGTCCATGATGCCGCCGATTTCGCCGGCCTGGACCAGGTTGGTGTAAAGGTCGTCGAAAGCCTTGGGCTGCTTCTTGAGCGCCTCGGCCAGCGTCGAGCCCGACTCGACCATGGCCTTGACCTCGAAGAGAATGCGCGAAAAATTCTTGTCGCTGGCCTGTGAAGCCAGGATGTCGAGGCACTGCACGATGGGCAAGCCAGCGTCGATCATCGTCGCGAACTGCCGTGTGAAGATGACGATTTCTTTTTCGGGCACCCCGCCGCCGAACGGCAGGTTGATCTTGATCGCTTTGCCTTTTTTCTTGGCCTTGGAGAGGGTGATGCCCTGCGCCCGCAGCCGGTTGACAATCTCCGGCTCGGCGTCGGCTTCCATGGTGCCCTTCTTGACCTCGCCGGTGCGGGTCCGGCCTTCCCAGGCAAAGACGGGCATCAGCGAGAGCCTGGCGGACGAGGCCCGCCGCCCGTGTTGTTGGCGATCATGTTGCGCAGCTCCTCGGGATCCGAGCTGTACTCGAGCGCTTGCTCCATGGTGATGAAGCGCTTCGCGTGCAGCTGGAACAGTGACTGGTTGGCGGTCTGCATGCCGAACTTGGCCTGGCCGAGCTGCATCTGAGAATAAATCTGATGGATCTTGTCCTCGCGCACCAGATTTCGAATGGCGGGCGTCGGCACCATGACCTCCAGCACCAGCGCCCGTCCGCCGCCCTGTTTCGCCACCAGCGACTGCGACAACACGCCTTCCAGCACCATCGATAGCTGGGCGCGGATCTGCGGCTGCTGGTACGAGGGAAAGACGTCGATGATGCGGTTGATGGTGGAGACGGCGCCGTTGGTGTGCAGCGTGCCGAAGGCCAAGTGGCCGGTCTCGGCGACGGTGAGCGCGGCCTCGATGGTCTCGAGGTCACGAAGCTCGCCGATGAGCACCACGTCGGGATCTTGGCGCAAGATCGACTTGAGCGCGCGCTTGAAGCTCTGGGTATCGGAGCCCACCTCGCGCTGGTTGACCACGCAGTTCTTGTGCTGATGGACGAACTCGACCGGGTCCTCGATGGTGACGATATGGCCGAAGTCGTCGGTGTTGATCTTGTCGATCATCGCCGCCAGCGTCGTCGACTTACCCGAGCCCGTCGGACCGGTGACCAGAATGAGGCCACGCGGCTTCTTGCAGAGCTCAGCGACGACCGGCGGCAGATTCAGATCAGCGAAGTTGCGGATCTTGGTCGGGATCACGCGGAAGGCGCCGGCCACCGACTCTTGCTGCACGAAGATGTTGGCGCGGAAACGCGCGAGGCCAGGCAGCTCGAAGCTCATGTCGAGCTCGTTCTCCTCCTCGAAACGCGCTTTCTGCGAGTCCTTCAAGACCGAGTAGCACAGCGCCTTGGTGTCGTCGCCAGTCAGGTCGGGCGTCTTCAGCTTGACCAGATTGCCGTCGAGACGGATCTGTGGCGGTGAGCCCTTGGTGATGTGCAAATCGCTCGCGCCATTTTCCACCATGGCCTTGAGCAACTGCTTCATGGACGGCGCCATCGATTTCCCCCCTATTGTTGCCCGGAACCCTGAGAGGGTTCCGGACCTCCTGCTACGCTGCTCGGCACAGCCTCGCGCTCCGCATTATATCGGCTAGTTAGTCAGCAACTGAAACGCGAAGCACTTCCTCGACGGTGGTGACACCCTCGATGAGCTTGGTGATGCCCGAATAGCGCAACGTCTTGACCCCCTGCCGGATCATTTCCGCCTTCACTTCGGCGGTCGACGCGCCTTGCAGAACGAGCTCTTTCAACGAGTCGAAAAAGGGCATGACCTCGTAGATGGCGATGCGGCCTTTGTAGCCGGTGTTGGAGCAGTTGCGGCAGCCAGCGCCCTTGAAGAGCTGGAGCTTTTGCGCGACCTCGAGCTTCACGCCGAGATCGGTCAGCGCCTTCACGTTGGCCTCGACCGGCTGCTTGCACTCGCCGCAGATCTTGCGCGCCAGACGCTGGGCCAAGATCAAGTTCACCGACGCCGTGACCAGGAACGGCTCGACGCCCATGTTGAGCAAACGTGAGATCGTCGACGGCGCGTCGTTGGTGTGCAGCGTCGACAGCACCAAGTGGCCGGTCAAGGCGGCCTTGACCGCAATTTCGGCAGTCTCGAAATCTCGAATCTCGCCGACCATGATGATGTTCGGGTCTTGTCGCAAAAAAGACCGCAGCGCCGTGGCGAAGTTGAGGCCCACGCCCTCGTGCATCTGGACCTGATTGATGCCCATCAGGTTGTACTCGACGGGATCTTCCGCCGTCGAGATGTTGCGCGTGGGCTTGTTGAGCTCTTGCAGCGCCGAATAGAGGCTGGTCGTCTTGCCGGAGCCCGTGGGGCCAGTGACCAGCACCATGCCGTAGGGCTGGTTGATGGCCTTCATGAAGTCGGCGAGCTGTTTTTCTTCGAACCCGAGCTTGGTCATGTCGAGCTGTAGGTTCGTCTTGTCGAGCAGACGCATGACGATCTTCTCGCCGAACAGCGTCGGGAGCACGCTGACGCGGAAGTCCATTTCTTTGTCTTTGCCGAGCTTGAGCTTGATGCGGCCGTCTTGCGGCAGGCGCCGTTCGGAGATGTCGAGGTTCGACATGATCTTGATGCGCGAGGTGACCGCGTTCTTGAGCTTGAGCGGCAGTGGCTGTTCCTCGTAGAGAACACCGTCGATGCGGTATCTCACGCGGAAGTTTTTCTCGTACGGCTCGATGTGGATGTCGCTCGCCCGCTTCTTGATGGCGTTGAGCAAGATCACGTTGCAGAGCTTGACCACCGGGGCTTCGCCCGAGGCCTTCTCGAGGTCGACCACGTTGAGGTCTTCCTCGTCGCCGCCGATCTCGATGCTGTCGGGGTCGATGTCGCCGAGGACGTCGGTGTAGCTGACCTGTTTTTCGTAGTAGCGCCCGAAGGCCTCGTCGATGGAGACCTCGGAGGCCACCACCACGTCGATGTTGAGGCCGGTGCGGAACTTGAGATCGTCGATGGCGTAGATGTTCGACGGATCAGCCATGGCCACGATGAGGGTGGCCCCGGCGCGGTTGACCGGGATCAGCTGATGTCGCTTGGCGAGCTCGGGCGGGATGAGCTGGATGACCTCGGGCGAGATCTCGAACTCGGACAGGTTGATGGCCGGGACGCCGTACTGCCGCGCTAAAAACGAGGTGAGGTCCTCCTCGTTGATGATACCCAGCTTCGTGAGGCTATAACCGAGTCTGGCTCCGGACTTACGCTGTTCGTCTTGCGCCTTTTGAAGCTGCGCAAGCGAGATCAGGTTCTCACGGACCAGCAGCTCTCCAAGGCGGCTCATCGCTGGAAAATCGTAGCATCATTTTCGTCGGAACCCTAAAAGGGTTCCGAACCTCCGACGCTCCGCGCAAACAAAGCCCGACGCTACGCTACAGAAAGGGCTAGCCGAAGCGTTCGGTGAATAGCGCCAGCAGCGTCGGAGTGGAGCGGAGCAGAGCGAGCGTGGCCTCGGCGTGGTCGGGGGCATAGCCGTTGCCGATGACCATGTTCACGTCGCGGGAGATGCCTTCGGCGCCGAGGGCGGCCTTGGTGAAGCTGGTGGACATGCTGAAAAAGTAGATGGTGCCACCGTCGCGGGTGGCCAGGATGGCGCCCATCTCGGCGTCGGGGACGTTGACACAGGAGACCGTGAAGTCGACTTCGGTGCCTGCCGCCGCCATCACTGCGCCGGACACAGCGACGGCATTGGCGGCGTCGGCGACCAGTACCACATCACACGCGCCGAGCCGTCGCGCGCTGGCAGCCGCGGCCTCGGATCGTTCGACACCGATAATCACCGATGCGCCCGCCCGTCGAGCCGCAGCGCTGCACAACAGGCCCGACTTGCCGCCACAGCCCAGCACCAGCACCTTCATGCCTGGCTTGACCATGCGCGCCACTTGCGGTGCCGCACCCGCGACATCGAGCGCCGCCAGCGCCAGATTCTCCGGCAGGTCGGCCGGCAAACGCGCAAACGCACTCGACTCGAACAAGACCGCCTGCCCGACGACCGACACCTGGTGGCGCGCCAGATCCACCGACACGACGCGATCGAGCTTGAGCGGTGTCAGCGTCAGCGACACCAGGCTGGCGATGCGCTCGCCAACCGACGCCCGCGCTCGGACTTTCGAACCGACGCGCGCCACACGTCCGAGCAACATCCCGCCCGAGCCGGTCACCCGATTGTGTTGCTTACCGCGCTCAGCGACGGTGGCGACGATCTGTGCGCCGACCTCACCAAGGGCCTCCATCTGCACGAAGCTGGCGGAGTCGACGTTGAGCCGCTCGACATCGACGACGATCTCGTTGTCGAACGCGCGCACCAGATCGGCGTCGAGCCGCTCGGCTGCTTGCGGCAAACAGCCCGCAGGTTCGAGGACCCGATGCCCGCCAAAGCGCGAGCCAACTAGCTCTGTCATCTGGATATGGCGAGTTACGGCGTGGTGGTGCAGGTGCGCGTGGCAGAGAACAGCCGGATGCGGGCGTCGTAGCGATTCACGTCGGTGTTGTTGGCGCCTTCGATGGCCACGTAGTAGTTGGCCGTCGTCACCGACGCCACGGTGCAGCCGTTGGAGACCGAGGTGCCGTCCGAGGAGATGACGCGGCCGGTGGAGTCGAGGATGGCCACGTCGAGGTCGCCGTAGCTGATGTCGTAAAAGATCTCGGCCATCATGAAGCTGGAGCTCGGCACTGCCACGCGGAACATGTCGACATCGCCCGAGCCTTTCGGGCAGATCGACAGACGCACCAGCTTCGGCGACGACGCAGCGTCGACGGTGACCGGGAAATCCTTGGCGGTATCGATGTTGTTGTTGGGCTCGAGCTGCGCGTCAGGGCAGGCCGCCGCGTCGGTCAGCTTGGGGTCATTGACCGGGCCGGTGTAGGGAGCGCCGACCTTGGGGATCGAAGGCGCATTGCCGCCGCCGCCACTGGTCTTGATGCACTGGCCGGACGACGAGCACGTCGTACCCGACGGGCAGGCGTTGTCACCATCGGCGACACGGCAGAAGAACCCCGGCATATCGCCGAAGTCCGGGTTGTAGCAACCAGTCGCGGCCGAGGCCGAAGCAAGCAGGGCAAGAATCAGGATTCTCATCGACGTCCTCTACTTAGAAAGCAAAGCCAGTTTGAACAGAAACACCCTGGGGCCCGACGCTCGGGCTCAAGAAAAACGTCTCTTCCTCGACGGGCCGACGACGCTTGGGCCGAACCGGCCGGTCGCTCGGGCCCGAGCTGCCCATGGAGTCGACGATCAACAGCACCGACCCCGTGACGGCCGCCGCCAAACCGACGCCGAGGAACACGCCACCGACGATGTTGAACGCTTTGCCCTGCGACTCGAAATCGGCGTACTGATTGCCGCTCAGAGGGTCGTTGTAATAGTAGATCTTGGCGTTGGGATCGTTGGCTGGCAGCGACGTGTCGATGGGATTCCGGTAGGTGTCGGCGACCTGACCAGCGCGCCAGTTGGCGAGCGGCAGGAAGGCAGCACCACCAATCAACGCCAGACCACCACCACCGGCGAGCAAGGCCACGCCCGCGGTCTTCATGGTCGACCATTCGCCACCGGTCGGCCGCTTGGCGCGACGCGGCGCTTCGGGCTTGCTGCCCTTGACCTGACCCGACACCGGCGCTTCTTCGTCGTCGAGGTTGCGGCGCTGGGTGCGGGGCTGATCCTCCGACGAGGGCGCCGCCTCCGACGGCTCACGCGAGTCGTCCATGGTGGCGACCATCTGCGGCGGCGCATTGGGGTCGACCATGACGATGTTGGGATCGGCGGGGCTGCCAGCGTTCTTCACCACGGCCCCCGAGGCGTCCTTGGCCTCGACGTAGTACTGCACCGACTTGCCCTGCATGGCGGACGCCGGAATGCGCCCGACCTTTTCGGCGCCACGACGCTTCATCAACACCGACGTGAATTCTTCCTGACCAGCGACGCGGTAGAACACGTAAACCTTGACGCCCTTCATGACCGGCATCGAGACACGGATGTCGAGGGGCGAATCGGGCGGCGCGGCGTCGACGATGGTATGCGCCCACTGCTTGGGCAGCGACGCGGGCGGTTCGTCCTGACGCTCGGGCTTCTCGGGCCGCTCGGGCTTCTCGGGCTTCTCGACTTTTTCGACCGGCTTGCCGCCGTTGGCCTTCTCCGCCTGCAGCTCGGCCAGGGTCTTCTCGACCTCGGGCCGATCCTTGTGGTCGGCCGGCGCCTCGTCGAGGAACTTCTGGTAGAAGTGAATCGCCAGGTCGAGGTCGTTCATCTTGCGATACGTCGCCGCGATGTTGAGGAGCAGCGGCGGCAATCGCTTGAGCAGATAGGCCTTCTTCAGCTCTTTGATGGCGACGTCGTACTTGCCGTTTTTGTAGGCATCGAGACCCGCCTTGTAGTGCTCGCGGGCCATCTGGGTCACTTCGGCGTCCTCGGCGTCATCGGCTCGCGCTTGAAGCGCGATGCCGACCACGAGGGCGGCGACGAATGTGGCAACGACAGTTCTCATGATCATCCTTCGGAAGGGTGACGGGGCGGCAGAGTTTCGCAGAAGCTCAGGGTTGGGTGGTCAGATTTTGCAGACTAGAACGGATCGACCCAGTCGGAGCCCTTGGTTTCTTTTTTCTTTTCGGCGGGCTTGGGCTTGTCTTCGCTCGCGGCGGGCTTGGCCTTCTCGGGCTTCACTTTCTCAGGCTTCGCTTCTGCCTTCTCGGCTTTCGCCTTGACGGGCTTTTCGACCTTCTCTGGCTTGACCTTGGCCGACTTCTTGGCCTTCGGCTCGTCGGAGGGAGACGGCACGGCGATGGGCAACGGCGGCACGGAGCTAGGCTGCGCCACGACCGGCTGGGGAACCGGCTGGACGACAGGCTGCGCCACGGGCACAGGCGCAGCAGCCGGAAGCGGCGTGACCACTGGCGCGGTTGGCTGGGCCGTCGGCAGCGGCGTGACCACGGGCGCGGCCGATGGCTGCGGAGCCGGCTGGACCACGATTTGCGGAGCGGGCGTCTGGATGACCACCGGCTGCTGCGCTGGCGCCATCACAAACTTCACGAGGAACAGCATGGCCGTGACGCCGATGAGGAACGCCACCAAGATGCCGCCGATGATGACCAACGGATTGGCCGTCCACGGACGCGTCGGGGCGGGTGCCGGCAGGCGAGCCGACACGACCTCTGTACGCTCCGGCTTGGCCTTGCGACGGCCACGAACGGGGCTCAGGTCCTCGTCGCTGGTGTCGCTGGGGTCGGGCGCGTTGGCGAACTGGTGCGCGTCGGTAAGACTCTCGGGCTCGTCGTGTGGCTCGTCGTCGACGCGGGTCTCGTTGTCAGCCTCTGGCTCGGGCTCGGGCTCGCGCACGACGGGCTTGGCGATGATCGGAATTCCCCGCACCGTGTTCTTCGACGGGCGCGGTGACTCTTTGGCCGTTTCGGGCACCACCGCCGGCAGGGCCTTGGTGGTCGGCTTGGCAGGCTTCGGTGCCTCGACCGGCTTGGCCGCGATGGGCGCAGGCTTGACGGCGACAGGCGCCGGCTTGGCGGCGACGGGGGCAGGTTTGACGGCCGGCTTGGCCGCCGCACGCGGCACGACCTTGACCGGCGCCTTGACATGCTCCTCACCCTCGACGTGCTCTTCGCCTTCGTCGAGCAGCTCGACGTCGCCGGTCAAGAGATCCCAGCCATCGTTTACCGGCTCGGGGAAGGAGGCATTCGCCTGGTTGATGAAATCTTCGAGCGACGCCTCCACCGAGTCAGAGCTTTCGGTGGTGCCGTTCTTGTTACCGGCCTGGGCCGACGACTTGTCACGAGGCGGGCTGACCATGTGCAACGACTCCTTCACATCTTTTTTGAGATTCTGGGGATTCAAGGCTTTACCGGGTTCCGATACACGCAGCCGGCCCGACTGGGCAAGCTCCGCGAGATCCAATTTGGGCATCGGTGTCGTGGCGTCGGGAGACTTCATCGCCGCGAGCTTCATGTCGCGGGCAAGCTGCGCCCGGGCAATGAGCTGTTTGGCGGCGCTGTCCATCAGCATCGCCGGACGAGAATCCGCCCAGCGTTGCACCGCAACCTTCAATAGATTGACGGATCCATAGCGCGCGGCCGGATTTTTTGCCAGGCAGCGCAAGATGATCCGTGCCAGGTCGGTGTCGACGCCCTGAGGCGCCTCAGGCACCTCGGCCAGGTGACGCATCATCACTTGGCCATTCGACGGGCCCCCAAATGGAAGCGAGCCGGAGAACAGCTCATACATGAGCACGCCCGCCGAGTACACGTCGGTGCGCTCGTCGGCGCGACCACCGAACTGCTCGGGCGCCATGTAGAACGGATTGCCGACGACGACGCCGCCACGCTCACCCTCGGGACCGGCGGCGAGCTGCGCCGAGCCGAAGTCGAGCAGCTTGACGCGCATGCCCTTGGCGCTGACGGCGAGGAAGACGTTGCGCGGCTTCAACCCGCCGTGAATGATGCGGACCGCGTGCGCAGCCTCGAGGCCCTCGAGAACTTGCAGCACGATCTCCAGCGCTTTTTGCGAGGCCAGCGCGCCCGACTCGGCGAGGCCGGTCTCGAGGGCGCTGCCCTCCAGCTCGTCGACGACATAGTAGAGCTGGCCTTCTTCGCCAAGCCCGACGTCGTACGTGAACATGAGCTGGGGCATCGTGACCCGGTTCAAACGTTCGACGTCCGCTTTTAGTTTTACCAATGATTCCGACCGGGAGAGCTCGCGATGCAGAACCTTGATGGCCATACGGGCGCCAGTCAGGTCTTCGGCCCGATACACCGAGCCTGACGGCCCCTCACCGATGTAGCTGGTGATCTCGTAGCCGCCGAAGTTCTTGCCGACGAGCGGCCCGAACTCATCGCTCGCCGGGACGGGCCCTGGCAGCGGAGTCTGGCTCGTCGAAAAATCGCGAACGGGCATGCCTACCTCCGGCGCTCGAACAAGGGCGCAGTCTACTCTCAGGTAGGGGTGTGTAGGAAGGGAAAAAAGCGGGTTCGGTGGCGGAAAAGAAGCAACGCAGCTAACACAAGTGCTACCCCGCCCGACCTATCCGACCTTAGACGTAGACGGTCTGCAGGTCGCGGAACTCGGCTGCCAGAAGCTCGACTTCCGGCGCTTGGATATAGCCCTTCTTGACGACAGACTCGCCCAGTTTGAGACCAGTCATCCAGTGCTCCGCCAAAGAATCAAGCAACTGAGCCTCGCTGATCTTGTGTTTCTCGACGAGAAAGTCACCGAAACGAAGCGGAACGAGCTTGGACATGGCCATGGGTGCTCCTAAAAGCTGGACCAGATCTCTCACAAACACCCACATGTGTCAACTGTTGCATGGAACCCTGAGAGGGTTCCAAACCTCCGGCGGGCACAGTCGTTGGAACCCTGAGAGGGTTCCAAACCTCCGGCGGGCACAGTCGTTGGAACCCTGAGAGGGTTCCAAACCTCCGGCGGTCGCTTCGCTCCCTTGCTCGCTTCGCTCCCTTGCTCGCTTCGCTCGCGTGCCTGCAAGCAGGCACTTTTCAGAGCGGATGCTGCCAGAGCTGAAGACGCCAGACCGGATGCTGCATCCGAAGCTGGATCGTCGACCCTATCCCAAATCCCTCTGTCTCCCTCTGACCTCCTACCTCCCGCTTCCGACTCCTGTGAAAGGAAGCCGTGCGGCAACCGCCACCGCCCCGATCGAGCACACCCGTGAGATTGCGGCCCCCTCGCAATTTTGGTAAGGGGTCGCATGCCTACTCCACCGTTTCGCAAGCCGGGGCCCAAGCGGTCGTCGGCGGCTCCCTCGTCTGCCCCTGTTCTGCGTCGGGGCACCGTGCGGGTGAGTGGGGACGTCGCAACGCGCTTGCGGACTGGGCATCCTTATCTGTTCCGCGAGGGGTTGGGTGGCCGTCCGCTCAACCTGCCCGCTGGCGAGATCATCGAGATCGTCGATGACGCGGGTGACTTCGTCGCCAAGGGGCTTTACGAGCCCGAGGTCATCGTCGCTGTGCGGGTGGTTACCCGCGATCCCAACGAGACCATCGACGCCGCCGCCATCGCCCGTCGCGTCGCCGAGGCCAAGCGGGTCCGTGAGGCGCTGTTGCCCAAAGAGGGCATGACCGCCTATCGCGTCTTCCACGGCGAAGGCGACGGTCTGCCTGGCGTCACCGTCGACCGCTACGGCGATCATCTGGTGTCGCATGTGTTCTCGTCGGCGCTGGAGCCGTTTCTGCCCGCGCTTTACGATGCGCTCGAGACCAGCTGGTCGCCGAGCTCGATCTACGAGCAAAAGCGCTACAAGCCCCAGGCTGGCGACGGTCCCAAGGCGGCGGCGCAGCTGGTGCGTGGAGCGGTCGCTCCAGTCGAGATCGAGGTCGTCGAGCACGGCGTGCGCTTCGCCGTCGACGTGACCGCGCCACTTGGCACCGGCCTGTTTCCCGACCTCCGGGAAGGCCGTCGTGCCGTCGCTGAGCATGCCCGCGGCCGTCGCGTCCTCAACCTGTTTTCCTACACCGGCGCCTTCTCGATCTGGGCCGCACACGGGGGCGCACGCGAAGTGGTGTCGGTCGATCTGGCGCAGAAAGCCCACGGCCGGGCCCGGCGCAACCTCACCCTCAACGGCATGACCGAGACCGGCCACGAGTTCGTCGCTGCCGACACCTTTTCGGTGCTGGCGCGCATGTCGGAGCGCAAGCGCGAGTTCGACCTGTGCATCGTCGACCCGCCGTCGTTTGCGCAGGCCAAGGGACGCATCTTCGCCGTCCAAAAAGACTATCGCGAGCTCGTCGAGGCCGTCCTGTCCGTCACCGCGTCGAACGCGCTGTGCCTCTTCGTCTCCAACACCCAGAAGATGTCGCTCGACGAGCTCGACCGCGCCATCGGCGAAGCCGCCGTGCGCCAGCGTCGCCGAGTCCGGATCGTCGAGCGCCGCGGTCTGCCGCCCGACTTCCCCGTCCCTGCTGGCTACTCGGAAGGCCATTACCTCAAAGCCTTCCTCTGCCACGTCGGCTAGCGGACCTCGATCGTCAGCTCCGGATCGCCGTCCGCGAGCCGCTCTTCGACACGAACTCCGTCGCAGCGCCACTCTTGGAACAGGCCCTCGTCGCCGGTGTAGCGTGGCTTTCGGCAGCCCGAGAAGCGCTTCACCATATGGCGTGCGGTGTGACTGAAGAATACGAGCTGGAAGGGCTTGCCGCCGACGACGAGTCGCGGTTTGCCGCTGAAGTCGAGGTGGGCGGAGATCGATTTGACGCGGCCGCGCTGATCGAGGGTCGCGGTCAGCTGGCCGAGGGTGGCTTGCCCGTCCTCCGTCGTTGCGCCGAGCTTGCTGAGCTGCTGAGCGCTCATCCCGAGCGTGATGCAGCCGAGCTGTTTTCCGGGAACGACGACGATGGGGCCAAGCTGGGGAGCTGCAGCAGTCAGATCTAGAGTCAGTCCGAGGAGGAGCGCCAGCATGCTCATCACTACGGATTCTGTCGGGAAATCTCGCCCGCCAGAGGCGCTCTAATGGCCCCGCAAGGCGTCGGCGAGCATGGCCAATGGCACCACCCGGTCCACGCAGCCGGTCTCGACGGCGGCGCGCGGCATACCATAGATCACCGACGAGGATTGGTCTTGCGCGAGGACCTCGCCGCCAGCGGCTTTGATGGCCTTGATGCCCGCGGCGCCATCTTTGCCCATGCCAGTCATGACCACACCGACGGCGCGAGAGCCATAGACCGCGGCCCCAGAGCGCATGGTGACGTCGGCGGCAGGGCGGACGCCGTTGACCTCCGGCCCGTCGACGATGCGGACCGAGCCGTCGCTGGCGAACTCCAGATGGCGGTCGCCTGGGGCGATGAGAGCCAAGCCGGATGCCGGCACGTCGCCGGCGGCAGCTTCGCGGACGCGGATGGCGCAGATCTGGTCGAGGCGCTCGGCGAGTGGACCCGTGAAGTGCGCCGGCAGATGCTGGACGATGACCAGGGCGAGCGACGTCTCCGCTGGTAGCGCCGGCAACAGCACCGACAGCGCGGCCGGTCCGCCCGTCGACACGGCGATGATGGCCACGCGCGGCAAGCCGCCTGCGCCAATCGTGGTGCGGAAGCTCGACATGCGTGTCGGCCGGGTCGGCTTCGGCACCGGCGCAATGGCCATCGGCCGCGCACCGACGGCACCGACCAGGCGCTCGATGAGCTGCGGCCCGATCTTGGACACGTCGGCTGAAATCTCGCCGGCAGGCTTGGCCACCACGTCGACCGCACCAGCCGCCAGCGCTTCGAAGGTCTCGCGTGCGCCCTCGCGGGTGTAGGCCGACAGCATGACCACCGGCGTGGGACGGCGCTGCATGATCTCGCGCACCGCCTGCGCACCGTCGAGCACCGGCATGTTGAAGTCCATCGTGCAGACGTCGGGACGCAGCGCGACCACTTTGTCGACGGCCTCGCCGCCGTCCTTGGCCTCGCCGACCACCTCGAAGCGGCCGTCTTTCTCCAAGATCCGTCGCACCGCAGCGCGCATGAACAACGAATCGTCGACGATGAGGACCCGGATCGACATCAGCTTGCTCCAGTCGGCAAAAGGCCCTTCACCAGATACGCAGTGACGGGGTGATCGATGTTCTTGAAGTGCAGGCCGGGCCGCGCCTCGTAGTCCACCTGTCCGACGGTTCGCTCCTGGACCAGCTCGCCGACCAGGATGCCGTCGGCGGGCGAGGTCGACTCCAGGCGCTGGGCGCGGTTGACCGTATCACCGACGACGGTGTAGTCGCGCCGAACATGGTAGGAGCCGATGTCGCCGCGCACGACGGGGCCGAGGTTGATGCCGATGCGGATGTGCACCGCATGCGGCGTGTGTTGCCGATAGATCTCCAGCGCCGCTTGCATCTTGATGGCGGCACGGACGGCGCGGAGGGCCGCGCTGTCGACGTCGGGCAACGGCTCGAACACCGCCATGATCGCGTCGCCGATGAACTTGTCGATGTCGCCACCCTCGGCCTTGAGAGGCGGGCACAGCACGTCGAAGACGCCGTTGAGCATGTCGACGACTGCGCGCGGCTCCATGCGTTGCGACATGGCGGTGAAGCCGCAGATGTCGGTGAACAGCACCGCCATCTCGCGTTCGTCCGCACGGATGCGTTGGGTCTCGTGGGAGCGCGCGGTCTCCTCGGCGGCACGGACCGCGCCCTCCGAAATATAGAGGCGCGACGCTTCTTTGTAGGCGCGCAGGCGCCGCTCGGCCAAGAGGCGCTCGACCATCGCCACGCATTTGTCGACGGAAAACGGCTTCACCAGATAGGTCGTGAGGCCAGCGGCCCGCATCAGCGCTTGATCGCGCCGGGTGTTGCGCGCGGTCAGCATCATCGTCGGCAGATCGCGCAACGATGGATCGCGACGCCAGGCGTGGACCAGCTCGAAGCCGGTCATGCGCGGCATGTCGTAGTCGGTGATGAGCATGTCGAAGCGCTGCACGCGCGCTTTTTCGAGCGCGTCCTGACCATCGACGGCGGTGGTGACCGCAAAGCCCTGGCGGGTGAGCGCGTCGGCCACGAGATGCCGGATGGCCGGACTGTCGTCGGCGACGAGGAGCCGCTCGCGCTGGCTGTGCTCGAGGCCCACCGACGTCAGCAGATGACGGATGCGGCTCAAGAGCTCGTCGGGCTGCGCGGGCTTGACCAGATAATCGTCGGCGCCAGCGTCGAAGCCGCGCTCCAGATCTTGGGTCTCGCCGAGCGCACTGCAGATGATGACCGGGATCGTCCGCGGTTGTTGTTTGAGCAGGCGACAGACCTCGTAGCCGTCGTAGCGCGGCATTTCCACGTCCGTGATGCAGAGGTCGGGACCGTGCTGGTCGGCCAGCTCCAGCGCTTCGGCGCCGTCGAACGCCGCCAGCACTTCGTAACCGGCTTCTTCGAGAATGGGCGTGGTGTGACGGTGAATGAGCACCGAATCGTCGACGAGCAGGATCTGTTTCTTGCGCCGAGTGGCCGACCCCACCACCTCCAAGACTTCGACGGGCGAGAACGGCACCCGCAAGTGCCCAACGCCCAGGCTGACCGCGCACGCCTGGTCGCGGCCACCGCCCCCGATGGAGTCGTCGGGCGAGACCATCACCAGTGCCACCTTGGCGAGCTCGGGCCGGCCACGCAGCCGGTCGACCACGTCCCAGCCTTCGAGCATGCCGACCCGACCCGCCACCAGGATGACACGCGGTGCGGCAGCGACGATAGCGTCGATCTGATCGGCATTGCCGAGGACCGTCAGCACGTGGCCGGCATTGAGCAGCGGCCGACGCACTTCCTCGACGAGAACCGGCCCGCCACCGAGCAGCACGACTGGGATGGGATTCATGCGCGCCCCCCGAGATGGCGGTCCAAGGCCCGCTCCAGCTCGCCGACCTCGACGGGCTTGATCAGATATTCGTCGACGCCAGCGTCGAAACCGCGGACGCGGTCGAGCGCATCGCCTCGTGAGGTGATCATGATGACCGGCACCTTGCGATGGCGGGCCTGAGCCCGGAGGGCGCGCGTCAGATCGTAGCCGTCGAGCCCGGGCATGACCACGTCGGTGGAGATGAGGTCGAAGCCGTCTGGATCGGCGTCGGCGATGGCCAACGCCTCGGCCCCGTCGCGGGCAGTCACCACCTGGCATCCCTGGGCCTCGAGCTGCCGTCGGAGTGCCTCGCGCACCACGTCGGAGTCCTCGGCCAGGAGCACCCGCCGTCGGGTTGCGGTCTTGGTTCGGCCGACCGGCGCTGTCACGATCGTGGACCGGGTCACGCTCATGCTGAAACTACGCTGGATGAGCTGGGCCGGATCGAGCACCAACACCACCCGCTCACCGACGAGTGTCGCGCCCGCTGCGCAAGGGAGCACGGCCAACAGCTCGCCGAGGCTCTTGACCACGATCTCGCGCTTGTCGAGCAGGCGCTCGACGACGAGGCCATAGAACTCGCCGGCGGCGCGCACCAGGACCACGTGAATGGTCTCGCCGCGAACGCCGTGGCCGATCTCCAGCGTGCGCGCCACGTCGATGAGCGGCACCGGCTTTTCATCGTCGAGATAGAAGACCTCACGCGCATGCAGGAGGTGAATCTCGTCGGGATCGAGGTGTACCGTGCGTTCCACCACGTCGAGCGGCAGCGCTAGTTGCTCGCCGGCGACGCGCACCAGCAGCACCTGGATGATGGCCAGCGTCAGCGGCAGCTTGAGGAGAAAGCGGGTGCCTATGCCCTTTTCGGATTTGAGCTCGATGCTGCCCGAGAGTCGTTGGATGGCGTCGCGCACCACGTCCATGCCGACGCCGCGACCGGACAGATCGGTGACCCTGCTGGCCGTCGAGAATCCGGGGCGGAAGATGAGGTCCAGCACCTCGGTGTCGCTCATGGCCGCGAGCTCTCCCTCGGTGACAAGCGCTTTTTCGAGCGCCTTGGCACGCAGCCGCGCCGGATCGATGCCAGCACCGTCGTCGCCGATCTCGAGCTCGATCTGGTTGCCACGATGGCGAGCTGCCAGCCGGACCACGCCTTCTTCCGGCTTTCCTGCCGCCGCTCGAGCCGCCGGCAGCTCGATGCCGTGATCGAGCGAGTTGCGCACCAGATGCAGCAGCGGATCTTCGATCTGCTCGAGGAGAACCTTGTCGAGATCGGTCTCGGCTCCGATGATCTCGAGGCGGGCCAGCTTGCCGAGCTGATGCGCCAGCTCGCGCACCGTGCGGTGGTGTTTTTGCAACACGCGCCCGACGGGCAGCATGCGCAGCTTCATGACCTGCTGGCGTAGCTCGGTCGAGACCTGATCGAGCGCGCCTGCCGCCCCGTCGAGATCGGTGGCGCGTGCCGACCACAGCCGCGCAAATCGGTCGAGATCGTCGCTGTCGAGAGGCTGACGGCGCTGCAGCGCCGACTCGAACTCGCGCACGACGCCACCGAGGTTCTGCACCCCAGCGCGCAAGCGCGCCTTGCCAAGGACCAGCTCACCGACGAGATTGAGCAGCGAGTCGAGCTTTTCGAAGTCGACCCGAAGGGTCTGGCGTTCTACTTGAGGCGCCAGCGTGGCCGGACGGTTGCCGTCGCTGCGCTCGACTGCGGCCACGGGTTGGGTCTGAAGATGCGGCGCACGCAGCCGCGAGACGAGGGCGTCGATGGGCACCAAGATGGGCACGCCCGCCGACGGCAGGGGCTGGGTCGCCGCCGCGACCAAAGCCGCGGCCAAGATGGCGCGCAGGCCGTCGAGCGCCGCCAGCAAGGCGTCCACCGTGGGACGATCGGCCACCCGTCCGCCTTCGCGGAGCTGCCCGACCAGATCCTCGGCAGCGTGGGCGAGCCGGTTCATGCGCACCAGACCCACGAAGCCCGAGCTGCCCTTGATGGTATGCAGATCGCGGAAGATCTCCCGCACCAGCTCGGTGTCACCGGGGCTCTGCTCGAGGCGCAACAGCTTTTGCGCCAGGCCGTCGACACGCTCGGTGACCTCCTCCAAAAAGGGCTCGACCATGTCGGCGTCGACCTGAGGCCGCCAGCAATCGTCGGTGGCTGGGACGGGGTCGGCCTGAACCGGCAAGTCGGAAATCTCCGCAGTCTCGGGCAGATCCGCATCGGCGGTCACCAACGGCTCGAGCGCGGCGATGGCCATGCGCAAAGGCTCGAGATCCCCGAACTGCGCTCCCGACACATCGGGCTTGGAGAGCTGGGTGAGGTTGCTGCCCAGCACGGAGAGGAGCCGTTTGAGAGGCCCTCGGACCTCGGCCCAGCGCGACTCCGCCGTGGTGATCTGCAACAACACCGACTCGGTGTGCTTGAGGCCGATGGCGACGGCGTCGAGGCCGATGAGCGCGGCATCACAGCGGAGCTCGAAGACCTCGCCCGCCATGCGGGTCAGCACCTCCGGCGCTGGCTCCGACTCGCCCAGCTCGGCGACGAGGCGCAGCGCCGCGAGCCGTCCGCTCTCGACGAAGGAGGCGAACATGGTCTCGGCACCGGTGGGCTCGAAGCTCATGATTCGTCGTCCGAGGGCCGCTCGAGCCGATGGCGATCGAGCCACCGTCGCACCGACGGGCGCGTGGCCAAGATACGCAGCTCCGGGCGGACCTGGCGGGCGCGGCGCAGCACCCGTGCCGCCTCGTCTCCGAGCTCGGTCACGCCATCGAGGTCCACGGTCGGGGCGTGGATATGCGCCGCCAGCAGCGGACGCAGCATGGCCGGCAGATCCAATGCCGACGCATCGGAAAGATCGCCGGTCAGGCGCAGCATCGCCCGCGGAGGCACGGTGGCCGACGGCTGCCGCACGCTGCCGCCGCCGTCGGTGAGGCGGGGTCGGATTGGCGCCGCAACCGGCACTGACTGCTGCAGCGGCCGACGATACAACACACCCTCCGGCACCCGCTCCGACTCCAGCACCGCCAGATGATCACGCAGCGACTCGGAGTAGCCCACGAACAGATAGCCGCCCGGATGCAGCGCCCGCACCAGTTGTTCGACGACCTTGCCGCGCCCGGCGGCGTCAAAATAGATGAGCACGTTGCAACAGAGGATGACGTCGAAGCCGCCGGACGACGACGGAGGCGCGCTGCGCTCGAGGAGGTTGTGCCGCAAGAAGGTGACCGGACGTTTGAGCCAGTCGGGCACGATCAACTCGGCGTTGCTGTCGCCACCGACGAGCCGCATGGCCCACTCGGGGAGCTCCACCCGGCGGGCCGACGGATATTTGCCGGCGCGAGCCGTCGCCAGCGCGGTCTCCGACAGATCGGTGGCCACCACCTCCCACCGCGAAGGGGCCACCCGCTGCGACAGCAACGCCAGCGTCCACGCCTCCTCGCCGCTGGCGCAACCTGCGCTCCACACCGATAGCGCTCGACCCTGCACCGCGGCCAGCCGCGCCCGCTCACCGAGCGCCCGTTCTTCGATCAGCCGAAGCTGGGCCGCATGACGAAAAAACCGCGTTCGGCCGACCCGCAGTGACTCCACCAGCTGCGCCCGCTCGGCCCGGCCGCGCGCGTCGTCGGCGCCGGCCAGCGCTGCCCACGCCTCCTCGGGCAAACCCAGCGCGCGGGCTCGATCCTCGACACGGGCCCGCAGCAGCCACGCCGGCGGATCGAAGCCCGCCTCGGCCAGGAGGCGCGCTGCCACCCGGTCGAGAGCCTCGGACCTAGGCGCCGCCTGTTGCCGGCCCATCGTCAGCCCCGCGCCACCCGACGTCGCTCGCCGCCACGCGCCGGCAAGGCCCGGGTCGGCCGAAGCGCATGATCGGTCCCGGAGTCATCGATGCGGAAGTTGCGTACCAGCTCCTCGAGCTTGAGGGCCAGGCTGTGCAGCTGATCGCCCTGGACCACGGCCTCGCGCGACGACGACAGCACCTCGTGCGTGACCTTCTGCACCGCGTCCATGTTGCGCGCGATCTCGTCGGAGACGACGGCCTGTTCGTGCACCGAGCGGGCCGTGTCTTGCACCACTTCGACGATCTGCGCCAGGGCGTCGTTGGTCTTCGAAGCGCCCGACGTCAGCGACGAGAAAGCCTTGGTCATCTCGTTCATCGCGCTCACCGATTCCTGGGTCTGGTCGGTGATCGAGCTGATCAGGCCCTCGATGTCCTTGGCGCTCTGTCCAACCCGACGCGCCAGCTGCGACACTTCGTCGGCGACGACGGCAAAGCCACGGCCTTGTTCGCCGGCATGCGCGGCTTCGATGGAGGCATTGAGCGCCAGCAGCGACGTCTGCTCGGAGATCTGCCGGATGACCTCGACGATGTTGCCGATGCGACGGGACGACTGGCCGAGCGCGGTGATCTTGGCCGCCGTGGAGCTCACTTGATCGCTCAGCTCGTCGAGCCGGATGACAGCGTGCTTGAGATTCTGGCTTTCGGTCTCGGCGACCTTGGTGGCGCGCATGGCGCCCTCGGCCACCTGCTGAATCGAAGACGACAGCTCGGTCACCGCTGCCGTCGACGATTCGATGCGCTGCGCCTGATCGGTGGCGCCGGACAACATCTGCTTCGACGCCGCTGAGATCTCCGCCGACGAGGCGCCGACCTGGAAGGAGGCAGATTGGACCTCCGTCGTCAGCGACTGCAGATTCGCAAAAATGGCGTTGAGGTTCTCACCGAGCACGGTCATCTCGCGCGCCGACGAGCGCACCTCGATGCGCCGGGTGAGATCACCCTCGCCATGCGCCAGATCGGCGGTGGCCTCGATGAACTGGTTGATCGGTCGCGAGACGAAGAACGAAATGATGAAGCTGACCACGGCGGCGATGAGAAACGCGAAGCCGCCGAGCACCAGATTGTCCCGCAACAACGCGCCGAGCTTGTTCTCGCGGTCGATGCGGCTGCGGGTCAGAAACAGCGAGCCCA
>Ga0123338_10001232_pt1 | contig 24914 bp, 22 predicted proteins | sample grotaG_FD_89793 | JGI IMG/M metagenome (GOLD analysis project Ga0123338, IMG submission 89793) | Glacier valley bacterial and archeal communities from Borup Fiord, Nunavut, Canada, to study Microbial Dark Matter (Phase II) -... | ecosystem: Environmental > Aquatic > Freshwater > Ice > Glacier ...
CAAGCGCCTGCCCAAGCGCCTGCCCAAGCGCCTGCCCAAGCGCCTGCCCAAGCGCCTGCCCAAGCGCCTGCCCAAGCGCCTGCCCAAGCGCCTGCCCAAGCGCCTGCCCAAGCTCCGACGATGATCATGGAGCCGCGTCCACGCGCCAAGCCGGCCGCGGCGCTGCCCCAGGCCGCGGCGCCCCCCCAGGCCGCGACCATGATGCTCGAGCTCGAACCTGCGCCGTCATCCACCGCGAAGGGCTTCAGTGCCGCGCCCGGCGGACAGACCCAGCTCTACGGTGCACAGCCGATGCCGGCCGACACGTCGAAGATGCGTCCACAGCACGTGGTGAATGTCCCGAGCGCCGCAGCGACCGCGCCCGGATTTTTGCCGCCGCAAACGTTCCCGGTCCAGACACCACAACTCCGTAGCCCCGTGGTGCTCGATGTCACGCCGCACGGGCTCGGCATCGCGACGGTCGCCGGGTTCTGCGAGGAGCTGATCCGTCGCAACGCACGCGTGCCGATGGAGATCCGGAAACTGTTCACCACGTCCCGCGATGATCAGGACACGGTGCGGATCATCGTGTGCCAGGGTGAATCGCGTCGGCTCGAGACCAATGTCGTGATCGGCGATCTCACGCTGCAAGGTCTCGCTTCAAAACCGCGGGGCGAGACCTCGATCGAGGTCACGTTCCAGCTCGATGCCTCGGGCATCCTGAACGTTCGCGCGCGCGATGCGAACACGGGTAAGGAGCAACGCGCCTCGCTCGATCTGGTCGGTGCGATGCCGCAAGCCGATGTCGACGCTTCGCGCGAGCGCGTGCAAGCGCTGCGACGGTAGTCGGTAGTCAGTCCCCGCCGTCTTCGGGATCGCCGCCCTTTTTCACGCGCGCGCGCGACGATGCTCTGGGCACGGGCGCTTCGTCGCTGTCATCCTTCGCAGCCTTGCGAGCGGGGGCGGGCGCAGCGCCACGAGGAGCTTCGCCACCCGCTTGGCCACCACACCACGGCATCTTCAGCGCCTTCTTGGTCTCGATCAGCGTGCGCGGATCGACCACCGCGAGCTCGCCGAGGCGCTCACCTTCGAGCGCGAACAAGAGGTTCTTCTTGCCCATCACCGCCGTGGCGCCGATCCACGGACCCGTCGCCTTCGCGATGCCGTCCTTGCACTTGTCCGTGACCTTGTCACCGTCGGTCCAGTACGCATCGATCTCGGCAGACTTGCACGCGAGCTTCGCCGGCTTCCTCACCGCCTTGGTACGCTTGCCGGTCTCGATCTCGTAGACCGTGAAGGTGTCCATGCCGTGATCGGCGAGCCCGACCTTGCCGCCATCGAGGACCGAGAACGAGCCCTTCTTCATCGAGACCGGCTTCTCGTCCTTGCCCCCGAGCGCGTTGATCACGCCGGTCGCGGTGCCATCGGCCTTGAACACCCACGCGTTGCCGTCGTTACCGCCTTCGATGACGATCGAATCGCCGACGAAGTGGATCGCGGACGCCTCGCCGCTGACGCCCTTGTCGCCACCGATGCCAAACGTCGAGAGATGCTTCTTCGAGGCGCCGTCGAAGATGTGCACGTCGGTGCCCGCGAGCATCGCGACCTTCGAGCTATCGGCATTCCACGACAGCCGAGCCGCGCCCGCTGCGTTCTTGCCGGGCGCGCACAATCCCATCGCGCAGCCGTCGTGCAGCTTCGCCGAGATGCTGTGACCGGGTTGCGGCACGGGCTCCTGGTAGAGGAGCGGCACCGAGCCCTCGCCCATGTTCTTGAGGTCGACCTTCCAGCATCCGACCGGCCCGAGCAGCCGGGTGCCGTCGGCATCGATCGCACACAACACCGCATCCGCACCGACACTCGCGAGCTCGAGCTTCAGCGCGCCTTCTTGTTTCAGTGCGGTTGGCAGGCAATTCGAGCCTTCCGGGACGATCGCGAGCCGAGCGGTTTTCTGCTTCATCTCGCGCGATGCCTCGGTCTCCTCGGGGAGCGGTTGCATCGCTTCCTCCTTCGGTTTCGGCTTCTTCACCTTCTTGTCACCACCGCCACACGCCGCGAGGAAGATCAGGGACGCAGCGAGGCTGCGATGGCTCACCATGGCAATGATTGTGCGATCGCGACCAGGCTGATACAAGGTGCTGAGTGCCACGTCGCAAGCGGATCGAGCGCACCACGAAAGAGACCCAGATAACGCTGGAGCTCGATATCGATGGATCGGGCGCACGCAGCATCGCGACTCCGGTGCCGTTCCTGTCGCACATGCTCGACGCGTTCGCGAAGCACGGCGTGTTCGATCTGACCGTTCGAGCGGCTGGCGATATCGAGATCGACGCGCACCACACGGTGGAAGACATCGGCCTCGTCCTCGGCAACGCCTTCGAGCAAGCCCTGGGCGATCGCGCCGGGATCACCCGCTACGGCTCGGCCACGCTCCCGATGGACGAAGTGCTGGCGACGGTCGCGATCGATTTCTGCGGTCGCCCCGCGTTCGTCTGGAACGTCACCGGGCTCGATGGCAAATGGATCGGCGGCTTCGATTGCGAGCTCGCGAAGGAGTTCTTCGCCGCGTTCGCGACCCGCGCTCAGTGCAATCTCCACGTGCTGCTCCACTACGGCGGCAACGCGCATCACACGATCGAATGCATCTTCAAGGCATTCGCGCGGGCCTGCGATGCCGCCACGAAGATCGATCCTCGGTTGGGCGGTGCAGTTCCGTCGACCAAGGGTACATTGACCGCGTGATCGCTATCGTCGACGTCTGCTCGGGCAACCTGCGCTCGGTCGAGCGTGCGCTCGCGCATGTCGGCGCCGACGTAGTCGTCACGCGGGATCCTGAAACGGTCCGCCGCGCGGACAAGATCGTCGTCGCCGGCCAGGGCGCATTCGGCGTGTTCATGAAGGCGCTCGGCGACCGCGGGCTCGGCGAGTGCCTGCGCGAGGCGATCAGCTCGGGCAAGCCGTACCTCGGCATCTGCCTCGGCATGCAAGTGCTGTTCGAGCACTCCGAAGAAGGTGATGTCGCGGGGCTCGGCGTACTCGGCGGCAAGGTCGTGAAGTTTCGACCGCCCAAGACGCGGGAGGGGCACGCGCTCAAGGTTCCACACATGGGCTGGAACCGCGTCACGATGAAACAACCCGTCGTCGGTATCGCCGACGGGGCGCACGTCTACTTCGTGCACTCGTATCACTGCGTCCCGACCGATCCGGAGGTCGTCGCGCTAGAGACCACCCACGGCGTCACGTTCTGCGCCGCGATCCAATCCGCGAACTTGTTTGCCTGTCAGTTTCATCCCGAGAAGAGTCAGACCGTCGGCCTCGGGCTGTTGAAGCAGTTCGTCTCGGGGGTCGCGTGAAGCTCTATCCCGCGATCGATCTGATGGGCGGCAAGGCCGTACGGCTTGAAGAAGGCCGCCGCGATCGTGCCACGGTGTTCAGTGATCGTCCGATCGAGCTCGTCGCCAGCCTCACGCGCGACGGTGCGGATCGTTTGCACGTCGTCGATCTCGACGGCGCGTTCGCGGGCTCGCCTCAGCAAGCAGAGCTGATCAAACAGATCGTCGCAGCGTCGTCGCTGCCTGTCGAAGTGGGTGGCGGCATTCGCGACCGCGCCGCGATCGATGCGGTCGTCGCGCTCGGTGCCTCGTTCGTCGTGCTCGGTACCGCGGCGGTGAAATTGCCGGAGCTCGTCGAGCGTGCCTGTCGCGCATACCCGCAGCAGATCATCGTCGCGGTCGATGCGCGCGATGGCGTGGTCGCCGTCGACGGCTGGACCGCGAGCGGCAATGTCACCGCGATCGAGCTCGGCAAGCGGGCGGCGAGCTGGGGGTGCGCCGCGTTGCTGTACACCGATATCGCGCGCGATGGCATCCACGTCGGCCCGAACGTCGAAGCGACCGCCGAGCTCGCACGTGCCGTCGATTGCGAGGTGATCGCTTCGGGCGGCGTCGGCAGCCTGGAGGATCTGCGCAAGCTCGCGGCCGCGCGCATCGCGGCGGTCGTGGTCGGCCGCGCGATCTACGACAAGCGATTCACGGTCGCCGAAGCGGCGCTCGCCGCGCATGGCGCGCACGGCGCGCACGGCGCGCACGGCGCGCACGGAGCCGGCTGATGCTCGCGCGCCGGATCATCCCGTGCCTCGACGTCAAGGATGGCCGCGTCGTCAAGGGCATCAACTTCCTCGAGCTGCGCGACGCGGGCGACCCGGTCGAGCAAGCCGCCGCCTACGATCTACAAGGTGCCGACGAGGTGTGCTTCCTCGATATCTCGGCCTCGCCGGAAGGTCGTTCGACCCTCGTCGAGGTCGTCGCGCGGACCGCGAACCAGGTGTTCGCCCCGCTCACGGTCGGCGGTGGCGTGCGCTCGGTCGCCGATGCCGAGCGCTTGCTCGAAGCCGGCGCCGACAAGATCGCGGTCAACACCGCAGCGATCCGCACGCCGCAGCTCGTGTTCGAGATCGCGTCCCGGTTCGGCAATCAGGCGATCGTCGTCGCGGTCGATGCGAAGCGCCGCTCGCGCACCGACGACCACGAGGGCGAGGCGTGGGAGGTGTTCAGCCACGGCGGCCGCACCCCGGAAGGCCTCGACGTACTCGATTGGTGCAAGCGCTGCGCGGATCTCGGAGCCGGCGAGCTGCTCGTCACCAGCATGGATCGCGATGGCACCGGCCTCGGCTACGACCTCGACCTGATCCGTCAGATCAGCAGCGCGGTGACCATTCCCCTGATCGCCTCGGGCGGCGTGGGCAAGCTCGCCGACCTCGCCGATGGTCTGCTCGCCGGCGCCGACGCCGTCCTCGCCGCTTCGATCTTTCATTTCGGGACCTACACGATCGGCGAGGCGCGGACTTACCTCGCGAGTCGCGGCCTCGAAGTCCGAAGTTGACACCGCGATCCGCGACGGTGAATGTAGGCCCGTGCTGTCCCCGAAGTTCGACGAAGCTGGGCTGGTGCCGTGCATCGTCCAGGACGCTGACCGTGGCGCCGTGTTGATGATGGCGTGGATGAATGCCGAAGCGCTCGAACTCACGCGCGCCACTGGCATCGTCCACTTCTGGTCCCGCTCGCGGGGCACGCTGTGGAAGAAGGGCGAGACCTCGGGCAATACGCTCGCCCTGGTCGAGCTCCGCGGCGATTGCGATCGCGATTGTCTGCTCGCGCGAGTGCGCGCCGCCGGTCCCGCCTGCCACACCGGCACCCCCACATGCTTCTTCGATCACGACGACGGGTCGACCGACGACGGCATCGGTGCGCCGACCGTGCTCGAGCGCCTCGATGCCACGTTGATCGCTCGGCGCGATAGTGCGACCGCCGAGAAGAGCTACACGAAGTCCCTGCTCGCCGCGGGCGTAGCGAAGATCGTCTCGAAGATCATCGAGGAGGCTGGCGAGCTCAACGCCGAGCTGCTCGCCGGTCCCGATGACAAGGTGATCTACGAAGCCGCGGATCTCTTGTTTCACCTGATGGTCGGGCTCACCGCGCGCGGGATTCCGTTCACGAAGATCCAGGCCGAGCTCGCACGCCGGGAGGGTGTGAGCGGTCACACCGAGAAGATGTCGCGTACGTGACCTTGCTCGCGCCCGGCGGGGCGCTTCACCAGGCGATTCCGCACTACGAAGATCGGCCAGAGCAACGCGCGATGTCCGCTGCCGTGGAGCGTGCGCTCGAGGGTCAACGCGCGCTGATCGTCGAGGCCGGTACCGGCACCGGCAAGACGCTCGCGTATCTGGTCCCGGCGCTCTTGTCGGGCAAGCGCGTCGTGATCTCGACCGGAACCCGCGCGTTGCAGGATCAGATCGCGCGCCACGATCTGCCGCTGCTGCGCGCGATGATCGCGCAACCGTTCACCGCGGTCGTGTTGAAGGGAGTCTCGAACTACGTGTGCCGGCGCCGGCTTGCCGAGGCGAAGAGCCGCACGCAGCTGCCGATGTTCGAGGACAAGTCCGCGGCTCTCCTTCCCGATTTGCTGGACTGGGCCGAGACCTCCGAGACCGGCGATCGCAGCGAAGTCGAGTGGCTCGGCGAATCGGCGCCGCTGTGGACCGAAGTCACGACGACACCGGATGCGCGAATCGGGCCGCGCTGCCCGTACTTCGAGCGCTGCTTCGTCACGCAAGCGCGACGGCTCGCCGAGAAGGCGCAGCTGATCCTGGTCAACCATCACCTCTACTTTGCCGATCGAGCGTTGCGGGCTTCGAGTCCGGGCGCGCGCGTGCTGCCCGATCACGATGCCGTGATCTTCGACGAGGCCCACCAGCTCGAGGATGTCGCGACCGAGCACTTCGGGGCCCGAGTCTCGACGCACGTCGTGAACCAGCTCGTGCGCGATGCGCACTCCACGCTCGCACGCCTGCCGCTGTGGCAGAGCCGCGCGAGTGACGACACGGTCAATACCGTCGAGCGCGCCGGGATCGCGATGTTTGCCTCGATCCGGAGCTCGCTCGTCACGGCCGAAGGCGACGTGCGCGTGCCACTGCCCGAAGGCCTGTTCGATCACCCCGGTCGACGAGATGCGTGGTTTCGGCTCGATACCGCGCTCGAGGAGCTGGCGCGTGCTGCGGAGTCCGAATCCGAACCACCGCCCGACGAAGAGGAAGATGCCGATGCGGGCGCACGCGCCGCGCTGTCGGGCCTCGCCCGACGCGCGCGTGGCATCCGCGATGACCTCGCGACAATCGCGGAGCAGCGCCAGAAGAGCCATGTCTACTGGGGCGAGACCCGCGCGAGCGGCACCACGCTGAGCGCCTCGCCGATCGATGTCGCGGAGCTCATGCGGCGCCACATCGTCAAGGCAGGTCCGACGCCGATCTTCACGAGTGCCACGCTCGCGACCGCTCCGATCCTCGAGCACGCGAACGGCACGCTGCCGCCGATCACCACGGCCGCGGAGCTCGATCGCCCGCGCCTCGCGACGCCTGACTTCACCTACCAGCGCACGCGGCTCGGCCTCGACGATACCGAGGAGCTGCTCCTGCCCTCGCCGTTCGATTACGCGCGCCAAGCGGTGCTCTACGTGCCGCGCGATCTGCCGCCGCCAAACACCGAAGCCTTTGGTGAAGCCGCGGCCAAGCGCACGATCGAATTGCTCGAGATCACGAACGGTCGCGCGTTCCTGCTGTTCACGTCGCATCGTGCGCTGCGCGAAGCGGCTACCCGGCTCGCGCACCTGCCGTATCCGAAGCTCGTGCAAGGAGATGCGCCCCGCGCCACGCTCGTCGACCGGTTCCGTGCGACGCCGAACGCGATCCTCCTCGGAACATCGTCGTTCTGGGAGGGCGTCGATGTCCCCGGCGATGCGCTGAGCCTGGTCGTGATCGACAAGTTGCCCTTCTCGCCTCACACCGATCCATTGATCGCGGCGCGCATGCAAGCGCACGCCGAGACCGGCGGCGACCCATTCGACGCGATCCAATTGCCCGCCGCGGCGCTCGCTCTCAAGCAAGGGTTCGGCCGCTTGATCCGTCGCCGCGATGATCGTGGGATCATGGCGATCCTGGATTCACGGATCGTCGTGCGCCAGTACGGGCGCGTGTTCATCGATACGCTGCCGCCCGGGCTACCGCGCACCTCGACGCTCGAGCGCGTGCGGCGCTGGTGGCTCACCAGCTCGTCGTGATCAGCTCGAGCTGTTGATCATCGACGCCACGCGCGAGCTCGCCGAGCGGGCGGCCGCCGAGTACGAGCGCTTCGCCGAACAGCTCGATCATCGGCGCGATCACGAAGCGTCGATCACCGGCGCGGGGATGCGGCACTTCGAGCTCGGGCGTGCGAAGCGTGCGTGTGCCCCACACGAGCACGTCGAGATCGATCGTGCGGGGCCCCCATCGCACCTCCTTCGCGCGATCGCGCCCTAGCAATGCTTCGACTTCGCGGATCAACGCGAGCACTTCGGCCGGTTGCGCATCGGCTGCCACGACGCGGATCACCGTGTTGAGGAACGGCGATTGCTCCGGGCCAATCGGGGCGCTGCGATAGAGCGAGGCTGACCGGACGCTCCCGAGCCGAGAAAAAGCCGCCCGCGCCGCTACGAATCTTACTCGGACCGCAGGCTCGCCACCGACGTTTCCGCCGAGCCCGATAGCCAGCACGTCGTCGGAAAGCGAGAAAATCGCCAACTACATCCCCCGATCGTTCGCCATGGGGGGAAAGGTAGGACAGCTCGGGGGTGGTGTCATTGATCAGTGCGTCCGCACCCCGTACAATTTAGCGACGATGGGCCGGGCTCCCCTACATGGCGGGCCGCAGCGTGTTTCACCACACGTTGTGCCGAAGGCGAAATTGTTTTCGGACGAGGACGAAAAAACCACGATCGAAGCCGACACGCAGTGGGCCGACGAACCGAGCACGACCGTCGAACAAGGCGACGCGAAGCTCGGTAACAACGGCCTGGTCACGAACGTCACGAGTGCGACCGGTGGCGACGAATATACGGTCGATGATCAGAATCAGAACCTGATCTCGGCGGTCACGCCGCCTTCGTGCGCACCGGCCCGGCTCGTGATCACCGCCGGCAACGACACCGGAGTCGCGCAGGATCTCCTCGCCGGCAAGTCGTACACGATCGGGCGTGGTCTCGGTAACGATCTCGTACTCACCGACATCGCGGTGTCGCGCAAGCACTTCGATCTGCGCAACGCCGAGGGCTCGTGGGTGATCGTCGATCGCGGTTCTGGTAACGGCACGGTCGTCAACGGCAACCTCGAAGACAACCCGTTCATGCTCGCGAACGGCGACGTGATCGAGATCGGAACGACCACGTTCCGGTTCGACTTCTTGACTGCCGTGATGCCGAGTGAGCTCTCACCCAGTGAGATGAATGGCTTCGGCTCCGACGATGAAGAGATGTCGACGGTCGCGGGCAAGACGCTCAACGCCGGCAAGACGATGGATATCGATTCGGTCGACGTCCATCTCGATACGCCGTCGCGGGTTCAACCGGTGCGACCCAAGACGCTCCCGCCGCCGGCGATCCGGCCACGCACGGTCAGCAATCAAGGCGTCTATTCCTACGTCGCCCGCCAGCAGCCGCAAGGCACACCCGGTCCCTTGCCAGCGACGACCTTGCCGATGCCTCAGATGTCGAATCGCGTCGCGCTGCAAGCGCCGTCCCTGCTTGCGGCCGAGCCGCTGCTGAACCTCGCCGGTATGCCGGGCGCGTCGACCACCCCTGGCCACGCCGGGCACAACGCTCGCCCGCTGGCGGCACAGGCGATGTACGGCAACGGCTACCCGCATCAGGGTGGCTACCCGCAAGCCAAGGAGATTCCGCCGCACTCGGTCCACGCGCAGATGCTCGTCGCCGCGCAGCTCAACAAGCGTGGCGATCATTCGACCGCGCACGTCCAACCGGCCGCGTACAACGCGCTGGTCGCAGCACCCGCGCAGTACACGCGGCCGCCGCTGACCAAGCGCGCGAAGATGGCGCTGATCTTCGGTGGCCTCGCCGCAGCCGCGTTGTTCACCACGATCGCCTTGGTCAAATCGGGTGGTTCGTCGACGAAGACCGCGACGGCGCCCGTCGCGACGCCGAAGAAGGCGACAGGCTCGGCCACTGCACCGAGGCTGACTGCCACGCCGATCGAGCCGCCCAAGCCCATCGCGCAACCGCCGCACGTAACGCCCCCGCCAAAAGTGACCGCGAAGGTCGAAACCACGGTCGAAAAAGTCGAGGCGCCGAAACCGGTCGCGAAGATCGATGCGCCGCAGTCCCCGCAGCCCCCGCAGCCGCAACCCAAGGTCGCTCCGAGACCGCCAGTGCAACAGACCAACGCTCGCAAGACGCCGGTCGTCAAGGTCGAGCGGCCCGATCCGCCCAAGCAGGAAGCGCCGAGGCCGAAGAACGTCGCAACCGCCGAGGCTGCGTCCGATCGCGCCGAGTCGCTGTACAAGGACCGCAAGTTTAACGATGCCTCGAACGTGCTCGTCTCCGCAGCGAAGTCCGCCGACGCGAGCGATGCGCGCGAGCTTCGTGCGAAGTCGCAAAAGATCGCGCTGTTCGCGAAGGTGTTCAACACGGCGATGGCGCCCGGTTCGAACGCCAAGGACGTCTTCGATCAACTCCAGACCGCCACCAACTACGATCAATCTCTCGGCGGCTTCTTCCAGGCCGATATCTCGGCGCGTCTGCAGACCATCATCGGCAAGGCTGCGGTCGGCTTCTTCAGCGCGGGCAACTACGAGAAGGCGCACCAGGTCGTCGTGAAGGCCGATGCGCTCGGCTCGGGTGGCGATAACAACATCAAGGTGGTCCGCCAGAGCCTCGAAGCGAAGGCGCAGCAGATCTACAGCGAAGCGATCGCCGAGCAGTCCTCGAACCCGTCGGACGCGAAGGACAAGCTCAAGCAGATCAAAGCCATGACCGACGCGAAGAGCTCGACCAATCAGAAGGCCATGAAGGCGCTCAGCGGCGGCTAGCCTTCGAGCAGGCTGATGATCATCTTCTCGAGCTTCTCGAATTCGAATGGCTTGTCGATGTGTGCGTCGGCGCCGTAGATCGGGGCCGTCAGCTCGTTGGTCTTCTCGCCGATCGCGGAGACCATCATGATCTTCACGTTCTGCGTGACCGGATCCTGCTTGAGAGCGCGCGCGACCTCCCAGCCCGATTTCCCCGGCATCATCACGTCGAGGAGCACGAGGTCCGGCAGCTCCTTCTTCGCGATCTCGATGGCCTTGACGCCATCGCTAGCCGTCGAGATCTTGTATCCGCGCCGACCGAGCCGCGTACTGAGCAGCGAGACGATCTCCGGATCGTCGTCCACAACCAAGATCGAGTGGGGCATGTAGCCAGGCTACGGCGGTCGCGAGACACGGGTCAAGCACCCGCTCACAATTGACAGAATCGCGCGGTCCGACGATGTTCGGCGCGTTGTCCCGCCCGAAACGCACCTGGTTGTGGATCGTCGTGGCGGTCATCGCCGGGGCCGCTGCGTACTCGGTGATAGGCGACATCAGCAAGCTCGGCGACCGGCTCAACGGGTTTCGCTGGTCGGCCTTCGTTGCCGCACTCGCACTTGCCCTCACGAACTACGCGCTGCGGTTCGTGCGCTGGGCTTTCTATATGTGGCGCCAGGCGGTGCGCGTGCCGGCGGTCTCAAGCGCACTCGTGTTCGGCGCTGGGCTCTCGCTCTCGATCACGCCCGCGAAGCTCGGCGAGCTCGTGAAGAGCTACCTCTTGAAAGAGATGCACGACGTACCAGTCGCACGCACCGCACCGATCGTCGTTGCCGAGCGCGTCTCGGATCTCGTCGCGCTGCTCGCCCTCGCCGTGATCGGAGTCGCGGGCTACGGCGTCGATCCGAGGCTCGTCACGATCGCTGGCGCCGTGATCGCATTCGGCTTGCTGCTGCTCGCGTGGCCGCGCCCGACCCGGTTTCTCGTCGAGCTGTTCACCCGGCCGGCGAAGCTCCGGCGGGTCCGCGAGCCACTGCTCGAGATGGTCGCGAGCCTGTCCGCCTTGTGCCGGCCAGTACCCCTGGTGGTCGCGACCGCGATCGCGATTCCTGCATGGGCCTGCGAGTGCGTCGGGTTCGCCTTGATCTGCAATGCGTTCCCGGGCGTGCACGTCGAGCTCGGACTAGCTGTCGTGATCTATGCTGGCACGACGATCGCCGGTGCGCTCTCGTTCCTACCCGGTGGACTAGGTGTCACCGAGGGCGCGATGACCCTGGCGCTCGTCGAAGGGGCCGCGCACTTCGATCGTGCGAGCGCGCTCGCTGCCACCCTGCTGGCCCGGCTCGCGACGCTGTGGTTTGCGGTGGTGCTGGGAATAGGCTTCTTGGCGCTTGCGCGTCGCAGGATCGCCAAGCGCGCGCTATAACCGAGGCATGGCGGTAGGCGTCGACTTCGATTTTCCGCGCTGGTTGGCCGCTCGTCGCGGCCAGATGGAGCACAGCGCTCGCATCGGTGCTGCGTACGCCTTCAGTGGCGAGCAGCGGTTTCGTCGTGGGCTCACGATGGCGCGACCGGTCACCATGGCACTCGAAGCAACCACGCGGTTGTGGAAGGACGTCGCGAAGACCGAGCTACTCGGTACGGCCGTGAAGGTCACCGACCAGCAGTTCCCCCGCGTGTACGAGGCGGCAAAGAAGGCCGGCGCGATGCTCGGCGTGCGCGTCCCCGCGATCTTTGCGGCGCCTTCGAGCTCGGTCGCCGGCAGGGCAATCAAGATCAAGGTGCTCGGCACGGAGGATTCGCCACACCTGATCGTGAACCTCGAGCTCGTGGAGAAGCTCGACGAAAACGACCTCGTCGCCGCGATCGCGCACGAGCTCGCTCACGTCCAGAATGGTCACATCCTGTACGCGACCGCGCTCCACTACCTCAACAACTCGGCCGCGTTCTTCGTTCGCTGGGTCGTCCAGCCGGCGGTGATGACGCTGCAAGCCTGGTCGCGCCGCGCCGAGGTCACATGCGATCGCGCGTCGCTGATCGCCGTTCGCGATCTCGAGAAGGTGCTGACCTCGATGGTCAAGCTCGAGCTCGGCTTCGAAAAGGGCAGCGCCTTCAATGCCGAGGAGTACTTGAAATCGCTCCCAGACGTGAAGAAGGGCATCGGTCGCTACGCCGAGCTCTTCCGGTCCAATCCGTACGTGCCCAAGCGCGTCCAGGCGCTTCGCCTGTTCGCGGACTCTGCATTGTACGCCCAGCTCACCGGCCAAGATCTCACCGGCAAGGCCAGCCTCCCCGACGTCGACAAACAAGTCGCCAACTTGATCAGTGTGTTCTGATGATCCTCCTCGAACATCACAAGCAAGCCAAGCGCGAGATCATCGCTCGCTTCACGCAGCTCGCCGACGTCGCCGATCAGGTCGGCATGGTGACGCTCGCCCGCGATATCCGCACCACCCGGATCCCCAAGCTGGAGGCGGAACGGTTCCACCTCGTCGTTCTCGGCGAGTTCAACCACGGCAAATCGACGTTCGTGAACGCCTTACTCGGGCTCGATATCTTGCCGACCGGCATCACGCCGACGACCGCCTCGATCAATCACGTCGTCTACGCGCCGAACCCCACGGCGCGCGTCGTGCTGACCTCGGGTGAGAGCAAGTTCCTCGATCCGACCGCACTCAAGGAGTGGGTCACCGTCGCTGGCGGCCACGCGAGTGAAGTCGCCTACGTCGAGCTCGGCTATCCGAGCGACATGCTGCTCAACAACGTTGTGCTCGTCGATACTCCGGGCGTCAACGATCTCAACGAGCAGCGCGCCGAGGTCACATACGGCTACGTGCCGCGTGCTGATGCGGTCGTGTTCCTGCTCGATGCAGGGCAGGCGCTCAAAGACAGCGAACGCGAGTTTTTGCGCAGCCGCGTGCTCGAGTCGGCCAAGGATCGTCTGATCTTCGTGCTCGGCAAGATGGACCTGTTGAATGCCGACGAGCGCACCGCTGTCGTCGAATATGTCAAACAGGGGCTCGCTGGCATCACCACGGACCCCGTCGTATTCGCGCTGTCCGCGAAGGACTGGGCGAAGTCCAAAGACCCGGCGAGTGGCATGCCGGAGCTGATGGCGTACCTCGAGCGCTTCCTCGCTCGCGACCGAGCGCAGGTCATCCTCGATAACGCCGCCGCGGATGCCGCTCGCACGAGCGCGTATCTCGAATCGAACCTCGGTGTCCGGATGCGCTCGTACGGACTCGACCTCGAGCAGCTCCAGACCCGGATCAACTCGGTCCGCGAGCAGCTCGATACGAGCAAGCGCAAGCTCGACGATCTGCACGTGCGGATCGCCGCAGATGCGAGCTCGATCAAGAACCAGATCGAGCTCGATCTCGAAGCGTTCGCGAAGTCGTTCGTGCAAGCGCTGCCGCACCAGATCGACGCGGTCGATGCCGACGACGTGAAGGCTTACCTCCCCGCTTTCATCGAAGACAAGTTCAAGGAGTGGGCCGAGCTCGAGGGCGCGAAGCTCGCCGCGATGCTCGAGCATCTCGCCGAAGAGGTCATCCAGATCACGAACGAGAACGTCGAGGCGGCGGCCGCGACCCTCGCCGAGCGTCTCGGTCCCGGCGACACCGCGATCGATATCACTGTCGATTCGTTCAAGTACGATGTCGGCATCTACGCGGTCGGTGCGCTCGGCACCACCGTGATGCTGTTCGTCAACGCGCTCGCGGGTGGCTTGCTCACGCTCGCGGCACCGATCCTCGCGATCGTGCTCAAATCGAAGATCTCGGGCGACATCCGGGTCCAGGCCAAAGAGAAGATGCCCGCCGCGATCCTCGGCGCGGCCGAGGCGATGAAGCCGCACTTCGACAAGGCCATCGACGACTTCGGCAAGCGGCTTTCCGAGTTCGTGTCGAACGCCGGCAACACGCTCTACAAGGGCATCAACGAGATCCTCGAGCGCACGATGTCCGAGCGGCGAGAAGCCGGTAACCAGGTCGAGTCGATGAAGATCGTCACGACCGGACAGATCGAAGCGATCCAGGCTGCTTCTTCGGCGCTGCGTCAGTTGCGCGAAGGCATCTGGATCATCGAAGAGCCGACCGACAACTGAGATAACTACGCGAGTGCTGCTGACACGAGTGGGCAGATTGGTGGCCAGACCTTCCGATCCTGAACGAGGTATTGGCATGGGCTGCACCGGTGCCCGGTGGTCGCTCGCGGGTGCCGAGGCTGTGCTGCGGCTGCGCAAGAGCGCCGACTTCGATGATTACTGGTTGTATCTCGCGAAGGAGCACGAACGAACGAATCACGCTACGCCGGCGGTGCTGTCCCGAATCCAGTGCTGCCCGCGCGACCCACGCTCAACGCTCGTCAAGTGACCGAGATTGCTTCCGTCGAGCGTCCCGGTCAAAGAGCTGCACCCGACTGAGTCAATAGACAAACTGGTGCCGCGGGCTCGATATCGTCGTCATGGCTCCTCCGATCCCACGGATCGGCGCAGTATTTCCCGAAGCGCGTCGAGGAAACGCGTGAATGCCACCGCCCGAGAAATTTACCGTGAAAAGTTCGTTCCCGACGACGTTCACACCGATGACCGAGTTCAGGTTCGTATTTGTACCTACCAGATAGCGAATTGGTGTCGCCTGGCCGTTGGTCGCAGCCAGGTACGTACGAATGCCGCTGAGCTCGGCGACGTAGAGCTCACCTTCGGCAACCTTGAAGTCGTACACGAGGCTCAGTGGATACTCTGCGGTTCCCATCAGTTTGCGAATCGGAGCGAGGTTCCCACTAGCGTTTGCGGGGAACACGAGAATCGAGGTGGTCTGGGTGGCAGAGACGTATAGCTCGTCTTGATCGATCTCTATCGAGTAGCCATATGATAGTCCGGTGGACGCTCCAACAATCTCCCGGGTGGGGGCCACGTTGCCGCTAGCGGTGTCGGGAAATACGAGCACCTCTTTGTCGCTCGAAACGTAGATCTCGTGGTTATAAACCGCGAGCCCATAGTTGGCCGAGAGCTTCGTGAGTGCCCCGACGATCCTGCGGCTAGGTGCGACGTTGCCGGTCGCTGTGATAGCCCAGACGTCGATCGAACTCGCGTTGACATCGCTGACATAGATTTCATCGTTTGCCACAGCAATTGCCCACGGGAAGCTGAGCGTCGTGGCGCTGCCACCGATTCGAGCGAGCGGCGGCGTATCGCCCGACGCGAACGCATCAAACACCGCTATTGCAGGTCCACCCGCGTCGGCCAGGTAGATGCGGGGAGAGGAGGCGGTGACAATCGATGTCGAGCGCGTGCTTTCGTAGTTCGCAGTGATCGTCGTTGTCCCAGCGCCGACAACGGACACCAAACCCGAAGCCGAGACAACGGCGACCGTCTCGTCCGAGCTCGTCCAGGTGGCGTCGAGAGTGACGTCTACACTCTTACCGTTGCTTAGCGTTGCTGTGGCGGTGAGCTGGGTTGGCTTATCGAGGCCGCGTTTAGTTGCCACCGTTGCTGGCGCCACGCTCATCGCACCGAGAGTGATTACCTCCGCGTCAGGCATGAAGGGCGCGGTCGTCGAACCACACGCCGACACGGTCACGATAGCCACGAACAAAATCGATCTCATGGCAGCACCTTTTTCCAGAACAGACCTGGATTGTTACCGTCCGGGCACCCTCCTTCGACCATGGGATGCGACGTAAACCAGTCAGCAGCCATCGCCGTACTTGCGAAAGTGCTGGGGACGGCCACAAACGATAGTGCCGTCTCCGTGTAGCTGCCGTTAGTCACACAATTTAGTGGTCCCGCAGCGCCAACCGTTGCCGGCTGAACCATTGCGTTCGACATGTACAGCCCCTTACCGGGGACCATCGAGGACTTCATGCAGCAAATCGTCACCGTCATCGGGCTCACGAGCAATGGCAATGACCCGTTCTGTGCGTTGTAGAGTGCGATGAACGCCTTTTGAGTGGCGACGGTCTGGTAGTCGGTGGTCGTGACCAAGCTGTACCCGTCAGGTGGAACGGCGATGTAGTTATCGAACGCGAGATTCGAGTATGCGATCCCGCCGTCCGTCATGTCGCAATAGATCGTGCTGGAATCGAGCAGCGTGTACGTGCCATCGGCCAGCGTGCTGTCATGGGCGTGCAGCGTAGCGCACGTAGCGCTTGCGTCCTCGCAATGTCCCGCTCGGCAGTCCGAACGCGAATCGCACGTTGTATCGCAGTCACCGCAGTGAGCTTTCGTGGACAGCGGATCCACACATGCTCCACCGCACGCGAGCTGGGTTCCTTCACACGTCAATGCGTCCAGCAATGCGTCGACCGATGCATCGGTTGGCATCTTCGCGACATTTCCACAGCCTGCTGCACCCAAAGCAGCAACTGAGGTTAACCAAACGAGTCTCCCCATCCCGTAATTCTAATGCACCGCCGAGCCGCACCGAGGTGACCGGCGGATCGAATGCTAGGCTCCAGGTATGTCTTTGTGGTCGCGGCTGGAACGCAAGCTTGGCGACCTGGCCGGGGAGCTGGTCCTCGACGACTACCGCGACCAGCTCAACCAGGCTCGAACCCTGCTCGCACGCGGGGACCTGCAGGCCGCGATCGATTCCCTCGAGGCTCTGCTCGCCGCAAAGCCGGCTCATGGCCAGGCGCTGATCGTCCTTGGCGAAGCGCGGCTCGCGAAGGGTGATCCTGCGCACGCACAGGAGGCCTTCGAACGCGCACTCGCCTCGCGCGGGGGCGATCCGGCGGCGCTCGTGGGATCGGGGTTGGCGCTGGTCGAGCTCGCGAAGTTCGAGGCCGCGGCGATGCCACTTGCCCGTGCGGTCAACGAGGCCGGGGGCGATCGAGGGGTACTTGCGGATGCGTATCGAGGGTCGGGCATCGCGTGGCGATGGCGCGGGGATCTGGACAAGGCGATCCGCGAGCTCCGCAAGGCGGTCGTCGAAGATGCCGAGGATCGCCTTGCTCGCGCGGCGCTCGGCGAAGCGCTCGTCGCGGATGGGGGGCCGTACGATGAAGCCGCGCGGCACCTCGATCGCGCGGCCTCCACCGACGCGCCGGCAGCGCTCGCGCTGTACGGCCTCGGCCGGCTGGCGCTCGTCGAGGACTCGCCGACCAAGGCGAGCGAGAAGCTAACCGCCGCCCGGGCTGCGAATGCGCGCGAGACCACACCGCTGGCTGCGCTGATCCGGATGGAGATCCTGATCGCACAGGGCGATGCCGCACTCGCTGAGCGCGATGCGATGCGGGCACACGTGTTCTACCTCGAGGCCCTGCAGCTCGATCCGAAGCGCAGCGCTTTACATGCTCGGATCGCGGCCACGCATCGCTCGATCGGAAACCTCGATGCCGCGCTCTCGAGCTACGACCGCGTGCTCGCGCTCGATCCGAGCGTCGAGGTGCTGCGCGCTGCGGTCGAGACCGCGATCGCGGCGGGAGATGAAACCCGCGCGGCGCAGTGGGGCAACGATCTGCTCGCGAAGGATCCGAACGATGCGCGCGCGCTCGTCGCACGCGGTATGGCGATAGCGAAGCTCCAGCCCGATGCGGCGAGGGCGCTGCTCGAGCTCGCGGCCGTGAAGGATGATGTCGATGCGCATGTCGAGCTCGCGAAGCTCGCGCTCGCTGCGGGCGATCCCGCGCGCGCCGCCACGTGCGCACTCGCCGCGCTGCGCGTCGCACCGTTACATGCGAAGGCGCGCTCGGTGCTGGCCGATGCGCGGGCGGCGGAGCTCGGGGTCGTGAATATCGGTATGGAGATCGGGGACGTGTGTGCGTTTCTCGAGCGCGTCGTCGCGAGCAAGCGCGAGCTCGGTCATCACGTCGGCGAGATCGCACGCGCCGCCGCGGGGCTCGATCAGCCGTTGCTGGTCACGGTGATGGGCGAGTTTTCGAGCGGCAAGTCGTCGTTCGTCAATGCCTTCATCGGCGCTGAGGTCGCGCCAACCGGCATCACGCCGACAACCGCGACGATCAATGTCGTGCGCTACGGACGCGAGCGCGGTGGCCGGATCATCGCCGCGGATGGCAGCACGCTCGAGCTCGGCTGGGATCCCATGATGGCGCACCTGCGCGCGCTGTCACCCGATGCGGCGCGCGCGATCGATCGTGTCGAGATCCTGGTGCCCCTTCCCCAGCTCGAGAAGATCAACATCGTCGACACGCCGGGCCTCAACTCGATCCAGCCCGAGCACGAGGCCACCGCGCGCGCCTTCATCGCGAAAGCCGATGCGGTCGTGTGGGTGTTCACCGCGGCGCAAGGTGGCAAGGCGAGCGAGAAGAAGGCGCTGCGTTCGATCCGCGACGAGGGCAAGCGCGTGCTCGGCGTCCTCAACAAGGCCGATCAGCTCAGCGCCGACGAGCGCGCCGAAGTCACGACGTTCATCGCGACCGAGCTCGGCGAGCTGGTCGAAGCGATCGTGCCGGTGTCATCGCGCGAGGCGCTCGGGTGGAAGCTCGATCCCGCGAAGCTCAAAGACAACGATGGCAACTGGACCGCGCTCCAGACCGCGCTCGAGACCCGGTTCTTTCAGCAGGCGCGCGCGTTGAAGCGCGATGCCTGCGCGCGGCTATTGCGCGGCGTGATCGGTCAAGCCGAAGCCACGCTGGCGGCGAGCCGCCACCAACAAACCTCGGCGGTGAGTGCGGCGCGAGCAGGTCGCGACGAGCTGCTGAAACAGGCGCGCGAGTTCGCGAGCGAAGCGGTCGTCGTCGAGCGCAAAGAGCTCTCGGACCAGATGACCGCGCTGTATCGCCGCGCCGCGCGCGAAGTGCTCGATCTCGTGCGGCCGCGCCGGCTGCCGTTCTCGTCCCACACGGCGACCGCGGCGGACCGCGAGTATCTGATCGCCCTGCTCTCCTCGGGGTTCGAATCGGCGATCGAGGGGGGGCGCAAGCGGGTCGCTGCCGACCTCGTGCGGCGCAGTCGGAGTGCCGAAGCCGGGGCGCGTGCGCTCGGTGCACTGCTCGAGCGCGATGTCGCGGGCGATCTCGAGCGCGTCGCGGCAGATCGGATCGGGCTCGCGATGGCGCGTGTGTTCGATCGCGCGCGCGCGTATCTGCGCGGCTATCTCGAAGGTGGCTACGTCGATGCGTTCTTCAAGAACGACGTGCCTCGTCTCGAGCTCGCCGAGGATTCGATCTATCACGCGTTGTATCGCTCGGCGCCGGATCTCGATCACGAGATCGGCGAGCCGCTCGAGAAAGCGGCCGTCGAAGCGCTCTCCGCGATCGCTGCGCGCCTCGATCACTGGAGCTCGGTCGCCGATGTTCAGGCCCTCGATCTCGAGGTCGGTGTGGCGCGTGGTCTCGAGCTGGCCAGTTCGCGATTGACCTGGTGATCCGCGCTCTCTATTGTGCAGCCGATGCGCAAGGCCAGGCTGCCGGGGCGGCCGACGAACCCATTTCCAAACCGGCTCACGCTCGGCATCGACGAGGCCGGGCGCGGCCCTTCGGTCGGCCCGATGGTGATGGCGGCGGTCGCGCTCGATTCGAAGACCGCCGCGGCACTCACGCGCAAGGGTCTGCGCGATTCCAAGGCGTATGGCGCGGGCGCCGATGCACATGTGATGCGCGCCGAGCTCGCCGCGGAGATTCGCCAGCGCGCGCACTTCGTCGTCGTAATCGAAGTCTCGCACACCGAGATCGATGCGCGCGTCTGCCGCAACGAGCTCAACGTGCTCGAACGCGAGATCGCGATCAAGATGATCGATCAGGCGCCGAGCTGCGACAAGATCATCGCCGATGGCAAGCGCATGTTCAGCCCGCTTGCCGCGCGCTACGACCAGTTCACCTCGCTCGATCACGCCGAAGATCATCACGCCGCCGTTGCTGCAGCGTCGGTCTGCGCGAAGGTGCTACGCGACGAACGGTTCAACGAGATCCGCGCGCGCTACGAGCCCGAGCTCGGGCCGATCACCGGAGGCGGCTACTCGAACGCCCACACGCGCAAGTGGGTCCGCGCGTACTGCGAGCGCTACGGTAAGCTGCCGGAGGAGGCCCGCCGGTCGTGGCCGCACACGTACGTCCACGATCTGATCGGCGACACCACGCTCGCGGGTCCGCAGACGTCGCTCTTCGCCTGAGTGTCCGCGGACACCGACCGGACGCTCGTCCGCGATCAACGGACACGTACCGCTCCAGGTATTTCAGGGGGTTAGCGCGGCACGAGCCTGGCAATACGTCTCGTTGTTCCGATGATCCGCGATACCTCCGCCACCGACCGCGTGCTCGCCAAACCGGGAGTCAGCCGACCATGGCGACGGTGGCTCTCGACCGGCGTGATCGTGCTCGCAGTCCTCGGCGGCGCCGGCTACCTGGTTCATAACTGGCTCGGCGCCTCGCGCAGCATCGACCGATCAAAGCTCCGGATCGCCATGATCAAGCGCGGCACGCTGACGCGCGATGTCGTCGCCGATGGGCGCGTGGTCGCCGCGAACAGTCCGACGCTCTACGCGATCGCCGCGGGCGCGGTCGATTTTCGCGTGCGCGCCGGCGATCGGGTGAAGCCCGGCCAGCTGCTCGCGACGATCGCGAGTCCCGAGCTCCAGGCCCGGCTCGCGCAAGAACAGGCGACGCTCGCGGGGCTCGAAGCGAACGTCGGTCGGGCTGGGCTCGACATCGAGCACGGGCGCGCGAATCAGCAGCAAGCGATCGCGCAGGCGGAGATCGATCATCAAGCGGCCGCGCGCGAGGTCGAGATCAATCGCCAGATGTTCGGTCGAGGGGTAATCTCGGAGCTCGAGCTACATCACTCCGAGGACGTGCTGAAGAAGACCGAGATCGTGCTCGCGCACGCAAAGCTCGAAGCGGCCCTCGCAGGCAAAGAGCTGACCTTCGATCTCGGCACGAAGCAGCAGGGCCTCGATCGCCAGCGCTCGGTGGTCCAGGAGCTCGGGCGCCAGGTCGTCGCCCTCGAGATCACGTCTCCCGTCGAAGGCCAGGTCGGTCAGCTGCTCGTCGCGCAACGCACGGTCGTCGCGGCCAATGCGCCGATCCTCACGGTCGTCGACCTCGGTGCGTTCGAGCTCGAGATCCAGGTCCCCGATAGCTTCGCGCCCGACCTCGCACTCGGCATGGCTGCAGAGATTCGGTCCGGCAACGCCACGTTCGCCGGCAAGATCCGCTCGGTCTCGCCCGAGGTCGTCGCCGGCAATGTCGCTACCCGGATCGAATTCGGTGCGAAGCGGCCCGAAGGCTTGCGCCAGAACCAGCGCCTTACCGCGCGCGTGTTGATCGAAGAGCGCACGAATGTCATCGAGGTCGAGCGCGGCTCGTTCCTCGAGACCAATGGCGCGAGCTTCGCGTACTTCGTCACCGATGGCGTCGCCGAGCGACGACCGATTCGGACTGGCGCGGTCAGCCTCGAGGCGGTCGAGCTGTTCTCGGGCGCGAAGGTCGGCGAACAGATGGTCGTCAGTGGCGCCGATCAATTCGGCACGTCAGAGCGCGTCCGGATCGCGAACTAGGAGCAATCGATGCTGCAGATGAAAGATGTTTCGAAGGTGTACCGGACCGAGATGGTCGAGACCCACGCGGTCCGCGATCTCACGCTCGAGGTGCGCGCCGGCGAGTTCGTCGCGGTCACCGGCCCTTCGGGCTCGGGCAAGACCACGTTCCTCAACATCGCGGGCCTCCTCGAAGATCTCTCTGGCGGCGAATACAAGCTCGATGGCGTCGACGTCAAAGGGCTCGATGACCGCACCCGCTCCAAGCTGCGCAACGAAAAGATCGGGTTCGTATTTCAGAGCTTCAACCTGATCCCCGATCTGAACTTGTTCGACAATGTCGATGTCCCGCTGCGCTATCGCAAGCTCGCGCGCGGCGAGCGCCACAAGCGGATCGAGACCGCGCTCGAGCGTGTAGGGCTGGCGTCACGCAAGCGGCACTACCCGGCCGAGCTCTCCGGTGGTCAGCAACAGCGCGTCGCGATCGCACGGGCGATCGCGGGCGAACCGACGCTGCTGCTCGCTGACGAACCGACTGGCAACCTCGATTCGCAGATGGCGCGCGAAGTCATGCAGCTACTCGAAGACCTCAACGCGCAAGGCACGATCGTCGTGATCGTCACGCACGATCCGGAGATCGCCGCCCGCGCCCACCGCAACATCCACATCGTCGATGGCGTCGCCTCGGACGTCGAACGCGCACCGTCGTTGAGCCAGGCAGTTTAGATGTTCGCGTACGACCTCGACTTGGCGCGCCGAAGCCTGCGCCGCAACCCTGGCTTGACGCTCCTGATGATCGTCGCGATCGGGTTCGGCGTCGGCGCGAGCATGACAACGCTGACCGTGCTCCACGTGTTGTCTGCGGATCCGATTCCGGGCAAGAGCCAGAAGCTCCACAACGTGCAACTCGACCCGCGTGAGGCCGACGGTTACATCATGGGTCAAGAGCCGGCGAATCAGCTCACGCGCAGCGATGCCGAGGCACTGCTGCGCGATCACAAAGCGGATCGTCAGGCGATCATGACGGGTGGCAGCGTCGCGGTCGAACCGCAGCGCCCGGGCCTCTCGCCCTTGCGAATTCGAGGGCGCTGGACCTCGACAGAGTTCTTTCCGATGTTCGACGTTCCGTTCCTGACGGGGTCGGGTTGGACGGCCGATGACGACACCGCCCACGCCCGCGTCGCCGTGATCTCCAAACCACTCGCCGAGAAGCTGTTCGGTTCGATCGATGTCGTCGGCTTCACGATGCGCATGGAGAGCACCGAGATTCGCGTCATCGGCGTGATCGATGATTGGCACCCGGAGCCGCACTTCTTCGATCTCAGCATGGGTGCGTACAACGTAAACGAGCAGCTCTACGTGCCGTGGACGACCTCGCGCGATCTCAAGCTCGGTCACGACGGCGAGATGACGTGCTGGGGAGAAGAGAAGGGCGACCAGCTCGATGCCGGCGCGCCGTGTATCTGGATCCAGTACTGGGTCGAGCTCGCGAGCGATGCGAAGGCCGCCGCGTACTACGACTACCTCGTCAATTACTCGCTCGAGCAGTTTCGCAAGGGCCGCTATCGTCGCCCGCCGAACGTTCGCCTCCGCACTGTCACTGACTGGCTCGATTCCGAGAACGTGGTGCCGAGCGATGCGAAGTTGCAGACCTGGGTGGCGCTCAGCTTCCTGGTCGTTTGCCTCGTCAACACCGTGGGCCTCTTGCTCACGAAGTTCTTGCGGCGCTCTGCCGAGATCGGTGTGCGCCGCGCGCTTGGTGCATCGCGCGGCGCGATCTTCACCCAACTGCTCGTCGAGGCGAGCATGATCGGAGTCGGCGGTGGCGCGTTTGGGCTGCTGCTCGCGTGGCTCGGGCTCTGGGCCGTTCGTCATCAACCGACCAATTACTCCGCCCTCGCGGAGCTCGATCTCCCGATGCTCGGGGCGACCTTCGCGATCGCCCTCGGCTCGAGCTTGCTCGCCGGGGTCTTTCCCGCGTGGCGCGGCTGCCAGATCGCACCTGCCCTCCAGCTCAAGTCGCACTGAGGATTCCATGGACTTCATCCCGATCATCTCGACCTTGCGTCGCCATCGCGCGACCGCACTGCTCGTCATTCTCGAGATCGCCTTCACCTGCGCGATCGTGTGCAATGCGGTGTTTCTGATCCGCGAGCGGCTCGCTAACATGAACCGACCGAGCGGGGTCGCCGAAGAAGAAGTCGTCCAGGTGATCCTCACGGGCATCGGACAGAAGGCCGACCCCGACGTGATCACGCGCCAAGACCTCGTCGCCCTGCGCTCGATTCCGGGGGTGAAAGCTGTCGTATCGACGAATCAGATCCCGTTCGGCGGCTCGGCCTGGACCACGAGCATCTCGACGATCGCCGATGATCCGAACGCGCCCGTCCACGTCGCGCGCTATCTCGGGGGCGGCGGAATCGTGAGGACGTTCGGCCTCCACCTGGTCGCGGGCCGTGATTTCTCGTCGACCGAGATCGTGGAAGCGAGGAGGGTGGACGAGACGCCGACCCCCTGCGTGATCATCACCCAGGCCCTCGCCGAGCGGATGTTTCCCGGCGAGGCCGCCCTCGGCAAAGGGATCTACATGGGAAAAACGCGCGTACCGATCATTGGTATCGTCGAGCGGCTCGAGCGCCCGAACGAGTTCGGTGGCCTGAGCGAACGCGGCCTCGCGATCATTACCCCCGAAGAAATCTCGTACACCGAGGGGAGCAACTATATCCTCCGCGTCGATCCAGCGCAGCGAGCGGCGGTGATCTCCGCGATCGAGCCCACGCTGCGCGGCGTCGACCCGAATCGATTGATCCTCGACCGGCTGCCGTTCGGCGACGTGCGCCAGAAGTACTTCAAGCAGGACCGCGCGATGGCGTGGTTGCTCGGCGTTGTCGTCATCACGCTGCTCGTGGTCACCGCGCTCGGCGTCGTGGGGCTCGCGAGCTTCTGGGTCCAGCAGCGCACGCGCCAGATCGGAGTCCGACGCGCGCTCGGCGCAACACGCGGCGATATCCTTCGCTACTTCCAGACCGAGAACTTCATCCTTGCAACCGCGGGCATCGTGCTCGGCATGGTGCTCGCCTACGCGATCAACATGTGGATGATGGACAAGTATCAG
>Ga0123338_10001235_pt1 | contig 24906 bp, 28 predicted proteins | sample grotaG_FD_89793 | JGI IMG/M metagenome (GOLD analysis project Ga0123338, IMG submission 89793) | Glacier valley bacterial and archeal communities from Borup Fiord, Nunavut, Canada, to study Microbial Dark Matter (Phase II) -... | ecosystem: Environmental > Aquatic > Freshwater > Ice > Glacier ...
AATTAGCCCTCTTTGACCACGTTGACCGTAATTTCGGCGGTCACATCGCGGTGCAGGCGAATCGCAATCTTGTGCTCACCCAGCGTGCGGATGGGCTCTTCGAGTTGAATTTTGCGGCGCTCAATCTGGAAGCCTTTCAGCTCCAGTTGATCGGCAATATTCTGAGCGGTAACCGAACCAAACAGATGATCGTTCTCGCCCACGCGCTGCGAAATCGTGATCACCGTTCCAGTCACTAGTTTGGCTTGCGCCTCAAATTCTTCCTTCAGCTTGGCATCCTTGCGGACGTGGGCCTGGCGCTCCTGTTCAATAATCTTGCGGTTTGAATCGGTAGCGATGACTGCCTTCTTCTGAGGCAGCAAATAGTTGCGGGCATAACCATCGGCGACTTTCACAAGATCGCCGCGGCTGCCCAAATGGTCGATGTCTTCCCTAAGAATGATGTCCATGGTCGGGGCTCCTTAGACGGCCGCCGCGAACGGCAGCAGCGCAATGTTACGCGCCTTCTTGATCGCGTCGCTCAGGCGGCGCTGGTGCGGAGCGCACACGCCGGAAATGCGACGGGGCACAATCTTCCCGCGCTCGGCAATGAACGCGCTTAGCAAGCGAACATCTTTATAGTTGATGTCGTCGATCTTCTCAACACAAAACCGGCAAACCTTCTTGCGCCGAAAATACTGTTTCTTGCCCGTGGCAACAGCTTTGTCGCCGCCCGTGGGCCGCTGTGAAGCGCTACCCGGACGGCTGCCGCGTGTTTCTTTGGAGGATTCGGCCATGGTTAGTTTTCTCCTTTCGTAGCTTCAGAAGTTTCCAAGGCAGCAGGCTGAGCAGGTCCAGGCGTAGCCGGCGCAGGTGCTCCCGGAGCCGCATGGCCTTCCGGTTCACCAAACATCGGCGCCGGCGCGGCCGGAGCCGGTGCTTGCGGTTGCAAAGCCTTCCGCGCGGCACGCTTATCGCGCTCTTTCTTCCGCTTATCTAAGCGCTTCAGCGTCTCATCGATGCGCACCGTCTGGAACTTGATCACCGTTTCCGCAACGCGAAGCCGGCGCTCCACTTCCTTCACCGCATCCGCTTCGGATGTAAACTGCAGCAGCACATAGCTGCCATCTTTAAACTTGTCCACCTTATAAGCAAGGCGGCGTTTGCCCCACTTCTCCACCTTGTCGACCGTACCGCCCACCGTTGCAATGTTGGCGGTCAACTGCTCGACGAATGTATCTACTTCTTCTTCCGGAAGATCCGGCTTCATAATGAACAGCTCTTCGTAAATTCTCATCTATCCTCTTTTGTTAGCCTGCGGCGCGACGATTGAATCTCGCCATGGACGTTTCGACGCCGTTAGCAATTATTGAATTCACCGCTTGTGCTGCAGCCCCAAGCGGCTCTTCCAATTCCTTCTTCTGCTGCCTCGACATCGGTGCCAGCAGATAATCCGCTCCGCTTCTCAGCGGATGGCCAGGGTTTGCCCCCAGCCGAACTCGTGTAAACTCTTCCGTCCCCAATTGCTCCACCACGGAACGAACTCCGTTATGCCCGCGGGGCCGGCCATTCGGGCGAATCCTGATCTCGCCCCACGGTAAATCTAACTCGTCGTACATCAAAATTAGCCGGTCGGGCCCAATTTCATGCTTCGCCATCAGCGCCTTCACGGAAACGCCGCTCAGATTCATATATGTCTGAGGCTTGGCTAACAGCAGAGCCGCTCCGGATTCCGAAACTCCCACGCCCGTAAGCGCCTTCGAATCCGGCCGGGTCACACGAATACCGCGTTCGGCGGCCAGCCTCTCTATCGCTAGAAACCCCAGGTTATGCGGCGTATCCGCATACTCGTCCCCCGGGTTCCCCAGGCCGGCCACCAGAAACACAGTGGCTTACTTCTTCTTCTTCGTATCGGCGGCCGGGGCTTCTTCTTCCTTCTTGCCCTTGGCCTTGGCCACTTCGGGTTCCACCACCGCAGCCACCGGCGCCACGGCTTCCGCACGCTGACCCACCACGTGCGCAATCACCATTTCGCCCGAACTCAGCAGGCGCGCATCGCCCGGCATCGCAATCTCCGAGGCGCGAATACTCTGGCCCAGCATCAGTTCCGAAACGTCCACCGTGAAGCTGCCCGGAATATCGTCCGGCACACATTCAATTTCCACGGAACGCGTGATGATCTCCAGTTGGCCACCCTGCAGCTTGATGCCTTTGGCCTCGCCGTGCGTCAGCACGGGCACACTCACACGAATGCGCTTCGCCAGATCGATCCGCTTCAAATCCACATGCAGCAAATTGCTCTTCACCGGGTCGTATTGCTCATCCACCACCATCACCGGAGTGGTTTCGCCGCCCGCCACTTCAATGTTGAAAATGGTATTGTGCCCAGTCTTGCTACGAAGAATCTGGGTGATGAACCTGGGGTTGATGGCAATGGACACGGGGTCTTTGAAAGCTCCGTACACCACACCTGGAATCATGCCGCGCACACGCGTGCGCCGTGCCTCATTCTTGCCGCGTGTCTCTCGCTTCTCCGCGACTACTACCGTATCTGTTCTCAAAAAACCAATCTCCTAGGGCAAGTCCGTACTTACTGCTCGTGGGTTGCCGTCTCTAAAACACTAACCAAATAAAATACTTACCGATGTTTCTTCATGTATCGATTGAACCGCGCGAGCCAGCAGCGGAGCAATCGATAAAATCTTGATCTTGGGGCTTTGCTTCGTCGCCTCCGTTGCCGGAATCGAATTGGAAACAATCACTTCTTTTAACTCCGATCCATTGATTCGATCAATCGCCGGGCCGGACAAAACACCGTGAGTCGCACAAGCCGTTACGCTTGTCGCGCCAAATTTCAGCAGGGCCTCGGCACCCTTCACCAGTGTTCCGGCGGTATCGATCATGTCGTCTACAATCAGGCAGTTACGCCCCCGAACCTCGCCGATCACGTTCATTACTTCCGCCACGTTTGCTTCCTCACGGCGCTTATCAATAATTGCCAAGGGTGCGTTCAGCCGTTTGGCAACCGAACGAGCCCGCTCCACACCGCCCGCATCGGGCGATACCACCATCAGATCTTTGATCTCCTGGCGTTTAAAGTACTCGATCATGACCGGCCGGAAAAACAGGTGGTCTACCGGTACATCGAAGAAACCCTGGATTTGAGCGGCATGCAGATCCACCGCCATCACCCGGTCAGCGCCCGCCGTTTCAATTAGTTGGGCCACGAGTTTCGCCGAAATCGGCACACGCGGCTTGTCCTTCCTATCCTGACGACCGTAACCATAGTATGGTAACACCGCCGTGATCCTCTCCGCCGAAGAGAGTTTCAGCGCCTGGATCATCAACAACAGCTCCATCAAGTGCTGATCCACCGGGCAACACGTGGGTTGCACCACAAAGCAATCCGCCCCGCGCACGTTTTCACCAATCTGCGGATTCGTCTCACCATCGGAAAATTGCTTGATCTTCGCTTTCCCAATTTCCAGGCCAAGCGATTGCGCCATTTCCTCAGCCAGCGCGGGGTTGGCCCGGCCGGTGAAGATCTTGATACGTTCCGGATTCATTGCGCGTACAGGCTTCGGGGCGGCCATAAATCACCTTGCGTATGAGGTTGCAGGAGCCTGTTCCATTGGGAGCGATAGCGGGACCTGGTCAGGAGTGAGATAGCGACAGCACCTTCTCCTTTTTCAAATTGTACGACGCGCGCGACTGTTTCTTTCGTGTGACAAAGCCCAAAAATCGCCGAACCGCTCCCGGACATGAGCGCCTGTTGCGCACCATGCTCCAGCAAACGCCTTTTCAACTCCACCAATCGCGCATGTTGCGGGAAAACGACAGCTTCGAAATCGTTCACCAGCGGCGCCACCAGCGGCTCACGCACGCTCTCCTCGAAAGCCCGCTTCTTGCCCTCCGGATCCGTCAAAGTAGGGCTCAGCGCGCGATAAGCCTCGGGCGTCGATACATGAATTCCAGGAGCAAGCAGCACACCCGGCAGGGCGGGGAAGTCTGCCAGTGGATACAACTCTTCGCCGCGCCCCAGCCCAAGCGAAGTTCCGCCCAGAAGAAAAAAGGGCACATCGCTCCCCAGCGGCGCGGCCAGCGCAAGCAATCGCGAAAGCGGCACCACTCGGCCAGCCAGAACCGGAAGAGCCAGCAAAACCGCCGCCGCATCCGACGAGCCTCCCCCCAGCCCAGCGCCCATCGGAATACGCTTCTCAATGCCGATATGAACCGCGCCGCCGATTCCCATCTCCCCGAACAACGCTTGAGCCGCTCGCGCCGCCAGATTATCGGGAACATCGTCCATCCCCGCAACCGTCACCGACACCGTGTCCGCCGGAGTAAACGAAATGGTCAGCCGGTCGGCCAGCGAGATGGTTTGAAAGATGGTGCGAAGTTCGTGATACCCATCGGGCCGCTTCCCCAAAACGCGCAACCCCAAATTGATTTTCGCGTTGGCGGCCACCCGTGCCGTCCGTGTTTCCATCTAGTAATGCAATAGCGAAAAGATGTCTCTTCCGCCAAGCTTCTTGCGGCCATCGAGAAAATCGAGCTCGATCACAAACCCAAGCCCTGCCACCGTGCCGCCCATCTCTTCCACCATCCGGGCGACAGCCGAAGCCGTGCCGCCGGTAGCCAGCAAATCATCAATGATCAGCACGCGATGCCCGCTGCCCACTGCATCGCGATGCATCTGCAGCGTATCGGTGCCGTACTCCAGATCGTAGGAAACGGACACGCAATCGGCCGGCAGCTTCTTCGGTTTGCGCACCGGCACAAAGCCCGCGCCCAACGCATACGCCAGAGCCGGCGCGAAAATAAATCCGCGTGCCTCAATGCCGATCACGGTATCGACCGGCGTCCCACTATAGTGATTCTTCAACCGATCAATCACCTCCCGCAGGCCGCCCGCATCTTTCAAAAGCGTGGTGATGTCATAGAAGAGAATGCCCGGTTTAGGAAAATCCGGAACCTCCCGAATCAGTTGCTTCAAGTTGTCCATGAGTCAAGGTTCAGTGCGCGATTGAAAAGGACTTGTATTGTCCCACAGGCGCCTCGCGCTCCTCAACGCCCCGCACGCTAGCACCCCGCGGCCCCAACCGCAGATGCCCCGAAAGGCGCGAAAGCTGCTCTTCGTTGCCCATCGCAATCACTTCCACCGAGCCATCGTCCAGGTTCCGCACCATTCCCAGCAACTCCAATTCGCAGGCCACCTGCTTCACAAAATACCGAAAGCCCACGCCCTGAACCGTGCCCCGAACAACATAGCAGCGCGCGGTCTTCACAAACTACGCGCCACCCGAAAGCCAATCATCCGGTGCCCCTGCACGCTGGGCCAAGCTGCCGTCCGCGCATAGCTCCGCAAATCGAACCCATCTTCAAAAAAAGTGCCCCCGCGCATCACGCGATACGCCCCACTCTCCGGCCCTTTCGGATTCTTCTTCGGCGAAACCGCATAGTAATCGCGCCCATACCAATCCGCGCACCACTCCATTACATTCCCCGCCATATCCATCGCCCCATACGGCGAAGCTCCATTGTGTGTCTGCACGTCGCCGTGCTTTGAGCCATCGTAAAACCCAACCACTCCCCCGGTATCGTACGGCTTCGAACCCACATAATTCGCATAGCTGCGGTCAATGGCATTGCCCCACGGATACCGGCGCTGATCCGTGCCCCGCGCCGCCTTCTCCCACTCCGCCTCCGTCGGCAGCCGATACGTCTTACCAGTCTTCGCGCTCAGCCAATTGCAATACGCAACAGCCCCATCGTAATTCACGCCCTGCGCCGGATAATTGTCCGACCCCGGCGTCGCGCCGCCATGATTCTTCGCATCCGACCAATACGGAATCTGGTCCTTCGGCATTACGCGTCCTTCCGGCCAAAACTTCTTCTCGTCATACCCCGCGTCATCGCGAAACTTGCGCCACTGCGCGTTCGTTACCTCGAACTTGCCGATATAAAACGCATCCAGCTCCACGGTATGCACCGGCCGTTCGCGCGATTCGCCATCGCCGAAATTGTCACCCATCTTGAACGCGCCCGCCGGCACCAGCACCAACTCACCATAGCCATCATCGGTGGAAGGTCCACCCACCGCTGCCAGCAACAGCAGAACAGGAACAATCACTCCGCGCCTCCACCCGGCAGGAATCCGTCATAGCGCAAAAAGTGCTCCAGCCGTCCCATCCAATCGCTGAAGTTCGCGCTCGCAAAGCCTGTCCCAAACCCATGGCGACCCTTCTGATACAGATGAATCTCCGCCACCGCGCCCGCCTTCGTCAAATCCATAAACAGCTGCGCCGAACCGAGCGACGCGCCCTTATCCAACTGCGCCGCCAGCAGAAACGTAGGCGGAAAGTCTTTGAGCTGTTCACCCTCGCCAGGGCGACCCGCGGAATACACCATCACTAAATAATCGGGCCGCTCGTCACCCGCATGAGACGCCGTTGCCGAACCCACCGCTCGCGCCAAACTCGAGCCAGCCGAGAAACCAATGAAGCCAACTTTCTTCGCATCCAGGCCAAACTCCGCCGCGTGTTGCCGCACCACCTGCACCGCGCGCTTCCCATCCAGCAAACGCGCATCTTCTCCATAGCGCGGCGACAGGCGATACGTCAGCACAAACGCCGTCACGCCCCAATCGTTATAATGCTCCGCCACTTCCATGCCTTCGCAGCCGTACATCAACATGATGTTGCTGCCGCCGGGCGCAATCACCACGGAGCCCCCGTTTCGCTTCCCCGCCGGTGGCTGAAACACAGTCAAAAATGGCTTATCCAGCGGCCCATCGCCCTTCGCCAGCGGCACCTGCCCGTCCTCCCACAGCGGAATGTTGTAAGCCACCGGCATGCCCTTCGGCATCGTGGAGTTGGACGCGGCAAAGCCAGTAGCCGCCATCGCCAGTAAACTTGCGAATCGCGTGATCATAAACTCTCCTTCAAGCGAAATTATTCTATCGCGTCGGCGTATACTGGCGAATATCCGAAGGACCCCGAACAATGACCCGACGAACTCTACTCCAAGCCGCTGGCACCGCCGCCCTCGCTCAAGCCGCGCAAGCCCAAACCAAAATCGGCGCGAACGATAAGATCCGCATCGCCACCATCGGCCACGGCGGCATGGGCCAGGGCGATACCGGATACGCGCGCTCCATCCCCGGCGTCGAACTCGTCGCCGTCTGCGATCTATACGATGGCCGCCTGGCCCGCGCGAAAGAACTCTACGGCGATCAGATCTTTACCACACGCGATTACCGCGAGATCCTGAACCGCAAAGATATCGACAGCGTGATCATAGCCACGCCCGATCACTGGCATTCCGTTATCTCCATCGCGGCCATGGAAGCCGGCAAAGATGTGTATTGCGAAAAGCCTATGGTCCACGCCATCAGCGAAGGCAAGGGCGTGATTGACGCGCAGGAACGCACCGGCCGCATCTTTCAAGTCGGCAGCCAGTATGTAACTTCTGTGGTCTACCTGAAGGCAAAAGAGCTTCTGCAATCGGGCGCCATCGGCACGCTGAACATGGTGGAAGCCTGGCTTGACCGCAACACGTCCATGGGTGCCTGGGAATATTCCATTCCGCCCGATGCAGCTCCCACCACAGTCGATTGGGACCGCTTCCAGGGCAGCGCGCCCAAGCACGCCTTCGACAACAAGCGCTTCTTCCGCTGGCGCAATTATCAGGACTACGGAACCGGCGTTGCCGGCGACCTCTTCGTCCATCTCCTCAGCGGCCTCCACACCGTCACCGGCTCCATCGGTCCGGAGCGCATCATGTCCACCGGCGGCCTGCGTTACTGGAAAGATGGGCGCGACGTGCCCGACGTGATGAACGCGCTGCTCGATTATCCGGCCCAACCAACGCATCCCGAATTCACTCTCTCGCTGCGAGTGAATTTCAAATCCGGCGGCGGCAAAGAACTCTTCGGCTTCCGCTTCATCGGCAGCGACGGTGTGATGAACACCAGCATGACCAGCCTGACGCTTTCAAAAATCCCTCAGGAAAGCGAACCCGGCTACAGCCTCGATACGTTCCCCAAAGCGATTCAAGAGCAGTACCTGCGCGAGTACCGCGCGAAGTACCCCGAACAACGCGCCACCGCCGATGCCCTCCGTCCCGATACCGACCAGCACTTCGCGCCGCCTTCGAGTTACAACACGCATCGCGAACACCACAGGGTTTTCTACGATTCGGTCCGCAGCCGCAAGCGCCCCGTGGAAGACGCCGTCTTCGGCTTCCGAGCCGCCGGCCCCGCGCTACTTTCAAACACCAGTTACTTCGAAAAACGCATCTGTAAGTGGGACGCGAAAAAGATGGTCGCGGTCTAAGTCAACTTACTTTGCGAAGCCTCTTACTTTTCACCTTTCTCTTCCAGATCGCCGGAGCACAAACACCCGCGCGCCTAGCCGGGCAAATCGCTACCGCTCACCAAGCCGGCGAGTTCGATGGCGTCGTTGTTCTTTCCCAAAACGGCAAAGTTGTCTCCACATCCGCGCTCGGTTTCTCCGACCGTTATTCGCAGACTCCGCTTCATCCCGAAACCATCTTCCGCCTTGCCTCGCTCACCAAACAGGTGACCGCATTGCTAGTGATGCAGGAAGTTTCTGCAGGCCGCTTGACGCTCGACCGCAAGACCGGCGAAATCTTGACCTCGTTGCCGAATTCCGCCGCGCGCGTCACTGTCCGTCAACTCTTACAGCATGTCTCCGGTCTTCCCAACCCCAGTGACGGACCCGAAGACAAAATCCCGCCTTTCTACACGCGCACCCAGAACCTCGATAAGACCTCTCTCGAATTCTGCACCGGCACCGCGAAGCGCGAGCCCGGCGAAAAGTTCGAATACAACAATTGCGATTACATCATCCTCGGCGCTCTGCTGGAAGCAACCGCCCGCCAGCCATTCGCCGCCATCCTGCAAGAACGCGTCATCAAGCCGCTGGGTTTAAAAAGTTGGGGAATGTTTCCAGCCGATCCCAAACAAGCCCCCCGCGTCGCATTTGCATATAAGAAAGACGGCACTCCGGACGATCCTCAAAACCCAGCAACCTACGGCGCCTCAGGCGGTCTGTACGGCAATGCGCTCGATGTTGCCAACTGGAACGATGCGCTGCTCACCCATAAGCTGCTCTCCCCAGCGCTCACCGAACAAATGTTTCGCGCCGATCCCAAACTCTACGGCGAAGCACTCGGCTCGTGGGCTTACGATTCACCGTGCACCACGCCGCCCGTGCACGTCATCGAGCGCCAGGGCGAGATCGGTTCCACGCGTTTACTCAGCTTATTGCTGCCCCAACGCGATGCCTCCGTCGTCATCATCGCCAACGCCGACGGGCTGGATTTTTTCAATACCTATTTGAAGCAGGGCCTTGCATACAAAATCCTCTCAGCGTGGCTTGCTGGAGAGTAACTACCAAATCCGCCGCACGCCGAACCCATCTAACTTGACATCGGAGCTAATTACCGGAATATCCAACGCAATCGCCTGCGCAGCAATCATGCGGTCAAACGGATCTTTGTGGCGTCCCGCAAGCCGTCCCGCACGAAGTGCATGGTCAACGCTGATACCCAGCAGGAGATAGCCCGCCTTACTAACTTCTTCAAGAAGCAGGGTTTCAAACGCCTTCGCCACAGTCAGTTTACCGAGTCGGACCTTAGTGGCAATTTCCCATGCCGACATTGCGGAAACAAGCAACACATGTTGATCGTTCCGAAGGATTTCAGCAGCCGCCCTGCTGAGTGATTTACCGGAAAACGCGGCAAACAACAAAGCGTTTGTATCGAGAAGAAATGTCACTCACCCTCGCCGTTCCAAAGGCGCAACTCGTCCTTCGGCAACGGCTCCCAAAAGGCATCTGTCAACTTAAAATTGGGGTCTTCCATAAAGCCGATGCGCTTGTGCTTCACAGGCACAATGGCTTCAATCTCGGCAACCGGAATCTTATTCTGCTCCGTCAAGCCGGCACCAGCTCCAACACCCGCTTAAACTTACACTCCCCATTCGGACACTGCAGCACCGCTCCCGCCTTCAAATACTTCTCCACCATATACGGGCTGCTACACTCCGGACACTTCTCATCTACCGGTTTCGCCCACGCCACGAAATCGCATTCCGGATACCGCGTACACCCAAAGAACGTCTTCCCCTTCTTCGACCGACGCTCGCTGATATCGCCTTCCGAACATTGCGGGCACTTCACGCCAATTGTCTTCTGCTTCACATGCTTGCACGTCGGATAATTGCTGCAAGCCACAAACTCACCAAAGCGCCCGAACTTCTGCACCATGTTGCTGTCGCACGCCGGGCACTTCTCTTCCAGCGGCACATCGGCCTTCTTCTGCTCCCCGCCAATCTGCTTCGTCGTCTTGCAATCCGGATATCCCGTGCACGCCAAAAACGTCCCGAACCGGCCCTTCTTCAGCACCATCGGACGCCCGCAATTCTCGCAGTATTCCTCTTCGCCCTGCTCCGACAAATCCGCGCCTTCCACATCCGGCAGATCCACCGTCAGCTCACGCGTAAACGTGCAATCCGGATAACCCGTACACGCGATGAAGCTGCCGTGCTTGCCCCACTTGATCACCAGAGGCTTCTCGCACTTTTCGCACTTCAGGTCGGTGGGCTTTTCCATCCGCTTCACATCGGTCATGTGCTGTTCGGCATGTTCGATGTCTTTGGTGAACCGGTCATAGAAGCCAGCCATGGCAACGCGCCAATCCAGTTTGCCGTCTTCGATATCGTCCAGCTCTTCTTCCATTCGCGCCGTATATTTCACGTCGAAAATGTCGTTGAAGCTTTCCAGCAGCAGGTCGCAAACCACCATGCCAAGTTCGGTTGGCTTGAACTTACCGCCTTCCTTGGTCACATACTCGCGGTCCTGAATCGTCGAAAGAATGGAAGCGTAAGTCGAAGGCCGTCCCACGCCATCGCTCTCCAGTTTCTTCACCAGCGTCGCTTCGTTGTAGCGCGGCGGCGGCTCGGTAAAGTGCTGCTCGGGCCGAAGCGCCTTGAACTTCAGTACCTCGCCCTCGGTCACCAGCGGCAGCTTGTGCTTCAGCTCTTCGTCGTCTTCATCACGAACGTCTTTGCCTTCCTCGTAAACCGCCAGGAACCCATCGAACTTCGGTACCGACCCCGTCGCGCGAAACAAATAATTCGTGCCCGTCGCACCCTTCGTCACCACATCGATCGTAGTTTGATCGAACACCGCCGGCATCATCTGGCTCGCCACAAAGCGCATCCAAATCAGCCGGTAGACCTTCAGCTCATCTTCCTGAAGATACTTCGCCATCTCATCGGGCGTATGCAGAACGCTGGTCGGCCGAATGGCCTCATGCGCATCCTGCGCGTCCTTCTTAGTCTTATAAATATTCGGGTCTTTCGGCAAGTACTGCGCGCCATACTTGTCTGAAATGAACTGCCGCGCTTCCGTCAAAGCATCCGTCGAAACGCGGGTCGACTCGGTACGCATGTAGGTGATCAAACCCACCGAGCCCTCGCTCCCCATCTCCACACCTACATACAAGCGCTGCGCAATCTTCATCGTCCGCTTCACGCTAAAACGCAGCTTGCGGCTCGATTCCTGTTGCAGCGTCGACGTGATGAACGGAGCCACCGGGTTCCGCCGCTTCTCCTTCGTCCCCACCGCTTTCACGGTGTACTGGACGTTCTCCAAATCCGCCAGCAGCGAATCCGAAGCTTCCTGATTCCCAATCACCGGGTTCTCATCGTTCTTCTTGAACAGGCGCGCCGTCAACACCGGCGGCTTCTTCGCGTTCAAATCCAGATCGAGCGTCCAGTATTCGTCCTTCACGAATGCCCGAATTTCGCGTTCCCGCTCCACAATCACACGCACCGCAACAGTCTGAACACGCCCCGCCGAAAGGCCGCGACGAACCTTGTCCCACAGCAGCGGCGAAATCTTATAACCCACCAGCCTGTCCAGCACACGCCGCGCCTGCTGCGCTTCCACCAAATGAACATTCACCTGCAAAGGCTTTTCAAACGCCTTCTGAATGCTGCTCTTGGTGATCTCGTTGAACATCACGCGAAAAATCTGCTGCTTGCTTCCCGGCTTCGGCTGCAACTCTTCTTGCAGGTGATAACAGATCGCCTCACCCTCGCGGTCAGGATCGGCCGCCAGATAAATGGCATCCACTTTCTTGGCGGCGGCCTTCAGCTCCGCCATCAGCTTTTTCTTGCCTTCAATCACCTCATAGTGAGGCTCAAACCCGTTGTCCACATCCACCGACAAATTCTTCTTCGGCAGATCTTTTACATGGCCAAGTGACGCTTTCACCACGTACTGGTTTCCCAGATACTTGTTGATGGTCTTCGCCTTCGCCGGTGATTCTACAATTACTAAAGCCTTTGCCATTTTGCCTGTTCAATCCCTATCACGGTATCCACACTCTAACAAAGTTTTTTCCGGGCAACTGTTTCGCAAGCCCCATCATCTCCAGCTCGAAAAGCGCCGCTAACAATTCGGAAGAGGACGCTTCCGTCTCGTCCACGAGTGTATCCAGATGAATCGGAAGGTCTATTTTGAGCCGCCCCAGCAGCTTCCTGGCCGTCTCACCCTCCGGTCCTATTAATAAGGATGATTGATGGGGCAAAGAAGTTGCGTCCTCCACGCTCACCCCCTGTTCCAGCAGCCTTTCCCGGCCTGATTGGATCAACCGGCGCTGCGCATCGGGCGGCAAATCCACAATCACATCATTCCAATCCTGAACCAGTTTCGCGCCCTGTTTGATCAGCAGATTCGGCCCCCAACTCAGCTTCGACGTCACATTTCCCGGAACCGCGAACAGCTCCCGACCCTGATCAAGCGCCAACTTTGCCGTAATGGCCGACCCCGAATATTGCGCGCCCTCCACCACCAGCAACCCCACCGAAAGGCCGCTCACAATCCGGTTCCGGATCGGAAAATTCTGCGGAAACGCAACCGACCCCATCGGAAACTCGGAAATAATCAGCCCCTTCTCCGCAATCTCGCCCGCCAGCTTCCGGTTCTCCGAAGGATAGACCACGTCCACGCCGCAGCCCAGCACCGCCACAGTGTTGCCGCCCGCCACCAATGCCCCACGATGCGCCGCCGTATCGATCCCACGCGCCATCCCGCTCACAATCGTCAACCCGGCCCGCGCCAGGTCCCCCGAAAATCGCTCCGACACCGCCGACCCATAAGGCGTAGGCCGCCGTGTCCCCACAATCGCCAACGAAAGCGTATTCAACAACGCGGCATTGCCACGCGCGAACAGCACCACCGGCGGATCGAAAATCTGCCGCAACAACTCCGGATACCGCGCATCGCCCATCGTAACGGCAAACGCGCCCGCATCCCGCATCTTGTCCTGCTGGTCCACGGCCTCTTCAAAGGAACACCCCGATGCAATCGATTGAGCCACCGCTCCATTGATCCCGCACATCTCCAGCTCTGTGCGCGACGCTCGAAAGATAGCCTGCGGCGTCCGAAATCGTTCGGTCAGTGCAAGCGCTTTACGCGTCCCCAAGCCAGGCACCAGCCGCAGTGCAAGCCAGTGCAATTCTTCATCGCGTGTGATTGTATGGGAGGAGCTTGTATGTGAAGTGGCAGAGGACATGAGAAGTAAAAATGGTGCCCCGCCCCGCCCGTATTTCTCACTACATTGACTTACTTACGTCCACATTGAGACCCTGAGATATGAAGTCGTCAAGCATTCGGACCAGCGTCCACCTGCCACGCGATCTGCACGCGCAGCTTCACGAGTTGGCCGCCAAAAAGGGCTGCTCGGCGCGGCAACTTATCCTGCAAGGCATAGAAACAGCCATTTCCGCGTCAGAAATAAAGAAACCGAAGCGTCGATTGAATCTCGATCCTCCAATCGTGTCCTCCAGGTTGCAAGCCATTCAATCTCACGTCCGAGCAAATCTATGACCTCGCGATGCTTGCTGCTCACCGGAAATCAGGAACAATAGCGCCGCCGACCGTCGTTTAGATTCACCCCATGAAACAGGAATCCCCCTTTTTCGAAGGCCGCGATGCCCAGCTCATCTACGTAGCCAAGCGCCTCAGCGACGCCACCGACCTCGAAGCCCTGCTCACGCGCGAAAACGTAGACTACGGCGTCGAAGCGGACACTTACACCGGCGGCTTCCTCTTCCGCACGCAGCGCGTGGGCGCCTTCTTCTACGTGCTCCCTGAAGCCGCCCAAGCCGCCCGTGACCTGCTCAAAGCCAACGGCTGGAAGCCCGCGCCCAAGGAAGCTATCGGCTAGCGCGCTTAAAAAACAAAAGACAATCAGTGCATTCAGGTGTACCGTGATCTGTATCACGCCCATGCGCCCCGTTCTGCTCGTCCCACTTTGTCTATCGCTCGTCTTCTCCTTAGCGGCCGCCGAACCCCAACTCCGCCGAGTGATAACGGCACCCATCGCATTTGAGCCGAACCAGGGCCAAGCCGCACCCCAGGTTCTGTTTGCTACCCACGCGAACCAGTTCAACCTTCTGTTCGAACAAGATGCCGTCGTCTTCGATTTCGGAACCAGGCAGGGCCGCCTCAAGTGGGGCCGGCCAGCTTCTTCCGTGCGGGGTGATTCGCCAACTCACGCCGTGCGCAACTACCGAAAAGGCGCCAATCCCAGTCTATGGTTCAATGCCATTCCGACCTTTGAAAAGGTGCGCTACCAGGATGCTTTCCTTGGCATCGACATGGTCTTCTATGCCCAACCGGAACTGGAGTTCGATCTGGTGCTCGCTCCCGGAACGGACCCCCAGTCAATCCACCTTGATTACTCTGGTTTCGATTCAGTCGCCATCGAACCGGGCGGTGATTTAACTCTCCGCATGTCGCAGGGCGTTCTCCGCCAGCATCTGCCCCTCGTTGTTCAGGACGGCCGCCGCATCCCGTCGCGCTATGTCCGACACCCCGACGGAACTATCGGCTTGACTCTCGCAGACTATGACAGAGAACGTCCGCTGGTGATCGATCCCAAGATTTCTTATGCCACCTATCTCGGCGGCACCGCCGGCGAAACTCCTTCCTCCGTCACCGTGGATTCGAGCGGCAATTATTACGTCGCCGCCATCACTGCTTCCACCGGCTATCCCGGGCTGCCGGCCACGCAGGCTACCGCCGGCGATGTCGATCTCGTCATTTCCAAGTTCACCGCGGATAACGCGCTCGTCTACACCACGCTGCTGGGAGGCAGTGCCGCTGAGTCGGCATACGCTTTAGCAGCAGGCAGCGATGGCAGCCTATACCTCTCTTTTGCCACCGCGTCGACCAACTTCCCCAGGCCAGCCGGCGTATCGCTCGGCGGTACCGGCGCCGGTACCGGTGTGCTGAAACTCAATGCGTCAGGCGCCCTCATGGCCGTGTCCACCTGGGCGGCGGCGGTCAATAATCCTGGCGCGGGCCAAGTGAACAATGCCACCTACGGCCTCACGCTTGATGTGGCGGGCAGCGTCTGGCTCACCGGTACCACCCTCGGATTTCCCGGCCAAGCTTCCTCCGTACAGCCGGCAATCGCGGGAGGCCGCGATGTCTTCGTAGCCAAGCTGAACGCCGCTCTGTCACAGGTAACCTATTTCACCTATTTAGGCGGAGCCGCGGATGAGTCTGGCAACGCGATCGCAGTAGATTCCTCCGGTGTCGTATACGTCTCCGGCAACACAGGGTTCGGCATCGACGGTACGGCCTTCGTCCTCAAGTTGGATTCAACCACCAACAAGCTGCTCTACAACATCACGCTCACCAAAGGCGGTGGCGGCTTCGGCCTCGTCCTCGACCACGCCGACCTCTGGGTCTGCGCCAACCCCAACACTGCCGGCTTCACCGCAACCACCGACGCGGTTCAAAAAACTTTCGCCGGAGCTCTGACCGATGCGGCCTTGTTCCGTCTAAATGCCGCCGACGGCCGAATCACATACGCTACCTACCTCGGCGGCGCAGGCAACGATTTCGTCAATGCCCTGGTGCAGGAACCAACGGGAAACCTGATCGCGTTCGGTAATACCACTTCGGCAAATTTTCCCGTCACGCCGGACGCCCTACAGAAAACACCAGTCAACCCCGCGACCGGTGCCACGGCTTTTTTGGCTGAGTTCGATCCCGCCGGCGCACTCCTGTACGCCACCTATCTGGGTGGCAATGGCACCATCGACATCGGCCTCGCTGCCGCAATTGATAAACGCGGCAATCCGATCCTCACTGGCTCCACCACATCCTCCAACTTTCCAGTGACAGCGGGCGCCCTCCAGACCCGCAATGCAGGTGGCCAGGATGTCTATATCGCCCGAATCGAACTCGCCGCCCCGAGCGATCCGTACCTTGCCAGAAATGCGATCCAGAATGCGGCGAGCTTCATCGCCGGGCCTGTCGCTCCCGGTGAAATCATCACCCTCTACCCCACCAATGCCGGCCCCGCGCAAATCGCCACCGCTGCACTCACGCCCGACCGCCACATTGCGACTCTCGTCTCAGGCGTCCGTGTTCTCTTCGACGAAACACCGGCTCCCATCGTCTACGCGCTGGCAGGTCAGATCAGCGTAGTCGTGCCTTTCAAGGTCCAAAGCCAGCCGTTTACAAAGGTGGTGGTGGAATACAACGGGGTGCGATCCCGCGCCGTGATCGTGCCCGTCGCCGACGTCGCCCCGGCAGTCTTCACCATTGCCGGTGGTACGGGCCAAGCAGTAGTCCTGAATCAGGACACCTCGCTCAACTCAAAGGATTCCCCCGCCGACCGCCAGTCCGTCATCGTCTTTTTTTCCACCGGCGAAGGCCAGACCACTCCCGCGGGCGAGGACGGCCGCCTCAACGAGTTCGACCGTTTGGAAGATTTCCCGCGCCCCAAAGCGCCCGTCAGCGTGACCATAGGCGGGGTAACGGCCGAAATTCTCTACGCCGGCGGCGCACCTGGCTTCCTATCCGGGCTACAGCAATTCAACGTGCGTGTTCCCCAAGCGACGTTACCCGGCCCCGCCGTTCCACTCGTCGTCACCGTCGGCGGCGTCTCCAGCCCCGCGACGGTAACCATAGCCGTCCGATAAGTAATTTTATCCTTTCGTGAACGGATTCAACGCCCGGTGCACATGCTCCGGATCGCGGGCAATTACCTTCAAAGAGGCTCGCGCCGGCTGGTCAGGCTCCGTACGCCCCTGCTCCCAATCCCGCAGCGTGCCTGGAGGAATATGATACCGGTTCGAAAATTCCTCCCGCGTCAATTCCAAAGCGCGGCGAACAATTTTCGTCTGCGGCGTGCGTTTCATACGCACGGTATCGGCCTCAGTCAGCGGTTGTGCCTCACGGTCAGCGATTGCGGCCTGCTCAATCGCCTCGTGCGTCATATTTTCACATCCCGCAATTCCGCAGCCCGCATCTCCGGCACCGTATCCGCCAGAAATGTCCCCGCCCCCGTCTCCACACCCGCCAGATACTTCAACTTAGTCGCACTCCGCTGAATCGGGAAAAATTCAATATGAAAGTGAAAATAAGGATGCTCCCCACGCACTGGAGCTTGCCGCACCACCATCATTAACGGCATCGGCATTTTATAAAGCGCGTCATATTTCAGCCGCACCACACGCATCAAATCAGCCAAACCGGTCTTCTCCGCATCGCTTAAATCGGCCAGCTTCCCCACATGCCGACGCGCATAAATCTGCATCTCGGAAGGGAACCGCGCCGCAAACGGCACGAACGCTGTGAAGTACTCGTTCTCCTCCACAATCCGCCGCCCATCCGCCTTCTCGCCTTCCAGCACATTGCAATAAACACACTCGCCGCGTTGCCCAAAATATGCCTGCGCCGCCCCAAGCTCCCGCTCCACATACGGCGGAATAAACGGGAATGAATAAATTTGCCCATGCGGATGCGGCATTGTCACGCCAATCGCGACACCGGTATTTTCAAAAATATAAACCAGCGCAATATCGGCGTTTGCCCACAACTTAACCGACCGACTCGTCCACAAATCGATCACCTTGCGCCAATGCTCCGCACTCAACTGCGAAGGCGGCATGTTGTGATCAGGATGGTAAATCACCACATCGCAAGCCCCACGCGCGCCCGTGGTCCCAAACAAATCCCCCGCCTGCGCCCCCTCGAACGGCTCATATTCAGGCGAAAAAGCGGGAAAATCGTTCGGATACAAATACACATCGTAATGATCCGGCACCTTCCCCGACCCCGGGTCGAACGGACAATAATCCTTCGGCATCTGCGGCCGGTCCTGCCGGTTCGCCGCCACCGCCACCCACTCCGCCAATATCGGATGCCACCGCAGTTCGCTCATGTAAAAAGGTTCGCACGCATACATCCAAGCTTCTGATCGTGGCGCTGGAATCGAAAACTGAAAAGCATAAACCTCGTGCGATTTCCTCGATTCGCGCTGCCCGTGCGGAGAGTAATCTTCCCGCACCTCAAAGTCTTGAAACTTAAAACTCCCGCATCCCAGCAATAAGGAGGCGCATCAGCCCAAAGACTGTGACCCATGGGCTAGATCTCCCCACAATCCAGCTTCTATCTTTCCGGGTGCGTCCAACTTTTAACAGTGTGTGTCTCATTCGCCGGAGAGCATAATACAAACCTCTCCGTTTGTGTCAACACACAAGCCATATTTTTTCTTGACAAGCGTTCCCGCCTACAAACTCCGCACGCCCAGGGCCATCACATCGTCCACGCGCATCATTTCCTTCACCACAAACGGCTCCCCATACCGGCACCCAATCAAATTTCCATAGTGCCGCGCCACCCCGCCTAGCCGCTCGCGGATCTCCGCCTCATCCGGAAACAGCGCGCTTCCCTCCGCTGGCGTTCCCAACTTCGCCCCATACTGCGACGCGTAACAAAACAGCGCCTCCATGCGCCGCTCGAACTGCCCCGATATATCCACCACGAACGAAGGCTTCACATCCGCATACAAACTCGCATACAAAATCTTCTCCGGCCGATGCGGCTCCGTATACGGATCGATCTTCTTCAGCCCCGCCAAAAAGCACGCCTCATACGCCATCTCCGTGGCTCGGTAATGGTCCGGATGCCGCGCTTCCCAATACGGCAGAATCACAACGCGCGGCCGCAGTTCGCGAATTTTCGACGCGATCGTGAACCGCCCCGCCAGGCTATTCTCCAGCCGCGCATCCGGCATATGCAAATTCTCACGATGCCCCACCAGCATCTTCTTCGCCGCCGCCTCGCTCTCTCGCACACGCTGCTCCGGCGTACCGCGCGTCCCCATATCGCCCGCCGTCAAATCGAGTATCGCCGTCCGATACCCCGCCTCCGCCGCGCGAATCAGCGTCCCCCCGCACGTCTGCTCCACATCGTCCGGATGCGCCGCCAGCGCCAGCAAATCCACCTGCCTGCCCATCACCACCTCACAATGCCACGCGGCGCATACGGCTTGTTCGTCCCCATCACCGTCACCAGCAGAATACCCGCGATGAACCCGCCAATGTGCGCCCACCAGGCCGTGCCGCCTCCGTCAACGGCGAGTAAGCCACTGACCCCACGCCACTGAAGACCTGCGTCAAAAACCAATACGGCAGAAAGAACAGCGCCGGCACTTCCACCCGCGTAATAAACACAAACAGAAACACCAGTGTCAGAATACGAGCCCGCGGAAACTTAATCAGGTAAGCTCCCATCACCCCGGCAATCGCCCCGCTCGCCCCCACCGTCGGTACGTGCGACCCCGCATGAAACAGCACCTGCGCCAGCCCCGCCAGCACCCCGCTCGCTAGATAGAACACCAGAAATTTGCCGCTGCCCATCGCATCTTCCAGACTCCTTCCAAACGCCCACAGAAAGATCATGTTGCCGATAATATGCAGCCACCCGCCATGCAAAAATAACGACGTCACCAGCGACGTCGCCGTCACCCTGTCCGCGAACAAAGCGTAATGCGCAATGAAGTAGTTCCGGCTGTAAGGGTCAATCTGCATCTCATGCAGAAACACCATCACATTGATCGCGATCAACAGCAGCACCACCACGGGGCGCCCATGCCGCGCTTGATCGTCATGAAGTGGAAACATCTATCGCTTCACGAACTCCTGCTTCACAAACTCGGGGTGCGTGCGCCGTTCCGCTCTCGCCATCAAAGCGCGCACCTCCGCGACACCGCGAATTGCCCCACGCGCTCCAATCGCCGTGCAGTTCAAAGCCGCCATCGCGTTCGCGAAATCAAGCGCCTCACCCGTGGGCATTTCCTGCAAGACAGCATAGCAAAACGCCCCATGGAACACGTCTCCCGCGCCCGTCGTATCCACGCAATTCACCACAAACGCGGGCGAATAATGAAACTCCCCATCCACCAGCGCCAGCGCCCCATGCGCCCCCAGCGTCATCGCCGCGCACCGCATCCCATACTCATCCCGCAACGCCGTCAGCGCCCGATGCGGGTCTTCTATCTTGGTCCACCGCCCCGGAAATTCCGAGCTCGCCACCAGATAATCCACGTTCTTCAGCACCTCTTCGAACCCCGGATAAATCGTGTCCACATCAACCGTCACCGGAATCCCATGCGCCCGTGCCACACCCGCCGCATGCGCCACCGCCGGCGTATCGTGTCCATCGATATGCAGCATTCTCGATCGCCGAATCTCCTCATCCGGAACATCCTCCGGCCGCAGCGTCAAACACTCCGGCCGCTGCCAAAACACCGTCCGCTCGCCCGTCGATTGATCGATCACAATATACGCCGATTGGTTCGCGCAATTCGCCCGCACCTGCACATGCTCCAGGTTCACGCCCGACCCGCGCAGGCTCTCCATCTGCACACGCCCGCGCTCATCGTCCCCCAGCGTGCCAACATATTTCGTCCGCAGCCCCAGCTTCGCGCACGTCACCATCGCGCTCGCCACCTGCCCCCCCGGACTCAATATCTCTTCATGAAAAGGAACCTTGCCCCCATAAGCCGGAAAATGCGAAATAATCAGCAGCGTATCGGTCGCATTCAGCCCAATGCCGAGCACATCGTATTCAGTCGTCAAGACCCAGTGTTCCACAACCCGCCACTTTTGTTATAATCTGCCACCAGGAGTTTCACCAACCATGCGAGTACCACGTTTCTGTCTCGCGCTGTTAGTTTCCGCAACCGCGCTCCTCGCCACCGACCCCATTGTAGGCACCTGGACCTACCAACATGCCGCTTCCAAAGGAGCACTTCTCCCCAAGTCTTCCACCGTCGTAATTACTGAGGAGGGCGACACGAACGTGATCTCAGTCAACGCAGTATCCGCGGACGGTTCCCCCTTTGTGTACAAATACACGCTGCCTAAGAAAGGTGGCGCCGCGACCAACGTGGAAGGCGCGTTTGACGCCGTCTCCGGAAAACTCGTCAACCCACTCACTCGCGACATGGTCTACATGAGAGGCGGCAAGCAAGTTCGAAGTGCTCATGTTGTCGTGGCGAAAAATGGGAAGACCATGAAGACGACCATAAAGAACATGGATGCCAACGGCAAAGCCGTCACCTTAACCCAGGTATACACGAAGCAATAAACAGCGCTCGCTGCAAATGCAAGCCAGGCTCCTCGGCAGAGATTTCCTCACTGCCTGCGCGGGCCCGCCAATTGCCATTGGAGCAGCGCCCGCATCATATCAACGATTGCTAATCTTGCCGTCCGCGCGGACGTGCATGAGGGCGTCCGGCAGGGCTTTCAAGATGTAGCCGTCGGGCGCACTCGACCCCCCCATGAAGTCTTCGACAAAATTCGCGAGCGGTATGGCATACCGCGTTGAACTCTCCGATCGCAAATCTTCCCCGCCGATGCCCTGTGGCACCGGTCTAAACATCCGCCACGGCGCAAGGGACGAAGCGCTTTCCGGATGAGCCGTCATAAGCGACAGCCCCCAAAGGCGCGATGCACCCCGGCTACCGCTTCGCCCAGTACCGCTCCCGAGCCTGCACCATCACTCCCTTCCTGCCCACCGTCACCGACAACTTACGAAACTCCGACACCCGCACCGGCTCATCCGACACATACCCAATGCTGTACTGCCCACGCAACTCGTCTTCAATTGCTTTAAAAATTTGCCCGATCGTCAGCTTCTTACTCACTTCAAAAAACGCGCCGCCCGTCTCCCGCGCCAGCTCCATCAAAGGCCGCCGCCCGCGCGTCGCGCCATCTGAAAACAGAATCGAAAAAATCAGCGTATCCGCCTTCAGCGCCGCCTCGATCGCCTCACGCTCCGTCGCCGTGCTCCCGTTGTCATCCCCGTCAGTCAGCAGAATCAGAGCCTTCCTGCCGGCCTGCTTCGCCGTCACCACGCTTGCCTCCAACAGCGCATCGAACATCAGCGTCCCACCCCCGCTCTGCTGCGATAGCTCGCGCCTCGTCGGCGTATCCACAAACGCCAGCGCCTCATCCAGTTGCCGCCGCGAAGCTGTCAGCGGCTGCTTCATCTGCACGCCCATATCGAACTGCATCAGAAACACTTTGTCCTTGTTCTCGCGCAGCACCGAATCCAGAAACTGCAGGCTCGCCCCACGCTCGGCGTCCAGCACCCGCCGCTGACTCATGCTGGTGTCCACCATCAGCCCCAGCGTCAGCGGCAAATCCGTCTCGCGCGAAAAATATTTGATCGTCTGCGGCCGCCCATTCTCCCGAACCGTGAATTCCTCCTTCCCCAACTCATTCACAATCTCGCCATTCCTACCCAACACATTCGCCAGAATGTTCACCACCTTCACGTCGGTCGAGAACACCGTCTCGTCCTGAGCCCGCGCCAATCCCCCCACAAGAGCCGCCCCCACAAACGCCCGCCTCGTCACCATAAGTTCACGCTCCCAGTGTTACCCTCTTCACCACTATGTTCCCGCGCACCCTCGTCCTCCTGGCATTGCTCTCTTCCCCTTGCCTCGCCAGCGAAGTCCTCCCAACCGACCGCGTCCTCCCACTCATCCAGGATGGCGGCGGCTGGAACACCACCATCACCATAGTCAACCTGGAAGCCACTCCCGCGCGATTCGAACTCCACCTGCGAACCGGCTTCTTCAAAGACTGGCCCCTCACCGTCTCCGGCGATAACATCAAATCCATTGGCGGCACCGTCTCAGGCTCCGTTCCCGCCAACAGTTCCACAACCTTTCGCACAGTCGGCGCCGGCCCCTCCGAACGCGGTTACGCCATGCTCTACAGCCTCGATGGCGGCCGCCTCGGTGCCACATGCACCATCGATCAACCCTTAACCGGCATCTCGCTCAACGTCCCGCTCATCCCCGAACGGGAAGACAAGCTTGTCATTCCGTTCGACAACACCGAAGGCGCCGGCACCGCCCTGGTATGGCTCTCAGAAACGCTCTTCTCTCTAGTTGATTACCGCGCCCTCAACAGCGATGGCACCGAAATCGTTTCCGGCCGCTACCAGTTCTCCTCGCAAAACGCGTCCTCTCAGGAAATGTTTATCCTCAGCGAACGCTTCCCCGAATTGAAAGGCCGCAAGGGCACCTTCCTCATCGAACTCAATTACCCCAACACCGGCCTTTATGACGACCTCTTCTTCTCCGCCTTCGCCATCCAAACCATGCCCAGCGGTGCCCTCTTCAGCATCCGCTCCATGGCCGGCCAAACCTGGAAGGCAAGCAAGCACTAACCACTTTCGCTGAGTAACCAGAACGCCCCCGCGCGTACAATCTTCAACGTGCAGGTCCGTGCTGCCCTGTCGCTCCTCCTGCTCGCGCTCTCCCTCACCGCGCAGGACCCTCCCCCTCACGTCAAACAGATCCGCATCCCCAAAATCGCGCGCAAGCCGCTCCTCGAAGAGTTCGTCAACGGTGCCTCCCGCCCCGACATGCTCCGCATTGACGATTTCCGCCAGCGCCAGCCCAACAACGGCACCCCCGTCAGCCGCCAGACCAGCGCCTGGATCGGCTATGACCAAAACAATTTCTACGTCGTCTTCGTCTGCCAGTCTCCCGCCGGCCGCATCCGCGCCCGCCTCGCCAAACGCGAAGACATCCTCAGCGACGACATCGTCGGCGTCTTCCTCGACACCTATCACGATCGCCAGCACTCCTACGAATTCTTCGTCAACCCTCTCGGCATCCAGGCCGACGCTACGGAAAACGAAAGCCAGAGCGACGATTTCAGCTTCGATACACTCTGGTATTCCGAAGGCCGCATCACCCCGCAAGGCTTCGTCGCCTCCTTCGCGCTCCCCTTCAAGAGCCTGCGGTTCAGCCCCGAAGAGCTCCAGACCTGGGGCTTCGGCCTCGGCCGCTTCATCCCCGAAAACAACGAGTCTTCCTTCTGGCCCTTCATCACGCAAAAAATCGATGGCTTCAGCCTGCAGCTCGGCACCCTCACCGGCCTTGAAAATATCTCCCCCGGTCGCAACATCCGCCTCACTCCCTATGGCGCCTTCGCCTCTTCCCATTTTCTCGACAACCCCGCCACCGGCCTCCCCTCCTTCAACTCCCAAAACACGCCCCGCGCTGGTCTCGATGCTAAAGCCGTCATCCACTCGACGCTCACGCTCGATGTCGCCCTCAATCCAGATTTCAGCCAGGTTGAATCCGACGATCCGCAAGTCACCGTTAACCAGCGCTTCGAAGTCCAGTTGCCCGAAAAACGCCCATTTTTCATCGAGAATAACGGTTACTTCCTCACCCCCGAAAACCTCTTCTTCTCCCGCCGCATCGCCGACCCCGAATTCGGCGCGCGCCTCACCGGCAAGCTGGGCCGTTGGAATCTCGGCCTGCTCACCATTGACGATCGCTCACCCGGCAATACCCTCGCCCCTGACGATCTCAACCGCGACACTCACGCCCTCATCGCCATCGCCCGCATCCAGCGCGAATTCGGCAAGCAGTCCAACATCGGCGCCCTCTTCACCAGTCGCGATTTCGCCGGCAGCTTCAACCGCGTCGCCGCCCTCGATACACGCCTCAAACTTTCCAGCAATTGGACCTTCAACGCCCAAGCCATCGCCAGCC
>Ga0123338_10001236_pt1 | contig 24894 bp, 19 predicted proteins | sample grotaG_FD_89793 | JGI IMG/M metagenome (GOLD analysis project Ga0123338, IMG submission 89793) | Glacier valley bacterial and archeal communities from Borup Fiord, Nunavut, Canada, to study Microbial Dark Matter (Phase II) -... | ecosystem: Environmental > Aquatic > Freshwater > Ice > Glacier ...
GCGCCTGCGCCACCGCCATCGTTCCCGTCGCTGACACACAGACGGCGCGCCCCAAAGGCAGCACCTGCGCCGCGCTCGGCTACCACGAATATGTGCCGGCCGGCTATGCGTCGCAGTCCAACTGGCCGCTCATCTTGTCCTTCCACGGCGACGGCGAACGCGGCGACGGCGGCGCCACCCAGCTGGCCCTGCTTCTCAACGGAGGGCTCCCGCAGCAGATCAAGAACAACAAATGGGACCCGCAGAAACGCTTCGTGGTCCTGTCGCCGCAGATGGACGACCGCAGTGGACTCCTCGAGCGTACCGATGCCAGCGTCAAGGCTTTCGTCACCTTCGCCATCGCCAACTACGACATCGACATCCACCGCATCTACATGACCGGCTACTCCGGCGGCGCCGAGCCCATCTACAATTACCTCGGCCCCGAATCGGGCGGCGTCGTCGCCGCGTCGCTGCCCATCTCCGGCTGGTACTCGACGCAGAATCAAGAATGCAAATGGAAGCAGGTCCCGATCTGGTATTTTCACGGCGCCAACGACGGCACCGTTCCCGCGCCGGCCCACTCCACCAAGTCCTACGACAACCTCATCGCCTGCAGCCCGAGCCCGACCGTGGCGCCGCGGTACACCTTGTACAAAGACCGCGCCCACGACGACTGGAACCTCACCTACGACCTGACCGGCATGAACGCCACCAAGTACCCGCTCGTCGCTGCACCGCCGGGCACGACGCCCTACGACCAAAGTATCTACGACTGGTTCCTGCAATACACCCACTGAAGCTGGTGTAGCCTCGGTCGATGAGCGCAAGTCGATGGCTGGTGCTGGTGTTGATTGCAGCGACGGTGGGTCCTGCCTTTGCCGAGCCGCCCGCCAAAGGGTTTTGGCGGATTTTGGTCAAGCCAAAGGCGCGGTGGGTGTTGAGGAGCGCCATGGAAACCAAGACCAAAGCCAAGGTCGTCGTCGAGACGTACGATGTGCGCAAGGTTGGCGTGGCCGACGTGGCGCGATTGCGTTGGACGGCATTTTCCGACGACGGCACCAAGACCGATTGGGGATCCAGTGACGCCGGGCGCTACACACAGGTCGCGGTGACCGACGCGGGTTTGTATATCTTGTCGGCCGACATGGACGATGCTGCCGTCGCTCTGGCGCTCAAGAAGAAGCCGTCGCGCTCGGATCCGCCGAAGGCTTACAAAGGGTCGAAGCAGAATCAGGGGCGATATCTGCATACCGACGGCGATGAAGTCTGTGTGGGTTATGAGCCTTTGCCCGGGGCGGGCGATTGTCCAGACACCTGCTTCGGCGAAGTGTGCTTCGACGCGCAGAAGGGGCCCGTGTCGATGATGGGGACCTATTCGCCAGACGAGGGGCAGTTTCACCAATGAGATGGCTGTTGCTGTCCAGTGTTGGCAGCGACGGTGGCGCATGCGGACAAACCGCGCTGTGCGGAGGAAGTCTCCGGCACCATCATCGCGGTCGACGGCCAGCGACCTGCGTGTGTTGCGTGGTGGTCAGGTGATCGCCAAGCTGGGAGGTGTATGCGTACGACCCGTTGAGCTCCTTCGATCCTGGGCCCGACGGCCCCGATGAAGACCGCGAAAAGACGACCGTCGAGGTGAGCGCGACCGACAAGAAGACGCTCGGCGTCTGGCGACAAGATGCTGAACGCGACCGACCGTGCCAACATCGCCGCCGTGGCCGCCGAAGAAAAGCTGCGTGCCAAACACTGACCAGCGATATCATTTGGGGTATGAGGGCCTTACTCTTCGTCGCTGTGGCACTGCTTGGCGGCACCGCCTCGGCCAAGACCATCACCATATCTCCCGGCGACGCCTTCACCAAGATGGAGGCTGCGGTGGCCGGCGATGTGGTCGAGATTGCGCCGGGGACATACAAGTTCCGCGTCAACTTCAGCCAGGACGGCACCCCGACGCAGCCGATCACCGTGCGGGCGCAAGATCCGGCCAACCGGCCGATCTGGGATCTGACCGGCATCCCCGTCGGGACCGCGCCCGGATCGTACACCGCTGGCGACAAGCACCGCGGCTGCTGGCAATTCCATGGTGCCAACTATCGCGTCGACGGCATCGTGTTTCGCAACTGCACCGACGATTCTTCGGCCGGCGTCAGGGTCGTCAATGTCGCGGGCATCGAGCTCCGTCACTGTAAATTCGTGGGCAACACCAACGGGCTCACCGGGGCTGGCGACGGTCTTGTCGTGGAATATTCGGAGTTCGACGGCAACGGCCATGTCTTCACAGCTGGCGACAACCCGGCGCACCAGATCTATATTTTTGGCGGCACGCTGGCGGTGCGATACAGCTACTTTCACGACTCGCCCGCGGGACAGAATTTCCATGTCCGCGCCCGTGACGCCACCCTCGAGTACAACTGGCTCACGCGCCCCGGCAGCTACATGGGCGACCTCATGAGCTGCGAATATCTCTGCGGCGGCAACGGCACCGCGGGCATCACCCAGAAGATGCTCCTGCGCGGCAATGTAATCGTCCAGGGCACGCCGGCCAATCACTCGCAGTTGCTGGTCATGTTGAAAGACGGCGGTGCGTCGGCGGATGCGACCGGCGACGTCAACGCGATGCAGATGACCCTGATCGGCAACACGATTATCGGCACCAGCGGCTATCAGAATTCTTTGGTGCATCACCTCAACGACAGCGGCATTTCTACCAGCGCGCATTTGATGAACAATCTGGTAACCAACTTCGTGCGGCTCAACTTGATCGAGGCACCGGCGATGATGAATCATACCGTCGATGGAGCGAGCAACTGGCTGACGACCGGCACTGATGCGACGTCGGTGACTGGCAGCTTGTTCGGCGCCGATGCCATGCTGGGAGCGGGCTATGTGCCGGGGACTGGGTCGCCCGTGGTTGGCAAGGCGACAGTGAGCGCGTCGGCTCCGGTGTACGAATATTATCGCGACGAGACCGTGACACAAAGAGGACGGGCGCGCGCGACTGCGGCGGATATCGGCGCGTTCGAGCATGGCAATGCGGCGACTCCGTTCGACGGTTATGGCGTGGTGCCGCCTCCGCTGGATCTGGGAGCGGATGCGGACTGGCCCTGGGCCGGGGACGCCCTGATCGCTGATGGCGGTACCGTCGCTGCGATGCCGGGCGGTTGCGGCTGCGACGTGGGTGCGGCAGGCGGCGGATCAGGTGTTGTGCTGGTGCTGGGAGTGTTGTTGCTTGCGCGTTTGCGCCGTCGGGACACTCGCTGATGTCACACAAGAGCGTGCGGCTCTTTTTCCAGGAAGGCAGCTCGGACAAGGTCTATCACGCCCACATTCTCGACGACGGGGGCGCCTACACCGTCCAGGTCGAATGGGGCCGGCGCGGCAGCAAGCTCAACCAGGGCAACAAAGCGCTGCGCGTGTCGTTGGCCGAGGCGCAAAAAGTCTTCGACAAGCTGGTGCGCGAAAAGACCGACAAGGGTTATCAGGCCATCAGCGACGAGATCCAGCCGGCCGCGGTCGCGCCGCCCGAGGGACAGGGCTCGGGATCCAAAGTACCCAGGCGCGCCAGGGTGGGCCGTGTGGCGCAGCTCCTCAATCCCATCGAGGCCGACGCGCTCGACGCCTTTGTCGACGACGATCGCTGGATCGGCCAGCAAAAGCTCGATGGCGTCCGCGTGCTCGGCCATGTCCACGACGGTGAGCTTATCGGCACCAACCGCGCTGGCCAGAAGACGGAGGTCGCTTCCGCGCTGCTCGAAGGCCTCGGCTATTTACCCATCGGGACCGTCGTCGACGGCGAGGTCGTCTCACACGACGATGGCGAGTCAATCTACTGGCTGTTCGATGTGCTGCAGGTCGGCGACCGTGATGTCACAGGGCTGGGCTACGAAGAGCGATGGACGATTTTGGAAGAAGAGCTCGAGCCGGCATTGTCTGGGCCCATTCGCGTTCTTCCCGTCGCTGGCGATGCCAAACAGAAGCGCGCGCTCCACGATCGTCTCTTCAAGGCGGGCGCAGAGGGCGTGGTCTTCAAGGACCGCCACGCGCCGTATTCGGCTGGCCGACCGAGCTCGGGTGGCACCCAGCGCAAGCTCAAGTTCGTCAAGACAGCCGACGTGATCCTGACCTCCAACGCCGGCAACGCCTACGCCATGGCGGTCTACGACGGCAAGAAGAAGGTCGACATCGGCAAGGTCTTCGCCGGCACCACCAACCAGTCGCGCAAGCAGATCGATGCGCTACTCAGCGACGCGAAGAACCCGGTGGCCGAGGTCCGCTACCTCTACGCCACCGACGACGACCAGCTCTTCCAGCCCGTCTTCGTGCGCCTCCGCGACGACAAAGAGCCCACATCCTGCCTTCGGAGCCAGCTCACGCACACCCGCCGCTGACGCCCAGCCAGTGGCACAATGGCCCATGACCCGTCTCCGTCTTGGCCTTGGCCTTGGTTGCACGCTTGCGCTCGCGTTGGTTCTGCTCGGAGTTGCCGAGGCCCAAGACCCCAGCGTCGATGAGATCGGCAAGTATGTGAAGAAGGGTCCGCTGCCGCCGCCGCGCGCAGTGGATCAAGTCCAGTTGACCTTCCCGCCGCCCACGTCGAAAAAGCGGCCGACTCTACACACGGGACCACGCGCGGAAGAGCTGGCGGTGACGCTCCATCAGCCGGAAGGTGTGGAACAGACTCCGTCGCAGATCAGTGTCACGTTCAACCAGCCGATGGTCGCGGTCAGCTCCGTCGCTGATTTGCCTGCGTCGCCGGTACGCGTCGAGCCGTCCATTCCTGGTGCGTGGCGCTGGATGGGCGCCGAGAGCATTGCGCTGACGCCGAAGACGCGCGTCGCCGGTGCCACTCATTTCACCGTGACCGTTCCGGCCGGGACGCGGAGCACGGCCGGAAAAACCTTGGCCAAGGCCCATGTCTTTCATTTCGACACCCAGCTCCCGTCGGTGACCCAGAGTCAACCTGCCGACACGTCGGCCGAGGTCGCGCTCGAAGCGCCGGTAGTCCTCTGGTTCAACCAGGCTGTCAGCGCCGACAAGATCGCTCCGTTCGTGGTGCTGACCAATCCCGCGGGCACCAAGATCCCGTTGACCCCTGTGCCGCGGGCCAAGTGGGCCGACGACACACGCCTGCGCTCGTTGTCCGGATATTCGAGCTCGACCTTCATCGCCGCCTTCGTGCCGACCGCGCCCTTGCAGCGCAATACGACTTACGAGCTCCATGTCCGCGCCGGCCTCGTTTCCGACGAGGGACCGCTGCCAATGGCGAGCGCCTATCGGGCCCGCTTCACCACCTACCCGCCCATGGCCGTGCGCAATCTGCAGTGCGGCTGTAATGCCTGGCGCAACGAGAACGCGAAAGAATGCAAGGTCGGCGAGAACCTGTGCGTGACCTTCAACCACACGGTGAAGGTCGCGCGGCCCGAGGACTTCGTGACCGTCACGCCGCGTCCAGCCGATCTGAAGCTGCGCGTGGCCAGCACCGGTGTGTCGCTCGAGGGTACATTCCGCGCCGGCACCCGCTATGACGTGCGGGTCGCGCCAGGTGTGAAAGACGAACATGGCCAGCCGCTGGCCACGGCGTGGACGGCGAGCGTGCCCTTCGTGCACCTCGAGTCGTCTGTGGAGACGCTGGTCGACGCGCATGTCCTCATCGAAGCCAAGGGACAGCTGGCCGTGCCGTTTCGTTTGGTCAATGCCGACAGCCTCTCGGTGGAGGCGTATCTGTTGCCCGACGATCAGATCGCGCGCGGCCTGTTGCTGTCGCAGCGGTCGATGGGCGATTCGTCGTTCAAGAGCGAGCTGGAGCCGCTCCGTCGCTACCGGGTCGCCCAATGGCAGCTGCAGCCCCGTCTCGGTGCCGACGTGTCCGCGGTCTACGCGTTGTCGCTCAAGAAGCTCGTCGCGGACCATGGCCCGGGCCCGTATCTCCTCGTCGTCGACAGAGCCGCGCATGCCATCCTGGCCCAGACCACCGACATCGGGCTCACCGTGCGCAGCGACAGCACCCACATGGTGGTGCTGGCGACTTCGATTGCCACTGGCAAGTCGCTCGCGGGCGTCAAGCTCCGTATCATCGAGCACGAGGGCAAGCCGGCCATTTCTGCGACCACCGGTAGCGACGGCGTGGCGACGCTGACGGCCACGTCGCGCCAGGCCGAAGACCGGAGCAGCGAGCTATTGGTCCATGCCAGCCTCGGCAATGATCGCAGCTTCGTGCCGGTCAATTCCTACGGCGACGACAACCGGTCGAGCTCGCTCAACTGGGGGCATGCGCGCCTCCCGGCGCAGGAGCGCACGTTCTTCTATCCCGACCGCGATCTGTACCGGCCGGGCGAGACCGTCCACATCTACGGCATTCACCGACGGTACGCGGGCGCGGTCGATGACTCCATCAGTGTGCCGCCGTCGCAGTCGGTGACCTGGACCGCGCGTTCGTCACGCGACCGCGAGCTCGACAAAGGCACGGTGACCACTTCGCCGTTTGGCACGTTTGCATTCGCCGTCAAGTTGCCGGCCGAGATCGATCTGGGGTCGGTACAAATCCAGACCTCGCTCGGCAGCGTCGGGGTACAAGTCCAAGAATACCGCGCGCCGGAATTCGACGTGAGCGTCAAGCTGGCCAGGTCCCAGCCACTCATCCGCGGCGCCAGCCTCGATGCCAGCGTGACTGGCCGCTATCTGTTTGGGGCGCCGATGCGCCAGGCCGACCTGCACTGGAGCGTGTTCTCCGACGACGCACGCTTCACACCGGCCGACTCGGCCGACTTTCATTTCGGCAGCGCCATCAACCGATGGAGGGAGCACTGGCGCCACTATCGCGAAGGCATGAACCTCATCCAGAGCGGCAGCGGCAAGCTGGACGCCGACGGCCGCGCCGCCCTTTCGATTCCACTCGTTCTCGGCTCCGGTCAGCTCGATCCCACCCACCTCACCCTCGAGGCGCAGGTGACCGATCTCTCCCGCCAGATCGTCGCTGGCCGCGTCACCACCCTGGCCCATCCGGCCGACCGCTATGTCGGCGTGCGGCTGCCGCCGAGCGTCATCGAGGCCAAGCGCGCGGCGCCGATCGACCTCGTGCTCGTCGACCTCGACGGCAAGCGCGTGCCGGTCGTCACCATCGAGGTGAAGGCCACGCAAGACACGTCGGTCCAGAGCGCCGACACCGACGACGACGGCAACGCCATCACCACCTCCAAGCCCAAGGTCATCACCGTCACGCCTTGTACCGTGTCATCCGCGCTCACGCCGCAGAGCTGCTCGCTCACGTTCCCCATTGGCGGCGTGTACCTGCTCGAGGTCAGCGCTGTCGACAGCAAACAGCACCTGGTCCGTACGCGTACCTATGTCGACGTGGTCGGCAAAGACACCCAGGCCAAGGACACCAAGGCCAAGCGCATCGAGCTCGGCTTCGACAAGAAACAATATCAGCCGGGCGAGACCGCCAAGGTCACGCTCCGGGTGCCGTTCTCCGAGGGTGTGGCGCTCCTGACCGAGGAGCGCCGCGGCCTTCTTGGCCATCAGATCGTCAAGATCGCCAATTACTCGGGGACGGCCAAAGTCTTGGCCCGCTCACAGCATGTTCCGAATCTGGAGCTCAGCGCGACGGCGATCCAGGCGCGCGGCAAGGCCCATGGTCCGGCGGCGTGGGCAACGGGCAGTGCCTCCATGGCCATCGCCCGCGACGAAAAAGCGCTCACCGTGTCCGTCCGCCCAGCCAAGACCCACGCGCGTCCGGGCGAACAGGTGGCGGTGGAGGTCACCGTGACCAGCGGCAAGCGCCCCGTCGCTGCGCGGGTGAGCTTGGTCGGCGTCGACGAAGCCGTGCTCGGCATGTCGGGCTTCGCCATCCCGAGCCCGCTGGAGTTTTTTCATTATTTGCGCGAGCCGGGTGTGACGCTGGCGGAGCTGCTCAAACGTCTTTTGCCGGAAGAGGCGCCCGCGTCGCGAGAGTCCAACAAGGACGACAGCGAGCGCAAGTCGAAGCGGATGGCGAAGGCCGAAGAGAGCATGGCCAGCGGCGGCCCAGCGCCGGTGGTGGCTGCAGGTGGCGCCACCGCCGCCCGCCGCCTGTTTCTCACCACGCCTCTGGCCGACGTCCTCACCACCAACGCCGCCGGCAAGGCCACCTTCATCCTACCCTTGCCCGACAACCTCACCCGCTTTCGGCTCATGGCCGTGGCCGTCGACGCCGCCGATCGCATGGGCAACGGCCAGAGCGAAGTCACCGTCAACCGACCGCTGCAGCTTCGCGCCAGCCTGCCCCGCTTCATCAACACCGCCGACGCCTTCACCGCCGTGGTTCTCGTCGACAACCAGACCGGTCAAGCCGGCCAGGCGGAGGTCACCATCAGCGCCGACGGCGTCGAGCTTCTCGGTCCTGCGCGCAGTGAATCGAGTGTCGGAAGCGGTGAGGCACGCGAGGTCGGCTTCCAGGTGCGCGCGCCCAAGCCGGGTGTGGCCAAGATCCGCTTCTCGGTGCGTCTTGGACACGAGACCGATGCCGTCGAGGTCCTGGTACCCATCTGGACCCCAGCGACGATGGAAGCGTTTGCGACCTACGGCACCACCACCAGCCAGGCTTCGCAGCCGCTCGGCCTGCCCAAAGACGTCCTGCCTGGGTTTGGCGGTCTATCGATCACGCTGGCGTCGACCGCGCTGACCGGCCTTGGCGACGCCGTACACTATTTGACCGATTATCCGTATGGCTGTGCGGAGCAGGTGAGCAGCCGGGCCATGCCGCTGTTCGTGCTCGGCGACATCGTGTCGCAGTTCGGTCTCGGTGGGCCCGAGGTGTTGGCCCTGCAAAAGAAGAACGCCCAGATTGCCATCGACAAGCTGGTCAGCGGCCAGCGCAGCGACGGCGCCTGGGGCACCTGGGCCAATCCCTCCGACGAGGGCCGCGCCGATCTGACTGCGTATATCCTGCTGGTCCTACGTCGCGGCAAAGACGCTGGCTTCGTGGTGCCAGACGACACCGTGCGGCGCGGATCCGGCTATCTGACCGGCTGGATCAACCACGAGCTCGCCGACAAACCCAGCCGCGATCGCAACGCCAACCGTCGCTGGGCCTATGACATCTCGGCAATGGCTCTCTACGCGCTCGGCGACTGGGGCGAGAAGCACGAGGCCCTGGCCCGTCAGATTTACCCGCACGCGCGCGAGCTCGACACGTTTGCCAAAGCCATGCTGGCAGCGGTGTTTCACCGTCTGAGCCCGAGCTCGCCGGAGCGGGCGGCGCTGTTGCGCGAGCTCCAGAACCGCGTCATCCAGACGCCGTCTTCCATTCATTTTCAGGAAGAGCAGTCGGAGGCGCTCCAGCTCCTCATGCATTCGTCGGCGCGCACCGATGCCATCGTGCTGTTGACGCTGCTGGAGATCGATCCGCGCAGCGAGCTCATCTCCAAGTCCGTGCGCGGTCTCATGGATGCGCGCATCAACGGCCGCTGGGACACGACCCAAGCCAATGCCTACGCCCTTTACGCGCTGGCCCGCTACTTCCAGACCAACGAAGCCGAACCGACCCAGTTCTCGACGGGAATGTGGCTCGGCAAGAGCTACCTCGGCGAGTCCAAGTTCGCGGGACGGAGCATGCGTGAAGAGCTGCTCGAGGTGCCGATGAACGTCGTCAAGGCCATCGGTCCAGGCGAGGTGACCCTGGCCAAAACCGGCAGCGGCCGCCTCTATTACCGCATCGGGCTACGTTACGCGCCGCGCGAAGTACGACTTGCCGCCGCCGACGAGGGCATCACCGTGATCCGCAGCTATCACGCGCTCGACAAACCCGACGACGTGGTCCGCGACAAGGACGGCTGGCAGGTCAAGGCCGGCGTCTATGTGCGCATTGATCTCGAGATCAGCGTCCAAGACAGGAGGCACTACGTGGTCGTCGACGATCCGCTGCCGGCAGGCCTCGAGCTCGTCAACACGGAATACAAAACCTCGGCGCACCAAGCACAAAACGACGAAGCCGGCCCTTTCGGCAGCTACCCGTCGTGGCACTTCAACCACAGAGAGCTCCGCGACGAGCGCTCGCTGCATTTTGCCGACGAGCTTCCCCCCGGGACCTACACCCTGTCGGTCATCGCCCGCTCGACGACGCGCGGAACCTTCATCACCCCACCCGCCCGCTCCGAAGAGATGTACCACCCCGAGGTCTTCGGCCGCTCGGCAACCGACCGCATGACCGTCCGCTAGCCTACCTAACCCCAGAGCTCACCTGGGTTGACCTGGCGAGGCTGAGACTGGCGAGTCGAATCGCGAGCGCGCCCGGAGCGACCGACCGAGCCGTACCCTCGGTACGGCGACCGAGGGAGCGAGGACGTAAGCCGCGATTCGGCCGCCAGGCTCGGCCGCAGCGGCTCAACCCAGGTGAGCTCTGGGGTTAGATCGCTCCAGAAGCTGAGCGGCCGCGCCATCGGGCCCGAGATGGGCGTCTCGCCGAACGCGCCCAAGAGAGGCCATCAGCCGCCTGCTTCGACCCTGACGGGCAAATCTTCAACTGCGGGCGTATCCTCCGGCCATGCAATTCGTCGAAGCCAATGGTTTGCGATTCGCCTATCTGGAAGAAGGCAAGGGCCCGCTGGCGCTCCTGCTGCACGGCTTCCCCGACACCGCACATACCTGGGATCATCTACGCCCTGTCCTCGCCAAAGCCGGCTTTCGCGCCGTCAGCCCCTTCATGCGCGGCTACACCCCGACCGCCATCCCCGACCGTGACACCGACGGTCTCACCCTGGCCAACGACACACTCGCCCTCATCGAAGCGCTCGGCGAAAAAACCGCTATCGTCCTCGGCCACGACTGGGGCGCAGTGGCAGCCTACGGGGCGGCGGCGATCGGCCCTCGGCACGTCTCGAAGCTCATCACGGTGGCGATCCCCCATCCAGCGACGATCAAACCCACTCCGAGCACCGCCTGGCGCGCCCGACATTTCATGGCCTACAAGCTGCCCGGCGCCGCCGCGCGCTTCGCCGCCCACGACTTCGCCGCACTGCCAGACATCTACCGTCGCTGGTCGCCGGCCTGGACACCCGGCAAGGAAGAATTCGCGGCGGTCCGCGCCTGCTTCGCCGACCGCGCCAGCCTCGACGCCGCCTTCGGCTACTACCGCGCGCTGTCTTTCCGCCCGATGCCGCATCTCAGAAAACCGATCGAAGTCCCATCCGTGTCCATCGCCGGCCAGGACGACCCGCTCTTGCCCGCAGCCCACTACGAAAAAGGCCGCCCGTTCTTCTCCAAAGGCTACGACATCGAGACCATGCCGGGCGGCCACTTCCTACACCGAGAAGACCCAGCAACCTTCGCCAGCCTGGTGCTCAGGCATTTATAGCCGTGCGCGTGATCCGGATCGGCCTCGGGCTTGCGCTGTTCTTGCTGGGTGTCATGACGCTGCCACATCGGTATTGTGCGCGTGAGGCGTCGCGGTGGTTTGAGGGCGACGAGGCGCTGCAGGCCGAGCTTGGTCGTGGGCTCGAGCGTTGGGTGCATCGCCCGCTGACGACGGCGGCGTTTCATACCGGCAGCGCCAGCTATGACGGCGAGTGGCTGTTTGGCACGTATGTCATGGCCGGCCTCGGGTTTGGGCAGAGCGCGCTCGAACATGACGCGCTCAAGGAACGGCATCTCCGGTTGATGGGGGAATGCATCGATCGGCTGTTGTCGCCGGAGGTGCGAGCGTTCGATCGCCAGCGCTGGCATGGTGACGATCCGATTGACGCCCTTGATTCCGCTGCCGACGGCAAAGCCGATCACACATCGTATCTCGGCTACATGAATCTGGTGTTGAGCCTGCATCGGCAACTGGACCCGAAGTCGCGTTTCGCCGCGCTCAATGACCGCATCACCGCTCACTTCGAGCGTCGCTATGCGACCACGCTGATGCTGGAGACATACCCCGGCGAGCGCTATCCGGTCGACAATGCCGCGGCCATTGGCTCGATCGGGCTCTATGCCCTCGCCACGCACACCGACCACAGCGCCGTCATCCGTCGCTGGGCCGCGCTCGTCAAGTCCCGCTACCTGGACGCCGAGAGCGGCCTTCTCAGCCAGTCGGTCCGCGCCGACGGAGAGCCGTCCGATCAGCCGCGCGGATCGGGCACGGCGCTCGGCGCATATTTCCTGTCGTTTGCCGACCCCGAGCTGTCCCACACCTTGTATCTCGCGGCCGCGCGCCAGCATCGCACCGTCCTCGGATTTGGAGCCATCAGGGAGTACGCAGCGACGGCGGTAGCCGGACATGGCGACGTCGATTCTGGCCCCATCGCGTTCGGCTTTGGCGTCTCGGCCAGCGGATTCTCCCTCAGCGGCAGCCGCATCCATCGCGACCGCGCGGTCTTCTCCAGCCTGTACGCGACCACCTATCTCTTCGGCGCCCCTTACACCAGCGACGGCGCCCGCGAGCTCGTCACCGGTGGACCCATTGGCAACGCCATCCTCTTTGCCATGCTCACCGCCCAACCCCAGGTGCAACGATGAAGCGACGCTGGCGCTGGCTCGGCTTCGTGGCGGCGCTGATCATTCTGCACGGCGTCCTCCTGCCCATCTTCGCCCAGGAGCACATCGTGGCCTCCCTGCTCGGCGGCAGCGGCGAAGCCTGGCGGCTCGGCATCGCGGTGCTCTTCATCGTCACGCGCCTGTGCGTCCTCCTGCTCGTCCCCGGCATCGTCCTCGCCCACGTCGGGATCCTCGTCTACGACGCCCTACGACGCTCTTCCAAGCCGCCGCAAAAATGACTAACAGCGACGGTAGCTAGACTTTTTTGCCAGCCGACCGATGACTTTGGCCGGCTCCGCCAGTCCAAGAACCAAAGACTGAAGGAGCCAACATGTCATCCGACCTCTCTCGCAAAGCCATCTGGGCAGGCCGCATTCTCGGCGCATTTGCCGTGCTGTTTCTCACCTTCGACGCCGTGGTCAAGCTCTTGCATCTGCCGATGGCCGTCGAGGGCACCGTCGCACTCGGCTATCCCGAAGGCATGATCTTGCCACTCGGCATCATCGAGCTGTTGAGCCTGGTCGCCTATGTCATCCCGCGCACGTCGGCGCTCGGCGCCTTGGTCTTCACCGGCTATCTGGGCGGCGCCGTCGCCACCCATGTCCGGATCGGCCATCCGCTGTTCAGCCACACGCTGTTCCCGGTTTATGTCAAACAAGCGCTCGACGCCGGCGGCAAGCCAGCCATGCCACCGCAAGATCACGGCTTCATGTACGGCCATAGCTTCTACGATCTAGACGGCCACCACTGGGAAGTGCTGTGGATGGATCCGGCGCACGTCCAGTCACAGTAGGTCATGGCATCGCCTGGCAACGCGCGGGCGTCATCATTACCGCGTAACCAGCCGCCACAACCCCGAGCCCCAGTTCGCCGAATACACGATGTGGTTCACCGGGTCATATGCGAGCTCGTTCGACCCACGGCATACCGTCCCGGCGCAGATCTTGTCCGGCATCTCCACCCAAGGCGACTTGGCCCCGAGCGGCGCCTTCCAGAAAGACGCCCCGTTTCCCAGGTTGCTGATGCCATACAGGCTCACGCCGTCGTCGATGATCTGGGTGACCTGCGGCGAGCCGACGATCTCCTGGACCGCCGGCGTCAACCCACTCAGATAAGGCAACCGCGGCATTGGCGACGGCAATGTCGGCGCTTGATAGATCGCAAACGGCGGCACATGACCCGGCGCCGGCGCGCTGTAAAAGACACTGCCTGCCGAATTGCCGATAAACAGCGTGCCGTCGGGCCCAATATGCGTCGCGCCGGCGTAACTGGCGGCATCGATCGACGCCACCACCAACGTCCAGGTCCCGCCGCCATCGCCAGTGTACCAGACTCCGTTTGGCGACAGCACGATGTACGCCGACGGCCCCAAGATCGAGATCGAAGTTCCCTCGATCCAGCCACCGCCTGGCACCATCCAGTGCTCGATGGAGGTCGGCCCATCAAAGACCTTCCAGGTATCGCCCCCGTCGCTGGACTGCGAAAAGCACCACTTGAACGGCGCCGCTGTCCCGCAGCCCAGATGAAAGCTGGTCGCCAGATGCTGGGGATTGCCGGGGTCGATGGCGATGGCCTGCACGAAGGTGCTGCCGCCCGACAACAGATGCGTCGGATCGGGCTCGAGCGCCTTCCAATCAACGCCGCCATTACTCGACTTGAAAATGGTCGGCGTATCACCATAACCATTATTGATATACATATTATTCGGATTCACCGGATCAATCAGCATGGCCCACGGATCGCCAGTCAAGAGCTTGGCTCCGTCGCTGCCAGGTGCGGTGGTACTGATCCGAGCCCAGGTCGCGCCGCAATCGGTCGATTTATAAACCCCGGTTCCACCCGATGGACACGTTTGACCCATGGGACATGCACCGCCATTGGTCACATTACCGGCAGCGGCATACACCGTGGCGTCGAGTGGGTTGACCACCACCGCCATCACCTCCATGTTCACCGGCGTCACCAGGCCTGCCGGCGACACATTTTGCCAGGTCCCGACGGCACCACCGCCGGAGCACGGCAAGATCACGCTGACGGTGGCCGTGTCGCTGCTGCCAGGATTGGCCGTGCTCTTGGCGACGACATGATACGTGCCGCCCGTGCTCGGCGCGGTGTAGAGGCCCGCTGCGGACACACTGCCACCGTTGGAGACTTCGAAGGTGCATGACGGATCAGCCGCGCCGGTCACCGTGCAAGTGAACGCCTGGGTGCCGCTTGGCGCGACCCCGATCGCCTTGGGACTGATGACCACCACCACGCCGTTGGTGGACATGCCGCCGTCGGGCGCAGTGCCCGAAGAGCTGTTGCAACCGCAGACCCACGCGACGCAGGCAAGGAGTCGGATCATGGGCGCCATCGTTGCACGATCTGCGCCGCAGCCGATCTGCCCAATGGCGCACGCTTCCGTCGCTCCCTTTACAAGTAGCCCCTGACAATCTGTAAGGAAGGCGGCCCCTCATTGGCGCGTATCAAGAGCGTGCTGAGCCATCGCCATCCGGCGTTCTATGCGCTCGCCACGGGCGCGTACCAGATGCGCAGGTGGATTCGCTGGCGCTTCGAGGACTTTTCCCATCGCTGTTTCGCAAGACGCCAGACCCACGACGATCTGCCGATCCGCATCAAGCGCCACCAGTCGCGGCTCTTGCGTCCACTTGGCGACAGCGAGATGTGGCTGCAGCACAACAAAGTGACCAACCTCGCCATCGCCATCCGGCCGATCGATGGCCTGTTGATCGCGCCCGGCGAGACGTTCTCCTTCTGGCGTCGCGTCGGTCGGCCCACGCGGCAAAAAGGCTATGTCGAGGGCATGGAAATCTCCCGCGGCCTCGCACGCGCTGGCGTCGGTGGCGGCATCTGCCAGATCGCCAACGTGCTGCACTGGCTGGTCCTGCACAGCCCGCTCGTCGTCACCGAGCGCAGCACGCACAGCTACGATCCCTTCCCCGACCGCGAGCGCTCCATCCCCTATGGCACCGGCTGCTCGCTCTTTTACAACTACATCGATTTCCAATTTCACAATCCGACCCAAGCGACATATCAGATTCGTTTGTCGCTGACCGAACGATTTCTCGACGGCGAGCTGCGGGCTTCAGAAACGCCCGCCCTGACTTACACCGTGTTCGAAAAAGACCACGCCTTTGTCGAAACGCAAGGCGAGCTCTATCGACAAAACGCGCTCTGGCGCCGCATCGCCGATCGCCGCACGGGCACCTTCGTCGCCGAGGAGCTGATCAAACGTAACCTCGTCCGGGTGCGCTACCGACTCTAAGTGGCCGCATGTGGCCCGAGGTGGGTCAACGCCACAGAATGTGCAGGCGCTTTTTCCGTTCTCTTGGGTAAGGAGAACGCGCATGCGCATCGCTTATGTTTATCTATTCGTCTTTACAGGACTTTTCAGCCAAGCCCACGCCGAAACCACAGACATCCCCACCGGCAGCAAACGTCAGGGCATGTTCCTCGTCGACGTCGCCCCCCTCGAATTCTCGGGTGAGCTCGGCCACCAGACCTACGATCTCGGCTCCAGCCTCAACGGCCAAGATCGCAAGGTCGGCAAGCAAGGCATCGACGGCGGCATGTTCTACGGCGGCGGCCTCAACCTCGCCTTTCACTTCGTCACGCACTTCGGCCTGCGCGCCGGGGTCGAGCTCGGCTTCAACTTCGGCCACATGACCAAGACCGGCGACGGCTGGGACGCCGCCTCGGTCAACGTCCGCGGCCGGGTCGCCTTCGGCCTCGGCTACCAGCGCCGCTTCGGGCCCGTCATCCTGCACTCCGAGACGCTGGCCGGCTTCGACTACTCCGGCCTCGAAGTGACCAATCCCCACGAGCCGCCAGTCAAAGATGGACCCATCTACGCGCTCAGCCGCTACTCCGCCCGCCTCGGCCAACAGGTCGGCATTCACTTCATCGTGTCCGAAAAAGTCTCGCTCTTCGTCCAAGGCAGCGTCGACATCGACGGCCAATACCGAGCCAGCGCCGGCCTCGGCATCATCAACTGGCGCTAGTTACCCGTTTGGTCGAGACATCGCGCCCTATCGCCAGCGACGTGGCTGGCCAAGCGCGGGTCTTTTCGCGCATACTCGCCGCGTGAAACCGAGATGGGGTGTGGCACTCATGGCGCTCAAGGCTGCGACGGCTTTGGCCAACGAGTCCAAGACGCCTGAGCTCGATCGCGAGCGCGATGTCCTCATCGAGCAGATTGTCAGCGGCGAGAAGCCCGACGCCGTCAAGCAGTTCAAGGCGTTGATCCAGAAGCGCGACCTCATCGTGGCCACCTCCGAGTCGGCCAAGGCGCGTGTGGCGGAGGCCGAGCGCATCGCGCGCACCGAGGAGCAGCGACGGGACGTGGTCCGTGAGGCCTGGACCAAGCGCGTCGAGTCGCGGCTTCATTACTGCGTGATGGCGCCCGATCCGAAAGACGCCTTCATCGCTCGGCGCCCGTACGATCCGCCGCTCGACTGGGGCAAGGTGATCCGCAAAGAGAAGATTCGACTCCTCGGCAAGAACGAGCTCGACGAGGGCAAGCCAGCGACGATGTACGAGGTCGCCGGCGTGCGAAAGCATTACTTCGTTCACGGCGAGATCATGCGGGATCCCTTTGTCGCCGAGGTGGGCGATCTGGTGCTGCTGTGCGCCGAGCGGGCCGGCTACGACAAGACCCGCTCCGACGACGCATTCGAGCTGTGGCGCGGCGATGCGCCGCTATATCCGCCGTCGTGGCCGCAACCGGTGCAGCGCGGAGGCCTCGCGGCGCGTATTGCGCGGGTGCCGCTCATCGCCGAAAAAGCGCGCTTCAATCCGTTCCATGTCTCGCGCAACGACATGTACTGGGCCATCTCCGACGTCAAGCTACACTGGCCGGCCGATCGCTCCATCGTCGTCGACGCCGAGGTGCAAGCCGATCTCGGCGGCGGTCGGTATGAAATGCTGAGCGAGAGCGGCCACCAATACACCTGGATCTTGGAAGTTCCGCCGTCGCTGCCGAACAAGGCGTTGCTGCTGCCGGCCCACTCGGTGTGGCTCATTGCCAACCAGGCCCACTTCGACAAGACATTGCGCAAACTGGTGCTCGTCGCGCAGGATCTCGAAGAGCACTACGTCATCGAGAAATAACTACTTCAGCGTCGCAAAGAAGCGCTTCAGCGGCGGCGCCATGTTGTCCGGGATGTCCTCGCCCCACACGCTGGAGGTGATGGTGGCGGTCGTCGCGTGACCTTCCGGATCGAGCGCGAAGAACGTCGGCACACCACGGATCTTGATGTTGGCGGTGGCCATGTCTTCGGTCTTCCAATCGTCGACCTGGATGCGGACGAGATGTACCCCGGTGAAGGCGGCCACCATCTGCGGATCGTCGAGATAGCGCTTGATGGCGATGCACGGCTTACACCAATCGGCGGAGATCTCCACGACGGGAATGAGGTGCCGCTTGCGGGCACGCGCGACCTCGCGACGCAACTGGACCACGAGCGGGCCACCGTCGGGCGCAAGGTCGGCCACGGACACTGTCGGCGCGGCGCTGGCGACAGCCGCCATGAACCACAGAGGCAGCGTGACGAGCAGAATCGTGCGGAGTGCCATGCGTGCATTCTAGATGGGTTACGATGGGGAATGGCGACCATCCGAACGATGGCTTTGTTGGGCCTTCTCGCGGCGTGTAGCGGATCTACTGCTGGCGACAGCGACGGCGCAGCGACGGTCGATCTGGCCGAGATCGCACAGCCTGATCTCACCGTCGTCGCCGGCGACCCCGGCCCCGGCCCCACCAAGCAGTGCACCTACACGCCCGACAGCGACGGGTTTTTCAGCCTGAGCAGCGCCAAGTCGGACTACTGGGTCCGCCTGCCGGTCAACTACGACCCCAAGGTCCCGAGCCGTCTCCTCGTCGCCATTCACGGCTGCGGCGACACCGCCAAGAACTTCGCCACCTGGGGCGCTGCGCCCTACGACCTCCGCAAGACCCAGGACTACATCGCCATCTCCATCGGCGGCCGCGACAACGCCTGCTGGGATCTGAGCCAAGATTTGCCGACGGTGATGGCCGCGGTCACCGACGTGCGCTCGTGCTTCTTCGTCCACCAGAAAAAGATGGTCGTGGCCGGCTACTCCTCGGGCGGCATGATGGCCTACAAGCTCGGCATGACCAACGCCGCTGCCTGGGCCGGCATCCTCATCGAAAACTCGGGGCTGTCACAGGGCGTCGGCAACGTGGACCAGGTCCTCACCAATGCCGCCTGGAAAATCAACGTCGCTCATTCCGCCCGTCTCCAGGACGGCAGCTTCGCCATCGCTGGCGTGCAAGCCGACCGCGACAAGATGCTGGCCCACAACTTCCCGCTCCAGTATCGCGAGCTCCCCGGCGACCACAACGGCTCCAGCGACGACTGGGTCCAATTCCTGCTACCGAAAATGGCGACCTGGACGTCGCCGTAGCGATAGCGAAAACACCGGCCGGGGCATCTGCGAATGATAACCCGATGTATCCCGCACCCCAAAGTCCGCCGCATCGGATACGCTCGCCGGTATGGATATCACCGCGCCCCAAGTCACCGCAGCGCCCCCACTGCAGGGCGACCCATGCACGCTCATCATCTTCGGCGGCCTCGGCGACCTGGCACGACGCAAGCTCTTCCCCGCCATCTATCAGCTCGCGCACAAAAAGCTCCTCTCCGACGACTTCCGCGTCGTCGCCGTCGGCATCGAGGACCAGACCGATTCCAGCTACCGCACCGCCATCGGCGACGCGCTCGCCAAAGCCGACGATGTGATGGGCTTCGACCGCGCTGTCTGGACCGCGCTCGAAGATCGCGTCTTCTGGGTCCGCGGTAACCTCAACGAAGATCAGGTCTACAAAGACCTCGCCGCCCGTCTCGAAACGCTCGAAGGCCACGTGCGCCACGAGCACCAAAATCGCCTTTGCTATCTGGCGGTGCCGCCGTTCTTGTTCGGGCCCATTTGTAGCCACCTGTCCCAAAGTGGCATCGTGCCGCGGATCGCCGACGACGCCGTGCGGCCGTGGCGCCGCGTGGTCGTCGAGAAGCCCTTCGGCAACAGCCTGCCCACGGCGCAGGCGCTGTCGAAGACCCTGCTGGACGTGTTCGCCGAGCCGCAGATCTATCGCATCGATCACTATGTCGGCAAAGAAACCGTGCAGAATATCTTGGTCTTTCGTTCGGCCAATTCGCTCTTCGAAGCGCTGTGGTCCAAAGAGCACATTTCGCACGTTCAGATCACCGCCTCCGAAACGGTCGGTCTCGAGGGCCGCGCCAAATATTACGAGTCGTCGGGCGTGGTGCGCGACATGTTCCAGAATCATCTTTTGCAGCTCGTGGCTTTGACCGCCATGGACCCGCCGGTCAATCCGACCGCGGATGCCATTCGCGACGAAAAGGTCAAAGTGCTGAAGGCCGTCAAGCCGCTCGTCGTCGGTGACAAATCCACGGCGGTGCGCGCGCAATATGCAGCCGGCGTGGTCAATGACGCCACCGTGTGCGGCTATCACGAAGAGCCCGATGTCTCGTCCAAGTCGACCACGCCGACCTTCGCCGCCATCCGCCTCGAGGTCGACACCGATCGCTGGCGCGGCGTGCCCTTTTATCTACGCAGCGGCAAACGGCTCGGTCGACGCCATTCGGAAATCGCGCTCTTTTTCAAGCCGCCCACCAAGCTCATGTATCCGCCGTGTCCCAATGAGTTCCCCAAAGCCAACGTCCTCATCCTGCGCATCCAGCCCGACGATGGCGCCACCCTCGGCTTCGAGGTCAAGATCCCCGGCGCGGCCCTCGCGCTGACCCCGGGCATCGAGACCACACCGGTGCAAATGTCCTTCAATTATGCGGACGCATTCGGCGCCGAGGTCCACCCGGCCTACGAGACCTTGCTCCTCGACTGCATGATCGGTGACGCCACCCTCTTCACCCGCAGCGACGAGGTGGAAGCCGCCTGGCACATCACCGACCCCTTGCTCAATCTTTGGGACAAAGGCCTGGGACAGCCGCTCGGCAGCTATCCCGCCGGCGCCAAAGGCCCGGCCGAGGCCGATGCGCTTCTGGCCGCTGAAGGCTTCGCTTGGCGCTGAGCACGCTGGTGGTGTTGGCCGTCGCTGCGGCGCTGCCGACGCCCTTCGTGCGGCTGCAGACGCTGACTGGCGATTGGGAGGCGCGTACCGAGTCGGGCGCGGCCATCCGCGTGTCGTATCGCGCTATTTCCAATCGCACGGCGCTGCAACAGACGTATACGACCGCGTCGGGAAACGAGACCATCACGGTGTTTCATCCCGACGGAAAGCGCCTTTTGGCCACCCACTATTGTGCGCAGGGAAATCAACCGCGCCTGCAGCTCGACCCCAGCTCGACCGCCAAACGCTTCGTTTTCAAATATCTCGATGCAACCAATCTGACGACTCCAGAGTCGTCCCACCTGACCGAGCTCGAGCTCCGGCTCGACGGCCCAGGCGAGTACACCAGCGTCGAGACCTACGCCGAAAACGGCAAGCTCGACGTCACCACCCTGCACTTCCGCCGCATCCGCTAGAGCAGAGCCAACCCGACATGCGTGGCCGGAGTCTTTGGGTCATGTCGCGATATTCCATGTTGGCGCTGTTGTTTGCCCTTACCGGTTGTGGCCCGAAGATTGTCGAGCTGCACCAGGCGGCCTGGGACCAATTCACCATCGGTGTGAACCCGATGCAGGGATTGACGCCGCCCCTGTCGACGGCGCCTGGGTCGTCGGATGCGGTCAAGTTCGACTCCCTCAAGGCCATTTTTCAAGAATATCTCGACAAGACCCATCTGCCAGGAACTGCGCTGGCGGTGGTGATCGACGGCAAGCTGGCGTTCTCGACGGGGTTTGGCGTCAAGCGCGCCGGCTCGGCCGATCCCATCACGCCGCACACCCAGTTTCGGGTGGCCTCGACCAGCAAGCTCGTCACGGCCATTGCGCTGGAGACGCTGGTGGAGCGGGGCCTTCTGACCGTCGCTGATCTCGACCGCCCGGTCGGCGAGCTGGTCGACTGGTTCCCGCAGCGCGACGGAGCCGACACCACTGGAGTCACCATCGAGCGCCTCTTGGCGCATACGGCGGCCATCCCCGACGAAAGCAGCCTCTCCTGCCCAGCGACGGCACACCTGGACGATTATTTTCGCGCGCGCACCAAGATGTCTTTGTGGGCGCCGCCCGGCGAGGTCTACAACTATTCCAACGCCGGTTACGATCTGGTCGGCGCCATCGTCGAGGACCAAAGCGGTCATCCGTTTGCCGAGTATGTCCGCGACCACGTCATGCTGCCGGCCGGCATGGCCGAGGCCACCTATGACCTGGCCGCCGCGCAGAAAGGCGATTTTGCCGTTGGCCACGACAGCAAAGGCCAGCTCTTGAAGCTGAATGGCTACGACTGCAGCGCGCAACATCCGGCCGGCGGCGTCATCACCAGCGTCGAGGACTACGCCCATCTGTTGGAGGCACTCATGGGGGACGGCGTCTTCGGCAAAGACTCCGTTGCCAGGCTCACCCGCACCCGCGTGTTGACCCAGGAGCGTCCCGGTCGCGGCTATGCAGCGGGCTTGTTCACCCAGGACTACAAAGGCGTCCACGTCTTGGCCCATACCGGTGGAATGCCGGGATATTCGGCATTTTTCGCGATGGTCCCCGAGCGCCGCTTCGCGGTGGTCGCCTTCACCAACAGCGACGGCAGCTTCCCCACTCTGGCCACGCTGGCGCTCGATCTATTCCTGGATCTTCCGGCGCAAGAACCGCCCAACCCGCATACCGATCCAGCGACCTGGAGCGACTATGCCGGCCATTATGTCGATCCTGTCGGCGCGCTCGGCGACTTCCAGATCGTCCAAGATCGGCAACGTCTGCTGATGCAATTCAGCGACGGTCCCAAAGGCCCCATCGACGGCCAGGGCGGCGTCTTCTGGCGCGATTCCGACCATCATGTCCGCTATTTCGTCACCCGTACGGGCGTGGCCAAGCTGCAATAAGCCTTACTCGGCGTACATCTTGATCCCGGTGGCGGCCGCGAACGACAGCCGATGCGCCTCGTTCCAATCCGGATGGCGTACCACCACGTGCCCGTCGGAGAGCAGGGTATTTTTCCAGTTGCGCCGCGGTGTCCCCGGCCGCAACAGCTTCTCTTCCACCATCCACGGGCCGGCATCGCGCAGCCAATCGCCCAGCCCGGTGATGCGCGAAATCTTTCCCTGTCCCTGGGCGCGCTTGAAAATAATCCCGCAATTGTATTTGCGCGCCGTCGGCGCTTCATAACGTTGAAAACAGGCCACGCGGGCCCATTCCCGAAATAGATCGATATCCGACGTATAATTCATCTGATCGACCAGATGCGCGCCGCCCGGTCGCCCACCGATCTCGCCAAACACGGCTTCCCCGCGCGGCGTCAAGAACCACTCCATGTGGGTAAACCCGTCGCCCATGCCCAGCGCCGTCAGCACCTTGCGCCCCAGGTCGACACCAGCCGCCAACCGCGCCTGATACATATCGCGCACGGTGATAATCACCGGAGAAATCCACTCGATGGACCGCATTTCAATCGGCTTCGGCAAATAAGCCGCGATATTTTCATAGGCCGGCTTTCCGCCAATACACACCGTATCGAAGGTAAACTCTTCGCCTTCGACATATTCCTCGCAGCTCGCTTCCGGAATCCCGCGCATCGCGGCAATGACCGGCTCGAGCTCCGCCGCCGAACGCACCCGATAGGTATCGGCACTACCGGCGCCAGCAATGGGCTTCAAGATCAGCGGATAGCCAATCGCCTCGACAGCCTCACGGACCTCATGCTCGGTGCGTACCCGACGAGAACGCGGCACGCGCAAGCCAGCCGCGCGCACCCGCTCCTTCATGAGCTCTTTGTCGCGAAACCCACGCACCACATCCGCGCTCATACCCGGCATGCCCCACCGATCCCGCAGCCGCGCCGCCAGGATGACGAGAGGCTCCCAGTTGGCCAGCACCCGGTCCACCGTCCGCCCACCGAGCCAGCGCGACACCCGCTCCATCACGTCATCCTCGTCGAGGATCCGCGGTACATGGAGATAGTCGGCGAGATAAGGCCGTACCTTTTGCGGTAACGCCTCGCGCGGCGTATCGCCCACGCCCAGCACCGTCGCACCCACCTCGGCCAAGCCGCGGGTGTACTCCATCATCTCGGTGGGAAAGCACGGGCCCAAGAACACGACGCGCATGGCCAAGATCGTATCACGTGATACCCTCCCGCCAGCATGAGTAAAACACGATTGGAAGCCTTCAGCGACGGGGTGATTGCCATCCTCATCACCATCATGGTGCTGGAGCTGAAGATCCCACACGGCGAAAGTCTCGAGGCCTTGAAGCCGATTTTGCCCGTCTTTTTGGCCTATTTACTCAGCTTTATCTATCTCGGCATCTACTGGAACAACCACCACCACATGCTGCATGCCGCCACGCGCATCAACGGCAAGATCTTGTGGGGCAATCTGCACTTGCTCTTCTGGTTGTCGCTCGTTCCCTTCGTGACCGGCTGGATGGGCGAGAACCATTTTGCGCCGATGCCGATGGCCATCTACGGCATCGTGCTCGTCGGTGCCGGTATCGCCTATACGATCCTCCAGCAGCTCATCATCGCCGACCAAGGTAAGGGTGGGAAGCTGGCGGAGGCGGTGGGCTCCGACCTCAAAGGCAAGGCGTCGGCCGTGCTCTATATCGTCGCTGTCCCAATGAGCTTCGTGCATTCCTACATCTCCGGCGGCATCTATATCGCCGTCGCCTTGATGTGGCTGGTCCCCGACAGAAGGATTGAATCGAAGCTTCACGATTGACCCACCGCGCCATCTTGGCCATGCTGCCAAGATGCCCCGCAATGTCGTGTTCCATGCGCCGTTCCCGACGGACGTCACCATGCGCTTCGTGCGCGCCGCCGCCAAGCTCGACGATGTTCGCCTGCTCGGCGTCGTTCACACCCCGCCCCAGGGCGAGGACGCCCGGCTCTATCACGACATCGTGCGCGTCACCAACCCGCTCGATCTACGCGACATCATCGACGCCACCGACCTCTTGCAAAAGCGTCACGGGCCGATCCACCGCATCCTCGGCATCCTCGAATCGATGATGGTGCAGCTCGGCCAGGCACGTGAGCATTTTGGCGTGGCTGGCACCACAGCGACGGTATCGGAGCTCTTTCGCGACAAATCGCGCATGAAGGCGGCGCTGGCCAAGGCCGGCCTGCCCGTCTCGCGCAACCGCCTGGTCCGCAGCGTGACCGAGGCTGGTGAGTTCGCCAACGAGGTCGGCTTTCCGCTGGTACTGAAACCGCCGGCGGGCATGGGCGGTAAGTCTACCTATCGCGTCAACAACGCCGAAGAGCTGATGCACACCCTCCGCGGCATGGGCGTCGGCAATGGCGCCACCGTCCTAGCCGAAGAATAC
>Ga0123338_10001237_pt1 | contig 24892 bp, 23 predicted proteins | sample grotaG_FD_89793 | JGI IMG/M metagenome (GOLD analysis project Ga0123338, IMG submission 89793) | Glacier valley bacterial and archeal communities from Borup Fiord, Nunavut, Canada, to study Microbial Dark Matter (Phase II) -... | ecosystem: Environmental > Aquatic > Freshwater > Ice > Glacier ...
TCGATCGCCTGCCAGAGCAGCGCGATCTGGTGCTCGTGGCCGGAGGCGTTGTCGATCAGGCCCTTCATCGCGAGCGAGACCGGGTCGTCGCCCTGCGTCAGGCCGTAGGCCGAGAAGCCCATCTTTGCCGCAGTGGCCTCTCGGGTCGCGTCGGCATCGGCCTGGATGATGCGGGCCGGATTGCCGACCGCGGTCGCTCCCGGCGGCACCGGCTTGACGACAACGGCGCTCGAGCCGATGCGCGCGTTGTCGCCGACCGTGAAGCCGCCGACCACCTGCGAGTTGGCACCGACGATGACGCCCTTGCCGAGCGTCGGGTGGCGCTTGGCGCCGCGCGTGATCGAGGTGCCGCCGAGCGTGACGCCCTGGTAGATCGTGCAGTCGTCACCGATCTCTGCCGTCTCGCCGACGACCACGCCCATTCCGTGGTCGATGAAGACGCGCCGGCCGAGCGTCGCGCCGGGATGGATCTCGACGCCGGTGAGGAAGCGCGCGATGTGCGAGACGAAGCGCGCCGTCCAGTGGAATTCGCGCCGCCACCACCAGGCCGCCTGGCGGTGCATGACGACCGCGTGCAGCCCGGGATAGCAGGTCAGCACTTCCCAGCTCGAACGCGCGGCAGGGTCGCGCTCGCGGATGCAGGCGATGTCTTCGCGAAGACGCTGGAACATGGGTCGCACACCGGAAAACTGGACAGCCAAGTTTAGCGAGAACGCTCTCCGACTGCTCGCGCGATGCCACGCAGGATGTGGACCTCTTCCTCGCTCAGCTCGGCCCGGTTGGCCAGGCGATGCAGCCGCGCCATCAGCTTCTTCGGTGCCGCGGGGTCGAGAAAGCCGATCGCCTCGAGCATCTCTTGCCAGTGCACGACGAGACCACCGACCGCGACCGCATCGGCGCGGCGCGGGTCGAGCTCGCGCGCAGGCGCGCCGAAACCGCCCTGCGCGAGCCGCCACTCGTAGGCCAGCAGCTGCACCGCCTGCGCCAGGTTGAGCGAGCCGTAGGCCGGATCGGTCGGGATCGTCAGGCAGGCGTGGCAGGCGTAGACGTCCTCGTTCGACAGGCCATAGCGCTCCGAGCCGAAGACGAAGGCGAGCCGATGCGTGCCGGGCGCGAGCGCCGCCAAGAGCTCGCGCGGCGCGTGGTTCGACGGTCCGAAATCGCGCGGCGTCATCGCCGTCGCGCAGGCGTAGGTGATGCCGTCGAGTGCCTCGCCAAGGGTCACGACGACGCGCGCGCCGGCGAGCACGTCGGTGGCGCCGCTCGCCATCGCGGCGGCTTCGGGGCGCTCGAGCACATCGGCGAATCGCGGCGCGACGAGGACGAGATCGGTGAAGCCCATCACCCGCATCGCCCGCGCCGCCGCACCGACGTTGCCGGCATGGCTGGTGCCGACGAGGACGAAGCGCGTGGGGTCGTGAGGCATGCGGCGGCTAAAATGCGTGGCGCTCATTTTGCAGCGCGCTTCGACGCGACATCGGCCCCGACAGGCGCCGCGGCCCGCGCCGACACCCAAGACCTTCCCCGATGGCCCAAGCGCTGCACCCGATGCTCAACATCGCCATCAAGGCGGCACGTGCCGCCGGGGCGATCATCAACCGGGCCTCGCTCGACCTCGACCGGATCCAGGTCGACACCAAGGCGCCGAACGATTTCGTCACCGAGGTCGACCGCGCTGCCGAGGTCGCGATCATCGACATCCTGCTCGGCGCCTATCCGGGCCACGGCATCCTGGCCGAGGAATCGGGCAGCACGCGCGGCGCGCAACACAGCGACTACGTCTGGATCATCGACCCGCTCGACGGCACGACAAATTTCATCCACGGTCTGCCGACCTATGCCGTCTCGATCGGCCTCGCGTTTCGCAACCAGGTGCAGCAGGCAGTCGTGTACGACCCGGCGCGCAACGACCTGTTCTACGCCTCGAAGGGGCGCGGCGCGTTCCTCAACGACAAGCGCCTGCGCGTCAGCAAGCGCACGCGCATGGCCGACGCGCTCGTCGGCACCGGCTTCCCGTTCAGGAAGGCCGACGACTTCGGCCACTACCTGAAGATGTTCGAGACGGTGATGAAGAGCTGCGCCGGCATGCGTCGCCCGGGCGCGGCCGCGCTCGACCTCTGCTACGTCGCCGCCGGCTGGTACGACGGCTTCTTCGAGACGGGCCTGTCGCCGTGGGACGTCGCCGCGGGCTCGTTGCTCGTCACCGAGGCCGGCGGCCTGGTCGGCAACTTCACCGGCGAAGCCGATTTCCTGCACCGCCGCGAGGTCGTCGCCGGCTGTCCGAAGATCTACGGCCAGATGGTGCAGATGCTTTCGCCCTACACCACGGTGACGCCCGGCCCGGTCGACGAGACCGCCGCCTAAGCGTCGATGAACGCCGCCGAGCCTGTCGGCCACACGCCGATGATGGCCCAGTACCTGCGCATCAAGGCCGATCACCCGGAGACGCTCCTCTTCTACCGGATGGGCGACTTCTACGAGCTCTTCCTCGACGACGCCAAGCGCGCGCACGAGCTGCTCGACATCACGCTCACGGCGCGCGGCTCGAGCGCCGGCGCGCCGATCCCGATGGCGGGCGTGCCGGTGCACGCGGTCGACGCCTATCTCGCGCGGCTCGTGAAGATGGGCGAATCGGTCGCGATCTGCGAGCAGGTCGGCGAGGTCGGCGCAAGCAAGGGGCCGGTCGAGCGCAAGGTCGTGCGCGTGGTCACGCCGGGCACGCTCACCGACAGCGACCTCCTCGCCGACAAGAGCGATTCGGTGCTGCTGGCGATCGCCCGCGTCCATGGTCGACTCGGACTCGCGTGGACGGCGCTCTCGCAAGGCGAGATCGGCCTCGCGGAATGCAGCGACGGCGAGCTCGCCGGCTGGCTGGCGCGGCTGGCGCCCGCCGAGGTCGTCACCGACCGCGACCTGCCCGACGGCATCGCCGACCTGTCGGCGACGACGGTCACGCATCGGCCCGCCTGGCAGTTCGACGGCGCCCTCGGCGAGAGGAAGCTCTGCGCGCAACTGCGCGTCGCATCGCTCGCAGCGTTCGGCGCCGACGAGCTCGCTGCCGCGCACGCCGCCGCCGCCGCGCTGCTCGCCTACGCCGAGCACACGCAGGGACGCGCCCTCGCCCACCTGAGGCGCCTCTCGGTGCAGCGCACGAGCGAGCTGATCGAGCTGCCGCCGGCGACGCATCGCAACCTCGAGCTGACGCGGACGCTGCGCGGTCGCGACGCGCCGACGCTGCTCTCGACGCTCGACCACTGCGTCACCGGCATGGGCAGCCGCGCCCTGCGCCAATGGATGACGGCGCCCTTGCGCGAGCGCCGCGTCGCGGGCGAGCGCCAGGACGCGATCGCGGCGCTGCTCGCGGCCGACATCGCCGCAGTGCGCGAGTCGCTCCGGCCGATCTGCGACGTCGAGCGCATCGGCACGCGCATCGCCTTGCGCCAGGCGCGTCCGCGCGATCTCGCCGCGCTGCGCGCGACGCTGCTGTCCTTGCCGGCCGTGCGCGCCAGCCTGCCGCGCGACAGCGCGCTGCTCTTCGACATGGTCGGCGAGGCGATGGCGGCGCCGCCGGCGATCGCGACGATGCTCGACGCGATCGCCGAGGAGCCCGCGGCGCTCCTGCGCGACGGCGGCGTCATCGCGCCCGGCCACGACGCCGAGCTCGACGAGCTGCGCGCCATCGGCGCCGGCGGCGACGCCTTCCTGCTCGAGCTCGAAGGGCGCGAGCGCGCGCGCACCGGCATCGCGAACCTGCGCGTCCAGTACAACCGCGTCCACGGCTTCTTCATCGAGGTGACGCAGGCCAACGCCGCGCGCGTCCCGGCCGATTACCGGCGCCGGCAGACGATGAAGAACGCCGAGCGCTTCATCACGCCGGAGCTGAAGGCCTTCGAGGACAAGGCGCTCTCGGCCGGTGAGCGGGCGATGGCGCGCGAGAAGCTGCTCTACGAAGCGCTGCTCGATGCGCTCGCGCCGCACATCGAGGCGCTCGCCGCCGTCGCGCACGCGCTGGCGACGATCGACGCGCTCACCGCGCTCGCCAGCGTCGCGCAGCGCTCCGACTGGTGTCGGCCGCGCTTCGTCAAGGAGCCGCTGATCGAGATCGCGAAGGGCCGCCATCCGGTCGTCGAAGCGCGCCTCGCGCAGAGCGGCAAGCCGTTCATGGCCAACGACTGCAGACTCGACGCGAAGCGCCGCATGCTCGTGGTGACCGGCCCAAACATGGGCGGCAAGAGTACCTTCATGCGCCAGGTCGCGCTGATCGTGCTGCTCGCGTCGATGGGCTCGTACGTGCCTGCGGCGGCGTGCCGGCTCGGGCCGATCGATGCGATCCACACCCGCATCGGCGCGGCCGACGACCTCGCCAACGCGCAGTCGACCTTCATGGTCGAGATGACCGAAGCGGCGGCCATCGTGCACGGCGCGACCGAGCACTCGCTCGTGCTGATGGACGAGATCGGCCGCGGCACATCGACCTTCGACGGCCTGGCGCTCGCCGGCGCCATCGCCCACCACCTGCACGATCGCAACCGCTCGTTCACGCTGTTCGCGACCCACTACTTCGAGCTCACGGACTTTCCGCTCGAGCACGAGCGCGCGGTCAACGTCCACGTCGCCGCGGTCGAGAGCGGCGACGAGATCGCCTTCTTGCACGAGATCGAGGCCGGGCCGGCGAGCCGCAGCTACGGCGTGCAGGTCGCGCGCCTGGCCGGGATGCCGGCGACACTGCTGCGCCATGCGCGCACGGCGCTCGAACATCTGGAGGCAGAGCGGATCGCACGCCAGCCGCAGATCGATCTCTTTGCCGCGGCCGCCACGACCGGCGCGGAATCGGCCGACGACGGCCCGATCGCTGCCGAAGCCGTCAGCGGCATCACCGATTCCGCGCTCCGCGACGCCGTCGCGGCGCTCGACCCCGATATGCTCACGCCCCGAGAAGCGCTCGACGCGCTCTACCGGCTCAAGGCCCTGCAACGAGACACCCCATGACCTATTGCGTAGCCGTCAAACTCGACGCCGGCCTGCTCTTCCTGTCAGATTCGCGGACCAACGCCGGTCTCGACCAGATCGGCACCTTCAGGAAGATGATGGTGTACGAGCGCCCGGGCGACCGCTTCATGGTCATGCTCTCGGCCGGCAACCTCTCGATCTCGCAGCAGGTGCGCGAGATCCTGCAGATCGAGGAGCTCGACGACGGTACCGGCAACTCGCCGATCACGATCTGGAACGCGACCAGCATGTTCGACGCATGCCGCGTGCTCGGCGCTGCAGTGCGCCGCGTCTTCGACCAGGACGGCGTCGCCCTGAAGAAGTCAGGGCTCGACTTCAACGCGTCGATGATCTTCGGCGGCCAAGTCAAGGGCGAGGCGATGCGCCTTTTCCTCGTCTACTCGGCGGGCAACTTCATCGAGGCGACGCGCGAGACCTGCTTCTTCCAGATCGGCGAGTCGAAGTACGGCAAGCCGGTGCTCGACCGCATGATGCGGCCGTCGACGCCGCTCGACGAGGCCGCCAAGTGCGTGCTCGTGTCGATGGACTCGACGCTGAAGTCGAACCTTTCGGTCGGCCTGCCGCTCGATCTAGCGATCTACGAGGTCGATCGCTTCGAGAGCGCGCAGATCGTCTGCATCGACGACAAGAACCCGTACTTCCAAATGATCCGCAGCAGCTGGGGCGAAAAGCTGCGCCAGGCGTTCGTGGCGATCGACGATCCGCAATGGGACGCCGACCGGTCGGCTGCGGCGCCGCTTTGCGTGCCGTCCGTGCGCTACGAGACGATGCGAAAGATCACGACGCCGGGCGAGAAGCTGGTCTGAACGGCAGGGTCGTTCCGCGCCGATATAATTGCGCTTTCATCCACGGCACTTGCGACGAGTGCCGAGCGCAATGACCAAGTTCGTCTTCGTCACCGGCGGAGTGGTGTCGTCCCTGGGCAAGGGCATCGCGTCCGCCTCCCTCGCCGCGATCCTCGAATCGCGAGGCCTCAAGGTCACCCTCATCAAGCTGGATCCGTACCTCAACGTCGATCCGGGGACGATGTCGCCGTTCCAGCACGGCGAGGTGTTCGTCACCGAAGACGGCGCCGAGACCGACCTCGACCTCGGCCACTACGAGCGCTTCATCACCACCAAGATGAAGCGCACCAACAACTTCACGACCGGCCAGATCTACAAGAGCGTGCTCGAGAAGGAGCGGCGCGGCGACTACCTCGGCAAGACTGTGCAGGTGATCCCGCACGTCACCAACGAGATCCAGGATTTCGTGCGGCGCGGCGCCGGTGATGAGGTCGACGTCGCGATCGTCGAGATCGGCGGCACGGTCGGCGACATCGAGTCGCTCCCCTTCCTCGAGGCCGTGCGCCAGATGAGCCTGAAGATGGGCCCGGGCAGCTGCGCCTTCCTGCACCTCACGCTCGTGCCGTGGATCCCGGCCGCCGGCGAGCTGAAGACCAAGCCGACGCAGCACAGCGTCCAGAAGCTGCGCGAGATCGGCATCATGCCGGACGCCCTGCTCTGCCGCGCCGACCGGCCGATCCCCGACGAGGAGCGCGCCAAGATCTCGCTCTTCGCCAACGTCCACGAGTTCGGCGTGATCTCGGTCTGGGACGTCGACACGATCTACAAGGTGCCGCGCATGCTGCACGCGCAGGGCCTCGACGAGCTGGTCTGCGCCAAGCTGCAGCTCCACACCAAGCCCGCGAACCTGACGCGCTGGGACAAGCTGGTCGACGAGGTCGAGCATCCGCAACACGAGATCACGATCGCGATGTGCGGCAAGTACACCGAGCTCTCCGATTCGTACAAGTCGCTCAACGAGGCGCTGCGACACGCCGGCATCCACAACCATGCGCGGGTCAAGATCGAGTATGTCGACTCGGAAGACCTGAGCGCGGCGAACGTCGGCAACCTCGGCAGCTTCGACGCCATCCTCGTTCCCGGCGGGTTCGGCAAGCGCGGTGTCGAGGGCAAGATCCTGGCAGCGCAGTTCGCGCGCGAGAAGAAGGTTCCCTATCTCGGCATCTGCCTCGGCATGCAGGTTGCGACGATCGAATACGCGCGCCACAAGGCGGGCTTGCCTGGCGCCAACAGCACCGAGTTCGACCAGGACGCGGCGCATCCAGTGATCGCGCTCATCGACGAGTGGCAGGACCAGGACGGCAGCATCCAGAAGCGCACCGCGCAATCAGACCTCGGCGGCACGATGCGGCTCGGCGCGCAGAGCTCCGACGTCAAGCCGGGTACGCTCGCGCACGAGATCTACGGCAACGTCGTCACCGAGCGGCACCGCCATCGCTACGAGGCCAACGAGCACTATCTCGATCGCCTCACCGAGGCCGGTCTTGTGATCTCGGCGATCACGCAGCGCGAGAAGCTGACCGAGATCGTCGAGCTGCCGCAGACCGTGCACCCGTGGTTCATCGGCGTGCAGTTCCACCCCGAGTTCAAGTCGACGCCGTGGGGCGGCCACCCGCTCTTCAAGTCGTTCATTCACGCCGCGCTCCAGCACCAGGCGACCCGGACGGAGAAGGTCGCAGCGTGAAGCTTTGCGGCTTCGACGCGGGGCTCGCGCATCCGCTGTTCCTGATCGCCGGTCCGTGCGTCGTCGAGTCCGAGCAGTTGCAGATGGATGTCGCGGGCCAGCTCAAGGAGATGACCAGCGCGCTCGGCATACCGTTCATCTTCAAGTCGAGCTACGACAAGGCCAACCGCTCGAGCGGCACGTCGTTCCGCGGTCCGGGCATCGACAAGGGGCTCGAGATCCTGGCGAAGGTCAAGCGCGAGCTCGGCGTGCCGGTGATCACCGACGTGCACCGAGAGGACGAAATCGCGGCAGCGGCCGCCGCCGTCGACGTCCTGCAGACGCCCGCCTTCCTCTGCCGCCAGACCGACTTCATCCGTGCCGTCGCGCAGAGCGGCAAGCCGGTGAACATCAAGAAGGGCCAGTTCCTCGCGCCCCACGACATGACAAACGTGATCGACAAGGCCCGCGCCGCCGCGCGCGAGGCGGGCCTGTCGGACGACCGCTTCATGGCCTGCGAGCGCGGCGCGAGCTTCGGATACAACAACCTCGTGTCCGACATGAGGAGCCTTGCGATCATGCGCGAGACGAACGCGCCGGTCGTCTTCGACGCGACGCATTCAGTGCAGCTCCCGGGCGGCCAGGGCACGACCTCGGGCGGGCAGCGCGAGTTCGTGCCGGTGCTGGCGCGCGCCGCGGTCGCGGTCGGCGTCGCGGGTGTCTTCATGGAGACGCATCCGGATCCGTCGAAGGCGCTCTCGGATGGCCCCAACGCCGTGCCGCTGAAATACATGAAGGCGCTGCTCGAGCAGCTCGCGGCGCTCGATCGCGTCGTGAAAGCCTCGCGCCTGCTCGAGAACGACTTCGTCTGACCCCCTGCAACTCTCTGACCTGAAAGCGAATCCATGAGCGCCATCGTCGACATCGTCGGCCGCGAAATCCTCGACAGCCGCGGTCATCCGACGGTCGAATGCGACGTCCTCCTCGAATCCGGGACGATGGGCCGCGCGGCCGTGCCCTCGGGCGCCTCGACCGGCTCGCGCGAGGCGATCGAGCTGCGCGACGGCGACGCGGCGCGCTACGGCGGCAAGGGCGTGCTGCGCGCGATCGAGCACATCAACACCGAGATCAGCGAGGCCGTGCTCGGCCTCGACTCGAGCGAGCAGGCCTTCCTCGACCGCACGCTGATCGACCTCGACGGCACCGACAACAAGCGCCGCCTCGGCGCAAATGCGACGCTCGCCGTCAGCATGGCGGTGGCACGCGCCGCGGCCGAGGAATCGGGCCTGCCCCTCTATCGCTACTTCGGCGGCTCGGGCGCGATGCAGATGCCGGTGCCGATGATGAACGTCGTCAACGGCGGCGCGCACGCGAACAACAACCTCGACCTGCAGGAGCTGATGATCATTCCGGTCGGCGCGCCGACCTTCCGCGAAGCGCTGCGCTACGGCGCCGAGACGTTCCACGCGCTGAAAAAGATCATCGACGGCCGCGGCATGAGCACGGCGGTCGGCGACGAAGGCGGCTTCGCGCCGAGCGTCGCCAGCCACGAGGCTGCCATCCAGATGATCCTCGAGGCGATCGAGAAAGCCGGTTTCGTCGCCGGCGCGCAGATCGCGATCGGCCTCGACTGCGCCGCGAGCGAGTTCTACAAGGAAGGCCAGTACCGACTCGACGGCGAAGGCCTGACGCTCGGCGCTTCGGAGTGGATCGACATGCTCGCCGGCTGGGTCGGCAAGTACCCGATCATCTCGATCGAGGACGGCATGGCCGAGAGCGACTGGGACGGCTGGAAGCTCCTCAACGACAAGCTTGGCGCCAAGGTGCAGCTCGTCGGCGACGATCTCTTCGTCACGAATACCGCGATCCTGAAGGAAGGCATCAGGAAGAACGTCGCCAACTCGATCCTCATCAAGATCAACCAGATCGGAACGCTCACCGAGACCTTCGCCGCGATCGAGATGGCCAAGCGGGCAGGCTGGACCTCGGTGATCAGCCACCGCTCGGGCGAGACCGAGGACGCGACCATCGCCGACATCGCCGTCGGCACCAACGCCGGCCAGATCAAGACCGGCTCGCTCAGCCGCTCGGACCGCATCGCCAAGTACAACCAGCTGCTGCGCATCGAGGAAGACCTCGGCGACGTCGCCGCCTATCCGGGCAAGGCCGCGTTCAAGCAGTTGCCGCAGGACTAGGGCCGGGCCGGACGTCGTCGCGATGCGCTGGATCACCTTCGCCCTCGCCGCCTTGCTCGTCCTCGTCCAGGGCGAGCTCTGGTTCGGCAAGGTCGGCGTGCCTCACATGGTCGAGATGCAACGCAAGCTCGCGGCGCAGAAGGCGACCAACGACACCGCACGCCGCCGCAACGAGCAGCTCACGGCCGAGGTCAACGACCTCAAGGAAGGCCTCGAGATGGTCGAGGAAAAGGCGCGCGTCGAGCTCGGCATGATCAAGGCCGACGAGATCTTCGTCCAGCTGTCGCAAGCGAAGCGTTGAACACGCTGGTCGAGGCGACGGCGCCGCTGTTCGCGAGCGCCTTCGTCGCGTGGGGCGCGCCGGTCACCTGGCTCGAGCTCGCGGCGTTCGTTCTGGCGATCGCGATGGTGGTCTTCAACATCCGCGTGAACTCGCTCGGCTGGCCGCTCGCGATCGCGAGCTCGCTGCTCTACTTCCTCCTGTTCTGGAAAAGCCGGCTCTACGGTGACGCCAGCCTGCAGATCTTCTTCGCCGTCGTGGCCGGCTGGGGCTGGTGGCAATGGCGGCGCAGCACTGATGCCTCCGGCCGGGCGCTGCGCGTGCGCCGGCTCGGTTGGCGCGGCCGGCTCGTCGCTGCGGTGGCACTGGGGTGCGCCTGGCCTGCGGTCGCCCTCTTCCTGCGCCGCTACACCGACACCGACGTGCCGTGGTGGGACGCGTTCCCGACCGCCGCGAGCGTCCTCGGCCAATGGCTGCTCGGCCGCAAGTACGTCGAGAACTGGCCGACGTGGATCGTCGTCAACGTCGTCGGCGTCGCCCTTTTCGCCTACAAGGGGCTGTGGTTGACGGTACTGCTCTACGCCGTCTTCGTCGTGATGTCGTTCGTCGGCTGGAGTGCCTGGCGCAAGCTGGCGCCGGCGGGTGACCGGCTCGCGGCATGAGCGTTGCCGCGTTCGTCGTCGTCCTGCTCGGCGCCGAGAGCAGCGGCAAGACGACGTTGGCGCAAGCGCTCGCGGTCGCGCTCGCGGCTCGCGGCTCGCGGGTGATCCGCGTCGATGAATTCCTGCGCGAGTTCTGCGACTTGCTCGAGCGCACGCCGCGCAACGCTGAACAGGCCGGCATCGTGGCGGAGCAGACGGCGCGCATCGAGGCAGCCGCGTCCAAAGCGGATGTCGTGATCGCCGACACGAGCGCGCTGATGATCGCCGTCTACAGCGAGCTCGTCTTCGGCGACACCAGCCTCTACGCCAGCGCCCTCGCCGCGCACAGTCGCGCCAATCTCACGCTGCTGATGGCGCTCGACGTGCCGTGGCAGGACGACGGCCTCCAGCGCGATGGCCCGCAGGTCCGGGCTCCCGTCGATGCGCTGATCCGCGCATCGCTCGACGGCGCCGGCATCGCCTTCACGACGATCGACGGGCTCGGCCCGGCGCGCCTCGCAGCGGCGCTGCGGGCGGTCGATCGCGCTCGCGCCGAAGACGCTTAGCGCGTCGCTCTCAGGCCGTCCCGCCGAGCCTGACGAAGACGATGATGAAGATGCCGACAACGAGGTTGAGCGTCACGTCCCAGCGGATCGCCTCGAGCGCCGCGGCGCCGTCGGCCCAGCGTTGCGACATCACCGCGCGCGCCAGGCGCGGAAACAGCACGTTGCGGACGTGCACGAACACCACGAGCATGAGGAAGAAGAGACCGATCATCGCGTACCAGTCGAGCGGCATGTTGAACGCCAGCCCGGCGCGCGCCGATGCCGACCAGGCGATGCCCAGCATCGCCGCGCCCGAGACGAAGGCGATCGTGGCGGAGGTGGTGACGAGCGCGATGAACCGGCGCATCGCCGCGTGCATCAGCGTCACGCGCGCGGGCGGCTCGAGCACCGCGGCCGCCGGCCTGAGGCAGAACAGCGTGAACGCCATGCCGCCGATCCAGGCGACGACCGCGAGGAGATGGAGAGCCTTCAGGGACGCATACAGCACGGGTCGATGCTCCGTCGCGCCGCTGAACGTCGAGTGGGTCGCGGCAGAGTTGGCATTGTCCATCGCCATGGGCACGGCCGAATCGCGACGGCGCTTCAACCTGCGGTATCGTCCCTCGACCCAAGGGAGAAGGCTGAGGAGGCCGACTGAATGACCAAGCTCTGCTCGGTCTGCCACACCGACAACAAGGACGAGGCCCAGTTCTGCCGCTCCTGCGGAACGTCCTTCGCCGCGTCCGCGCCGGCCAGCGCCACGCCGCTGGCGACGGCAGCCGACGGAACGTCCGACAACGTCTGCGGCGAGTGCGGCTTCCAGAACAAGGCCGGCATCCGCTATTGCGCGAACTGCGGCATGAGCCTGACGGCAGCGGCGTCGGGCTTCGGCGATCTAGCGTCGAAGGGCGCGCCTACGCCGGTAGAGGAGGCCGATCCGTACGCGGGCCTCAGCCCGCCGCCGATCTCCTACACGTCGTTCCCTCCGGTCGCGCCGTATCCCCCTGCGCCCGCCGCGCAGGCCGACGACGAGACGCCGCTCGGCAACCTGCTGTCGCCCGACATTCCCGACGCCGACGCCGCGATCGCGGCGCGCCAGTCAATCGCCACCGATCACTACGCGCCGCCGATCGAGTCCGGCTTTTCGAGTCTCGAGGCGGTCGCGCCTGCGCCCGACCGCGCACGCATGGTCGTCATCGGGGGAGCGATCGCGCTGCTCGTGGCCGGTGCCGCGGCGTGGTGGTTCATGGGCAGCTCGCCGTCGTCGTCGTCGTCGTCGTCGACACCGGCGCCTGCGCCGGTCGCCGCGCCCTCTCCCGTCGTCGTCGCCTCGGCCCCTGCGCCCATCCTGATCATCGAGACCGCGCGGGCACCTGCGCCCGCAGCGGCATCGACGCCGGCCGTCGAAGTCGCTGCGCCTGCACGCGAAGCTCCGGTCACGCCCGCGCCCAGCGCGACCGCCGCCACCACTGGCACGCTCACGCCGCCGCCCGCCGCGGCCGCGCCGCTGCCGCAACAGGCCGACGTCGCGCCAATGCCGGTCGATGCCGGCGCGAACGACGCGAAGAAGCTCGCCACCGACAAGGCGCGCCGCGAGAAGGCCGCTCACGACAAGGCCGATCGCGACGCCAAGACAAAAGCTGTGTCCGACCAGCGCGACCAGGCGGCGGCGAGCGCGCGAGCCGAGCAGGAAGCACAGGCGCGCCGCCGCGCCGAGGAAGCGCAACGCACCCGTGTCGCTCCGGTCGCGCCTGCGCCGCTGCCGGCGGCGACCGAGAAGGCCAAGGGCGTGCGCGAGATCTGCGCCGGCCGCGGCACGATCGCCGAAGCGGTCTGCCAGTCGCGCCAGTGCGCGTCGCCGGAGCACGCCAACGAGGCGATCTGCCGCCAGATTCGCGAGGCCGACGACCGCCGGCGCAACTACCAGAATTGAGGCCGGCGCGGCCTCGCCCGCGTCGCCGCGACAAGGCGATCGATCATCACCGACGGGCGGACGCACCGCGCGCGGCACCACGAACGAGGAGTTGCAGATGAGCATCGATGCAGGACCCGGCGCCTTGCCCGCCGGCCTTTCCGGCCAGGCGTTCGCGAGCCTGTTCCAGGCCGTCCACGGCCTGCGCAATCGCTCTGCCGTGATCGCGATGCTCGGCTGCACCTTCGTCGGCGTCATCGTCGCGGCGCTGCTGCTGTCGATGGCGGGCTCGCTCGGCTTCCTCGCCGGGTTGCTCGCCGTCGTCGTCTGGGTCGTGGCGATCGGCACCGGCGTCAACGCCGCGGGGCTGCTGCAGATGGACAACGCGCGCGGCATTTCGCCGCGCAGCCTGCCCGATGCGCTCGTCTACGGGCTGATGTGCATTCCCAAGCTCGTCGTCCTCGGCCTGGCGCTGCTTGCGGTCGAGATCGCGGTGTTCATCGTCATCGCGCTCCTGCTCGTGATCTGCAAGATCCCGTTCCTCGGGCCGCTGCTGTTCGCCGTTGTCTTCCCGCTGTCGGTCGTCGTCGCCGGCGTAACGGTCACCGGCCTTTTCATCTGCGGCGTCCTGTCGCTGCCCGCCATCTGGCAGGGCGCCGGCATCACGCGCGCCCTCGCGCAGACGATGGCAATCGTCAAGAGCCGTCTGCTCGAGGCGGTGCTGCTGCTCTTCTTCCTCGGGCTCCTGTGCTTCATCGTCGGCATGATCATCTTCGGCGTCCTGGGTGCCGGCCTGCTGCCGACGATGGGCCTGTCGATGAGCATCGTCGGCTTCGGCGGCCTCGGCATGGAATCGATGATGGCGATGTCGCAAGGCGGCGGCGGCGGCGGTCACGCCATCGCCGGCGCGATCGGCGGCCTGCTGCTGTGGGCGGTCGCCGCGTCGCTCGTCGGTCAGGTCTATCTGCTCGGCCTCTCGCTCGTCTACCTGCGTGTCACCGAAGGACTCGACCTCACCGCTTCGGAAGCGTCGCTCCGCGCGACCTTCGACGATGCCAAGCGACGAACCGCCGAGCTCGGCGAAAAGGCGCGCCAGGCGGCGACGCGCGATGCCGCGCCGGCGGCGGCGACCGCAGCCGCCGCGCCGGCGTGGTCACCGTTTGCCGCTCCGACGCCTGGGCCCGCTCCGGTCGCAGAGCCACCTGCGAGCGTGCCGTTGCCGGCCGAAGCCCACGAGGACGTGACGACCATGCCGTTGCCGCGGACCGCGAAGGTGCCGGACGAGGATCCCGACATCTCGCTTCCCTTCGACGAGGCGCCCGCCCCCGCCGCCGCCGCCGCCGCTCCGCCGCCGAATCCGGCATACGCCTCGCCGCCGGCATGGAAGGCACCGCCCGCCGTCGCGCCGTTGCCACCCGCGACACCGCTGCCTGCTGCGACGACGTGCCCGCAATGCCTGTCGGGGATCTCGCCCGACGACGTCTTCTGCGGCGTCTGCGGCTACCGGCTGAAGTAGTCGCAGGACACACGACCGGGCCGCGCCCGATCGCTCAGTTGAGAGCGATGGAGCCCGGCGCCTGATCCGGCAGCGGCGTGAAGAGCTCGCCGACGTCGACCGGATCGAAGCGGTATTTCACGCCGCAGAACTCGCAGCCGACCTCGACCTGCGTCTGCTCGCGCACGATATCGTCGACCTCGACGCGGCCGAGCCCCTTCAGCATCGCCGCGACGCGAGCACGCGAGCACGTGCACGAGAAGCGCGGCGCGGCGGCGCCGACGAGCGGCGGGAAGCGCGTGACCTTCTCCTCCCAGAACAGGCGCCTGAGGACGGTGTCGGCATCGAGCGTGAGCAGCTCGTCGCGCGTCAGCGTCGCCGCCAGCATCGCGACGCGGTTGAAGTCCTCGTCGCGACCGATCACCGTCTCGTCGACGCCGGCGCCGGGCGGCGGCAGCCGTTGCAACAGCAGGCCGGCGGCGACACGATCGTCGGCGGCGAGCACGAGCCGGGTGTCGAGCTGCTCCGACTGCAGCATGTAGTGCTCGAGCACCGGCGCGATCGCCTGGAGCGGCTCGCGCGCGTCGCCGTGCAGCGGCACGACACCCTGGTACGGCTGGTGGCCCGGCGTGCGGGCCGTGGGCGCCAGCGTGATCGCGCATCGACCGCCGCCGTGCGCGTTGAGCATGGCCTCGAGGCCGGCCTCCGCGGCCACGTCGCCGACGACCGTGGCCGTGGCACGAAACGCGAGATCGGCCGCGATCTCGGCCACTGCGAGCTTGACCGGCCCGTCGCCGAACACTTGGAGCACGAGGTCGCCGCCGAACTTGATGTTGGCGTGCATCAGGACACCGGCTGCCGTCATCTCGCCGAGCAGCTGGCGCACCGGCGCCGGCAAGACGTTGCCGTCGTCGCGACGCGCGAGCATCTCGCGCCAGCTGTCCGTGAGGCGGACGAGGATGCCGCGGACCGGCAGGCCGTCGAACAGGAATCGGTGCAACTCGCTCACGGCCTGATCGTAGGCGCAGGCGACAATCGACGCATGGACAGCACCCTCTTCGCAGCAGCGCGCGCCGACCTCGTCCGGGCACGGCGCGAAGCGCGCGCCATCGCGACGTGGCCGACCGAGCGCCGGCCGGGCGATCTCGCCGAGGCCTATCGGCTTCAGTCTGCGGTGGCCGCCGAACTCGGCGCCGTCGCCGGCTGGAAAGTGGCTGCGGTCACCGACGCACAGCGCCAGGCGATGGGCGTCGCCACGCCGATCGCCGCACCGATGCTGGATCGCTGGATGCACGACGCGCGCGCCGCCGCGGCCACCCTCAGCCTCGCCGACTTCATCGCGCCGCGGCTCGAGTGCGAGTTCGCATTCGAGCTCGCGCGCGACCTGCCGCCGCGCGCCGCGCGGCCGTACACGCGTGCCGAAGTCGCAGCCGCGATCCACGCTCTGCGCATCGGCGTCGAGATCGTCGACTGGCGCCTGCCGCGCGGCCTCGGCGCGCTGTCCGAGCTCGCCGACGGCTTCAACAACGGCGCCTACATCGCCGGGCCGGCGATCGCGGCGTGGTCGGACATCGACCTCGGCGCGATCGCCATCGTGCTGCGCCGCAGCCACGACGGCCGCAGCGACGACGTCGCCCGCGGTGACGGCAAGGCGATCCTCGACGGCGACCCCTTCGGCACGGTCGTGATGCTCGCCAACGCGTCTCCCGACGCCGTGCGTGGCCTCGCCGCCGGCACCATCGTCACCACCGGCTCTTGCACCGGCGCGCCGCTGGTGCCGGGCGAAGGCCGCTACATCGCGGAGTTCGCGCGACTCGGCAACGTCGAGTTCGTCTTCCGCCGCTGACTGCGGCCGTCCTTGCTCAGCCGATCCGGACGAGCCCGGCACGAAAACGCTTCGCGTTGGCGACGTAGTGCAGCGCGCTTTGGCGCACTCCTTCGATCTGCTCGTCGGTGAGCGTGCGCACGGCGACCGCCGGCGAGCCGACGATCAGCGAGCCGTCGGGAAAGGTCTTGCCTTCGGTGACCAGCGCGCGCGCGCCGACGAGGCAGTTGCGGCCGATGCGCGCGCCGTTCAGGATCACCGCGCCGATTCCGACCAGCGAGTCGTCGCCGATCGTGCAGCCATGCAGCATGACGAGATGGCCGATCGTCACGCCCTGGCCGACTGTCGTCGGCCGGCCGATATCAGCGTGCAGCACGCTGCCGTCCTGCACGTTCGAGCCGCGGCCGATGGTGAGCATCTCGGTGTCGCCGCGCAGCACGGCGCCGAACCAGATGCTGGCGTCGACGCCGAGCGACACCGCGCCGATCACCTGCGCGCTCTCGGCGACCCATGCGGTCGGATCGAGGGTCGGCGTCTTGTCGTCGAGTCGGAAGAGAGCCATGGTGATCCGCTTGCCTTGAAGGATGTCGAGAAAAGGTTCAGCGCTTCGTGCGCGCGCACGGCCTCGCGAGCCGCTCGAGGCTCGCCGGCGGCCACAGCGTCTTGCGGTCGTAGAACTCGGGCACGGCCGGCACGTCGGCCGGCAGCGTCAGCCAAGGCGCCTGCGTCGACGTGAAAATGTGAACGTCAGGCGGCGGCCGCGAGGTATCGTCGATGATGCCGACTCGAACCAAGCGGATCGCCTCGACGCCGCTCCCATCGTGGCTCCAGACCGCGACCTTGCAGGTCGCACAGCGCGCGATCTTCTGGCCGGCACCGCTCGCCGTCGGCGTCGTCACGGCTTCGGGCGCGCCGCTCAGCAGCTTGACCGCTTTGCTCTCAATCATCGCGTTGAGCACGAACGCGCTGCCGGTCTCGCGCTTGCACCTCCTGCAGTGGCAGCAGTGAACGAAGAGCGGGCGCTGCGACACCCGGTCGCTGACCGCGCGGCAGGTGCAGCCGCCGTCGTGAGGAGCGTCGTCGGGGGCGGCCATCGTCATGCGAGTCGCGGAGCGGGACATGATTGTCGCTCCGGCCGATCGGTCGATCCGGCCACGGCAGCGGCGCGCTGACCGATGATTCGCGACAACCCCCAACGGAGGAACCCATGAAGACCTGGATGAGACGCACCGTCTGGACATTCGGCAGTGTCGTCGTCGTCGCCATTGCGGCCGTGGCGGTGATGGTCGGGCTCGGCGAGAGGAAGCGAGACCGGCGCATCGACATTGCGGTCGCGCCGGTGGCGCTGCGCACCGACGCGCCGGCGATCGAGCGCGGCCACTATCTCTTCGCGTCGCGTGGCTGCGGCGAGTGCCACGGCGCCAACGGCGCCGGCCGCGTCATGCTCGACGGCGGCGGCATGTTCGTGCGCTCGGCCAACATCACGCCGCAGCCCGGCAGCGCCGTCGACGGCTACACGCCGACCGACTGGGTGCGCACCATCCGGCACGGCGTCAAGCGCGACCAGCGACCGGTGATGATCATGCCGAGCGAGGACTACAACCGCCTCGTCGACGACGACGTTGCCGCGATCGTCGCCTACGCGTCGACCCTCGCGCCGGTCGCCGGTCCGAGTGGCGAAGTGCGACTGTCGCTGCCGGTCAGGGCGCTCTACGCCGCCGGCGTCGTCCGCGACGCGAGCGAGAAGATCGACCACGGCCTGCCGCCGGCAACGCCGGTGCCGGAAGGCGTCACCGACGGACACGGCGCCTATGTCGCCAATTCTTGCCTCGGCTGCCACGGTGCGCACCTGACCGGCGGCAAGATCCCGGGCGCCCCGCCCGACTGGCCGCCGGCGGCGCGGCTCGCGCCCGGGCCGGGCAGCGCGCTCGATCGCTATCCCACGGCCGAACAGTTCGCGGCGATGCTGAAGACCGGCAAGCGCCCCGACGGCAGCGCCGTGAGCACGGTCATGCCGTTCGACTCGCTGCGCGCGATGAGCGACGTCGACGTGCGCGCGCTCTACCTGCATCTGAAGTCGATGTCCGCGTCGTAACGCGGCGTCGTCGATGCTCAACCCGGCAACGGATCTCCCGACGCGAGCCGGCCATCGGGCGCCGCGGCCGGCTCGGCCGAGACCACGGCGTGGACGACGCGCTGCGGAAACGGGATCTCGATGCCTTCGCGGTTGAGGACGTCGAGCACCACGAGGTTCACGTCCGACTTGACGTTGACCTGGCCGTTCTCGGAGTCGCGGATCCAGAACTGGATCGACAAGTCCATGCCGTCGGCCGAAAACGCCGCGAGATGCGTCGACGGCGGCGGATCGGCGACCACCCGCGGCACCGCGCCGATCGCGGCGGCGAGCAGCGGCTGCAGGCGCCGAACGTCGGTGCCGTAGGCGACCTGCACGGCGCTCGTCACGAGCACGCGCGGATCGGCGAGCGAGGAGTTCTCGACCCGCGTCGTGATCAGCGTCTCGTTCGGCACGATCGCCTCGCGGCCGTTGAGCGAGCGGATCACGGTGTAGCGCGTGCGGATGTCGCTGATGCGGCCTTCGAAGCCATCGACCTTGACCATGTCGCCGATGCGCAAGGAGCGCTCGGCGAGGATGACGAAGCCGCTGATGTAGTTGGCGGCGATCTTCTGCAGGCCGAAGCCGAGGCCGACGCCGATCGCGCCGCCGAGCACCGAGAGCGCCGTGAGGTCGATGCCGACCGCCGACAGCGCGAAGAGCAGCCCGAAGAACAGCAGCAGCGCGCGCACGACGTTGGCCGCGATCTTGCGCAGCGACAGGTCGTGTCCGGTTCCGCCCGAGAGCAGCTTCCTCTCGATCACCGCCGAGACCCAGAGCGCGATCACGAGGACGACGCCGGCGGTGATCCCGCCCTCGAAGACGTTGCGCAAGGTCATCGTGCTGGCGCCGACCTTCCAGTGAACTTCGTTCATCGCGTCGAGCACGATCGGCGAGACGCCGGTGATCCAGAACACGACCGCGATCCATGCCAGCCAGGAGATGCTGCGCTCGACGACGCGCACCCAGCCGACGCCCGGGAACGCGCGACCGAGGACGCGCACACTGAGGCGGATCAGCGCCAGCGACATCAGCACCGGAATCGCGACCTTGAACACCGCCGGCTTGATCGTGCCGGCGAGCGCGATCCGCGCCGCATAGGCGAGCGCGAGCGCGAGCAGCGGGAAGAGCACGCCGTCGAAGATCTGGTTGCCGAACCACACCGACTGCACGGGCCGGTCGCGGCCGCGGATCAGCCGAACGACGATCCAGGCGATCGCCAGGCAGCCGGCGAGGATGCCGATCTCGGCGACCGCGCCCGGGCGGAACAGCTCGGTGAAGAGCTCGTCGAGCTCCCTGGGATCGAAGGACCGGATCACCTCACCAGGACGCGCAGATGGGCGGCGACGCTGCGCGCGAGCGCGCCGAGGTTGTAGCCGCCTTCGAGGCACGACACGATGCGGCCGCCGGCATGCTTGTCGGCGACCTCGACGATCTTCTCGGTGATCCAGGCATAGTCGGCCTCGACCAAGCCGAGCTGGCCGAGGTCGTCCTCGCGGTGGGCGTCGAAGCCGGCCGAGACGAAGATCATCTGCGGCCGGAAGGCGTCGAGGCGCGCCATCCAGTTCTCCTCGATCAGCGCGCGCACGGCCGGGCCGCGCGAGTACGGCGGGACCGGCACGTTGATCATGTTCGTGCCCATCGGCACCGCGCCGCTGTACGGGTAGAGCGGATGCTGGAAGATGCTCACCATGAGCACGCGCTCGTCGCCGGCGATGATGTCTTCGGTGCCGTTGCCGTGGTGGACGTCGAAGTCGACGATGGCGACGCGCTCGAGCCCGCGCACGTCGAGCGCGTGGCGCGCGGCGACGGCGACGTTGTTGAAGAAGCAGAAGCCCATCGCCTTGTCGCGCGTCGCATGGTGGCCGGGCGGTCGGACCGAGCAGAACGCATTGGCGATATCGCCGTCGATGACCGCGTCGGTGGCGGCGACCGCTGCTCCCGCTGCACGCACCGCGGCGGCCCAGGTTCCGGGCGCGGCCACGGTGTCGGGATCGATCGCGCAGCGCTCGCCGCTGCCGGCGATGCGCTCGAGGACGTCACGCAGCTCGGCGACGAAGCCGCTGCTGTGGGCATGGGCCAGATCTGCCATCGCGACGACCGGCGCCTCGCGATGTTCGAGGGCGGCGCCGAGGCCGGTGGCGATCAGGTGGTCGTGGATCGCGTCGAGCCGGGCGGCACATTCGGGGTGCCCGGCGCCCATGTCGTGGCCCCGGCAGTCGGGATGTGTGTAAAACGCCGTGGTCATCGTTCTTTGCGCGAGGTCGTTTTCTAGTAATGTCGAGTCGATGAGCCGACCTCTCGCCGCCCAGCTGTCCGAACTCGTCAACCAGATTAGCACGATCATCGTCGGCAAAAGGCCGCAGATCGAAGACTGCGTCGCCTGCATGCTGGCCGGCGGACACCTTCTCATCGAGGACGTTCCCGGCGTCGGCAAGACGACCCTCGCGCACGCGATCGCAGTCTCGCTCGGCCTCAGGTTCTCACGCACCCAGTTCACCGCCGACCTGATGCCGTCGGACCTGATCGGCGTCAGTGTCTACGAGCGCACGAAGGAGGCGTTCGTCTTCTATCCCGGGCCGGTGTTCGCGCACGTGCTGCTCGCCGACGAGATCAACCGCGCCGGTCCGAAGACGCAGAGCGCTTTGCTCGAAGCGATGGAAGAGCATCAGGTCACGGTCGAAGGCGAGACGCGCGCGCTGCCCAGGCCGTTCTTCGTGATCGCGACCCAGAACCCGACCGACCAGCTCGGCACCTATCCGCTGCCGGAATCGCAGCTCGACCGCTTCCTGATGTGCATCACCCTCGGCTATCCCGATCGCAAGAGCGAACGCGAGTTGCTCGCGGGCGCCGACCGGCGCGAGGCGATCGGCCGGCTCGGCCACGTCATGACGCCGGTCGAGCTTCTCGCCGCACAGCAAGCGGTGCAGGCGGTGCACGCGTCGGATGCGCTGCTCGACTACCTGCAGTCGCTGATCGCGGCGACGCGCTCGGGCGCATGGTTCGTCGAAGGACTGTCGCCGCGCGCCGGCGTCGCCGTGCTGCGCGCCGCGCGCGCTCGTGCCTTGCTCGGCGGCCGCGACTACGTCGCGCCCGACGACATCCAGTACGTGCTGCCGCAGACCATCGCGCATCGGCTCGTGCCGGTCGCCGGCGCCGGACGCGGTCGCAGCGAGCAGGTGCGGGCGATGATCGAGGCCGTGCCGCTGCCATGAGCGAAGCGCTGTCGGCGCTCAATCCCGCCGCCTTCGCGCGCGCCCGCTTTCGCACCTGGTGGCAGTCGCGCCTGCCGCGCAGCGACACGCAGCTGCTGACGCAGTCGAACATCTACATCCTGCCGACGCGCGCCGGCTGGATGTTCGCGTCGACGCTGCTGGTGCTGCTGCTGGCGTCGATCAACTACCAGCTCAACCTCGGCTTCGTCCTCACCTTCCTGCTCGCGGGCAGCGGTGCGGTATCGATGCACCTCACGCACGGCACGCTGCGCGGCCTGACGCTGCACCTGCGGCCGGTCGCGCCGGCGTTCGCAGGCAGCCCGGCGGTGCTCGACGTCGTGATGTCGAGCCCGACGTCGCAGCGCTTCGGCGTCGGCCTGCGCCTGCTCGATGCGGCCGCGGCGACGCTCGCCTGGGTCAACGTGCCAGCGGGAGGCCAGTCCAATGCGCACGTGAGCTTCGTGCCTGCTGCACGCGGCCTGCACGAGGTGCCGACGCTGAGCGTCGAGACGCGATTTCCGCTCGGCCTCTTCCGCGCCTGGACCGTGTGGCGGCCGGTCGCGCGGCTTCTCGTCTATCCGGCCATCGAGTCGCAGGCGCCCGCCCTGCCCGCGGCACGGCCGGTGGCTGCTGGCGCAGCGACCTCGCGCCGCACCGAAGGCGGCGAGATCGAAGGCGTGCGCGCCTACCGCCGCGGCGATCCGCTCAAGCTCGTCGCGTGGAAAAAGGCGGCGCAGGCGCTCGAGACCGGCGCCGAGCTCGTGAGCCGCGACACCAGCACGTCGGCGCGCCAGGAGCTCTGGCTCGACTGGGCGGCGTGCGGCTCGATCGCGCCCGAAGAGCGTCTGTCGCGCCTGGCCGCGTGGACGCTCGCCGCCGATCGCGCCGACGCCGACTACGGCTTGCGACTGCCCGGCCTCGAGATCGAGCCGGGCGACGGCGACGGCCAGCGCGCGCGCTGCCTCGAGGCCCTGGCGCTCTGGCGCTGACGCGAGAACCGGAGTCGCCGTGAACGCACCGACCCTGGCCGCCGCGCGCCGCCTCGTCCCGAGCTGGCCCGGCTGGAATCGCCTGCCGCGCGAGGCGCGCGACACGCTGTTTCTGCTCGGCGTCATCGCCTGGACGGTGCTGCCGCACGCCGAGCACCTGCCGGCGTGGGCGATCGTGCTGACCGCCCTGGTGCTCGTCTGGCGCGGCCGCATCGCGCTGGCCAACGCGGCGCTGCCCGGCCGCTGGGTGCTGATCGGCGTGCTCGTCGTCGCCGTCGCGCTCACGCTCTGGTCCTACCACTCGCTGCTCGGCAAGGAGCCCGGCGTCGCGCTCGCGGTCTCGCTGATGGCGCTGAAGACGCTCGAGCTGCGCGCGCGGCGCGACGCCTTCGTCGTCTTCTTCCTCGGCTTTTTCATCATCCTCACGCACTTCCTGTATTCGCAGTCGCTCGGCGTGGCGATCGCGATGCTGATCTCGGTGTGGGGATTGCTCACAGCGGTCGTGCTCGCCCACATGCCGGTCGGCCAGCCGAGCCTGAAGCAGGCCGGCGGTCTGGCGGCGCGCACCGCGTTGCTCGGTGCGCCGGTGATGGCGCTGATGTTCCTGCTCTTCCCGCGCATCGGCCCGCTCTGGGGCGTGCCGCAGGACGGCATCTCGAAGACTGGCCTGTCGAACACCATGAAGATGGGCACGATGACCCAGGTCGCACGCGACGAGGCCATCGCCATGCGGATCCGTTTCGACGGCGTTGCGCCGACGCCGCCGGAGATGTACTTCCGCGGTCCCGTGCTGACCCACTTCGACGGTGTCGAGTGGACGCCGACCGGGCTGCCCTACGCCGCGGCGAGCCTGCCGTCGCGGCCGCCGACGCTGAAGACGAACAGCCCGCCGCTGACCTACGAGGCGACGCTCGAGCCCCAGCGCCTCGCGTCGCTGCCACTGCTCGAAGCGACGACCGACGTGCAGGGCGTCGACGGCTATCGGATCGTCGCGCGCGAAGACCTGCAGTGGCTCGCCGACCGTCCTGTGCTCGATCGCCTGCGCCTCAAGGGCACGGCGACGACCCGCTTCGTCCTCGGCCCATCTCGTCGGCCCGGCGAGCTGCAGGACGCCCTCGCCTTGCCGGACGGCTTCAATCCGCGCATCGTCGCCTGGGCGCAGGCTTTTCGGGACGACCCGGAGCGGCGCGGCGCGAACCCGGCGCGTCTGGTGCAGGCGGTGCTGCAGCACATCCGCACGCAAGCCTTCGACTACACGCTCTCGCCGGGCGACTACGGCCGCAACGCCATCGACGAGTTCTGGCTCGATCGCAAGGCCGGCTTCTGCGAGCACTTCGCGTCCGCCTTCGTCGTCGTCATGCGCGCGATGGGCGTGCCGGCGCGCATCGTCACCGGCTACCAGGGCACCGACCTGCTGCAGGTCGACGGCTATTACATCGTCCGCCAGAGCTCGGCGCACGCCTGGGCCGAGTACTGGCAGCCGGGCGTCGGCTGGACCCGTGCCGATCCCACCGGCGCGGTCTCGCCCGACCGCATCGGCCGCAGCACCCGCCTCGCGCCGCAGGCCGGCTTCGTCGCCGGCACGCTCGACGCGATGAGCCCGCAGCTGCTCGAGCAGCTGCGCGCGGGCTGGGAGGCGATCAACAACCGCTGGAACCAGCGGGTGCTCAACTACTCGCGCGGGCAGCAGCTCGACGTGCTGAAGGAGCTCGGCTTCGTCGCCCCGACCTGGGAGGATCTGGCGTTGCTGCTCGTCGGCACGCTGAGCGGGCTCGCGCTCGCGGGTGCGATCTGGGCCTGGCTCGATCGCCACCGCGTCGATCCCTGGGTGCGCCAGCTCGAGCGGATGAAGCGCGCGCTGCGCGGCCTCGGCATCGTTGCCGCCACGCACGAAGCGCCACGCACGCTCGCGGCACGCGTGCGCGAACGCCTCGGCGCGTCGGGCGAGCCGCTGTCCGCGCATCTCGACCGGCTCGAGGCGCAGCGCTACAGCCGCGCGGCGACGCGCCGGCCGGATCGCGACCTGACGCGCGAGTTCGAGCTCGCGGCGCGACGGCTGCGCTCGGCCGCGCCGCGATAATCGGACGCATGTCCTTCGCGTCCCGTCGCCTCATCGTCCTCGGCGCAGCCGCGCTCGCGCTGCCTGCGCTCGCGTTCGCCGAGA
>Ga0123338_10001239_pt1 | contig 24858 bp, 21 predicted proteins | sample grotaG_FD_89793 | JGI IMG/M metagenome (GOLD analysis project Ga0123338, IMG submission 89793) | Glacier valley bacterial and archeal communities from Borup Fiord, Nunavut, Canada, to study Microbial Dark Matter (Phase II) -... | ecosystem: Environmental > Aquatic > Freshwater > Ice > Glacier ...
CTACCCGACCTACTACCCGACCTTCCGGCAGGGCTTCGGCCGCCGGGCTTGGGGCCGCAGCCACGGGGGTTTCGGCACCCTCGGCTTCGCCTTCATCCCCGTCTTCAGCGTCGCTGTCATCGTCGCCTGCTGCATCTCCCGCTGGGGCGGCGCCTTCGGCACCGGCCGGACGCACTCCACGGCCACGCCGACGGCGACGACGTCGTTTGGGGGCGCCGGGTGCTCCGGGCGGTGCTCCGGGGGGAGGCGGATCTTCGACGGTCATGTTTCGCTCCGCGCCGACGACCAAAGCTCGAGCGCCAGATGTTCGAGCGCCAATGACGGCGCGACATTGCCGCGCAACGCGAGCGCGCATTCATCGGTACGGCGGATCGCCGCCAAGATCTCGACGGGCGCGCGATCACCGAACAGCGTCTCGGCCCGCGCAGCGCGATCCTCCGACACCCGACCTCGCAGCCCTTCGGACAACAGCAGTGCGTCGCGCAGACCCACCCACAGCGTCTGGCAGGCGCTTTCGGCCACCTCGCGATCGGCCCCAAGCTCGGCCTGATTGCCGAAGACATCACGCGGCCGCGCACCTGCCGCCGCACGCACCAACGCTTCGGCCAACGCCGTCGCTGCGCCATCGCTCTCCGACTCGAGCTCGCCGAGCGCGCGCCCCAGGCTCCCCGACGCACGACTGGCACAGGCCCGCGCTTCGTCGGGCGGCAGGCCACGCTCGCGCTCCAGCCACTGTGCGACCACGTCGTCGGAAAGCGGCACAAAACGCAGCCGCTGACAGCGCGAGCGCACGGTGATCGGAAGCCGCTTGGGCTCGGCGGTGCAGAGCACGAAATGCGTATCCGCGGGCGGCTCTTCCAGCGTCTTCAAGAGCACGTTGGCCGGCTCGGCGCGGTCTTGCGGGCCGGCCAGCGCCTCCGCCGGATCGAGGACGATCACCCGGGCACGGCCTTCATGCGGTCGAAATCCGCCGAGGAGGAGCAGCTCGCGAACGCGCTCGGTGAGCCCCTTGGGCGTCATGTCGAAAAAGATCACGTCAGGATGCAGATCGGCAGCGATCTTGCGGCAGGCCTCACAGCGACCGCAGCCAAGCACGTCGCCCGCTTCACAGTTGAGTGCCGAGGCCAGCCCGCGCGCCGCCGTGACCTTGCCGACACCGACGGGACCCTCGAATAGATAGGCGTGGTGGGCCTTACCCGAGGCGACTGCGGCGGCCAGGATCTCCACCACCCGCCGCTGGCCGAGGACCGTCCGAAGAGTTTGCGCAGAGCTCACGGCGACACGCTAGCACGCGAGGGCGGCTTCTGCCCCACCTTGGCGTATACTTTCGTCGTGGGCATCCTCAATCGCATCTCGACGCTGATCAAGTCGAACCTCAACTCCGCCGTCGACAAAGCCAGCGATCCTGGCCGTGAGATCGACATCTTGGTGGCCGACATGGAGGCCAACCAGAAGCAGGCCCGCGGCGAGGTGCAGAGCCTGATTGCCCTCGAGAAACGAGACCTGAAACGCGCCGAAGGACTCAAGCGCACCATCGACGAATGGACCCAGCGGGCGGAGCGCGCGCTGCAGGCCGGCGACGAGAACCTGGCCAAAGAAGCCCTCGGACGTCGGGTCGAGCTGGAGTCGGAGCTGCGCGAGCTCGAGGCCGGCATCGGCCAGCAGCGCACCAGCATCGACGAGCTCACCATCGCGGTCCGGGCGCTCGATCAGCGGGTCACCGAGTTCAAATCGCGCAAGGAAACGATGAAGATCGAGGCGCGCAACAAGAAACAGAAAGAGGTCGGTGGCGGCGCCTTTGAACGCTACGACAAGCTCGTCACCGACGTGGATGTGCAAGAGGCCGAGGTGGCGCTGACCGACGATCTCCTGTCGGCCACGCACCAAGATCAGAAAAGTCTCGAGACCGAGCGCCGCTTCGACGAGATGGACAAACAGTCGGCTCTCGACGACAAGCTGGCGGCGCTGAAGGAAAAACTGAAGAGCCAGAGCTAGTGTTCTAGCGCCTTGCCCATGCCCTTCAAGAAGTCGCCCATTGCCTTGCCTGCAGCCTGAAATCCGGTGCCCGCCATACATCCAATCGCTTCGCCGCACGTCGTCGAATTGCCGACGCAGGTGTCGAGCTTGGCCATCGACTCGGCCCCGCCGCCGAGCTTGCCGAGCTCGGCCACATCCTGCTCACACTTGTCGAGCTTGTCGGCTTTCTCGCCGCACAACGATTGAATCTTGGCGCAGGTGCGCTTCTCGGGTGGCCGCAGATATTTCGACCACACGAACCAACCACCAACCCCCAGCACCACCAGCACCGCCACGACCTTCATCATGGATTCTCCTAGGCGTTCGCCTGATGACCGAACACACCAAGAACATACGCCTCGTGCAGGCTATTTCTTCGCCGACAAACGCCTTTGTTTATTGGCCTTTGAAGAAGAACGGGAAGCTGACGTTGCACATCACGCCGTTGGGCTTCGGAAACTGCCAGGCCTTGACCTGGCGGACCATGCAGCTCTCGGTCGACGCGTTGTTGAGCGAGGTGGACCCGATCTTGGCCATTTGCACGCGCCCGTCGAGGTCGACCTTCCAGTCGACGATGATCTTGCCGGCCAGGTGCGGAAAGCGCTGCAGCTCTTTTTCGTAGCAGAACTGGATGGCTGCCGCGTGCGACTGGACGACCTTCAAGATCTGCTCTTTGGAAAGGCCACCGTCGGCGCTGGGGGTGCCGGTGGTGAGGCCGACCTTGGTCTCTTTGGCCACGTGGCCCCCGCCCGTGCCGGTGTTGCGGGCCCCTTTGCCGCCGCCGCCGATAGCGAGATCGCCCGAGCCCATGAGCTGGCCCATGCCCTTGCCACCGCCGCCACCGCCGTCACCGCGGAGACCCATGCCGCCCGAGCCACGACCGACCTGCAAGTTGGCGCCTTTGACGCCAGCGAGCGCGGTGGTGATGTCGGAGTTGGCGTTGTCGGAAAGCAGCGAGTTGAGCGCCTTCGATTCTTTGCTGGGCTTGAGCGCGCCGAGCAGGCCCATGTTGGAGACCTTGGCGGCGATCTGATCGCGCGGGCCTTTCGGGATGACCGTCTTTTCGACTTTGGCGCTTTTCTCGCCGATCTTGCCCTCTTTGCCCGCGGCCTTCTTGCTGGCGTCGTCCTCGCGGACCTTGCGGGCGTTTTTCTCTTTCTTTTCCTCGACCTTGGGCTCGGGCACGTCGAGTAGCAGCTTGGCAATGGCCTCCGAGGGAGGCGGGTCGATGTCGAGCTGGTCTTCTTTGTCCCAGGCCCAAAAGGCGATCACCAAGAGCGAAATCAAACACAGCCCCGCGAACGCCAGGCCCTGGGCGAAGAACTTGTCGATGCCGAACTGCGGCGCCACCCGCGGCGCACCCTCGAGATGCTGGAAGAACAAGGCGATTTCGCCCGTGCTATCGAGGGAGACAATGCCCCAGTCGCGCATGCCGAACGGCTGTTGCCGCCCGCCGCCGCCACCGCGGCCACCGACGAGATCAGCGATTTCGAGATCGATGCCGTCGACGTGGAGCTTGCCGGTCATGCCCGGTGCCAGCGTAACGGCGAAGCCAGCACCGTCGGCAGTGGGCGACAACAGGGCAAAACCGTCGCCTAGCTGATTGGCAGCGACGGTAAACGTATCTTTCGGCGAGGCGCCGACGGTGATGATCTGACTGGTATAGAAGACTTTTTCCTGCAGCGCCTCACCACGCCAGACGAGGACCACACGCAGCGGATAGGCGAGCTGGGGGACGGCCATTTACATCTCGCTCGGCGACTGTTCGAGCTCGCGGATGAAGGAGCGGTTGTTGGGCGCGGTGGTGTCGAACTCGCTCTTCATTCGGTTGAGAAAGTAGAGGAGCTGTGGCGTCTTCAGCTTGCCGTCGATGTCGAGACCGGTGAAGGAGTAGGTCTTCGACTTGTTGCCTTTGGCGTCGATGTCGACCTTGCCACCGTCGCTGGACCCTGGCTTCTTCTTTTGCGCCAGAGCCGGCGTCGGCGTTGCGAGCGAGAGCGCTACCACCACGAACAAGAGAGCGCGCATGCGTTAAGTATGACCCGGGGTTGGGGCCGGTGTCGATGTAGGTGGAGCAGCTTGTTTGTTGAGGTCTTTCAGTCGGTTTTCGGCATCGGCGCGGCGACGGTGGTCGTTGGGGGCCGCTTTCAAGAATTGTTCGAAGCGCTCCTTGGCGCGCACCGGCTCCTTGCGAAAGTCCATGTGCAGGACGCCGAGGTCGAAGAGTGCATCTGGCTCGCGGGGGTTCACGTCGAGCGCTTTCTCGTACGCCTTGCCGGCAGCATCAAGCTGATTGCGGCCACGCTCGGCAACCCCGAGGGCCACCCAGGCGGCAGCGTCGGTGGCGTCGGCACGAACGGCCTGGCGCAGCTCCTCGGCGGCCTTGCCGTAGTCGCCGCAATCGAGGTAGACGACGGCCTTGTTGCGACGGGCGACGGCCAGCTGCGGATCGAGCTTGGTGGCTGCCTCGAAGTGGGCAAAGGCCTCTTGATCGCGACGGCGCGACAGCGCCACCAGACCCAGGTTGTTCCAGGTGTCGGCAGCCGCGCGGGATTTGTCGTCGACGTCGAGCGCTTTTTTGAGCACCAGCTCGGCCAGCTCGAGCTGGCCTTTTTGTAAATAGACCAGCGCCATCTGATTGAGCGCGGCAGGCATGTCGGCCTTGTTGGCCAGACGCAACGCTTGGCGCAGCGCCTCGAAACTGTCGTCGAGCTTGCCAGCCTTGCGCAATGCTGCACCAAGGGCCACGCGCACCGAAATCTTGGCCTGGGTGCCCGCGCGATCCAGATAGGCTTTGTAAGCCCGCACGGCGTCGCTGTGGCGGCCGGAGGCGGAGTAGGCCTCGCCAAGCGCCTCGACGGTGGGGACATGCGTTGGCAAGATCGCAAACGCCTTTTCGAGCGGCGCAATCGCCTCGTCAGGCCGGCGCAGCTTGAGGAGCACCCAGCCTTCGTCGTAGTGCGCCTCCCACAGCTTGGGATCGAGGTCACGCGCCGCCCGCAGTCGGTCGAGTGCGCGTTCGTAGTTGGCGGCGCCGAGACGCACCGAACGCGCGCCGTCTTTGAGAGCCTCGACAGCGTCGGGCTTCGCTGCAGCGAGCTTGATCTCGGCGGTCTTCTGCTGACCTGCACAGCCTGCCAGCATGACGACGATCAACACGTATCTCATCGCTGCACGCTCCCCACGAACGGAAGGTCGACACGCGGCTCGGCAGCGACGGTGCGGGCTCGCGATTCGGCCTCAGGTGGGAACTCTTGATCCGACAAACGCCCGAGCGCCTGACGGAGCTTCTGGGTGAACTCGTTGAAGACGTTGAGGTCGAGCGCTTTCTTGTAGCCGCTCTTGTAAGAGTCGATGGCCTTTTCCTCGACGACGATGACCACCTTCTCGAGCTCTTCGCGATAGACCTGCTGCTCCTCAGACGACAAACCCGGCGGCACTGGCGCGCCACGCAAGGCCTTGGAGAAGTTTTCGTAGCCTTCCCCGATCCGCAACAGCGACGCGGTGGCCCATTCGGGATCGCCGAAGGTCACAGTGTCGACGAAAGCCGCCTTCGCCTTTTCCAGCAGCGCCGATTTCTCCTCGAGCGTGCGTTTGAGCCGCTTGGCGTCGGAGGCCAGCTGGGCGCGCTCGAAGTCGTGGAAAATGCCCTCCGCTTGCAGATAGCGCGCATGGGCGGCCGGACCCGCCGGACCCCGATCGTTGGCTGGCAGCTTGCGATAGAGTGCGACTGCCTTGGCGAGCGGCTCCTCGGCGCGCTTGTACTGGCCGGCACCGATGAGCGCTGCCCCGGCCCGGCTCAGCGCGTCGATGGCCTTCGCGCCACCTGGATAGCGCGTCGCGAACTCGGCGAAAGACTTGGCCGCCGCGTCCCGCTGCCCAGACAGCTCGAGCACCACACCGACGCGAAAGGCGACCTCGCGCGCATCGTCACGCTTGGGGAACTGCTTGCTGTAGCTGGAGTAGGCCAAGATGGCGGCCTTGGTGTCGCCGAGTCGCTCGCGCAACAGGCCGGCGTTGTAGAGGGCGTCGGCGGCATGAGTGCTCGACGCGTAGCGATCGGCCAACAGCTGGTAGTAACGCGCCGCCTGTTCCCACAGCGCCGCTTGTTCGTAGAGCTTGCCGGCATTCCAGGCCGCCGTCGCTGCTTCCGTCGACGAACCGTATTTGTCGACGATGGTCCCGTAGACCTTGACCGCCTCTTCTGGCTGCCCACCACGCGAGAACGTGGTCGCGCCGTTCATCAGCGCCGTCGTCGCCCGCGAGCTCTTGGGGAACTCTGCGGCAACGCGCAAATAGATCGCCGCCGCGGCCAGTGGCTCTTTGTCGGCTTTTTGCTCCGCCGACTTCATGCCGGCGTCGACGACCAAACGTGACAAACGCTCCTGATCGGGCTTGGCCTGGAAAGCCGGCACTTTGAGGAGCCGCCGCGCCCAACCCTCGACATTGTCGTAATCCTTGGCCTTGTTGAGCGACTCCAAGATCTTGTCGCCGGCCGACGCAGCGACGGGCGCAGACGGCCAGCCCTCGACGATCTTGCCGAAGCGTTTGACCGCTTCGTCATACTCGCCGTGCTCGTAAAAGAGCTCGCCGTTCTTGAACAAGATGCCGGCAATCTCTGGATCCTTGGGGAACAAGCTGGCGTAGATGTCGATGGCCTCGCCCATCTTCTTGTCGCTGGGCAGGATTTGCTTACCGACGTTCTTCTCTTTGCGCACTTTTTCGTACGCCGAGATGGCGTTGAGGAGCGCCTCTTTGTGCATCTTGCCGACGGGCTTGGTGCGGCCGACGGCCAGATACGCGTCGCCGGCGTCTTCGTTGCGGTGCAGCTTGAAAAAGTAGATATCGGCGAGGAGGTACTGTATTTCGGCGGCCAGCGGATCGTCGCCGAACTTGGACAAATAATACGCGTATGCCTCGGCGGCACGGCCATAACGCTCGAGGTCGATGTGCTTCTGGATCTGCTCGACCTTCTGCGCTTCGGCGTGGAGGTTCTTGGCCACCTCGCGCAGCATCTTCGACGCGATGGTGCGAGCGTGCTCACGCGCTTTGTCGTCGTCCTGTTTCTTCCACCATTCGGAGCCCGGGCCATAGCTCTCGGCGAGGACGCGGAGCTCTTTGACCGCCTGCTTGTTTTCGTCCATCTCGCGCAGCGCCTCGACGATGCGCTGCTGCCGATCGGGCGCGCCATCGTCGTAGGGATCGAGCTCGATGAGGAAGCGCTCCGACTCGATGGCGCGCTCGTAACGGGCCTGCACGAAGAACGTCTCGGCAAGGCGCATCAGCACTTTGCGCGAATACACCTGGCCGCCAATCGACGACAAAAAGTCGTAGGCGTCCTTGGGCCCCTTGCGCTCGTCCTCGGTGAAGATCTGCACGAGGTAGTCGAGAGCTTCGCCCTTCAGCTCCTCGAGTCGCTTGCGGCCTTCTTTGGTGAGCTGATCGGCGCGCATGCCCTGCTTGGCGAGGCCCGAGCCCAGGTCGAGAACCTCCTTGAACCGGCGCGCGGCACGGTCGGTCTCGCCCATTTTCCACATGCACCAAGCGGTCTTGAAGAGCGCGAGGTCGTAGAGCGGCGAGTCGGGATATTTGAGAACTTCTTCGTACGCCTCGAGCGCCGACTTGTAGTTGCCGTCCTCGTAAAAGCGCGCCTCGGCGACGGCCATCCAGGCATCGGGCCGAAACCGGCTCTTCGGATGATCGCGCAAGATGGCCTTGAACTGGTCGAGCGCATCCGATGAACGGCCCTCGGCGCGTAGAGAAAAACCGTACAGGTAGCGGACCGCGTCGATCTTGCGGAAGCTCGGATAGTCTTTGATGAGCCGCTGATACAGCGACTGCGACGAGCCGAGATCGAGGCGCGGCTGGGCACCAGGACGGCAGCGAGCACCAGCGGCTTCGACGAGCGCCGGCGACGCCGAACGGCCGCGCTTTTTCTTCGGCTCCTCGAGCTTGCCCGCGGCCTTGTCGGCCTCCTTGGCCTTCTTCTCCGTCGCTTCATTCTCCGTCGCACAGCGCTCGACAGCGCCGTTGTAAATCGCCATCTGGCCGAGGAAGTTGGCCTTGGTCTCTTCCCAGCGCAGCTCGGCGAGCTGGAAGAGCACCTCGGACGTCTCCGGGCCCGGCTGGTGCTCGCGCAGATAGGTCTCGATGAGGCCGATGCCCGCCTTCCGTCGCTCAGCGACGAGGGCTTCCTTGGCTTTCAAGAGTCCCTCGACCTCGCGCGACACGGCCAGATCACGCGCGCTCTGCCCAGCGTCGAGGCGCGCCTGCTCATAGTCGCCGCCCGCCCACGCCGGTGCGGCCGCAAGCCCGAGCGCGAAAAGGACGACGTTACTTGTAGTTTTCATACTCATCGAGCCAGATCTCTTGCTCTGGCGGCCAGTAGACTTCGTCGTCGCCAATCAAGCCCTCGAGGTGCAACTTGCCGAACAGCTCAGGAGGGAACCGACCGGCGGCCAAGTTCTCGATCTGCTTTTCGATACGGCGCTTTTCGCCGACGACGGCGTCGATCTGTCCGAGCCGAGCGCGGCGCAAAAGATCCTCCAGCTGCCCGCGTGCCTCGGCGAGCGACTGTTCGAGGAGCTGGCCGGCGGCACGGTTGATCTTGCCGTCGAGGCGGGCCGCGCGCAGCTTGAGCTCGGTGGAGCGATCGCGATCAGCGCGGATCATGGGCAGAAGCCCCGTCTGCGCGCCCGCATCGCTGGACCCGTCGCTGCCGAGCGCTTTCTCCAGCGACGACAACAGCGCCTGCCGGCGCTCTTCGAACGGCTGCACCGGCGACAGATCCGCCGCCTGGTGGGTGGCCTTGGCCGCTTTCTGAGCCTGCGTGTTGGCCGTCCGAAGGCGCGTGACTTCCGAGCCCAGCGCGTGCGCAGCGACGAGGAGCTGCTGCGGGCCGAGGCCCCGATCCACCGTCTGGACCTTGGTGCCGGATACGCGTGACTCGAGATCGCTCCAGCTCCGTTCGGTGAAGCCAGCCTCGGTGGTGCCGGCCCGCAGGCCACGCAAAACCGACTGCAGTCGGAAGAATCGCGGATCGAGCTGCAACAGCTCCGCCAGCCGTCCCTCGACGGTGGTGGGCGCGGGAGCGGGCGGCGGTGGGGGAGGCGGGGCCGATCCGGCAGGACGCGCCCCCATCGCTTTTTTGCGCGCCAGATCGACCTCTTCCTTGGCAAGCTCACGCGCCAACAACTTCTCGGCAAGATCCTGCCGCGTGGCGGGATCTCCGAGCGCGCGGTCGATGGTGGCGATGAGCGGCTCGTGCTGCTGGATGAAGTCGACCAGCGTCTTCTCCGCGAGCCGAAAGCGGCAGGTCTTGACCAAGAGCGTCGCCCGCAACAGCTTTGCTTCGGCGGCGCGCGGCGAGCGCGGGAAGGACTCCATGAACGCATCGATGAGCCGCGCCCCGAGATCGTATTCCTTTCGCGCCAGCGACGACCAGGCGGCCTCGAAGAGCGCCTCTGGCAACCGGGACGAATCCTGCGGGATGAGGAAATAGTGATAGAAGGCGTCGTCGTAGCGACCCTCTTCGTGAGCGACGCGGCCAAGACCAATGCGGGCCAGATCACGGAGCGCGTAAAAGCGACCGTCGATGAAGAAACGAATCGAGTCGCCATCTTTGACGTCAGCGACGACACACAAGGCATCACTGGCGCCTTTCCAGTCGCGCTGTTTGACACGCAAGATGCCGCGCAGATAGATCGCCGACGAATAGAAGCGGCTCTTGGGCGTCACCCGCGCCAGCTCGTCCTCGGCCTTCATCTGCGGATCGGGACTGACGCCCTCGAAGGCGGCGCGGCCGCGCAGATAGGCCAGCTCTTCGTTCATGTCGCTGGCGCCGACGCGGTCGCTCTCCTCGACGCAGGAGCGTAGGGTTTGGCCTTCGATGCACACGTCGACAAAGCCGCGCAAGGCGGGCAGATAGAAGACGCCCTTTGGCCCACGACCGAGCGCGCGCAGAAAATACCGTCGAGCGGTGTCGAAGCTGGCACCACGTTGCAACGCCACCGCGAGCCGATACTCGGCATCCTGAAAGTCGTCCGCGTCGGAGAGATCTTGCCAGCGTGGCCCTTCCACGACGGCATACAGCCGCGCCGCAGCCTGTGCCACGTTGCCCGCGACGAGATCGGTGTCGGCGGCCAGGACCTCAGCCGTCAATCGCGCCGGCGTCCCGAGGGTGGCGTCCATGAGGCCGCGCTTCTCGAGCTCGGCGAGATACGCCGCAGCCTCGGGCACGGGCCGTTTGGGCGCCGCATACGAGGTCAGGCTGGCCCCAAGGCCAACACAGACACCAGCGACGGTCGCGAGGACAGTCAGCTTCATCGGCACTCCTGGCTCATTTCTGGTCCAGCTTGAGGTTGCGCACCTTCGCGATGAGCCGCACGTCGAAGGTGCCTTCCTTCTTCTTGGCGAGAGGCTGCGGCCCGTCGCCGACCTCGTCGGCAGAGAGCTCGATGCGCGCCTGGCGGCCGTCCTCGACGTCGAAGGTGAAGCTGTCTTCCGAGGTATAGGCCAGGCGGCTCTCGCCGGTGGCGCCACACTCGAGGCGCACCGTCAGCGTGTGCCGACCGGGTGTCGTGAAGCCCTCGTAGAGCTTGATCGGGTCGGCCGCGGCCGGATTGTCGGCGGTGAACACCGGCGCATCGTCGAGACGCATGGTGATCTTTTTGAGCGGCCAGGCGCGCTGCGCGCCGTATTGAAACAGGGCCAAGAGCTTGGTCTTGTAGAGCGCCGCGCCGAGGAGCTCGGCCTTGGCCCGCGAGCGAAACAGGTCGTCACGAAGCGTGTTGTACTCGGCGTTGAGCGCTTCGAGGTCGACCTTCGGGCCTGACGCAGCGACGATCGGCGGTGGAGTGGGTGTCGGCGGTGGCGGAGGCGGCGTGGGCGGCGGCGTCGGCGCAGCGACGGGCTCAGGTGCAGCCGGTGGCGGCGTGACTGGCGGCGGCGTGGGCACAGCCACCGGGGTCGGCTTCTTGGCCTTGGACTTCGACTTCGCCTCGGCCATACCGACGCCAACCAGCAAGATGAGACCGATTCCCAACGTCCTCGTCATCGTCATTTTGGTCACAGCCCCGTCGGCAAAAAGAGGCTCACTCCCAGCGTGAGCGAGATGTCGTTTACATAGGACGTCGACGACAAAATCTGCTGCTTGTACACCTGGTCGCGGACGTCGAGCCGGATGGCCCACGAGCGCCCCAAGAACAGCTTCGAGCCGATCCCAAACTGCCCGGCGGCCCCGAGGCTGGTGGCGTTGTCAATGAGCCCGACCCCAGCCGCGCCGTAGATGTCGAAGTGTAGCACCGTGTCGGCGAACATCCGGAGCTTGCCATGCACTGGCGACCAGATGAGATCGGTGAACACCAGGTACACGCGATCTTCGGGCGGCAAGATCGTGACCGAGCGATCTTGTTCGAGTCGCTTGGCGACGGTGGATCGCACCTGCGAGAAGCTGAACGAAGCCTCGATGCCGACGTCCTCGTTGATGTGATAGGTGTAAGCCGCACCGACGACAAACGTGCCGTCGAGAAGATCCGACACGTAGTAGCCGCCCTGCAACGTGAGCTCGTGGCGGTTGAGCTTGACGAAGGATTGCTCGTCCTGCCGACGCCCGCGCTTCTTGTCGATCAGCTTCTTTTTCTCTTCTTCATTCACGCAATCAGCGACAGCGGACGTCTCAGACAGAACGCCGAGCGTGCTCACTGCGCACAGAGCCCAAAAGAGCGTGACGCGGCTCATCTCGGCTCCTTCTTCTTGACCACTTGTTGCTGCTGCGTCTTCGAAGGACGCGGGCCAGGCAAGAACAGCGAGATGCCCAGTGTACCGACGAGGTTATTGGTCACGCGCTGGACGCCGACCGCCTCTTGCTGGATGACGTAGTCGCGCAGATCGAAGCGCACCGCGACCCAGCGGTTGGGGTAAATCTTCATGCCAATGCCGAAGTCGAACGTCGCGCCCTGCGAGGTGGCGTTGATGGTGTCGCCAGCGCCGACCACGAAGAAGACGTCGCCGGAGATGATGGCCTTGGGGGCCACGCGGAGCTTCAAATGCACCGGTGACCAAACCAGGTTGCCGGTCACGATATAGGCCAGCGATTGTTGAAAGACGAAACCGGAAAAGAACTGAATGAGCGGCTTTTCGACGGCCAACGTCAGGTTGGTAACCACCAACGAGAACTCGAAGCCAAAGTCCTCCAGCGGATAAAAGCCGAGGGATCCGCCGTAGCTATACGACGAAGACACGAGGTCGGCGGCGAAGAAACCACCCCAGATACTGGCCTCCAGCCGTAGACGTTTCAAAAAGGGGCGGGCCTGGACACCTTTGCGCGCGCCGTTTTCGCCGAGCGCGTCGCCATCCTCGAGGCAGGCCTCGTCGGGGGCGGCGTATGACACGGCAGGCGCGGACGCGGCCAATATGAGCGTCGCAAGCAGTGCCAGGCGGGGGACCAGCAGTCGAGGCGGAAGCACGCCGCGCGAGCGTATCACAAAGCGTCGCTCTCCCAAACGCTATGTTATAAGCAGCTTGCCGATGGCCAGCAGCGACGTGAATGATGGGGATACGGGCGCACCAGAACAGCCCGCGGGATCGACTAAAGCCGCCGAGGCCGCCGGGGTCCAGACCGAGGTCCATCTGCCGACCGAGGCTGGACCAATGCGCACGGTGCAGCTCAGCCAGTGCAAGCTGGTGGTCGTTCGTGGCGAGCAGCGTGGCCGTGAGTATGTCATCTCCGGCGACGTCATCCGCATCGGCAAGGGGGAGGGTAACGATCTCGTCCTGCCGGAAGAGACCGTGTCGCGCGTGCACTGCGAGATCTTGCGCGACGGCAAGGGCTATCTCTTGCGCGATCTCAGCTCCACCAATGGCACGTTTCTCGACGGAGCCGAGATTCGCGAAGCCTACATCCGCGCCGGCAGCGTCCTGACCGTCGGAACGGTCCAGCTCAAGTTCCAGCCGTTCGAGCAGCGCATCGAGATCTTGCCGTCGGAGAAAGAGTCTCTTGGCGAGCTGGTTGGCCGGTCGCTGCCGATGCGCGAGATCTTTGGCCTGGTGGAGCGTATCGCCCCCACCGAAGCCACCGTTCTTCTCGAGGGTGAGACGGGCACCGGCAAGGATCTGGTGGCGCGAACCTTACACGCGCTGTCGCGTCGCAAAAAAGGCCCGTTCGTGGTCGTCGACTGTGGTGCCGTGGCCAGCAACCTCATCGAGTCGGAGCTCTTCGGCCATGAAAAAGGCGCGTTCACCGGCGCTGGCGCCACTCGGCAAGGCGCCTTCGAGCTCGGCAACGGCGGCACTATTTTTCTCGACGAGCTCGGCGAGCTGAGCCTCGAGCTGCAACCGAAGCTCCTGCGTGTGCTCGAGCAGCGCGAGATCCGCCGCGTCGGTGGCAACCGGACGATCAAGGTCGACATCCGGGTGATCGCCGCCACCAAGCGGGATCTGTTGCGCGAAGTCCAGCAGGGCAAGTTCCGTGAGGATCTGTATTTCCGACTGTCGGTGGTGCCTATCCGCATGCCGGCCTTGCGCGAGCGCAAAGAGGACCTGCCGCTTTTGACGCGGGCGCTATTGCACCAGCTTGGGCGCGATCCGGAGCTAGACGCCGCAGCGACGGCAGCGCTGATGGCGCACGACTGGCCAGGCAACATTCGTGAGCTGCGCAACGTGCTCGAGCGCGGGGCGTATCTGACGCCTGGCTCGGCCATGCAGCAGCTGCAGACAGCGGGCGCGGCGGCGGCGGCGGCGAACGCGCCAGGTGGGTCCTCAGCGTCGGTGCTACCAGAGTTCGACGCCGAGCTGTCCTACCGCGACAACAAAGAGCGATGGGAGCACGCGTTCGAGCGGCGCTATCTCACCTGGCTCATGGATCGCGCCGAGGGAAATATCTCGCGTGCGGCCCGCGAGGCGGATATGGATCGGAAATACCTACACAAGCTCTTGAAGAAACACGCCATCGTGGTGTGACGCAGCGAACAGAATTCGTGGAAAAATCCGCGTCTCTACTATTTCTCTTGCGACGCAAACCCGCCTTGCTATTCTAAAAGTGCCCCGAGGCTCGTTGGACGTCGAGGATCCCCCCCCCGCGGCGGCCGGTGGATCTCGGGGCGTTTTACTATTATTGCTCGGAACCCTGAGAGGGTTCCGAACCTCCTACGCTACGCGCGGGCAGAGCCCGACGCTCCGCTACAGAGCGCCTCACCACACCTCGCGCGAAACTACGTGCTTACCAGCGGAGCGTGAGGCCGAGCTGCAGGATGATGGCGTTGATCGGCGAGAGCAGGCGCTGCGAGTTGGGTGGCAGCGGTGTCAGCGCTTCGTAAAACATCAAATCGCATTTGGCATTGAGATCGAGCGCCTCGAACACTTTGGCGATCTTTCCCTTTTCGTTGGCATTCTTGGTCCAGGACAGCTTGATGCCGACCAGCCAGTTGCGGAACGGCGAGAGCTCGCGGTCGCCAGTGAAGTACTGTCCAACCGGGCCGACCGTCTCGTAGCTGAGGGCCTCGCCTGCGTCGCGGTAGAACAGCGCACGGCTCTGCTGATAGAAGCGCCCACGGAAGCGGATGATCAGCTTCTGGCTGAGATATTGATCCCAGGTGACTTCGACCGTGGCCGATTGAATAGCCCAGGTGTCCCAATAATAACGTCCCAATACGCCGAAGGCTGCGCGCACCTTCTTGATCGCAAAACGGAGCCGCAATTGCGCCGCCATACGCTGGCGTAACGTCGGCTCCGATTCCTGCGCGTCGACGGTGGAACCAAAGAGACGGACCAGACGATAGGGGTTCGACTGGAAGCCGTTGAGCGACTGCATGGTGAGCGACAGGTCAGATGTAGCAATGGGCGACAAGACCTGCGACCACGCCGCAAAATACGAATCCACCGAAAGCGACTGCGTGGTGAGGCCGACTGCCTTGCTGTCGAAGCAGCCTTTCGAGGAGCTGAGCGCGTGGCGCTCGAGTGGCGCCGCGCCGCGGTTATCGGCGTCGCACACCGTGTCCCAGTTGTGCGAATAGCCGAGCTTGAAGGTGGTGTTCTTACCCCACAGGTCGACCTTGGCCGTCGCATCTATGGAGTGGCTGCGGTAGTCGTTCTCCGAGCCGAACGTGTAGTTGACGTCGAGCGAGGTCGGCCCGATGCGGAGCTCGGCGCCAGCGTGAGCCGAATGACGATAGTCCGCGAAGCTGGTGGCCGACGACACGGCGTCCATGCCGGAGCCATAGATGCGCGGCGTGGCACCAGCGACGATGTCGACGTCGTAGCCGGCGCGCAGCGTGAGCCACTTGGCAGCGTCGCCGCTGATGTCCACTTCGGGCCGGATGACATGTAGCGTCGTCGCCTTACCGGGCTCCAAAAAGTAGGAGGTGGTGAGATCGAACTTGTTCTCGGCGTGCGCAGGCGTCACAAGGCCGAGGCCCAGACAACCGGCCACGGCCAGACCAGCGACGAGACGTGAAAGGCTCAGTTGCAACCGCACCCTCCGCCGCCTGCGCCCGAACCGCCCGCCGAACCCTCGCGGTTGGTCAACACATGGGTGTCGTGGCCGGCCTCGGTGGCGTCGTAGTCAGGCTGCATGATGCGATCGGCCAGATATTCTTTCTCGTCGGGGCGGACGGCATAGCGCCCACATCCGGCAGCCATGCTGAAGACGGTTAGCATGATCGTCGTGACCAGGATCTTCATGGGACTCCTCAAAAGTAGACCGCCAAACCGCCCGAGTATTCCTGGACGTTGGTGGCCGAGTTGGGGGTGAAGATCGTGTAGTTGCGAAAGTCGAAGCGCAGGATGATCCGCTTGACCATGATCAGCATGGCACCGCCGCCAGCGTCGAGGGCGAAGTTGGTCTTCGACGACTGGGTCACACCGTTGACCTTGGGAAACGCGGTCGCACCGCCGGCACCGAGCGAGACGAAGGGAACGAAGGGCCCAATGGGGTAAATGAGAATGTCGCCGCCGATGCCGTAAAACAGAATGGCGCCGTCTTTGCCGATGGCCTCGCCAAGATGGCCCTCGATCGAGAAGTGCGAGTCGAGCGTCAGCGACGGACGGAACATGAAAGAGCCGTCGCCGCCGATGGATCCACCGGAAAACGCCAAGCCCACCGACGAGCCAACGATGGGGGAGGGTGCAAACAGCGCGTTCTTGAAACGAGCCCAGCGACGAGAAGCGGGCGTGCCGGCGCTGGGGTCGACCTCGAAAGGGGTGACCTGCTCGCCGTAGATCCAGCCGAAGCGGCCATCAGGGATGACCACCCGGAACCAGTAGGTGCCATTGCGCTCGACGACGGGCAGGATCTCGCCGGATTGCGCGCGGTACAGCTCGCGATAGTTGACGCCAGGGCCGGTGCGCACCGAGGCGCGGGGCACGATGACGCGGAGCTGGACCTCGATGGCCTCGGCGCGAGCAGCACCGAACACGATGCCAGCCAGCAGACATACAGCCACACCGGCCCGCGTCGCCGATCGCTTCGTCCTCCGGCTCGGCAGCGAGTCCGGAGGCGCCAGATATGCGCCGATCACTTGGCGAGCCACATTCGGAAGAGGTCGTCGGCACCGGGGATGTCGGTGACGGTGATGCCGGGAGGATGCGGCTGTGCGCGGCCGGAGGGCACGGCCAACGACTGGCTCAAGGTGGGGTTGGCGCACGACAACACCCGTTGAACATTGCGAAAATTGTCGGCCCAGGCCATCGGCCAGACGGAGACGGGGTCGGTGGGAGCTGGTGTCGCGATGCCGGCCACCGACGTCAGGCGGAAGTAGCCGTGGCCCGAAACCGAGTCATGGCAATCGGATTTGCCGCAGCTGTAGGTATCGAAATATTTGGGCCATACGTCGCTGACAAAGAATGCCGACGGAGCGTTGCAGCCCTGGGGTGGGCCGGTGTCGGGACCTGGGTCAACGGTGCCGCACTGCCAGCAAAGGAGCGCCACCGCGCACAGGCCGTAGGGGAGCTTGGGAACCACGCGGGGCGAGGATACCAAATCGAAAACGGTTTCCGCAATTCATTCTGGCGCAGGGTTTTTGCGTGGTGCGGTGTAGATGGTACGATTGGCGCCAAAATGGGAGAATCTCACCTTGTTCCCGGCCTTGTGACTGGCCCCGCCACAGTTGCAGGCAATGCCGTATCCACTGGGCCCATGATCGGGCGCGACGCCGAGCTCGAACAACTCGACGCAGTGTTCCATCGCGCGGTGCAGTACCAGGCGCCGCAGCTCATCACCATCGTGGGGGCGCAGGGAGTCGGCAAGACGCGGCTGGTTGCCGAATGGCTCTCACGCACCCTGCAGAAACAGCCTGCCGGGACCGTTGGCCGACCGCGCGTCTATCGGGGGCGAGGCCATCGTGGTGCGGGGCGTTACTCCTTGGTCAGTCGCCTGTTGCGCGACCGGTTCGGCATCACGGTCGAGGATGACGAGGCGCGTCGACTGGAGCGGGTGCGGACCCAGCTCACCGATGTCTTCTCCGATCGACGCATGACCGAGGTCCTGCACTTTTTGGGACGGTTTCTCGATCTCAAGCCGAGCCAGAACGCCTTTCTTCGCGCGGTGTCGTTTGGTGACGACCCGATGCGCGAACAGGCCATCGCGCGCAGTGTGTTGCGTCGCTTTCTCGAGCTCGACGCCGAGCGCAGCCCGCTGGTGCTCGCGTTCGACGATCTACACGCTGGCGACGACGACTCGCTGACGCTCCTTGGCGAGCTGGCCCAGGGCCTCGGTGGGTCGGCCGTGGTCCTCGTCGCTGCGGCGCGTCCGGAGCTGTTCGTGCGGCGGCCGGCATGGGGTGAGGGCGATGCCGACCACACACGGATCGATCTCGGTCCGCTCGGCCGTCCCGAGGCTGAGCGCGTATTTCGGCATCTCTTGGCGCGCGCCGAACCGTTACCACAGCAGCTCGTCGACGATGCCTGCGAGCTGACCTCGGGCAATCCGTTCTTCCTCGAGGAGCTGGTGCGCGTGTTCCACGCGCAGCAAGTGATCACCCGCGATCCCAAGGACGACAGTCGCTGGCGCATCGACCCCAAGCGGGCCCCGAACATCGAGCTTCCGATGACGGTGGAGGAGGCGATTGAGGCGCGTATCGGCGCACTGTCGGCACGTGAGCGCGATCTCCTGGAGCGCGCCAGCACCCTCGGCAGTGTCTTCTGGCTCGGTGCGTTGGTGGTCATGGGGCGGCTCGATTCCAGCGGTCAAAAGCCCAGCTTTTCCGTCGAGGAGCGCGTCCGGCTCGAGGCCACGCTGGAAGATCTGGTGGAGCGCGACTACCTCCTTCGCATGCCGGACTCGACGGTGCACGGCGAGGTGGAGTTCATCTTCAAGCACAACCTCGAGCACGACATGATCCGGCGTCTGGTGCCACCGGACAAAGCGCGGCGCTTTCATCTGGCGTCGGCAGAGTGGCTCGAGATTCGTCTGCCGCCGCGCGCCGATCAATCAGGCGAGCAGCTCGAATTTCAGGGCATGTTGTATGAAAAGGGCGGCAGTCCGCATCGCGCCGGCGAGGCGTATCTCGTCGCTGCGGACAAGGCGCGTGCCCGGTTTGCGCACGAGCTGGCCATCGATCTCTATCAGCGGGCGTTGAAGCTTCTCGATCCCGATGACGCCCTTGGCAGCCTCGATCCGCTGCACAACTTCGGCGATGTCCTGGTGCGCACGGGGCGGGCGAAGGAAGCGCTGGTCGCGTTCGAGCGCATGCTGGCCGCGGCCTGGCGTCTCGATCATCACGCCAAGGCCGGCGCGGCGCATGTTCGCCTGGCACGTCTCCGACGGGGAATCGGCGAATACCAGCCCGCCGAGGCGCATCTCAAAGAAGCGCTGGGCCTCTTTCGGCAGGCCGGTGACAGTCGTGGGGTGGCCGCTGCCGAGGACGATCTGGGCCGCGTGGCGTTCTTGCGCGGCGAATTTCCGACGGCGCTCGAGCGGCATGGTCGGGCGCTGGATCTGCGACGCGCACTCGGTGACAAACGATCGATCGCGCTCTCGCTGCACAACTTGGCAGAGGTCCATCAGGCTGCCGGGGCGCCTGGTGAGGCAGTGGTCCGCTTCTCCGAAGCGCTGGCGCTGCGACGAGAAATCGAAGATCGCCCGGGCGTGGTGCAGTCGCTGTTGGCCGTTGCTGCCGCCTGGCGAGATCGAGAAGATCACGAACGCGCGCTCGAGGTCCTCGGGGAAGCGCTCGGCCTGGCGCGTGAGATCGATGATGGGCTCGAGCAGGCGCACATCCTGGCCCGCATTGGCGAAATCGAGGTCAAGCTCACCCGCGAGAGCGAGGCGCGCCGGCATCTGGCCGAGGCCACGCGCCTGGCGCAGGGTTTTGGCGACAAGCTGTTGCAGAGCGAGGCGGCGCGTCTGCTGTCCGAGGTATATCTACAACTTGGCGATCTGCGAGCCGCCCGCGCCGAAGGCCGACGTGCACTCGATCTGGCGACCAAGGTCGGCTCGCGCCGCGCCGAAGCCACCGCACACCGCATCCTCGGCACCGTGGTCTCTACGGGCGGCATCACCGACGAAGATCGCCGCGAGGCGGATGAGCATTTCCAGGCCGCGATCGCCATCTTGGCCGACGTGGGTCATGAGCTCGAGCTCGGTTACACCTTTCAGAGCTTCGCGCATGCACTGACCTTGCGTGGGGATCTCGACGCAGCGCAGACCTTCACCGAGCGCGCAGAGGAAATCTCGCAGCGACTCGGGCCGCGCCCGCGCCAGCTCCGGTATCACAAAGACGATCTCGGATGACGCGGACGGCCTTGTCCGTCGACGACGTGCCGCCGCACATCGTCGAGGTTTGCCGACGTCTCGGCGTCGCTGGCTACGCTGCATGGCTCGTCGGCGGCGCGGTCCGCGATCTCTTGCGCGGCAAAGAGGCCAAGGATTTTGACGTTGCGACCTCGGCCACGCCGGCCCAGGTCGGCGAGGTCTTCGGCAAAAAACGGGTCATTCCCACCGGCGAGAAACACGGCACGGTCACGGTCTTGGTGGATCGGCCCCAGCATGGGCGAGAGCCCGTGGAGGTGACCACCTTTCGTGGCGAGGGCGCCTACACCGACGGACGTCGGCCCGACAGCGTACAGTTCGTCGACGATCTGGTCGAAGACCTGCGTCGGCGAGATTTCACGATGAACGCCATCGCCTTCGATCCCATCGTCGAAAAGATCGCCGATCCGTTCGAGGGTCGCGTCGATCTCGCAGCAGGCTTGATCCGCGCAGTGGGCGATCCGCTGGCGCGTTTTTCCGAGGACGGCTTGCGGCCTTTGCGCGCGGTCCGCTTTGCCGCGCAACACGGCTTCGTTCTCGATCCGCCAACGGAGGCGGCCATCCCGCTCACCCTCGAAATCTTCAAGAAGGTCTCGGCGGAACGTGTCCGCGATGAGCTCGTGAAGATCTTGTTGGCCAAAGTGCCGTCGGTGGGCCTGGAGCTGATGCGCACCACCGGTCTTCTCGGCGAGGTGATCCCGGAGCTGCTCGAAGGCGTGGGTTTTCATCAGAATCGCTATCACGCGCACGATGTCTGGCAGCACACCCTGGCCGTGGTCGACGCCACGCCGGTGTTCTCCATGCCGTCGGGCCGGGCGGAGTGGGTGCCGCGCCTGGCGGCACTCCTCCACGACGTGGCCAAGCCGCGGACGGCGCAAGACAAGCCCGATGCGCCCGGCGAGCGATCATTTTACAAGCATGATCTCGTCGGCGCCGACATGACCGACGCCATCGCGCGCCGCCTGCGCCTGTCTGGCGACGAGCGCGAGCGAGTGGCGCATCTCGTCGCCAATCACATGTTCTGGTACGAGCCTGACTGGACCGACGGCACCGTGCGACGTTTTATCGGTCGCGTGGGTCTCGAGGCCCTGCCCGACCTCTTCGCCTTGCGTGAGGGGGATGTGATCGGGCGTGGCCGTGGAGAGCGTCCCGGCACCGAGCTCGACGAGCTCAAGCGCCGGATCGATGGAGAGCTGTCGCGCGCGGCGGCGCTCAAGGTGGGCGATCTGGCCATTGGCGGCGGCGACGTGATGCGCATCCTCGGCTGCAAGCCCGGCCGTGGGGTAGGGGAGCTGTTGCGGCGCCTGCTCGAGCGAGTTCTCGACGACGCTGCGCTCAACGACAAGGCCAAGCTGGAGGAGCTGGTACCAGTTTTGGCGGCGGAGATTCCCGAGCTCACACCTTGAGCGCGGTGCCCTTGGCTTCGATCACCGAAGGCTCGGCACCGACGTAGACCTCGAGCTCGAGGTGCAAACGTTCGCCGTCAGCAACGGCGGCTACGCGCAACAACAGATCGGCCACTGCGCGCTCCGGTCCAGCCCGACGGGCACCGGCCGCAGCCGCCAGTCGCAAAGCATCCTCCTCGGTGAGAGGGACCATGGCGGCCGCATCCAAGGTCGAATCGGCGCGCTGACCCTGCTCTTCGACGGTGATCATGAGCCCGAGACCCCGTTCGCTCGTCACCCGCACCTTGGCGCGTGGTGCGTCCGGAAAACGCTCCCGCACCAGCACCGACGGGAGCTCGGTCTGTTTCTGCAAGAGCAACGTGGCGAGCTGGCGGACCTCGGGCATGGATTCGGCCACTCGGGTCTCACCGCCACCGACGAGCAACACCGGCAGCCCGATGGTTCGTGCCAGGTTCTGGGCTCCGGTCGGCGTGTTGGTTGGCGCTTGCCGGGTGACGCGCACCGACCACGACTTGAGCAGACGCTTGAGATCGTGGTCGCCAAGCTCGGCACCGATGAGGTCTTCGATCTCGGCCCGCACTTTGTCGCGCAGCGACGGTTCCGAGACCTCGAAATGCGGCGGTTGCAGATCCGGCAGAGGAGCCGCCAGCGCGCGGAACAACGTGCGGAGGGCTTCGGGATGGCGCAAGTCGCAACGCAGCACGCGGGCGTTTGGCAACAGCGGCAGGATTCCAGAGCCAGCCACCACCACCACCGGCATGTCCACGGTGACCGCAGCCTCTAGCGCCGCCTGATCTCGTTCGTCGTCGACGGCAACCAGCTCCGCGGACAGGCCAGCGGCGGCGATCTCGGCGGCCACCAGCGCCTTGCCGCCGCCGGCTACGATCACCCGCGCGCGGCCACCGAGCTCCACGCCAGCATCGAGGAGCGCCGCCAGCGCCAGCCAATCGTCGAGCCGATCGACAACATGAGCGCCCGCCCGACGGGCCACTGCGCGGCACATCCCCTCTGCGCCCAGCACCACCGACGGTTTTGCCCCCAGCACGGCACGCAACGAGGCCGGATTTTGGCCAGCGCCCAACACCACCGCCAAGACCTCGGTGTGCCGCTCTTGGGCCAAAAACCGCAATGTCTCCGCCGGATCTCCGTCGCCGACCGAGACGATAAAGCTGACACCGAGCGCGCGGTCGAGGCAGAGAGGCACGATGTCCGGCAGGGCCTCGCGGCCAGGGATCACTATACCGAGGCGCCCCTGTCGCGGCATCGCCGGAACGGGCCCGTCGAGTGCGGCGATCTGCCCTCGGACATTCAGAAAACCAAAGCTTCGCGGCCCGAGCGTACCGGGGTGTGGGCCCAATGCCACCGACGGAGAATCGGCTGGAGGGCGGGCGTATCCGATCAGCGCTGCAGCGTCGGAGGCCACCTCGCCGCCAAACGCATGTAGGTTCTCGGCGACCCGGTCGCTACCAGGCCCGAGGCGAAACCGGCGGGCCGACAAGAGCGCAAACAGCGCGCTCGAGCTCGGTCCCTGTGTGGGAGGCGGACCCTCGCCCCCTGGCGGTCCTCCGGCGCGGCGAACCCGCGCCACGCGTCACTTGCCCCCGGCGGGGTCGACGAGGCCGTCGGCTTGCAAGCGAACGAGGAGCTCTGCGGCGCTGGCGAAGATGCGCGGCCGTGAAATCGGCGGCGTGCGATTGCCGAGCTCGGCGACGGTACGCGGACGAAATCTGCGCCGATAGGCGAGCTCCGACGGCGTGATGCCCACATCGGCCAGGGTCCAGGCCTCGGTGCCAAGTGCCTCCATCCAGCCGGCCGCCTCGTCACTCGACGTCTGCGCAGGCTTGATTTCGGCCGGAGCGCGGATCTGGAGCACCATCGGCGGCTTGGCGGCATAGAGCCGCACCACACCTTCCCGCTGGGCGCGTCGCTTGGCGACCACGCGATCGTCGAGCACCGAGACCGACAGGACGTCGCCGAGATGTGGCAACTGCAGTCGGTCGGCCACGGTTGGGCCAACCGCGCCACGACCGCGGTCACCCGACAAAATCACCGTCGGTGGCTCACTGAGATCGCCCATGGCCTTCTTGATGGCGGCGGCGAGGGTGTAGCCGAGACCGAGAAAGTCAGTGGTGCTCAGCGAGTCATCCCACAGCCGCACGCAGCGAACCGCGCCAAGCCCACGCGCGTCGGCGAGAATCTGCTCGTGCTCGGGCGTATCCGGCAACAGGCTGAGCACGGTGGTCTCACCCAGGCTGACGCCGACCGGAACCAGCGGCAGATCTTCACGGCCTGCCAGGAGCACCAGCGCGCGCATCACGACTGTTCCTTTGCGCTGGTTCCAATCGCCTGCCGCAGCGCAGCCTCGGCGTCGACGATCGAGCCGGCGACTGCATAGTGCACGTCACCGCCGGCGCCGTCACCCAGCCCGACCCGTACCTCCGACGGCAAATGACCAATCGACGGCCCGAGAGACACACATAGGGCCGGCGCTCCAGCACCCTGCATCGTCGCTGTGCCATGCAACGCCGCAGCCAGCGAGGCCGCTGACTCGCCCACGACCATCGCGCGTCCGGCGGCGTCGGCTTCCCAGCCGAGCTCCTCGAAATCGGCGGGATGAGCCGGCAACTGCACCAGCTCGACCTCGACTTCTTCGTCGCCTTTGGACGCGGCATAGCGCCCCGGCGGAATGGTGGCCACCACCGGAAATTCCAGATCTCCGTCGAGACCACGCGCCGCATCACCCGAGCCTTCCCACAGGCTCAGCGCCGATCCCTCGAGCTCGATCCACGCCTCGGACAGATAGGCCGCGCCCAGCCGTGCCGCCACGCGGGGAGCGAGATCGCGGCCGCCCAGCGTCGCACCGACCAGCAACAACATGGGTGGCAAGGCGTCGGCCACAGCGCACAACGCCGGCCCATAGCTGCCCCAGCGCAGGGTGTCGGTTCGGTCCGGCTGGCCGTCTGCTTGGGCTCCCTCGTCGGTGAGCAAGATGACCTTATCGGCGCCGTGCTGCGCCAGATCGTCGATGAAGGTGTCTTCGCCGGCCTTCGGCGCATGGGCCACGGGCACCACAGCATAGAGCGATGCGCCGAGCGCAGTCGCGATCCGCCGCGCCTGGCCCAACACCTCCAGGCTGACTGGCAGGACCCGATGGTGATGCAGCTCGACTACGCAGATGATGTTGGCCACGTCAGCGCGCGCTCTGTCCGCCGTCCATGACGACGATCGATCCGGTCATGAAACGGGCCAGGTCCGAAGCCAGATAGACCACCAGCGGGCCCAGCTCTTCGGGCTGTCCCACCCGTCGCTGTGGGATGCGGGCCACGAGCTTCGGGCCAATCTCCAGATGATCGAGCGCCTTCTTGTTCATATCGGTGCGGAACCATCCTGGGGCCACCGCGTTGACGGTGACATTGTGCCGCGCCCACTCCACGGCCAGGCCCTTGGTGAAGGCGATGACCGCCCCTTTCGACGCCGCGTAGGCGGTGAGGTCCGGCTCGCCGCGGAGGCCCGAAATCGAGGCGACGTTGATGATGGTGCCGCGTTGCTGGGCGACCATATGCGCGCCAAATGCGCGCGAGCACAGGAATGTGCCCACGATGTTGGTGTCGATGACCCGTCGGAGCTGCGCCAGCGACATCTCGAGCAACGGGACGACCTCCGCGACGCCGGCATTGTTGACCAGCACGTCGA
>Ga0123338_10001241_pt1 | contig 24844 bp, 22 predicted proteins | sample grotaG_FD_89793 | JGI IMG/M metagenome (GOLD analysis project Ga0123338, IMG submission 89793) | Glacier valley bacterial and archeal communities from Borup Fiord, Nunavut, Canada, to study Microbial Dark Matter (Phase II) -... | ecosystem: Environmental > Aquatic > Freshwater > Ice > Glacier ...
CCGCGCTGGTTGGCAGCGTCGGTCAAGGCATCGCAGGCTTCCTGTGGGTCATCATACTGCTGCAAGAAGGCCATGATCTCGCGGTCTTCGAGCATGGTAGTCAGGCCGTCGGAGCAGAGTAGCAGGACATCACCTGCGCGCAAGTCTTGCCCACGCACGCTGGGGCTGACCTGCTCAAGCCCGCCTAGAGCCTGGGTGATCACATTACGAAACTGGCTATTGCGCGCATCCTGTTCGTTCATCATCCCGCTACGAACCTGCTCTGCGATCCAGGAGTGGTCTTGCGAGAGTTGCACCAGGCGGTCGCCACGCAAGAGGTAGGCGCGACTGTCGCCCACGTTGGCAACTCCAATGTGGGTGCCGCGCAGAGCGACGCAGACGCAGGTGCTACCCATGCCATTTTGGGCAGGGCGTTTAGCCGCCTCCTCCAACACCCTGCGGTTGGCCTCGGTGACTGCCACCCGCAACGAGTCCTCAACAGTGTTGGCTGAGGCAGCATAGTAGGCACTGGTCAGGGTTTCGACCGCAATTGCGCTGGCAACGTCGCCAGCAGCATGGCCGCCAACCCCGTCGCAGACCAGGAACAGCGCGCCTTTTTCCTCCTGCATGGCAGGTTCGGGCGGGAAGTAGATACCCAGGCTATCCTCCTGGTTCTCGCGCACCATGCCGAGGTCCAGGCGTGACCCAATACGCAGAACGGTTTTAGCCAAAACGAACTCCTATCGCTGCCATCTCCTCGCGTAGTAGAGAGGGGGTGAGCAGTTCGGTGTAGAGCAGGCGGATCAGGTCGGCAGACTTGCCATGCCGCCGAGCCGCTGCGATAGCCTGCTCGATCAGTGCGCCACCACACCAGTAGGTAAAGACGTAGGCGCGCCAAAGCGGGTGGGTGACGAAGCGCATCCCCTGGCGGGCGCGGCGGTCGTCCACCCAACCCTCGCGCATCCGATAGGTGACTACATCCTCAAAGCTAGCATCTTGCGTATAATACATGATCGCCGCGTTGATACCGACGGCCCGGCGTAGTTCGCTGGCGGTGCGGTAGAGTTGCTCCGCCTCGCTGCTGCGGTGATGGGCGATCTCCAGCAGCAGGTGGCCCACATCGGCCAGCCCCTCAGCTATCGGGCAGTCGGGGGTATTGAGCAGCTTGATGCTCGCTTCCAGCCGCCCATGCTGGCGGTAGATGATCGCCTCGTGGCAGGCGTGGTCACTGTGGTGGCCGGGATAAACCTCGTGGCGCAGGAGGCCGAGAGCGTTGTGGCGGTTAAGGGGAATATCCAGGTTAATCTCGATCCGCGAGCGGAACTCGCCCAGGTACCAGTTGTACGCCCCCCAGGGCTTGTCGCTGACCCCCTCGATGCTGGCTGCCTCGTTGGTCGGCAGGTAGGGGATCACCTGGCGGGTAGCCTGCCGCAGCTTGGCAGCCTGTTCGTGGAAGAACTTGAACAGGCTGTCGCCCGATAGCTGGTCGCTGCTCTCAAAGGCAGTCAAAGCCTGAGTAGCTGGTTGTTTGTAGCCGAGTCCGTTGAGCAGGCGGCGCACTTCGGCCTGGTAAGCCTGGATTTGGCCCGCGCCAACTGCCTCTGGCTCGACATCGTAGATTTCGCGCACGTAGTCAAGGTAGCTGTAGGCAGTCTGGCCGCTAGCCGCGTCAGCGATCTGGGCCAGGAGGGCGCGTACCTGACGGCGCAGGAAGCGGACGCGCAAGCTGTTCTCTGCCTCGGCTAGTTGCGCGGCTAGCTGCAAGCCCTGCTGTTCTAGCTCCTCAAAGGGCAGCGGCTGCTCGGCTGCGACGTTGGTCTGCAACTGCGCTGGGCCATAGTAAGCATCTACCAGGCCCTCGACGTGCTTGTTCAAGCGGAAAGCCAGGGTAATGTAATCTTCGGCTATTTGCTGCAAGGGATCGGCTGCGGCCATCTCGTTCCTCGTGCTGGTTGTCGTTATACTATACGGTTTGAGCCAGTGATTGTCAAACCGTGTAACACTTAGCCCCTCTCGAACGTCATATAGATCAGCGGGGTTGCACCGCTTCACGACCAGCGAACTGCCAATCTATGACTATCATCAAGTGGATTGTTGTCCAAGTCATGTAAAGGGAAATATCATGTGCGCCCCTGCTCCCCTCCGCCTGCTCATCGTGCTGCTCGTTGCTGGCCTGCTCCTTTCTGCTTGCGACGACGGCAACCCGCTGCCACCTGCCCCGCCTGCGCCACCTGCCAGCGGTGGCGGCACCACCCAGCCTGCCCACACCGACCTGCTACCGACCGCGACCACTGCCCGGCAGCCTGCTAGTGAGCCATCAGTAGTAGCAAGCGCAGACCGCAGCGACCAGCCAGTGGTGACGGCGGTTGATGTAGATATAGCAGTCTACGCTCTGGTTACCCGCGACCTGGCCGCTCGCCTGGCTCCCGCCACTGCCAGCAGCCTCTACCTCAACCAGGGTGCGGCCAGCGGTAGCTCCTTGGAAGTGAAGCTGGATAGCCCGCCCGTTCCCGCTGCCCTGCTCAACAGCCTCGGCATGGCCGCGCGGTTCGCCCGCTTCGCCGAAGTACTCGACCGCAGTGCGCCTGACGGAGCGGTGGTCAAGGATGGTGCGGCCTACATAACCCTGGGGATGGTAAGCTACTTTGATGCCAACAACAATCCGCTAACCGATGGTGTGGGCGCAATGACCGCCATGCTACGCGGCAGCGTCTACCAGTCGCGCACCCAGGCCAAAGGGATGCTCTACACCCTACGTGGTGGCGGCAACAACTGGCAGGTGCAAGCGGCAAAGGAGGAGTGGCGCGGCCAATAGCTGCGGCCCAAAGTGGGTATGCAGCCAGGCCACCGCCGCTTCTTGCCTGTGCTGCCAGCCCCATGCTGGTTAGACGTGCGTCCGCCAGTAGTTGAGCAGGTCTAGCATGGTAGTCTCAAACGGTATCTCTGGTTGCCAGCCGGTGCGCTGCTTGAACTTGGTTGCGTCGGCCATCAGCAGCTTTACGTCGCTGGGGCGCATCCGGGCTGGGTCTTGGGCTACCTTCACCTTTGCGGTAGTCATGGTCAGCAGCAGGTCTAGCATCTCCTGGATGCTGCGGGCCACCCCCGTGCCGATGTTGTAGACCTCGCCCGCCTCGCACTTCTCGACCAGCAGGTGGTAGGCGCGGCAGACATCGCGCACATCAGTCCAGTCGCGGCGGCTGGTCAGGTCGCCAACATGGATGATCGGCTCCTGCAAATCCTTCTCGATCAGGGCGATCTGGCGAGCGAAGGTGCTGGTTACAAAGTTGTCACCGCGCCGTGGCCCCTCGTGGTTGAAGCCTCGCGTAGTGATCGTCTTCAGGCCATACGACTTGTGGTACTGGTAGGCCAGCATCTCCTGCGTCACCTTGCTCACCGCGTAAGGCGAGAGGGGGCGCAGAGGATTGCTCTCCTTGATTGGAGTTTCGTCCGCGCGCACATAGCCGTACTCCTCGCTGCTGCCTGCGATCTGGATCACGGGGTCTAGGCCGAGGTCGCGGACAGCCTCCAACAGGTTGAGTTGCGCGTCAATGTTGGTGTGCAGGCTCTCGCCAGGTGCGTTCCAGGAGCCAGGAACGAAGCTTTGGGCTGCCAGGTGGAAGATATAATGCGGCTCGGTGGCGGCAAGCAGGCGGCGCACGCTGAAGGGGTCGGTCAGTTCTGCCCCGATCAGGTTCACCTTCTGCCTGTCCACCGCTTGGCGGATGACCTTCACTTCAGCCACGCCTGCCTCAATGGTGTTCAGCTTGTCCGCCCGCTGCAAGTCCTCCAGGTTGACGCGCTGGCTGCGGCGGCGGTAGTTGCCATAGACCTCGAAGCCATGCTTGAGGAAGTATTCTGCCAGGTGGCTGCCGGTCATGCCGGTAATGCCGGTGATCAAAACTCTCAAATCTGTTTGCTCCTTTTAGCCATTATTTGCCAGGACAGCGCGAATCAGTCTGCTGCTAATCGCTTTCCTGTTAACTTCAACGCTCGATGTGGCAGAAAGTTGCTGCCCGCCTTGCTCATCCGCCAATCGGCTCGCTCAGAAGCTAATCGCGTTGTCTGGCAGGGTTACGTTGGGCCAGAGACGCAGGCCGCTACTAACCACATTGTTCGCGCCGATCACGCAATTGTCGCCGATGATCGCCTCGTTGGTGATACTAGTATTCGCGCCAATCACGCTCTGGCTGCCAATTGCACAACGGCGCAGATGCGCGCCTGCCCCTACCTGCACGCCCTCCCACAACACTGCGTCCTCAATGATCGCCCGTTCACCGACCGTGCAGCGGTCACCGAGAACCGCAGGGCCGACGATCTGGGCGTGAGCCGCGACGGTGCAACCTTCGCCGAGGACGACTGGGCCGCTGATCTTCGCGCTGGGGTCAACCCGCGACCCTTTGCCGATCACCTGCCCACCCTCGCGCAGGGACTTGGGTATGGATGTCATATCGCTAACTCTGCCAACCAGCAGATCGTGGTTGGCGGCCAGGTAGCGTTGCGGGGTGCCAATGTCCAGCCAGTATGCCTCGCTGGGGAAGCCGTACATGGGCCTGCCCCGCCGCAAGAGGTCGGGAAAGAGGCCGCGCTCGAACATATAGAAGCCAGCAGGGATGTACTGCAAGGCTTCTGGCTCCATCACGTAGGTGCCAGCGTTGATCAGCTTGCTGGGCGCATCCTCCAACCGCGGCTTCTCCACAAACTGGCTGATCTGCTTGCTAGCATCCATCGCCACCACGCCGTAGCTGGTAGGATCGTCTACTGGGGTGAGCGAGATGCTCATCACTGCGCCGTTAGCCTTGTGCGCCGCCACCATCGCGCTAAGGTCGAGGTCAGTGAGGATGTCACCATTGAAGACGAGGAAGGTTTCGTCGTCCAGGTAGCGTTCTACGTTCTTGACCGCACCCGCCGTGCCTAGTGGCTCGTCCTCGCCCACCACTGTCAGGCGCACCCCCAGGCTGCTGCCGTCGCCATAGTAGTCGCTGAAGGCGGCAGGGAGGTACTGGACGGCCAGCACAATGTCGCTGATGCCATGAACGCGCAGGTGGCGAAAGACGTGGCTGAGGAAGGGGATGTTGCCAACCGGGAGCATCGGCTTGGGCCGGTTGACGGTGAGCGGGCGTAGGCGGCTACCCTGCCCACCGACGAGGATCACTGCTTTCAAACTTTGCTCCTCCAATAGTCCAGGATGTCGGCTAGCGAATGGTGCAGCGGGATGGTCGGCTGCCAGCCGGTTAGCTGGCGGAACTTGCGGCTGTCACAGACGATCAGTGGCACATCTACCGGGCGTAGGCGGCTGCTGTCAAGCTCGATAGCGACGCTTACCTTACAGTAGTTGACCAGAGTATCTAGCACCGACTGGACACTGGCTGCCCTGTCGCTGCCGATGTTGTAGACCTCGCCCACCGCCCCCAGGGTAATCGCCAGGTAGTAGGCGCGTACCATATCGCGCACATCGGTGAAGTCGCGCTGGGCCGAGAGGTTGCCGACGCGGACGACCGGCTCCTGCTGCTCCCGCTCGATCAGGGCGATCTGGCGGGCGAAGCTGGCGGTCACGAAACGGTCGCTCTGCCCTGGGCCGATGTGGTTGAAGGGACGTACACGCACGAGGGGCAACTTGTAGGCCAGGTGGTATTGCAGGCCGAGCATATCGGTAGCGATCTTGCTCACCGCGTAGGGGTTCTCTGGGCGCATCTCCGTCTGTTCATCCACCGGGATGTCCTGGGGCAGCACGTGGCCGTACTCCTCGCTGCTACCAACTACCAGAGTGCGTGGCGCAGCCTCTCCATACTCGCGCAGGGCTTCCAGCAGGTTGAGGGTGCCAGCGATATTGTTGGCTATCGTCTCTCCCGGCTGGCTGATCGACTCGCGCACCGAGGTCAGGGCGGCCAGGTTGAAGATGTAGTCGGGCTGTAGCTGCCCCACCGCTGCCCCCAGCGAGTCGGCGTTCTGCAAGTCGGCACTAACCGTCTGAATGCGCTCACCGTAGCTGGCGAAGCGGGTGCGCAAGCGACCCTCCCCCTCTGCACTGCGGCTGACCAGGCAAAGTGACCAGTCAGTGCTAGCCAACAGGTAATCGGCCAGGTGCAGGCCAACGAAGCCGTTAGCCCCGGTAATCATGGCAGTCTGTTTGGGCGCAGAGTCGGGCAGGGTGGTTGCTCCTTAGCAGGAAAGTTGAGCCATTATAACACATCATGGGCTGGTTTGGCGTGAGGAGACCAGGTGACGAGGCTGGGCAGAGCATGACGGGAGGCAGGCAAGCCGCCTGCCCCCTTCACCGCTATGGGCTAGAGTTGCTGGGCCAACTCCGTCTGGTTAACACCATTGCTGGCTGCCAGACCCGACTCGGCGCGCAGGGTGGCCGCCTTGTCGACGTTCTCCCAGGGCGCGTCAATGTCGGTGCGGCCAAAGTGACCGTAGGCCGCAGTCGCCTTGTAGATCGGGCGGCGCAGGTTGAGGTCGCGGATGATCGCGCCGGGCCGCAAATCAAAGTGCTTGTTGATCAACTCGACGATCTTCTCGTCCGCCACTTTGCCAGTGCCGTAGGTCTCGACCGCAATGGAGATCGGGTGGGCCACCCCGATGGCGTAGCTCAGTTGCAGTTCGCAGCGGTCGGCTAGGCCAGCCGCCACCAGGTTCTTGGCGACGTAGCGGGCAGCGTAGGCAGCCGAGCGGTCAACCTTGGTCGGGTCCTTGCCAGAGAACGCGCCACCGCCGTGTCGGGCGATCCCACCATAGGTGTCTACGATGATCTTGCGGCCTGTCAGACCAGCGTCGCCCATCGGCCCACCGACCACGAAGCGGCCAGTTGGGTTGATGAAGTAGCGCGTCTTGTCGTCAATCAGGCTGGCATCAACCACCTCACCAATCACGAACCGCTTAATGTCGCTCTCAAGCTGAGCGTGGCTCACGTACTCGTCGTGCTGGGTGCTGACCACGATAGCGTCTACGCGGGCGGCCTGCCCATGGTGGTACTCAACCGTCACCTGGGCTTTGCCGTCAGGCCGCAGGTAGGGGAGCTTGCCGTTCTTGCGAACCTCGGCCAGCTTGCGGCAGAGCTTGTGGGCCAGGGAGATGGTCAGCGGCATATACTCTGGCGTTTCATTGCAGGCAAAACCGATCATCATACCCTGGTCGCCTGCGCCAACCGCTTCGACCTCAGCCTCGCTCATCTCGCCAGCTTTCGCTTCGAGGGCGCGATCCACCCCTTGCGCGATGTCGCCGCTCTGCTCCTTGATGCTGACCAGCACACCGCAGGTCTGGTAGTCAAAGCCATGATCGGTGTGTGTGTAGCCAATATTCTTGATCGTGCTACGCACCAGGGTGGGGATGTCCACGTAGGTGCTGGTGGTGATCTCGCCGAAGACGAGGACGAGGCCAGTGGTGGCTGCTGTCTCACAGGCAACGCGCCCACGGGGGTCGTTGGCGAGGATTGCATCTAGCACCGCATCGGAAATCTGATCACACAGCTTATCGGGATGCCCCTCTGTCACCGACTCGCTGGTGAGGAATACCTGGGGCGAACTGTAGAACGTTGTAGAACTGCTCATGAAGGTTGACACTTCCCTTTCTGTTAGGGTGGCTAAGAGTTGATAAGTGGGTGGCAGTAGGTGCCACTGGGGTCGCCGTAGTTGCAAGGCTGTAGTCACCAAGCTTTGCTTGCTTATTGCCAAACTTACCTGATAAAAAGCTGATCACCTGAAGCAACACAGCCAAACCCGCCCATACTGCCCCAGCGGTTGCAGCATTGTTGTAGCGATCAAGGTTGATAGTAGGAGCTATCAATATAGATAATGATCGTCCTGAAGCCAAGCCAGACTGCGTTGTTCTTCTATCCATGTGGGTGGCCGCGAGAGGTGACCCATTCGTTTCTGACCTGTCCACCACTCATGGCAAACAAATAGCCGCTTCCAAAGTAAAGGAAGCGGCTGACACGATCTATGGCTGGCACGCATCCCTTATCTTACCTCGCAAGCCTGCGAGATCGGAGTTGGCACCTGGGCTTACGCCTGGTTGTCGGGTTTCATCGGGCCGGTTCCCTCCACCCTCTGGATAAGAGCATAACTGCTTATTCACTTAGCGGCAATTATAGCCCATTGCCCGCCCGCTTGTCAAACCTGGATAGCCTGCTAAGGACGCACACTTGCTTGCAGCAACCACCGGATGCTTAGAAGGAGAGCAGTGCGAGAACTGATAATTGGTAACAGGTGATGCAAGCCAACTGCATCAGATTGCGATTGGGTGGCGCACTGCTAGCAGTCGGTGATAGCCGACCGCCTCGATCTTATCCTTAACCACCACGTTGCCGCCCTCACCCCAGGTGAACTCAGCGGTGGCTAGCTGGTAGGTAGCATCACCGACGATGATCTCGTCGTGGCTGCCAATATCTTCCAGGTGGGCTGCGACATTGAGTGCGTCCCCAATCACGCCAGTAGCCTGGCTACCTGCCCCTAGTGCGCCGATCATCAGCAGCCCAGTGTTGACCCCGATGTGTAGGGAGATGGGGTTGGGCAGTGTCTCTGCGAACTCTGTGTTGAAAGCCGAAATCTGAACTAGCATATCGAGGGCGCATTGCAGGGCGCGGCTGGGGTCGTCAGGTTGGCTCTCTGGCAGGCCGAACAGAACCAGCATTGCATCACCTATATACTTGTCCACCATGCCGCCCGCTTGCTGCACTGAACTCGCCAGCTTCTCAAAGGCCGCGTTGATCAGCAACGTTACCTGCTCTGGGTCAAGCCGCTCGGCCATACTGGTGAAACCCTTGATGTCGGCCAGCAGGATGGTGGCTAGCCTGCGCTCACCGCTTGTCCGCTGGAGGAGCGGCATTGTGCCACGCTTGTTCTCCTGCGGCAGGCGTGCGCCACAGTCGCCGCAGAAGCGTTGTTCGTTCTCGCTTGTGGTTCCACATTCTGGACAGATCATCGCTCACCTCCGCTCGCCTTCTAGTCCTCTGCATAGCAAGAAGCGGCGCACCATTGCACGCCACCTGACCTACAACGAAGCAGGGGCTATTTTGTTGCGTGTTCAGATGCGGAACTTGAGGCCGCTGAGTGGCTGGTTCGCCGCAATGCCCTTACCCTGGATCAGCACGCCAAAGCTGCCGAGGCCGCCCGGCTCGATCAGCTTGAGCAGGGCGGCCCGCTGGCGCAGGTACTCCTCGTTGCTGAGGCCCGCCGTCTGCAAGGCTTGCACGCGGTCGCCCAGGCCGAGGCTGAGCAGGAAGGCCGCCTGGTTGGTCAGGCCCAGCGTCTGCAAGCCATGGGCTTCACCTGCCAGTTGCAGGCTGGTGAAGTCTACGTGGCTAGTCAAGTCCTGGCTGCCCAGGTGAGCAAAAGGGTTGTCGCTAACTGTGTGCTGATAGTAGCCGAGCAGCGTGCCGTTGGTGCGTGCGGGGGCGTAGAGTTTGCTGGCTGGGTAGCCATAGTCTATGGTGATCACATACCCGCTATCCAACACGCGGGCAACTTCAGCGATCCAGTCTAGCGCAGCAAGGTTGACTTCTGCCCTGTTGCCCGGCGGGATTGTGATACCCAGCCGCTCAAAGTAGTGGTGCAGGCGGGGGGTGCTGAGGGGACCAGCAATCAGCTTCAGCTCTGGCGAGCGTAGATCGCTAAAATCCTCAAGCGTAACATACTCCTCAAGTAGAGTGCCACCTTCGCCCCCAACTACGCGGTGGACAGGGAAAGCGTCCGGCAGTTCGTTGGTCAGGTACACACCTGTAACGGGCAGTTGCTCGCAGCTAGGGAGTGGGTCGCTAAACTGCACAGGATGATCCGCCAGTAGAGCTTCTTGCTGTGCTTTTAGATCATCACTGATCTCTCTTATCTCGTAAGTGGTAGTAGCATAGGTAGCAGAATAGCTGCGCTTGAGTTCATCCAGGATTGCCAGTGCCATTGTGCCTGTACCGGCTCCTTGCTCAATCAACCAGAACTCGGTGGGCAGGCCCAGTAGCTCCCAGCATTCCGCTAGCTGCTTCGCTAGAAGCTGACCAAAGGTAGGTGACAGGTTGGGGCTGGTATAAAAATCGGCCCCACCAAAGCCGATCTTAGAGCCAGGGCTGGTGTAGTAGCCGTAAGCCAAATCGTAAAGCACAACTTGCATGAAGTGGGCGAAGGTGATACGCTGATCGGGGCTGTGCTTGATCTGCTCAGCGATTCGCCCTAGCAGTTCGCGGCTGCGGGTCTGCTCGTCCATCAGCCCCCCCGATAGTTGCGGCCCGGCCAGGCAAGGACGAAGACGCGGTAGTTGTTGTAGAAGATTTCTCCTTCGCAGGGCAGCGTCTTGCCATCGGGGGCGAACTCCAGGTTGATCGCGCAGTGTTCGATCTGGTTGCTGCCCGCCAGTAGTACGCTGGTGGCAGGGTGGCGGAAGGGGATCAGGGTGCCAGCACTAATGTAGCCGCGGTTGAAGCGGCGCAGCGCGGGCGAGGTGACGGCGTACCTGACCGCCAGCAGAGGCTCCCCAGCGTTGATGCTGCTGCCGAGATCGGGGCGGGTTTCGAGGCCGAGCAGAGCGACTGGGGCAGCGTGCGTCTCCACAAAGCGGCGGGCGGTGGCCTCAAAGCTCGCGCTATAGCTTTTTGCCAGCTTGCGAATGGTACGGATGCTGATCGCATAGTCGCTCGCCTCCGCCGCGAAGTGATCGCCCTGGAAGGCACACTCCTGGGCGAACCAGTTGGCTTCGCGCTCAAAGCCCGCCAGCGTATCCCCGCTGAGGTCGAGTTCGGTGCATTTGCACAAGATCGCCTGCTGCCAGCTGATCAGGTAGTGGCCCAGTTCGTGGAAGGTGCAGAAGCGGCGCGGTTCGGGGGTGAGGGTAGCGTGCGTGTAGACGACGCGATCCTGGCTGTCGAGGATACCACGCACCTTGAGGTCGAGATCCATGCGGGCGAGGCGTTGGCGTTGCGCGGTATCCTTTGCAGACTCGCGCTTGCCGGGGGTGAGCGGTGGGGCCATGTCGGAGAAGGTGAAGGTCTCGGCGGCCAGTTTGCAGAAGGCTAGCAGGCGGTCGGTCGGCGTGGGTGGGCCACTAACCGCGCACTCAAGCAACAGTTTGCGAGCAGTTGCCTGCACATCGGCGCGTACTTGCTTCAGTTCGGCAGCGTTGGCTGACATAGGCTCGGCTCCCTACCTGGCTTGCCGCTTGAAGCGCAGGAAGTTGACGAACTCCTGCACTTCTTCGATCTCCTCTGCGTCGAGGTCGGCCACCAGATTGAAGGCGGCCTGGCGTGGTCCCTCTACGGCAGATTGCGCGGGCATCAGGTAGCCTGCCTTGTTCATCAGGCTCTCATAGCTGACGCTGTAGACCTCGGCCAGCAGTTGCAGGTTGCGGGGGGATGGCTGCTCTACGTAGCCGTTCTCCAACTGGCTGAGATAGCTGTTAGAGATGGTAGTGCGAGCCTCTACGTCGCGCAGGGTCATGCCCCTCTGCTTGCGTAGTTCGCGCAACGAGGCACCGAGGCTATCGGTGGCTAGCTCTGCCCCATGTTGCTGTCCGCTGGTTGCCCTGGTCACGGCAATCACCCCTCTCCACTAGCTGCTCATTCTGCCAAACACTACGCCCTAATCTACCCTCTTATTTTAGCACAAAATGCCCCCGAATGCAAGCGTTCTGCCCTATTTAGCAAAACACGCGCAATTCCAGTTTGGCAAACAGGAAAAGTGCTTGACAAAACAAGCAAGTTATGTTATGATTACGGTGATGAGAGAAGCGCAGCAAGCAGCGGAGCGTGGCTTACGCTCCAGCCAGATGGTACAAGCCCAGTCCAGATGTGGCACGATCCTTGCCTTAGCAGATGTAGTAGGGGCGGGGCTGGGCGTTACGAAAGGAGTTGTGCGATGTTGCAGGTTCAGATGAGCAAGCAGATGATCGGGGTTGAGCAACCTTTGCGCGATGCGAAGCCCAGCCTGGTGGCCGCTAGTGTTCTTGCCGCCATAGTCGTCAGCCTCAACGTGATGGCAGCTGCGATCCTCAGCCCGGCGGGTCTGCTGGTATTGCTGATCACCCTGATGGTCGGCAATCTGCTACTTGGCGCGGCTCTCTACGCGGTGGTTGGCCGCAGGGAGGATCAGTCAGCAGAGCCAATCAACATCCGTCCCCTGGTGCGTTGGGCCGACCGCCAGCCAGCTTCCGCCAGCCAGTGGCCCGAACTGCGCGATGCAGCCTGAAGTTATCTTGCTAACTATGCCGCCTCCTCCAAACAGAGGGGGCGTTTTGTTTGCCAGCTTCTAGCCTTGCCTGCTCCTTATTGCTTGCCGTATAATAAAAGTGGATGAAGGGGACTCTACGCCAGCCGTGGAGTTCTTCTTCTGTTAGGGTAGGCACTCTCTACCAGAAGCGAGATCAGCAAGGAGACAAAGGATGAATGATGCTGTTGGGCGGATCGGAGTTGAACACGGCCTCTGGCTGATGGTGGTTATTCTGGCCGTTGCGATCCTGACCAAGTACGTGCGCCTGCCCTACGCTATTGCCCTGGTCGTCACTGGGCTGGTGATCTCCCTGCTGCCCGACGACCTGACTGCCCCGCTACAACTCTCACTGACTAGCGACCTGATCCTCTTTATCTTTCTGCCACCACTGCTATTTGAGGGGGCGTACAACCTCAACTTCGGCCACCTGCGTGCCGACCTGGGCAGCGTCACCATCTTTGCTATCTTCGGCGTGCTGGCGACTGTGGGCCTGGTTGGGTTGTCCGTCCACTACCTGGTGGGGTTGGATTGGGCGGTGGCCTTCCTCTTTGGCGCAGTGGTAGCTGCCACCGACCCCATCGCGGTGCTGGCGACCTTCCGCCGTCTCGGTACTCCCACTCGTCTCAACACCATCGTCGAGGGCGAGAGCCTGTTCAACGACGGCACCAGCCTGGTTATATTTAGCATCATCCTCGGCGTAGTTGCCACCGGTCACTTCAGCTTTATAGCTGGGCTGGGCGAGTTCCTACAATTGACCGTTGGCGGGCTGGTAATCGGGGCGGCAATTGGCCTACTCTACCCCTTGCTGATGCACCGTGTAGACGATCACCTGGTCGAGACGGTGTTCACCATCGTGATCGCTTACGGCACCTATATTGTGAGCGAGTCGCTGCACGTCAGCGGGGTAATCGCGGTGGTGGTAGCTGGGCTGGTCGTTGGTAATGTGGGGGTGCCAGGCGTAATGTCGGCCTCTACTCGGATCGCAGTCAACTACACCTGGGATTTGCTTGGTTTCGTCGCCAACTCATTGATCTTCATCCTGATTGGCCTGCAACTAAAGCCAGAGTTGTTCGACCGCTACTTCTGGCCGATCATGGTGGCAGCGGTCAGCACCTTGCTGGCCCGTGGGCTGGCGGTCTATGGCTTGCACTGGCTACTGATCCGCCCGCTAGCCCGCCCGATCCCCACCCGCTGGCTAGCGGTGATCACCTGGGGGGGATTGCGGGGGGCATTGGCTCTGGCGGCTGCTCTCAGCATCCCCACCAGCCTGCTGGGTGAGAGCCTGCGCGAGGAGTTGTTGGTGATGACTTATGGGGTGATCATCTTCTCTATGCTGGGCCAGGGTTTGAGCATGAATTGGGTGTTGGGGATAGTCGGCCTTCGCAACCAGGCCAGCCTGCGCCAGAGCAACTACGAACGGGCCTATGGCCGTTTGCAGAGCGTAGTGGCAGCCCGCCAGGCGTTGCAGAAGATGGCGGCTGACGATCAGGTTCACGACCACATAGCAGTGCAAATGCTGGCTGAGTATGCCACCCGCGAGCGCGACTTGCAGGCGCAGGTGCGCGAGTTGGAGGCTAGCGACGGGGTGCGGCAGGTGCAGGAGCAGGTAGTAGCCCGCCACCAACTGCTGTTGGTGGAGAAGATGACCTTGCAAACTCTGCTTAACCAGGGCAAGATTTCGCCAGAGGTGCAGCGCGAACTGCTGGGCGAGGTAGACAGCCAATTGCATGAGGTTGAGCAGCTTGAGCAGGGCCGCCTGACTCTACCGGCTCCACCGGGTGCGCCGCTCTTGGACAGCAAGCCTGACGGCCCGCTAGCCGGGCAGATGAAGGGTTGAGCCGTTGGTTGGCCTGGAACTTGCAGCTCAAGCCTCATCAACAGCAACTCACACCCGTTGACAAGGAGAGCCAAACAGATGCTTGATTATAGTAGTGTAATGGCAGCGGCTGATATTGTTCCCTTTGCCCGTAATGTGGACTGGCACACGCTGCCCGCTGAGACGAGCGAGTTGTTCACCGCCCTTGACGCATTGGCCGCGCAGGTGACTGACGAGCAGCTAACCTTCGCGCCACACGAGCCGCAGGCGGATGAGGAGCGGGGCTGGACTATCCCGCACATAGTAGCCCACCTGACCGCCTCGGCGGAGGAAAGTGGCGCGTTGGCCGCCGAGTTGGCGCGGGGGATTTTGGTCGAGAAGCGTTCACGCTACGAGGTGCCGTGGCAGGAGATTACCACCGCCCAGCAGGTGCGCGACCGTCTGCGTGAGAGCCGCCACATCTGCCTCTCCTACCTCGGCGCGTGGCCGGAGCAGCCACAACTGGAGGTTAGCTATGAGCCATTCCCCGGCGCGGGCGAGCTGAACGCTACTGCCCGCTATCTCCTCGGCCTCATACACACTCATACCCACCTCGGCCACCTACGCGAGACCCTGCGGCAGGCACAGGCCCACTGACCAGGCCACCACCCTGTCAATCAAGATTGAGAACAGGCTCAGCAGTAGTGTCTTGACTGTGATTGGTCAACTTGGTGTAAGGCACCTGGCCTGGTCGCGCCCAGTGGCTAACATCCCCCGCCGCCAACTTCACCTGGTAAGTACGCGGGCAGCGTGGGCTGAGCCACACATCGGCTGGTGGCTGCTTGCCCGCCCCAGTGGTTAGAAGGGAGGCAGTTTGACCCTGGCAACAGAAGCGATTATAATAGGGGGCAAGCACCCCATCTGAGCCAGCACAGCCGAGGAGAAACTGATGTCTAACAACAGCCCCAACCCACCAACCAGCAATCGTCCCAACCCGCCTACCAACAAGGGTAGCCGCCCTACACCCCCCCTCACGAAGGCACAGCCAAAGGTGGAATCCACTGTCGTCCGTAAGCCGATCCAAACCAGCCCTGCTATTCCCTGGTACTTCTACGCTGGGGTTCTGGTCGTGCTGGTCGGGGGAATCGCCTTCTTTGCTCTCTCCTCGGCCCAAACGATCAAGAACACCAACCCCGATATCAAATCGCGCACACCGATCAGCGTCGATGCAGCGCAACTTGCTAAGAGCGGGGTGACCATTGCGAAGGGCAACCCCAGCGCAAAGGTAACGATGGTTGAGTACAGCGACTTCCAGTGTCCTGCTTGCCAGTACTACTTCAGCAACGCCCTGGGTAAGCTGATGACCGAGTTCGTGGATACTGGCAAGGTCTATTACGTCTACAAGCCGCACCCACTTTCGCCCAACCCACACCCGAAGGCGATGAAGGCAGCAGTCTACTCCCTCTGCGTGCGCGACCAGAGTGTGGATAGCTTCTGGAAGCTCCACGATCTGCTCTACCAGCACCAGAGCGACTGGGAGGGGGCTGACAAGGACGAGAACACCTTGTGGGCTGGCTATGCAACGCAAGCGGGGGCAAATCCGACGGCGGTGAGCAGTTGTGTGGCTGCCAACGGCACGACCTACGAGGGGCAGATTAACGGCAACCTGAGCGAGGCACAGAGCTTCATGCCTGGTGGCCGTACCTACACCCCAATGATCATCGTTGGCAACAGCGTGCTGGCCCCTACTGGCTCCACCATCGCTCGCTACCTCCAGTACTTCCGCGACTACCTGAACGACGCGCTGAACAAGTAGGAGGGGTTATGAGCGTAGGAGACGAGAAATACCGTAAGATGAAGCCCGCCCAGATGGTCAACGCCCTGCAAGAGGTGCAGGCGGCGGCAGAGAACAACTATGCTCTGGTTCGCCCCTGGGCCAAGATGTTGGTAGTCTTGCTGGCTTTGGCAGGGACGCTGCTGGCGGGCTACCTGACCTACCATCATTACGTTCTGAGCAGCCAGCCGCTCATCTGCTTCGTTGGCGGCACTGACTGTGAAGATGTGCAGAGCAGCGACTTCGGCTCGTGGTTTGGGGTGCCAGTGGCGGTCTTTGGGCTGATCGGCTACGTAGCGATCACCCTGGCGGCCCTGGTGGCCTTGCGGACGCATGGTCGCCTGCTGTTGGGGTTGACCAATGCACAGTTGGGGCTGGCGACCTTCGGCTTTGCCGCCAGCATCTACTTCACCAGCATTGAGGCGTTTGTGCTGCACAAGTGGTGTGCCTGGTGCGTCGGCTCAGCGATCCTGATGACCCTTGTCTTCTTGTTCTCTATGGCAGACCGCCTGATGCTCCGCAAGGTGGCCTACGAGTACCCAGAGGAGTAGCAGTGCGGTTGAGTGATAGTGGTGAAGGGCAGGCCCGCCGCCTGCCCTTTTTGCCGCCTGCCTTACTTTAGCACGTAGATGCGCCACGTCCCCTCCACCCCTGCTGCTGGGTAGATGCGGGTCGTATACGGCCCGTCGTCGGCCAGGAAGTTGCTGGGGAAGACCCCCCGCCGGGCCACCTCCTGCGGGTTGGCGATCACGATGTGGCTGATGCCGAGGTCGCGCAGTCGTTGGCGCAGGTCGCTAGCCGGGCGGTTGGCATAGCGGCCCACATAGCCAGGGACGTGTTCTGCGTAGAGGTAGTCGCGGTCGAGATAGTAGGCGTGCGCACCCCAACCCATCAGCACCTTCGCCGTTGGGGGCAGGTTGGCGTTGGCCCACTGGATTGCGGCGTAGGGGCCAGCATAGCTGCCCGTGCTGATGTACTCCGCCTCTGTTTGCTGGCCCAGAGCGTGAGGCAGGGCAGCCCGCACGTAGAATGCCTCGTCGGCAGCCCCCAGCCCAACCGCCAGTCCGACCAGCCCCGCTACCACCAGCCCCAGCACAGCGGGCCGCCCGCTCCTCTGCTTCTTTACCTTGCTGCTGCCCTGCTCACTCTCTACCCACGCTCGTCCCATGAGCGCGTAGACAGCCGCCGCCACCAGGATCGCCAGCTCTGGCAGAGCCGAGATGAAGAAGCGGCTCATGTGGGCAAGGAAAAGTAGCCAGGCAGTCAGGTATAGCCCGGCGTAGAGGCCGACTAGAGCTAGGGGTGAACGCAGGTTGACCTTCCTCACCAGGCCCAGCAACCCGCCGACTGGCAGCAAGGCGAGGTAGAGTGGGCCAAGACCGTATGCCCACTTCGCTACGCTGTTGAAGCGCGCAGGGTACATCGTCGCATTCCAGGGCCAGACCAAGTAGCTGTTGAGCAGGTTCTGCCCAGCAGCAGTCCCCTGTGCGTCGAAGGCCGTGCCGCTGGGGTAGCGCATCCCGTACAGCACACTGAAGCCGTTGTTCTGGAGGCTAGCGTCGCTTGCCGTCCAGTACGCCCCGCCGAAGACGTTGTAGAGCCAGGGCCAGACTGGGTTGCCGCTAGCTAGCCACGCTCGCAGCGGCCAGGCCACCGCCAGCAGCCCCGCGACTGCCACGAAGCCCATCACCGCTCGCCCCGCCTGCCCACCTCCGCGCCGCTCGATTACCAGCACCTGCCAGCCGATCAGCAGAGCCAGGATTGCCCCACTGAAGATAGCCGTCTGCTTGCAACCGTAGGCCAGCCCTGCCAGCACCCCCACCAACACCAAGCCCCCATCCACCTTCCACCCCTGCACGGCAGAGTTAGCGAAAGGACGTACCCACAAGCAGAAGGCAGAGAAGGCCATTGTGTCATAGAAGACGAGGTTGAGGTCAATGTTGGCGGTGATCGACTGCATCAGCACCAGCGGCGTGGTGTAGAAGATGGCGGTAGCCAGCAGGCTGAAGCGCAATCCCGCCCGCAAGTGGCGGCGACAGAGGGCGAAGACTGCCGCCGCACTCGCCAGCCCCATGCTCCAATGCAGCAGCCCAGCAAGCGTCTGCCGCCCAAAGGCCAGCGCGAGGGTGAATAGCATCTCGCCCGCTTGGGGCAACATCCCGCGATGGTCGAACAAGATGGGCAAGGTCGCGCCCGCCCGCAGGTAGGACTTGGGGAAGGCCAGGTGGTAAATCAGCGGATCCCAGTCGGTTGGTGGAGCCATTGCCCCAACCAGCGTTGCCGCCGCCGCCAGCAAGATCGCCGCTGCTAGCCCGGCTGTCACTGGTTGGCTGAACAGGATGGGCAAGCGGCGTATCACGGACCACATATCGCGCAAGGTGGCAACAAGGGAGTTAGTGAGCAAGGTGAGCAGGAACAGCAGGCCGATCAGGGCCAGCAACGCAGTGGGGTTGAGCAGATGCAGGCTGCCGAGCAGCAGCACACCCAGGCTGATCCCGCCCAACCCCACCGCCGCCGCGAACAGCAGCCGCTCCAGGGCAGTCAGCCCTACCACCAGCCGCCGCACCAGCAGTAGTCCGTTAGCGGCAGCCAGCAGCCAAAGGGCCGCCAGTAGCAACAAGTCGAAGATGTTATTGAGCAGCAGCATCAACGCAACCCTAGCAGGCGCAGCAAGGGGCTGACCAGCGGCGTACTCTCGCTGGCAGGCGCGAACAGGTAATAGCCAAAAACGTAGACGATCCAGAGCAGCCCCAGCACTGCCACTACCTGCGCCACCTGTTCTCTCCTATCCACCTGTTCTCCTCTCCACCAGCGATAATCTCTCTTAGTAGACAGGCAACCCCTGCGTTCTTCATTCAGCGACCACTAACCTCGGTTTTAGTAGCCACCAACCAGCCAGTAGCGCGAGCAGCAGCCAGATCGTTATAATGAACGCAGCAGCCCACCAGTTGGTCGGCTTGCGGGCCATCTCCGTTGCCCGCTGGCGGCACTCGGCTAGCACGGCTGGCGGGATCAGGCGCACCGCAATGGCTATACCCAGCGGCACGAGCAGCAGGTCGTCCAGGTAGCCGAGGATGGGGATGAAGTCGGGGATCAGGTCTATAGGGCTGAAGGCGTAGCCAACCACGCAGGCCGCGAAGATGCGGGCGGGCCAGCTTACGCGGCGGTCGCGGTAGGCAAAGTAGAGGGCGAACAGTTCACGCTTCAGTTGGCGCGCCCAACCGCGCAACCGATCAATGGTTCTCATCTTGCCATCACCCTGTGATTGCGACAAATCAGTTTCTCCAACGTTAGTATGATCATAAGTCTAAAGGAGCATCACCGTTGAACGAAAGTAACCAAATCATCTGTGCCAACTGCGGCTACCACAACGAGGCAGGCAGCCGCTTCTGCAACCTCTGTGGTCGCAGCCTGAGCGCAACCGCCACCAGTGCCGCCCTGCCCACCAGCTTCGACCCAGAAGCGACCACCATGCTGCCCGACCCCGGCGCAACCGTGGTGATCGACAGTGCGCCTTACGACCTCTACGCTGCACCTAGCAGTATACTACCCCCAACGGCAGCTAACAACCCCCCGCCCTCCAACCCGCCCGACGCGGCCAACGCCCCCACCCAACTCTACCAGCCCGCCGTCCGCCCTGCTCCGCGCCCGACAGCCCCCAGCCGCCCCTACCAGCCGCCCGCCGCAGAGTACCAGGAGGTAGCAGCAGCGGCGCAGCAACTCGATCCCCTAGAGCCGCGCCGCGCCCCGCTCTGGCCGCTGCTGTTGGCTGGGGCAGTCTTTGTCGCAGCGGCAATCGCCATCGCCCTGCTTCTCACCCAGCCCAAGCGCGATCAGCCGATAGCCGTTGGCCCTACCGCCACCGTGGTTGCCGCAGCCACGCCCCTACCCGCCGATGCAACTGCAACCAGTATCAGCCTCGCCCTGCTTAGTCCCACCGCGCTTGAAGCGTTGCCGACGGTGACGGCGATCCCGTCGACCGACACGCCAGAGCCGCCCACCTCCACCCCTGTGGTGTTGCCGACCGCCACGCCAGAGCCAGCGACCGCCACAGCAGTGCCGCCGACCGCCACAGCAGTGCCGCCGACCGCCACAGCAATGCAGCCCACGCCAACCCCGAAGGAGGACAAGCAGCCGACTGCCACCCCGCCCGCGCAGATCAAGCCCACGCGGGTGGCGCAACCACCTGACCCCGCCCCACTGCCTGGCGACCCCAACGCCGCTCCGCCTGCCAGCATCAATGGCACGATCAGCCCGACCGAGGCTGAGGCTGGCAAACGCTTCCAAGTCCTGGGTCGCGGCTTCAACGAGGGAGAGGCGATTAGCTATTGGTTCACCAATCCGCAGGGGCAGGTGGCGGCAGACAGTCCCTTCACCCTGGTGGACGGCACCAACCCGAACGGCCAGGTGCGCTTCGCCTTCAGCGACGGCGACCTTGGCCTCAGCCTCAGCCCTGGGCTGTGGGGCTTGACCATGCAAGGCCAGGAGAGCAACCACCGCGCTATCTTCTACTTCCGGGTGCTGGGCCGATAGCTTAGCTGCGTTGACACTCACTTCGCTCGCTGGTTATAATGATAGGGGAAACCACAGACAAGCAGATCGCTAGCGCGGGCGCAAGGGCGCGCCGCTGAAGGAGCAAAGATGACTGACAGCATCAACGGCAAGCACCTCGACCTCAGTCCAGAGGGGGTCGCCAGTGAGGAATACACTGTTACTTACCGCCAGACGGTCAACCTGCGTAGCCCCGGCCCCACCCCGTTGCCGCCCCGCGTAGTGCAGGCTATGACCCACGAGATGATCTTCCACCGCACCCAGGAGTGCCGCGACCTGGTTGAGGATGTGGTGACCAACCTGAAGCAGGTGTTCCAGACGGCCCACGACGTGTTCATCTACCCTTCCAGCGGCACAGGCGGTTGGGAGGCGGCGGTCGCCAACCTGTTTTCCCCTGGCGACCACGTGCTGAACGTCTCCACCGGCGAGTTCGGTGAGCGTTTCGGCGAGGTGGCCGAGGCCTTCAACCTGCGAGTGGAGAAGATGGCTCTTGCCTGGGGAACGGCTGCCGACCCCGCGCAGATCGAGGAGTTCCTGCGCCGCCCAGAAATGCGCGACATTAAGGGTGTCCTCTGTGTCCACAATGAGACCTCTACCGCCGTAACCAACGACATTCAGGGGATCGCCCGCGTGGTCAAGGGTATGGGCAAGGTGCTAGTGGTGGACTCGGTCAGCGGCCTGGGCGGGATCAGCCTCGAACAGGATAACTGGGGGGTGGACGTGGTGCTTACCACTACGCAAAAAACCTGGATGTCACCTCCCGGCCTGATGATGATGTCGGTTAGCCCTGATGCCTGGAAGCTGCACGCGCAGGCGCAACTACCGCGCTACTACTGGGACTGGACGAAGGCCAAGAAGTTCATGGAGAAGTGGGAGACCCCCAACACCCCACCGATCAGCATCCTCTACGCGATCCAGGAAGCTCTACACATGATCGGCGAGGAGACGCTGCAAGGGGTATTCGACCGCCACGCCCATCTCGCACAGTTGTGCCGTACAGGGGTGCAAGCCCTCGGCCTTAGCCTCTACCCTCAGGTAGACAGCCCCGCCCGCTACTCGAACACGGTCAGTGCCTTCAACCTGCCAGCGAGTGCGCCCAGCACTGCCGTGCTGAAGTTTATGCGCGAACGACACAAGACAGTGCTGGCGGGCGGTCAGGGCAAGACGAAGGAGACCATGCTCCGCATCGCCCACATGGGTTACGCCCATGAGGCCGATATCCAGTACGTGCTACTGGGCCTGCGCGACTGCATCGGCCAGCTTGCCCCACAGTTGCAGGCAGTAGCGGTCTAGCTAACAACTGGCTGGCAGGGGGCGCAGATCATTGCATCTGCGCCCCCTTGTCGTTTCTGCTGCCCGTGATTGCCGCCGAAGCAGCGTAGTTGTGGTATACTGGCGGCGGTGTGCGGCTTGTGCCTCGTACCTCGTAGCTTGTTGCTCACATTTTGTAGCTCTTTAGGAGGAGACGTTTGGCGCATTTTGCCCTCTCTATGCTGGTCTGGCTGACCGCTGAAGACCCTCGCGTGGCGATCAAGATCGGTAATCTAGAAATCCGCTGGTATGGCCTGATCATCGCCTTTGGTGCGTTGATGGCAGCGGTACTCGCCAGTCGTCTGGCGAAGCTGAAGGGGATCAACCCCGACCACATCTGGCAGATATTCCCCTGGGTGCTGATCGGCGGCATCATTGGGGCGCGCCTCAGCTTCGCGCTGGTTGCCCCCGCCAGCCAGTTCCCTGGCGGCATCCTGCAAGTCCTCAACCCCTTCGACGGCGGCTTCGCGGGCCTGACTATCCAGGGTGGGCTGGTTGGTGGTTTTATTGCCGCTGCGATCTACTGCCGCCTGAACAAGCTCAACCTGATGTCTCTGGGTGATGCAGCGATCCCTGGTGTGGCCCTGGCTCAGGCAATCGGGCGGCTGGGCAACTTCGCTAACCAGGAGGCTTATGGCGCACCTTGCACCCAGGGCGAGTGGTGGTGCATCTCTATTGACGAACGTTTCAGACGGGCTGGCTACGCCGAGTTCAGCCGCTTCCAACCCACCTTCGCCTACGAGTTGGTCTGGAACCTGCTCAACGCTGCAATCCTGATCTGGCTGATCCAGCCTGCCCAGCAGAAGCGGTTCCGCCTTAACAATGGCGACCTGGCCTGGATATACCTAATCTTCTACTCAGTTGGTCGTTACGTGATCGAAGGTATCCGCATTGACAGCCAGCAGATCGGTAGCTCCAAAGCTCCACAGGTGATCGCGATCATCTCCATCGTCCTCGCGGTGGTGATCCTGATCCTTAGCCACACCGTCTTCCAGCGGCGGGCTAAACTGGCAGCGGCGGCGACTGGCGGCGACCTCACCCTCGACGAAAGCAAGATGGTAGACACTACGGAGACCGAAGCCGAGCTAGAGGCGCAGGTAAACCCCGATTTGGCGGACGGTCTGCCCGCAGCCAGCACGGAGGAGGAGACCCAGCGCAGCGGTTAGTGGCGCGACTCGCTCTTGAGCAGCCACGCCTCGTCCACCCCCTCAGCTACGCGCAGGCGGGGTGCGCCACTCAGGTTGCTGATGTAGAGCGTGCCATCCTCCAGATAGAGAATGCCAGTACCATCGGCGGTCAGGCTAGGGCTGAAGGAGTAGCCAGTCTCGGTGTCCAGGGTCATCATCTGGCGGTCGGGCTGTTCGCCCTTGCGGTCGAGCAAGTAGAAGTCCGACTTGCTCTCGTCATGGGCATTGCCGTCGTAGACGTAGCTGCCATAGATGAAGTAGCGGTCACTGAGGGGGCGCAGGGTGCCGATAGATCCCCTCCGCTGGCGGCTGAATAGCAGCTTGCCCGCTGCATCATAGGCGGCAAGTTCGAGTTGGCTGTGGTCTGTGGCTTCCGTAATGGAACAGAGGCTGCGACCCCAATGATCGAGTTGGCAAGTGCTGTTGTGGTCGGCAGCGTTGGGCGGCCAGGGCTGCACCGTGTCGCTGCCCAGGTCGACCCAGTAGCTATGCGACTCGTTATTCGTGTTGCGCTCGTGTAGCATAGCTCGTTCTCCCTGCCCGTCGCTGGAGAAGTAAAAGCGGGAAGGATAGCGGCTGCTCTTGTTGGGCAAACTGGCTAGCTGCTGATCCTCCCCGCTCAGGTTGTTGCGGCGCAGGCTGTAGCCGTCCTCCTCTTTCGTCAGGTAGAGCAAGCGGGGCGGCTGACCGACTACTTGCGCCTGCTGCACCATGCCTTTTACCTGGGTGATCCGTTCGCTGCGCCTGGTAGCCAGGTCGTAGCGGTAGAGAACCGGGTCGCGGTTGCCTGCACTGGTGCGGTTAGTGTCTATCATGTAGTAGAGGCTGGTGTCACTGTAGGGATTGGTACCGAAGGGGAGCAGGATGCTGCCGCTGACTGATGGGCTGCTACTGGCAGTCGCCACATCGTAGTAGCGGAAGCTATTCTGGGACTCAGCCCCGCTACCCTCCTCGCCATAGCCGGGGAAGTGGTACTCGCTCAGCAGCACGCCCTTGCTATTGTTGGTCAGGAAGCCGTGGTTGTTGATGTCAGGGCCGCTGTGGGTAGCGGGCAAAGTCAAGTGCTGGTCGGTCGTAGTGTCGTAATAGACGACCCCGCCCTGTCCCTTCTCATAGCTGTAGAGGATGCGGCTGCCATCGGGCGAGATGCTGTAAGGGTAGCTGCTGCTCTCACTATCTGGCAATCTGCGGGCGTTGCTGCCGTCTACCTCGCTCAGGTAGAGGCCGTCGGGGCGGCGAAAGAGCAGTTTGCCACTGGTAGCGTAGGCAGCCTGCGCCCGCTGGCTAGCAGCGCGGTAGCTCTGCTCGCTGCTAGCCGCCCGCCCGAAGTAGAAGGCGGCCTGCCACTGCTGCGCCCGCCGCTCCGCATCTTCGCCAGCCTTGTACGCCTCGTCGAAGGCCAGCACCAGCTTGTTGACCTCGGCGAACTTGCTGTCGGCCAGCAGGTAGTGCTTACCAAGCAGGGGGCGTAGGCTATCGGCGGCCCGGTGCCATTGCTGCTGGCGGATAGCGGCCTCGGCGGTGTGATAGTGTGCAACATCGCTGCGGCTCTGCGCCTCGGAATAGAGGTCGAAGGCGACGGCGACCAGGACGACGAGCAGCAGCAGGCGTGCTTCCAGCGGCCAACGGCGTGGGTCGAAGCGGGCGCGCCAATCGCCAGTCGGTGGGGGCAGGGCGGCTGGGCTGGTAGTTAGTGCGTCCGCCTGCCCACTGATCGCCCGCTCAAAGGGGGTGGCATTACCGACATTGAGGCTCTCGCCACATTCCAGGCAGAAGCTGGCATCGCTGCGGTTGCGGCTGCCGCAATGGGGACAGTTCAAGGTTAGCCAGTCTTTCTAGTTAGAAATCTACTCATAGCACCTCAGCTGCCCTATCACGCTCTATTCTACCACACCCTCTAGCTGGAGGGTAGGCCACCAGCAGCAGTGTCGCCTATGCCCGTACTGCATCCACCGCCCCAGCCAGGCCCATTGCCTCTCGCGCATCGGCGACCACGAACAGC
>Ga0123338_10001246_pt1 | contig 24728 bp, 24 predicted proteins | sample grotaG_FD_89793 | JGI IMG/M metagenome (GOLD analysis project Ga0123338, IMG submission 89793) | Glacier valley bacterial and archeal communities from Borup Fiord, Nunavut, Canada, to study Microbial Dark Matter (Phase II) -... | ecosystem: Environmental > Aquatic > Freshwater > Ice > Glacier ...
AGCTCTTTTTCATGTACGCGACCATGCTGATCGCGGTGCCGACCGGCGTGAAAGTGTTCAACTGGATCGCCACGATGTGGCGCGGCTCGATGACCTTCGAGACGCCAATGCTCTGGGCCGTCGGCTTCATCTTCGTGTTCACGATGGGAGGCTTCACCGGCCTCATCCTGGCGATGGCGCCGATCGACATCCAGATCCACGACACCTACTACGTCGTCGCCCATTTCCACTACGTGCTGGTGGCCGGCTCGCTCTACGCGATGTTCGGCGGCGTCTACTACTGGGGCCCGAAGTGGACCGGCGTGATGTACAGCGAAGTACGCGGCAAGATCCATTTCTGGTTCTCGCTGATCTTCTTCAACGTCACCTTCTTCCCGATGCACTTCCTCGGCCTGGCCGGCATGCCGCGCCGCTATGCCGACTACCCGATGCAGTTCACCGACTTCAACCAGGTCGCGACCGTCGGTGCCTTCGGCTTCGGCCTGACGCAGGTCTACTTCCTGTTCTTCGTGGTGATTCCGATGATGCGCGGCAAGGGCGAACCGGCACCGCAGCAGCCTTGGGAAGGCGCGGAAGGCCTCGAATGGGAAATCCCGTCGCCGGCCCCGTTCCACACCTTCGAGACGCCGCCGATGCTGAACAACGCCGGCACCAAGATCGTCGGCGCCAAGGTGCCGCCGCACATCGACACCTCGGGCGTCGGCGTCCCGGCATGACACCCGAGCAGAAGAAGTCGAACCTGCGGCTGGCGCTGATCCTGGCGTCGATCGCGTTCGTCTTCTTTGTCGGCTTCATCGCCAAGAGCACGCTCTTTCCGGGTTGAGCCGATGCTGACGTCCGTCGCCCGCGCGCGCTCTCTCGTTGCCGACAACCGGCGCATGGTCGGCAAGCTGCTCGCCGTCACCGCGCTGATGTTCGCGTTCGGCTATGCGCTCGTGCCGATCTACCGCACGATCTGCGACGCGCTCGGAGTCAACGTGTTGTCGCGCTCGGAACTTCAGGCGCAGGGCATCACCTCGTCGCGCGCGGCCGCCGTCAATGGCCAGGTCGACGCCAGCCGCACCATCACCGTCGAGTTCGATGCCAACGCCCGCGGCCCCTGGGACTTCAAGCCGGCGCAGGCCTCGATAGACGTCCATCCCGGTGAACTCGCGACCGTGATGTACGAGTTCAGGAATCGCCAGAACCGCACGATGGCGGCGCAGGCGATTCCGAGCTACGCGCCGAACGTGGCCATGTCGCACTTCAAGAAGATCGAGTGCTTCTGCTTCACCGAGCACCTGCTGAAGCCGGGCGAGTCGAAGCAGTGGCCGGTGACCTTCGTTATCGACCCGAAGCTGCCCAGGGACGTGCGCACCATCACCTTGTCTTACACCTTCTTCGAGGTCGGCGGCAAGGTGCCGGCCGAGCCCGCGTGATGAGCTCGCCGGTGCGCCGCAAGGCTTCGATCGGCCGCACGCTGCAGGCGGTCGGCTGGTCTTTCTTCGGCGTCCGCAAGGCCAGCGATCTCGAGCGCGACACGAGCGAGCTGAACCCGCTGCACGTCGTAGTTGCCGGCGTCGTTGTCGCCGCGGTCTTCGTGGGAGCGCTGATCGTGCTCGTGAAGTGGGTCATCGCCAGCGGCGTCGCCGCATGAATTCATCGCATCAGGAACAGAGCAGGAGATCTCCATGTCGGCAGTGACGACCGCACCGGGCGCACAGCCCTATTACTTCGTGCCGGCGCCTTCGCGCCATCCGGCGATGGCTGCGTTCGGCCTCCTGCTCGTGATCTTCGGCGCCAGCCAGTGGATCAACGGCGCCGGCTGGGCGATGTGGGTGGTGCTCGCCGGCTTCGCAACCTGGGCCTTCGTGCTTCAACAGTGGTTCCGGCAGGCCATCGGCGAAAGCGAGAGCGGCATGTACGGCCCGCGCATCGACGTCTCGTTCCGCTGGAGCATGAGCTGGTTCATCTTCTCTGAAGTGATGTTCTTCGGCGCTTTCTTCGGCGCGCTCTACTGGGCTCGCGTGCATGCGCTGCCGAGCCTCGGCGACCTCGAGAACGCCGTTCTCTGGCCCGACTTCCGGGCCGTCTGGCCGAGCTCGGCGCCGGGCGGCGGCTTCACCGGATCGCCGGCCAACATCGTCGAGCCGTTCGCGACGATGGGACCCTGGCCGATCCCGACCGTGAACACGGCGATCCTGTTGACCTCCGGGGTCACCGTGACGATCGCGCACCACGCGCTCCTCGCCAATCACCGTGCCCGGGCCATCGTCTTCATGTGGCTCACGGTGCTGCTCGGCATCACCTTCCTCGGCTTTCAGGCCTACGAGTATTCGCATGCCTACAGCGAGCTCAATCTGAAGCTGAGCTCGGGCGCCTACGGCTCGACCTTCTTCATGCTGACCGGCTTCCACGGCTTCCACGTCTTCGTTGGCATGCTGATGCTGCTGTTCATCACGATCCGCATCATGCAGGGCCACTTCACGCCCGAGCGCCACTTCGGCTTCGAAGGCGCGGCCTGGTACTGGCACTTCGTCGACGTCGTCTGGCTAGGGCTCTACATCGTCGTTTATTGGCTATGACGGCGCCCCCTCGCTCACGGGTACGGTCGCTGCCCCCCGAGAGGATCGCGGCCGCCTTGGGGCGGCCCGGCGGCCGGCCGGCAAGTGCTTCAGGCAGGCTTTAGCTCACTGGCTGAGCGGCACGCCGGTCGGGTGGATCCAGCCGAGCCGCCAGGCGACGACGATGCCGATGAAGAGAACGACCGAGACGGCGATGCGCAGGGCCAGCGCGCGCATCATGTGGCCGCCTTTGGAGCTGCCGCTGGCGCCGCCGCGCAGCATGTAGACGCCGGCGAAGGCGAGGGCGCCGAAGATGGCCGCGAACGCGGCACCGACGAGAAAAATCTTCATGACCGATTATCGGCGCGACCTCGTGCCGCTGCTGGCCACGCTGGCGAGCATCGCCCTGACGGCGCGACTCGGGTTCTGGCAGCTCGACCGCGCTCATCAGAAGATCGCGCTGCAGACGGCGCAGGAGTCGCGCGCGCAGCTGCCGACGCTCGACGCCCGCTCGCTGGCTCGCACCGACGCCAGCGCGCAGGCGCAGCACTTCCGGCCCGTCGTTGTCGGCGGCCGCTGGCTGCCGGAGCGCACGGTCTTCCTCGACAACCGGCAGATGGATGGCAAGGCCGGCTTCTTCGTCGTCACGCCACTGCTCATCGACGGCACGGCCGACGCGGTGCTGGTGCAGCGCGGATGGGCAGCGCGCAACTTCACCGATCGCACCGTCCTGCCACCCGTCACCACGCCGACGGGTGCGGTGACGGTGTCCGGCCGGGTCGCCCCTTCGCCTTCGCGGCTCTTCGACTTCGACGGCGCGGCGATTGGCCCGATCCGTCAAAATCTCGATCTCCCCGCATTCGTCCGCGAGTCGGGCCTCTCGTTGTTGCCGCTCACGATCGTGCAGCTCGACGGTCCCGGCGCCACCGGCGACGGCCTCGCCCGCCACTGGCCGCCGCCCGCCAGCGACGTCCAGAAGCACTACGGCTATGCGTTCCAGTGGTTCGCCATGGCAACGGCCCTCGCCATCCTCTATGTCTGGTACCAATTCATCCGCCCCCGCAAGCGCCGCCGCTGACCCCGCCGGGCTGGTCAGCTTCAGCGTCCATGCGCTGCCTTCGCCCGCCGAGGCGGAGGCGTCGCGGCGTACGGCGCGAGGACGCCGCCTCATGCTCGTGGTGCTCGCGGTCTGCGCCGCGCCGGTCGTCGCTTCCTACCTTGCCTACTTCGTCGTCAAGCCCCAAGGTCGCACCAACTACAGCGACCTGATCGTGCCGTCGCGGCCGCTGCCGGCCGCCTTGCCGATGGCGGATCTGCGGGGCAGCGCGGTCGTGCCTTCGACGCTGCAGGGTCAGTGGCTGATCGTCGTTGTGGCCGGCGGCGCCTGCGACGCTCGCTGCGAGCGCCACCTCTGGTTGCAGCGCCAGATGCACGAAGCGCTCGGCCGCGAGAAGGATCGTGTCGACAAACTCTGGATCGTCGACGACGGCGTGTCGCCGAGGCGCGAGACGCTGGCGGCGATCGGTGCCGGCGAGGCGGCCTCCGCGGCGCGCACCGTCGGTCTGGCCGAAGCCCGCGTGCTGCTGTCGCCGCGCGCGTCGCTCGCCGCCTGGCTGGCGCCGGCCACGGGGCGGGCCCTTGAGGACCACCTCTACATCGTCGATCCGAACGGTGACTGGATGATGCGGGCACCCGAAAGTGCCGACCCGGCACGCCTGAAACGTGACATCGACAAACTGCTGCGCGCCTCGGCCGGCTGGGATCGACCGGGCCGATGAGCGTGCCTCTCTACGACCTCTCGCCGGCGCTCGGCGTCGCCGCTGTCGGACTCGTGCTGGCACTCATGCCTTACCTCTGGTTCCGTCACCGCCATCGCGATGGGGGTCCGGCGTCGCGGCTGCGGGCGCTGACGCTGCTGACCCTCTTCCTCAGCTTCGATCTGGTCCTGTTCGGCGCCTACACGCGCCTCAGCGATTCCGGCCTCGGATGCCCCGACTGGCCGGGCTGCTACGGGCATGCCAGCCCGGTCGGCGCTCGCAGCGCCATCACCGAAGCGGAAACGGCGATGCCGACGGGGCCTGTGACCCACGAGAAGGCGTGGGTGGAGATGGCGCATCGATATGCGGCGACGGCCATCGGCGCCCTGATCGCGATCCTGGCCGCGCTCTCCATCGTGGCGGCGCGGCGAGGCACCGTGCCGGTGTCGCCATGGTGGCCGCTGGCGACGCTGGTGTGGATCGGCGTCCAGGGTGCGTTCGGTGCGCTCACCGTGACGATGAAGCTCTACCCGGCCATCGTCACGCTGCACCTGCTCGGCGGCCTGGTCTTGCTGGCGTTGTTGGCAGTCCAGTTCGAGCGCTACGAGCCACAGCCCTTGACGCTGTCGCCGTCGCTGCGCGCCGGCCTGATCGCCGTCGCGGCGCTCGCCGTCGTGCAGATCGCGCTCGGCGGCTGGGTCAGCACGAACAGCGCCGTCCTCGCCTGCAAGGAGTTCCCGACCTGCCAGGGCGCGTGGTGGCCCGAGACCGACTTCGCCGGTGGCTTCGTGCTGCAGCGGCCGCTCGGCGGCGACGGCGCCGGCGGCTGGCTGCCCTACCAGGCGCTGACCGCGATCCACATGGCGCATCGCGTCGGCGCCTTCGTCGTCCTGCCCGCACTGGCACTGCTGGCGTGGCGGCTGCATGCGCGCGGCGGTAGGGCGCGACCGTGGGCTTTCGCAGTGGCGGCGATCGTGCTCTGGCAAACCGCGAGCGGCCTCGGCAACCTGCTGCTCGGCTGGCCGCTGGCGTCCGCGGTGGCGCACACGGCCGGCAGTGCCGCACTCGTCGTCGTGCTTGCGATCCTGCTCGTCCGCAGTCGAAGCGGTGTTCGCCGAGCGCTGCCGGCGTGGCGGCTCGGCGCCGGCGCCGCTGCTTCATAGAATCGACGACCATGTCCGAGACGCTCGTCCGTGCCGCACCGCGCAGCGTTTCGCTGCCGTCGAAGGCGCGCCAGTACTACGCGCTCACCAAGCCGCGCGTCGTCCAGCTCATCGTCTTTTGCGCCGCGATCGGCATGCTGCTGGCAACGCCCGGCCTGCCGCCGCTGCGGCTGGTGCTGGCCGCCGTCGCCGGCATCTGGCTGGTCGCGGCCGCAGCGGCAGCCTTCAACTGCCTGGTCGAGCAGCGCATCGACGCTCGCATGGCGCGCACCTCGTGGCGCGCCACCGCCACCGGCGAGCTGACGAGCCGGCAGGCGCTGCTGTTCTCGACCGTGCTCGGCGTCGCCGGAAGTGTCCTGCTGTGGTTCACCGTCAACCCGCTGACGATGTGGCTCACGCTCGCCACCTTCGTCGGCTACGCCGTCGTCTACACCGTGCTGCTGAAGCCGCTGACGCCGCAGAACATCGTCATCGGCGGTGCCTCGGGTGCGATGCCGCCGGTGCTCGGCTGGGCCGCGATCCGCGGCGACGTCGGCGCCGAGGCGATGATCCTGTGCCTCATCATCTTCCTGTGGACGCCGCCGCACTTCTGGGCCCTCGCGCTCTACCGCGCCGAGGACTACCGGCGCGCCGGCCTTCCGATGCTGCCGGTGACGCACGGCTCCGAGTTCACGCGCCTGCACGTCTTCCTCTACACGCTGGTGCTGTTCGCGGCGACGCTGCTGCCATTCGTCGCCGGCATGAGCGGGCCGATCTACCTGGCCGCGGCGATCGTGCTCGGCGCGATGTTCAGCGGCTACGCCTGGCAGCTCTGGCGCACGTACTCCGACGCGCTGGCGAAGAAGACCTTCCGCTTTTCGATCTGGCACCTGTCGCTGCTGTTCGCAGCGCTGCTCGTCGACCACTACCTGTGGCCGCTGCCGTGACCGGCGGGCGGCGTCGGGCGCTGGCCGCCGGGGCCGCCGTCGCGCTCTTGCCCTGGCTCGCCGGCTGCGACCGTTTGGCCGAACTCGCCGGCAAGCCCAGCTTCCACTCGACCGACATCACAGGCGCCGAGTTCGCTCGCCGCCTCGACCTGCCCGACGTCGACGGTCGCATGCGCTCGCTCGCCGACTGGCGCGGCAAGGTCACGGTCGTGTTTTTCGGCTACACGCAGTGTCCCGACGTCTGCCCGGCGACGATGGCCGAGCTGGCCGGCCTTCGCCAGTCGCTCGGCGCCGAGGGCGACCGGCTGCAGACGGTGTTCGTGACCATCGATCCCGAGCGCGACACGGCCGAATTGCTCAAGGCCTACGTATCGAACTTTGGCCCCGGCGTCACCGCACTTCGTGGCAGTGCCGAGCAGACAGCCGCCGCCGCCAAGGAGTTCAAGGTGTTCTTCCAGAAGGTGCCCGGCAAGGCGCCGGGCAGCTACACCATGGATCACAGTGCCGCGTCGTTCGTCTTCGACGCCACCGGCAAGGCCCGCCTCTACGTCCCGTACGGCGGCGACCCAAAAGGCTTGGCCGCAGATATCAGGCAGCTCGCCAAAGGATCGTGATCAGGCCGAGGCGGACAGCGCCTTGCGCATTTTTTTCATTGCCGCCACCTCGATCTGTCGGATGCGCTCGGCGCTGACGCCGTACTCGCCGGCCAGGTCGTGCAGCGTCATGCCGCCCGAGCTGTCGTCGTTCACCTTCAGCCAGCGCTCCTCGACGATGCGGCGACTGCGGGCGTCGAGGGCGTCGAGGGCGAGGGCGATGCCGTCGCCGGCGAGCCAGTCGCGGTTCTTCGCTTCCATCACCCGAGTCGGCTCGGCGGCGTCGTCGGCCAGGTAAGCGATCGGCGCGTAGCTTTCCTCGCCGTCGTCGTTCTGCGGCTCGAGGGCGACGTCGCCGCCCGACAGGCGCGTTTCCATCTCGAGGACTTCCTCGCGCTTGACGTTGAGCGTCTTCGCCAGATGGTCGACCTCGCTTTGGGTCAGCGTGCTGCGATGGGTGTCGACGTCGGCGGCGTCGTCCTTCAGGCTCTGCTTCATCGAGCGCAGGTTGAAGAAGAGCTTGCGCTGCGCCTTGGTCGTGGCGACCTTGACCATCCGCCAGTTCTTCAGGATGTACTCGTGGATCTCGGCCTTGATCCAGTGCATCGCGTAGCTCACCAGGCGAACGCCCTGCTCCGGGTCGAAGCGCTTGACCGCCTTCATCAGGCCGACGTTGCCTTCCTGGATGAGGTCGCCATGGGGCAGGCCGTAGCCGAGGTATTTGCGAGCGATCGACACGACCAGGCGCAGGTGCGAGACGACCAGACGGCCGGCGGCCTCGAGGTCGCCGCTGTCGCGCAGGCGGCGGGCAAAGGCGGTCTCCTCCTCCTGCGTCAGCAGGGGGACGCGATTGACCCCGCTGATGTAAGCGTCGAGATTGCCGAGCGAAGGGACGACGGCCCAAGGGTCGCGGACCGAGATAGCGTTCAAAGCGGTCATGTTCATGGCGGTATCAGACATCGACGACCCCTTTCAGTTCCGCAAATATTAGCACTCGGACCTTGAGAGTGCCAAGGCACAGCCAATGGCGTTGATGGGTCGGTTCTATGGCTGCCCGGCAAGCGCCGTGCGCGGGGCGCCCGTTCAGCTGAAGCCCGTGTCCATGCGGTCCAGGAGATCGTCGATGGCCGCCAGCAGCTCCGTGACGTCGACCGGCTTGGTCAGATAGCGGACAGCGCCGGCGTCGAGGGCGGCGTCGATCTGCTGGGCGGTGGCGTCGGCGGAGACCGCGATCACGGGCACGCCCGCCGTGGCCGGGTCGGCCTTGAAATGGCGCAGCAGTTCAAGGCCGCTGATGTCGGGCAGGTGCATGTCGAGCAGGATCAGGTGCGGCAGCTCGGCGCGCACCGCGGCCAGACCGTCGAGGCCGGCTACCGAAACCTCCAGGTGGACCTGCTGCCGCAGGGCCAGGATGCCGCGCATGACCTCGACGTTGGTCTCGTTGTCCTCGATGTAGCGGACGATCCGACGGTGGTAAGCGGCGGGAATCGATTCGAGCTCGTCGAGCGAAGAGCGCACGGTGTCGGGATCGACCGCCCTCGGAAGCCGCAGGATGAACGAAGAACCTTCGCCCGGCACGCTCTTGACGCGGATCGAGCCGCCCATCAGCTCGGCGAGGCGGCGGCTGATGACGAGGCCGATGCCGGTGCCCTGCAGCGCCGGTGCGCTGCGCTCGCGGCCGAGCCGGTTGAACGGCCGGAACAGCTGCTCCATCTGGCCGGGCGTCATGCCCATGCCGGTGTCGGTGACCGCGATCTCGACCACCTCGGGCCCGGCCAGCCGACTGGCGACATGGACGCGGCCGCCGTCGACGTTGTACTTGACGGCGTTGCTGAGCAGGTTGGTGAGGATCTGCTTGACGCGGGTGGCGTCGCCCACCACTGCCGCGGTGCCGGGCGCGAGGTCTTCGCTGATGCGGATGCCGCGCCCGGCCGCGTCGCTCGCCACCAGCGCGATGGTCGCGCGTACGAGCTCAGGCGCATCGAGCGTCCCGGTCTGCAGGCGCAGGTTGTCGGACTCGATCCGCGACAGGTCGAGCACGTCGTTGATCATGTCGAGCAGGTGCCAGCCGGCTTGCTGGATCTGCCCCACCCATGGCCGCTGCGTCGGCGCCAGCGGGTGAACGGGATCGATCTCGAGCAGCTGCGCGAAGCCGAGCATGGCGTTGAGCGGCGTCCGCAACTCGTGGCTCATGCGCGACAGGAACTCGCTCTTGGCGAGGTTCGACGATTCGGCGGTCTCGCGCGCCTTCTCCGCCTCGTCGAGCCGCAGATGCTCGGTGATGTCCTCGACGACGCCGACGATGCGCCACGGCTCGTTGGCGGCATCGCGCAGCAGCGACACCGTCGCCCGCACCGATACCGTCGCGCCGGCGCGGGTGACGATGCGCTTCTGCAGCCGATACATCGGGATGGTGCCGGCCACGAGCTGCTCCGTCAGCGCGGCTTCCTCGGCGATGTCGTCGGGATGGGTGAGCGCCAGCGAGCCGAGCGACGCCAGCTCGCTCTCGGCGAAGCCGGTCAGCTCGCAAAAGCGCGGATTGGCCTGGATCAAGCGGCCGCCGAGATCGGTGTAGACGATGCCGATCGGCACGTTGTCGAGGATGTTGCGGAAGCGCTGCTCGCTGGCCCGCAGCGCCTGCTCGGCGACATGGCGCTCGCCGACCTCGGCACGCAGTGCCGCGGTGCGCTCGCGGACCGCGCTCTCGATCCGCCGCGTCCGCCCGGTGCTGATCAGCAGGGAAGCTCCGAGCATCGCCGCCGAGAGGACACCGACCGCCGAGAAGATCCAGGCGCTGCGGTCGCTGGCTTCGGGGATGTCGTCGGCACGCGCCGAGACGCGCAGGTCCCACTGCCGGCCGGCGAAGAGCATCGGACGCGAATGGCTGAAGGCGCCGGGATCGGCGTCGCACGAACCGACGCCGCTGAGGGGCCGGCCGTCGATCCGGAGATCGCCGTCGACGATGCATGTCTTCAGGTAGGCCGGCACCTTGCCGGCCAGGCTGATGATCTGCGCGTCCAGCGCCAGCGCCACGAAGACGACGCCGCGCAAGACCGCCTGGCGGTCGACCGCGTTGGTCGCCTCGCGGTCGTAGATCGCCTGGTAGAGAACGACGCCCATCCGTTTGTCACCGACATCCTGCTGGGTCAGCCGGAAGCCGGAGGTCGCGGCCGGCACGCCGGTCTCGGCCGCGGCCGTGATCGCCGCGCGCGCCGACGGGATCGACATCGCGTTGACGCCGAGCGCGGCGCTGTTGCCGAAGGTCGGCTCGATGTAGCGGACCGCGACGACGTCGCCGGTGCCGGCCAGCAGGTCGCCGACGGGGGCCAGGCTCACGCTCGACGGGTCGGGGCTGGCGTCGGTGCGGTCGAAGACGCGGTAGCCGGTGATGCCGTCGGCTCGGGCGCGCGCTTCGAAGGTCGCGATGTCTTCGCGGCGGACCCGCTCGCTCCAGCCCATGGCTCGCACGGCGCCGCCGCCGAGCCAGTTCTCGGTCGTGATCCGCATCTCGATGCGGCTCGGATGGCGGTTGACGTTGAAGACGCCGCGCAGCGCTTCCAGCGCCCGCAGCGGCTCCTGCAGCTGCGTCGCCAGGATGAGCGAGGCGCCGGAGGCGTCGTGGTTGAAGGTGGCGCGCAGCCGCTCGGCATTCCAGCGCCCGGCCTGCAGGATGCCGAGGGCCAGGAAGACGACGACGAGCGTCATCGTCAACCCGACCGAGACGCGCCGCGGCGCCCACTCCGAGCGCGGCCGGCCGATCAGGGTCAGCGCGATCGGCGTCGCGATGAGGACGCCGGCGAGATCGCCGATCCACCAGGTTCCCCACGTGAAGGCGAGCTTGTCGGCAGGCAGCGCCCCGACGATCCGAAGCGCGAGCATCGAGAGCGTCGGCGCGACGACGCTGCTGGCACCGCAACAGGCCAGGAAGACGGCGACATCGCGCGGCTGCGTGAGCGTCAGCGCCCGGCCGACGAAACGGCGGACGAGGCCCGCGCCGACGGCCGCCTGCAGCGCTGCCGCAGCGGCGATCAGCGCCGGCGCCGCCAGCGCCGCCAGGCCGTGGTGCTCGCGCGCCGTGCCGAGCGACAGCTGGACCACGAGGGCGCCGACACCGACGCCAATCAGCATCCGCCAGCCGAAGACCAGCACGCTCGCCAGGGCGATGCCGGCGGCTGGATGGAGCAGCGCCGCGTAGCTCGGCGGCACCACCAGCGTCAGCGCCGCGAAGCCGGCAGCGGCGCAGGCGATCGTCGTCAGGCCGAGCGGCAGCCCCCAGTGCAGCCAAGCGGCCGGCGGCGCGGCGGAAGGCGTGGCGGGAGCGGCGGGCGGCATCGCGACGGACGGGCCTGCCGCGAGCGTCAGACGTTGAACAGGAAGTTGAGCACGTCGCCGTCCTTGACGACGTACTCCTTGCCCTCGGCGCGCATGCGGCCGGCGTCCTTGGCGCCGTGTTCGCCGCGGTGGGCAATGAAATCGTCGAACGCGATCGTCTGGGCGCGGATGAAGCCGCGCTCGAAGTCGGTGTGGATGACGCCGGCAGCCTGCGGCGCGGTGGCGCCGACCGCCACCGTCCAGGCCCGCACTTCCTTGGGGCCGGCGGTGAAATAGGTCTGCAGCCCGAGCAGGCCGAAGGCAGCGCGGATGAGGCGCGCCAGGCCCGACTCGGTCTGGCCCATCTCGGCCAGGAACAGAGTCTTGTCGGCGTCGTCCATGTTGGCGAGCTCGGCCTCGGTCTTGGCGCTGATCGCGACGACCGGGGCGTGCTGTTTCTCGGCGTAGGCGCGCAGGCGGTCGAGGTAGGGGTTGTTCTCGAAGCCGTTCTCGGCGACGTTGGCGACGAACATCGCCGGCTTGGCGGTGATCAGGCAAAGCGGCCTCAGCACCAGCATCTCCTCCTTGCTGAAGGCGATGCTGCGCACCGGGCGCACTTGGTCGAGCGCCGCGTTGCATTTCTCGAGGACCTCGACGAGCCGCTTGGCCTCTTTGTCGCCGCCCGACTTCGCGACCTTCTGCGAGCGCGCCAGCGTCTTCTCGACGGTGGCGAGGTCGGCCAGGCAGAGCTCGGTCTGGATGACCTCGATGTCGGCGACCGGGTCGACCTTGCCGGCGACGTGGATCACGTTGTCGTCGTCGAAGCAGCGCACGACGTTGACGATCGCGTCGGTCTCGCGGATGTGGGCCAGGAACTGGTTGCCGAGGCCTTCGCCCTTCGAGGCGCCGGCGACCAGTCCGGCGATGTCGACGAACTCGACGATCGCCGGCACGATCTTCTCCGGCTTGACGATCGCCGCCAGCTGCGCCAGTCGCGGGTCGGGCAGCTCGACGATGCCGACGTTCGGCTCGATCGTGCAGAACGGATAGTTCTCGGCCGCGATGCCGGCCTTGGTCAGGGCATTGAAGAGGGTGGATTTGCCGACGTTCGGCAGGCCCACGATGCCGCATTTGAGGCTCATGAAAAAGGCGCTTGGGCAGAGTGCAACCGGGGAGTTTAGTCGGCGCCTACACTGAGTCGCAGGTCATCCTGAGCAGACACCGTGCCCTCACTGCAGATCCTCTCGCCGCAGGTCCGCGATCTCGGCGGCGGCTTCACGGTTCGCCGCCTGTTGCCGCAGGCCGACTGCCGCGCCGTCGGCCCGTTCGTCTTCTTCGACCACTTCGGCCCGATCGCAGTGGAGCCCGGCGCGAACCACGAGGTTCGCCCGCACCCGCACATCGGCCTGGCGACGCTGACCTACCTCTTCGAAGGCGCGGTCATGCATCGCGACTCGACCGGCGTGGTCCAGCGCATCGCGCCGGGCGCCGTCAACTGGATGTCGGCCGGGCGCGGCATCGTCCATTCGGAGCGCACGCCGAAAGACCTGCTCGGCGTGCCGCACACGAGCCACGGCCTGCAGCTCTGGATCGCGCTGCCCGCCGATCAGGAGGGCGCCGCGCCGTCGTTCCAGCACGTCGCCGCCGACGAGATACCGCGGGTGCGGCTCGACGGCGCCACCGCCCACGTCGTCGCCGGTTCGGCGTTCGGAGCTTCGTCGCCGGTCATGACCGCGTCGCCGACGCTCGCGCTGGTGCTGGATTTCGACGTCGCCAGCGGCACCGGCATCGTCTTGCCGGCGGCCGACGCGACCGAGCGCGCCGTCTACGCGATCGACCACCCGGTCGAGATCGACGGCGCCAAGGTCGACGAGTTCACCCTCGCCGTGCTCGCGCCCGGCAGCGCGCCGGTGCTGACGGCGCCGCGCGGTGGCCGCGTCGTCGTCGTCGGTGGCGAGTCGCTCGGCCACCGCTTCCTGTCGTGGAATTTCGTCGCCACGACGCGCGAGCGCATCCGCGCCGCCGAGGCCGACTGGCTGGCCCAGCGCTTTCCGGCGATCCCGGGCGAGACCGAGTTCATTCCGCTGCCGCTGCCGCAGCGGCAGCCGCCGGCGGCCGGCCCGGAGCAGACGACGCCGGCCGGAGCATGAGGACGTTGCCGGCGACCGCGAGCGCGGCGCCGGCAAAGGTGAGCAGGCTCGGCCGGAAGCCCTCGACGGCGAGCGAGACCACGAGCGCGATCAGCGGCGTCATCACGCCGACGGTGCCGGCGCGACCGGCGCCGACCCGGTCCTGCAATGTGAGGAAGCAGGCGAAGGCCAGCACCGAGCCGGCGAGCGAAAGGTAGGCCAGCGCGAGCCACCAGCTCGGCGCCGTCGGCCAGTCAGCACCGCGGCCGAATGCGACCGCGACGAGCACGGCCGCGAGCGCGCCGTAGAGCATGCCGAAGCCCATCGCCGGCAAGAGCGGCAGGCCGCGGTGGCGGTTGCGGCTCGCGGCCAGGCTGCCGACGGTCGACAGCAGTACCGACGCGGCCGTGAGCACGGCGCCGAGCGCGGCCCGCTCGGCGCTGCCCGGCCGCGCGATCTCGGGCCAGAAGATGAGAGCAACGCCGGCGATGCCGAGCGTTCCGCCGAGGAGGAAGCGAGTGCCGAGCGGCGCCCCGAACAGCAGCGTCGCGCCGACGCCGGTGAGCAGCGGCGACGCCGAGTAGCCGACCGCGACCAGGCCCGACGGCACGAAGCGCTCGGCCTGGTAGACGCAGACGTACGAGACGCCGTAAAGGAACGTGCCCTGCAGCGCCAGCAATGCGTGGTCACGGCCGGCGAAGGCGAGCCGCACGCCGCGCCAGAGGCAAAACAGCAGGAGCGCGGCACCGGCGAGCGCGAAGCGGATCGCGACGCCGAGCTCGGGAGGAAAGTCGCCGAGCTGCCAGGTGATGACGTGCCACGTCGTACCCCAGACGAGCACGCAGATGGCAAAGAGCTGCCAGGACCTGAAGCGATGCACTGCCGGAGTGAAGGGATCAGGTGAATGCGTAGCGCCCTTCGCCACGCATGCCGACCGCGAGCTTGCGGTCGTGGCCGGAGACGACGATCGCGTTCATCGCGAAGGTGAGAGCGCCGCCGACCTTCGCATCGGCGCGGTACTGCGCGAGCACGTCGCCGACGGCGTGGCCGGGGATGCCGGTCGCCGGATCGACGTCGGGGATCGGGCAGCGCGCGCAAGGCTTGACGAGCTTCACGCGGATCGGGTCGGTATCGGCTTCGTCATCGGTGGCGAAGGCAATCTCGTCGAGGTGGTCCTCGTCGTGCGCATCGATACCGGCGACGACGATGTTCGGCCGAAAGCGCGCCATCGTCACCGGCGCCTCGCCGGCTGCTTCGAGCCGGCGGTTCACTTCGGCCAGCGACGCCGTCGATGCGACGAGAAGCGGAAAGCCGTCTTGAAACGCGGTCTCGGCCTCGACGCTGCCGGTCCACTGGCGGCTGGCGAGTCGCCTCTGCTCCGGATCGAAGCGCACGAGGCGAAGCTTCCTGCCGAGGAAGTCGCTGAACCATTGCGCGCAAAGCGGACCCATGTCGAAGGCGGCGACGTGATCGTTCCAGACCGTGGCCGACGCCGCGTCCTCGACGCGATCGATCGCCACGTGCAGCGCCAGCATGCCGGGCGCGCGCAGGATCATCTCGTCGCTCTTCAGCGCCGGCTGCACGAGTGCCATTCGCGGCAGCTCGCGCTGCGAGACGAAGACGCCGCGCTCGTCGGTCACCATCCAGGCGCGGTCGAGGTCGAAGCCGGTCGGTGCGAACTCGACCTCGCGCAGCGCGATGCCGGCGCACGACTTCACGGGATAGATGTGCAGGCTCTCGACGCTGACGTGGACATCGCTCATGGCCCGCGATTGTCTCCGACCGCCTCCCTACAATCGCGGTCGTGCAAGCCTTCGACGTGAGAGTAAGCGGCGCCGGCATCGTCGGCAAGACCCTGGCGCTCTCGCTGTCGCGGCTCGGTCTCTCGGTGGCCTTGCGCGGCTCGGCATCGCCATCGACGAATGGACCCGACGTACGCGCCTACGCGCTCAATGCCGCCTCTGTCGACTGGCTGCGTGGCCTCAAGGTCTGGGCCGCGCTCGAAGGCACGAGCGCCGCCACGCCGGTCCACGACATGGTCGTGCAGGGCGATGCCGGCGGCGCCGCCCTCGAGTTCTCGGCGTGGGAACAGCGTGTCGGCGAGCTCGCCGTCATCACCGATGCCGCGGCGCTCGAGCAGGAACTCGACGCGGCCCTGCGCTTCGCAGCCCACGTAACGTGCGTGAGCGACGACGTGCCGGCAACGCTGGTCGCGCACTGCGAAGGACGCGCCGCTGCCGGCCTCGCAGGGCTCGGCGCCGGCTTCGAGCGCAGCGACTACGGCCAGCGTGCCATCGCCGCCCGGCTGGTGTCGACTCGGCCGCATCGTCACGTCGCCCGCCAGTGGTTCGGCGCGCCCGACGTGCTGGCGCTGCTGCCGTTCGATCGGCCCGAGGCCGGCCGTTCCTATGCGCTCGTCTGGTCGCTGCCGAACGAGCGCGCCGACGAGTTGCTCGGCATCGACCCGACCGCGTTCGAGCAAGCCCTCGCCGTCGCGACCTATGGCGCTGCCGGCGACTTGTCGCTGGCGTCCGAGCGAGCGGCCTGGCCGCTGGCGCTCGGCCGCGCCGAGCATTGGTGCGGGCCGGGCTGGGTGCTCGCCGGCGACGCTGCCCATGTCGTCCATCCCCTCGCCGGCCAGGGCCTCAATCTCGGCCTCGCCGACGTCGCCGCCCTCGCCGGTGTGATCTCCGCGCGTGAGGCCTGGCGCGGCCTGGGCGACGAACGGTTGCTTCGGCGGTACGCGCGGCAGCGGGCGGCGCCGACCTGGGCGATGCTGCGGATTACCGACGGATTGCAGCGTTTGTTCGCCGAGCCGGGAGCGCCTGTGAGGGAACTCCGCAACAATGGAATGGCTCTCGTCAATCGCATCTCGCCCCTGAAGCGCTGGCTCACTGCCCGGGCGCTCGATTCCTGAAAGCCATCGCAATGATCCAACCCTCGCGCTTCCTGCTCGCACCGTTGTTCGCGGCCCTGCTTGCGCTCTCGTTCGCGCCGATCGCCAGCGCCGACGAGGCCGCCATCCGCAAGAACATCCCCGAGCGGCTGCCCGATTTCCCGAAGATCGACGAGGTCACGAAGACGGCGCTGCCCGGCATCTACGAGCTGCGGGTCGGCACCGACATCCTCTACACCGACGAGAACGGCGCCTACCTCATCGAAGGCCAGCTGATCGAGACCAAGAGCCGCGTCAACCTCACCGAGGCGCGCATCTCGAAGCTGACCGCGATCGACTTCAAGACCCTGCCGCTGAAAGACGCGATGGTCTGGAAGCAAGGCACCGGCGAGCGCAAGCTGGTCGTCTTCGCCGATCCGAACTGCGGCTACTGCAAGAAGTTCGAGCGCGACCTGCAGGCCGTGAAGGACGTGACCGTCTACACCTTCCTCTATCCGATCCTCGGCGGCGACTCGTCGCAGAAGTCGCAGTCGATCTGGTGCGCGAAGGACAACACCAAGGTCTGGCGCGACTGGATGATCAAGGGAACGCCGATCGAGACCAGTGCGCAGTGCGACGTCACGGCGCTGCAGAGAAACGTGGCCCTCGGCCGCCGCTACCGCATCAACGGCACGCCGGGTCTGGTGTTCGAGGACGGCAAGCATCTGCCCGGCGCGGTCGGCGCCGAGCAGATCGAAAAGCAGCTTCTCGCGAGCCGCGGGACCAAGAGCCCGTCGTGAGCGCACCGCTGTCATCCTGAACACAGTGAAGGATCTCGACCGCCGGAATCCTTCGCTGCCGCTCGGATGACCGCGCGTCAGCTCCGGTAGCTCGGGTCCTTGCGGTCGACGAGCCGCTGCAAGGCCGCGAACGAGTCTTCGCCGGCACCGTATTTCGGATTGAACTGCAGCGAATCGGCGACGCACTTCTCGAGCACGGCCCGCGGGATCGCGACGACCTCGCCCTGGCCCTTCGTGGCGAGCTGGATCTCGCAGGCCCGATTCACCAGCCACATCAGCGACAGCGCTTGCGGCAAGGTGTGGCCGATGGTGACCGGGCCGTGGTTGCGCAGCAGCAGCACCGGCCGGCCTTCGGCGCTGCGCAGGATGCGCTCGCCTTCGTCGGCATGCACGGTGATGCCTTCGAAGTCGTGGTACGCCACCTTGCCGTAGAGCTGGGCGGCATAGAAGTTGGTGAACGCGAGGCCTTCCTTCAGGCAGCACACGGCTTGCGTTGCCGTGGTGTGCAGGTGCATGACGCAGTGGGCGTCGGGCAACGTGGCGTGGATGGCGCCGTGGAAGGTGATGCCGGCCGGGTTGATCGGCCAGTCGGAGTGGCCGACGACGTTGCCGGCGAGATCGACCTTGACGAGATTCGACGCGCACACCTCCGAGTAGTGCAGGCCGAACGGGTTGATCAGGTAGTGCGAATCCTCGCCGGGCACGCGCAGCGAGATGTGGTTGTAGATGAGCTCGGTCCAGCCGAGGTGATCGAAGATTCGGTAGGCGGCGGCGAGCTGCACGCGCGCGTCCCATTCTTCGATACCGATGCGGGCGGGGCGGATGAAGGCGGCGGTCATGTGCGATTCAATCACAGCGCGTCGAGATCCTCCAGCATCGCCATCGCGCGCTCGCGCAGGCCGTTGCGCTCGAGGAAGTTCCAGTAAAGCACGGTGGAAGGGCAGAGCGGACGGCCGCGCTTCTCGGCGAGTGCTTCGGTCGGCGCATAGGCGCACTGGCCGCAGTGGTTGCTCATGCGGTCGATGTAGGCACCCGACGCGATGTACGGCTTGCTCGTGAAGCGCCCGCCGTCGGCCCAGAGCGCCATGCTGGCGGCATTGGGCAGCTCGGCCCACTCGACGGCGTCGACATAGACCGCGAGGTACCAGGCTGCGACCTGCTTCGGGTCGATGCCGGCGAGCAGCGCGAACAGGCCCGTGACCATGAGGCGCTGGATGTGGTGGGCGTAGCCGTAGCGCAGCGTCTGGCCGACGGCGTCGGCCACGCAGGCCATTCGCGTCTCGCCGCTCCAGTACCACGACGGCAGCGCTCGCGCGGCGCCGAGGTGATCTGCTTCGGCCATCGCCGGCATGTCGCGCCAGTAGATGCCGCGCATGAACTCGCGCCAGCCGAGGATCTGGCGGACGAAGCCTCCCGTGCTCGCGAGCGAGGCGTCGCCGCGCCGGAAAGCGGCCTCGGCCGCGGCGACGACCTCACGCGCGTCGAGCAAGTGCAGGTTCAGGCTCGAGGACAGCAGCGAGTGCCAGCCGAACGGTGTCGCCGTCCACATCGCGTCCTGGAAGTCGCCGAAGTTCTGCAGGCGGGCGCCAACGAACGCATCGAGGGCCTGCAGCGCCTGCGCGCGCGGCACCGGCCAGGCGAAGTCGGCGAGCGAGCCGGGATGGTCGGCGAAGCGGCGCTCGACGAGACGCAACACGTCTTGCGTGACGGCGTCGACGGCGAATCGCTCGGGCAGCGGGATCAGGCCCGGGCCGGCGCGACCGGCCGGCGACTTCGGCCAGCCTTTGCGGTTGTCGGCGTCGAAGTTCCAGCGGCCGCCTTCGGGGTCGCCCTTGCCGTCGAGAAGGATGCGATGGCGTCGACGCATCTCGCGGTAGAAGAACTCCAGCCGCTGCGGCCGCAGCCGTGCCAGCGCTGCGCTCAATCGGCCGGCGAGGGTCGGCTCGGCGTCGTCGTCGAGAGAGATGTAGTGGACAGTGACGCCGGGCGCCCGCAACTCGTCGCAGAAGTGGCGCATCGCCGCGAGGAAGATCGCGATCCGCGTCTTGTGGCTTCACAAATGCGTGGCCTCGCCGGCGGCCTCTATCATGAGGACGGCGTCTTGCGCAAGGTCGAAGCGGTCGAAGGTCGGGCTCGACGCCGAGAGCTGGTCGCCGAGAACGAGGACGAGGTCGCGCATCGATCGATGTTGCCCGCGATCGGAAGCCCGCGTGGCGCGGCGACAATCGAACCATGATTCGCTATCGCGTCGACGCGTCCGATGTCCGCAGCCACACCTTCGCCGTCGAACTCACCGTCGACGCGCCCGCCGCCGAGCAGCGCCTTTCGCTGCCGGCGTGGATTCCCGGCAGCTACCTGGTGCGCGAATTCGCGCGCCATCTCTCGGCGCTGACGGCCGATCAGGGCGGCCGCGCCGTGCCGCTGCAGCAGCTCGACAAGGCGACCTGGCTGGCGCGCTGCGACGGCACCGCGCCGCTCGTGGTGCGCTGCCGCGTCTACGCTTTCGACACGTCGGTGCGGGCCGCCTTCCTCGATGCCGATCGCGGCTTCTTCAACGGTACCGGTCTCTGCCTGCGCGCTCTGGGCCGCGAGCGCGAGCCGCACGGGTTGACGCTCATCGGCCTGCCGCCGGGGTGGGACGTGGCAACCACCTTACCGCCTGCGCCGGCCGCGCCCGGTGCCATGCCGCACGCCTTCCTCGCTGCCGACTACGACGAGCTCGTCGATCACCCGGTCGAGCTCGGCCGCTTCTGGCGCGGCGCCTTCACCGCAGCCGGCGTGCCGCACGAGTTCGTCGTCGCCGGCGCCTGGCCCGACTTCGACGGCGATCGCCTGCTCGCCGACACGAAGCGCATCTGCGAGAGCGAGATCGCCTTCTGGCACGGCACCGGCACGCCGCCGTTCGCGCGCTACCTCTTCATGCTCAATGCGCTCGAAGACGGCCACGGCGGCCTCGAGCATCGCGCCAGCACGGCGCTGGTGTCGCCGCGCCGCGACCTGCCGTCGCGGCAAGGCAAGGACACGAGCGATGGCTACGTCAACGTGCTCGGCCTGATCGCCCACGAATACTTCCACGCCTGGAACGTCAAGCGCCTGAAGCCGTGCGAGTTCGCGGCACTCGACTACGGCCGCGAGAACTACACGCGATTGCTCTGGTTCTTCGAAGGCTTCACGTCGTACTACGACGATGTCTTCGTGCTGCGCAGCGGGTTGATCGACTCCGGCCGCTACCTGAAGCTGTTGGCCAAGGCGATGAGCACGCTTCGCGCGTCGCCGGGGCGCGCGCTGCAGAGCGTGGCGGCGTCGAGCTTCGATGCCTGGGTCAAGTACTACCGCTCCGACGAGAACACGCCCAACGCCACCGTCAGCTACTACGTCAAGGGTTCGCTGGTCGCGCTCGCCCTCGACCTCACCCTGCGCAGCGAAGGCAAGGGCTCGCTGGACGACGTCATGCGCCGGCTCTGGGCGCAGCACGACGGCGGCCCGATCGACGAGGCCGACATCGCGGCAGCCCTCGAAGCCATTGGCGGCCGCTCGTATGCGAGCGAGCTCGCGGCCTGGGTCCATGGCACGGCCGAGCTGCCCATCGAGCCACTGCTGGCCAAGGTCGGCGTCGTCGTCGAAGCGGTGCCGGCAACGCTGGCGCAGCGGCTCGGCCTGCGCGTCGCCGAGAGCGCGCTCACCGGCGTCAAGGTCACGCATGTGCTGCGCGGAGGCGCTGGCGAGGCCGCCGGCTTCGCCGCAGGCGACGAGCTGCTTGCGGCCGGCGGCTGGCGCCTGCGCCGCCTCGACGACGCGCTGCGCTGCGCCGGCGCCGGCGCGAGCACCGAGTGGCTGGTCGGCCGCGACCAACGCGTCGTGACGCTGGCCGTCGCCGCGGCATCGCTCGGCGGTGCCGACAGCGGCGCCGTGCAACTCAAGGTCGCCGAGGCGGCCGATGCCGAGGCGCGCCGCCGCTTCGAGGCATGGACGGCGGCGCGCTGATGCCAGCGTCGCGGCAGACGCGGCACGCGAGCCACCGCACGCTCGCCTTCGCCGTGGTGATCGCTGCGGTCGCCTTTCTGCATCTGTTCGCGACGCAGTCCATCGCCGACCGCATGGCCGACTTCGCCGCCGCTGCGCAGATGCCGGCGCGGCTCGCGGTCGCCTACGTGCGCACGATCGAGCCGGAAGCACCGCCGGCCGCCGCACCCGTGTCGGCGACGCCGGCGGTGGTGTCGGCAGTTCCCTCTCGGCGCGCACGTGCGGCCGCCGCGCCGGCCTCGGCGGCGTCGGCTGCAGAGCCCATGGCAGAGCTCATCGCCCTCGTCGATGAGCCGAAGCTATCGGCGACCGAATCGATGCCCACGACCGCCGCCGCCAGCGAGCCGGCGACGATGATCGCGGCGGCCGATCAGGCGGTCGAAGCAGCGTCGGCGGCCGCATCGCCCGCCTCCGCCCCACCCGCCTTCGAGTGGCCGGCATCGACGCGCGTCAGCTACGTCCTCACCGGCAACTACCGCGGCGAGGTCAGCGGCCAGGCCCGCGTCGAATGGGTTCGGCAGGGCCCGCGCTACCAGGTCAACTACGACTTTCTCGTCGGCCCCGAGTTTGCGCCGCTGATCTCGCGGCGGGCGACGAGCGAAGGCCGGATCGAGGCTGCGGGCCTCGTGCCCGAGCGCTACGACGAGGAGACCAACGTCGTCTTTCGCGAGCGCCGGCGCGCCACCGTGATGTTCGAGACCGCCGAGGTCGTGCTCGCCGATGGCCAGCGCAAGGCGCGCATCGCCGGCGTGCAGGACACCGCCAGCCAGTTCATCCAGCTGACGTGGCTCTTCACGCTGCACCCCGAACTGCTCCGCGTCGGCGAGACGATCGAGTTTCCGCTGGCGCTGCCGCGGGGCATGGACAGCCACGTCTACGAGGTTGTCGGCGAGGAGACGCTGGCCATGCCGTTCGGCAGCCTCGCCGCCTTCCACCTGAAGCCGCGGGGCGAGAAGAAGAAGAACGCGCTCGCGGTCGAGATCTGGTTCGCGCCGTCGCTGCGTTACCTGCCGGTGCGAATCCGCGTTGCCCAGGACGAGAGCAACTACGTCGACATGCTGATCGACCGCAAGCCCGAGATGGCCGCTTCGTGACACGGCCGCGCAACGACACCGAAGGAGCCGCGATGACCTACGAATGCATCCTCACCGACGTGCAGGGCAGCGGCACGCGCCGCACCGGCGTGATCACGCTGAACCGGCCGAAGCAGCTCAACGCGCTCAACGACACGCTGATGGACGAGCTCGGTGCAGCGCTGAAGGCGTTCGACGCCGACGACGGCATCGGCTGCATCGTCCTCACCGGCAATGACAAGGCCTTTGCAGCCGGCGCCGACATCGGCACGATGGTTTCGTACGGCTTCGTCGACGCCTACACGAAGGGCCTCATCAGCCGCAACTGGGAAACGATCCGCGAGATCCGCAAGCCCGTGATCGGCGCCGTCGCCGGCTTCGCGCTCGGCGGCGGCTGCGAGCTGGCGATGATGTGCGACATCGTCATCGCCGCCGACAGCGCCAAGTTCGGCCAGCCCGAGATCAGGCTCGGCATCATCCCCGGCGCCGGCGGCACCCAGCGGCTGCCGCGCGCCGTCGGCAAGGCCAAGGCGATGGACATGGTGCTGACGACGCGGATGATCGACGCCGCCGAAGCCGAGCGCGCCGGCCTGGTTTCGCGCGTGGTGCCCGCGGCCGAGCTGATGGCTGCGGCGCTGGCCGCGGCCGAGACGATCTGCGGCTTCTCCGGGCCGAGCGTGATGATGGCCAAGGAGGCGGTCAACCGCGCCTACGAGTCACCGCTGTCCGAGGGCATCTCGTACGAGCGGCGGCTCTTCCACTCGCTGTTCGCCACCGACGACAAGAACGAGGGCATGCAGGCCTTCATGGCCAAGCGCAAGCCCGAGTTCAAGCATCGCTGATCGAAGCGATGCTCGACTTCGCCGGCGCCACCTTCGACTACGAGCCTTACCCCGTCGGCATCATCCAGCCGGTGTTCGACGCCGGCCTCTACGCGCGCCTGGCCGGCTCCTATCCGGGCCGGGAACTGTTCGAGTGGAAGCCGACGCTCGGCAACAAGTATTCGCTCTCGGAGGCCCACCATCCGGCGCAGTACCGCCGCTTCACCGACGAGACGCGCGACTGGAAGCGCTTCCACGACTACATCAAGGGCGACGACTTCGTGCCGAGGGTGCTCAAGTTTCTGGCCCAGCATCACGTCGATCTCGGCCTCGCGGGCTACCGCGTCGTTTCGAAGACGCCCTCCGATGCGCACGCCAGCCTGCTCAGCCGCCTGCGTCGCAAAGACGAACTCAGCGCCTGTTTCGATTTCTCGATGATGAGCGCCGACGGCGGCCACATCCTGCCGCACACCGATTCGCCGAACAGGCTGGTGACGCTGGTGTTCTCGATGATGAACGACGGCGAATGGCGGCCGGCGTGGGGCGGCGGCACCGACATCGTGCTGCCGCGCAACCGCGCGCTCGTCTACAACCAGGTCAACCGCTCGCTGCCGTTCAGCGACGTCGACATCCTTCGCACCTGCGAGTTCACGCCCAACCAGTGCGTGATCTTCGTCAAGACCTTCAACTCCTGGCATTCGGTGGCGCCGATGCGCGGCGACAGTGCCTCGGCGCTGCACAAGACGTTCACGGTCAACATCGACGTCCGCCGGTGATCACCCGAGATTGCGCAGCGACGGAAACAGGATGACATCGCGGATGCTCGGCGAGTCGGTGAGCAGCATCACCAGGCGGTCGATGCCGATGCCGCAGCCGCCGGTCGGCGGCATGCCGATCTCGAGGGCGCGGATGAAGTCGGCGTCGTAATACATCGCTTCCTCGTCACCGGCCTCCTTGTTGGCGGCCTGGGCGCGAAAGCGCGCCGCTTGGTCCTCGGCGTCGTTCAGCTCCGAGAAGCCGTTGGCGACTTCGCGGCCGGTGATGAAGAGCTCGAAGCGCTCGGTGACCGAGGGGTCGGCGTCGGAGGCGCGCGCCAGCGGCGACACGTCGGTCGGGTAGTCGACGATGAAGGTCGGCTGCCAGAGCTCGGCCTCGACGGCCGCTTCGAAGAGGCCGAACTGCAGCTCGGCAAGCTTCCAGTGCGAAGGTGCCGGCGCGTGCAGCGCCTGCAGTTTGGCGCGTAGCGCTGCCGCGTCGCCGGACTGCTCGTCGCTCATGCCTGCCAGATTCACCAGCGACTCGCGCACCGTCATGCGCGCGAACTTCGCGTCGAGGTCGACCTCGCGGCCGGCGTAGGTCAGCTTCGCCGACCCGACCGCCTCGCGCGCGGCATGGCGCAGGACCTCCTCGGTGAAGTCCATCAGGTCGTGGTGGTTCCAGTACGCCGCGTAGAACTCCATCATCGTGAACTCGGGGTTGTGCCGCACCGAGATGCCTTCGTTGCGAAAGCTGCGGTTGATCTCGAACACGCGCTCGAAGCCGCCGACGATGAGGCGCTTCAGATAGAGCTCGGGCGCAATGCGCAGGAACATCTGCTGGTCGAGCGCGTTGTGGTGGGTCACGAACGGCTTGGCGTTGGCGCCGCCCGGGATCGGATGCAGCATCGGCGTCTCGACCTCCATGAAGCCGTGCTCGACCATGAAGCGGCGGATCG